>Ga0080064_1003562_pt1 | contig 22097 bp, 19 predicted proteins | sample Subgrocontami54m_FD_69260 | JGI IMG/M metagenome (GOLD analysis project Ga0080064, IMG submission 69260) | Subsurface groundwater microbial communities from S. Glens Falls, New York, USA - GMW46 contaminated, 5.4 m (SPADES assembly) (version 2) ...
TGATGTGTGTGTGACAGTGCTCGCCGAGTTCTACCATGATCCAGCGGCGGCCCATCTTGTGCGCCACCGCGCCCGTCGTGCCGGAGCCAGCGAAGGAGTCTAGGATAAGGTCGTTGGGGTTGCTGGCAATTTCAAGGACGCGCGCCAGAAGACGTTCAGGTTTTGGCGTCCCAAAAACATCATCACCGAATAATACAACAATCTCCTTCTTTGCATCCTGCGTGTGTCCTACCTCTTCGTAAGGCCAAATTGTCTGAGGAACCACACCCTGCTTAACATCAGAGAGAAACCGCTTTAATTGCGGGATTGAGTCGCCATTTTTCCCCCACCAAATTCTTCTGTCGGTATCTAACTCAAGAAGTTTTTCCTTTGAGATTGACCAATATCTGCCTTTAGGCGGCCCTTCAACGACCCTTCCTGAAGGACAGGTAACCGAGTAAATTCCGAGGCTGTATGGGTTGCGCGCTGATAGATCGCTGGTTTTCCATTGTCCTCGCGGGTCTCCGTCCAGGTTTTTATATGCCTTGTCCTGCTTCTCTGAACGCGGCATTGGATTTGGTTTCCATGTGGATTCATTCTTTGCATAGATCAAAATGTAATCGTGATCTACAGACAGATGCTTGGCGCTGGACTTAGGAGCATAGTTCTTCCGCCAAATCACAGAAGCAATGAAATTCGCCCGCCCAAACACCTCATCGCACAACACCTTCAAATAATGCGCTTCGTTGTCGTCGATGGTGATCCACAGCGAACCGTCTGGAGCCAAAAGATTGCGAAGCAACTCCAACCGGTCGCGCATCAGCGACAGCCAAATGGAATGCTCAACCCCGTCGTCGTAATGCTCGAATGCGCTGCCGGTGTTGTAGGGCGGGTCGATGAAGATGCACTTGATCTTGCCGGTGAACTCCTGTTCGAGCGCTTTGAGGGCAAGCAGGTTGTCGCCGAAGATGAGGCGGTTATCGAACAGGTCATGGTCGGTGACGCGGTGCGGGGCGTGGCAGGACTTCTCCGCGTCTTCCAGCAGGATGCGCGGCTCCAGCTTGGGGCGGTTCTCTTTGCCGATCCAAGTGAGTTCGAGTTTAGTCTTACCCTGCCCGCTCATTCCTTGTCTCTCCGAGTGGGCCTCATCATCCGCCCTGCCAGCATCCGTTGTGTCTTCTCCATCTCTTCGACCAGTCGCTTCTCTTCGGGCAGGGCGAGCTGGTACTCCCTGGCCAAGACCTTGTTGTGGAGGTTCCCAAGCGTATAGTGGGCCACGGCCCCGTCTCCCTTGGCGCAGAGGATCAGCCCGACCGGCGGGTTCTCCTCGGGATGTGTCCAGTGCTCGCGCGCGTAGTTGAGATACAGATTCATCTGACCGGCATCCGCATGGGTGAATTTTCCGACCAGCCGCCGCGCAAGGCTTCGGCTTCATAGAAGGCCCGGGCTTCCGGTTTTCCCACGGAGAGCAGGCGGACATAGTGCGACCAAGGCAACGGGAATTTCCGGCTCAGAACGGTTCCACTTGATTCTGCAGACGACGTCTGCACTTTTCCAGCCGGCGCCGGCCGCATTGCCGTAACAGGTCCTAATTGTGCAGACACTGTCTGCACTTTCTCCCGATAGGCGAGATAGAACAGCCGTATCTGAAACAGGTTTCGGCGGGAAAACCCTCGTCCGAATTGATCACTCAAGTCACGCGCCAACTGGTCGATGAGGCGCTCGCCGTATGCCGCCTTCGCCTTCCCCTTCTGCTCGAATTCCACAATCCGTCGCCCGATCTCCCGGTAGGTTGCCGTCATGATGGAATTGACCGAGCGGGCAGAGAACCGTCTGGCCTCCTCCAAAAGTCCAACGAGGCTCTTCAGGAATCCACGGTATGAGGACCCGCTCACATGTCCAGCCTTGTGTTTCATCTTACCCTTTTTTTAAGTCGGCGCTCTGAAAAAGGAGGAACCTCGTCCAAACACCTGCGAGTGAGGAGGTTGTCACCGAAGATGAGGCGGTTATCGAACAGGCCGTGGCCGGTGACGCGGTGTGGGGCGTGGAAGGACTTCGTCGGGTCCTCCAGCAGAATGCGCGGCTCCAGCTTGGGGCGGTTCTCTTTGCCGATCCAGGTGAGTTCGAGTTTTGGTTTTTTGGTCATCAACCTTTTCCCGTTTTCCCGCCAGGGCCCGCCAGGCGCTTGACCGCACTGCTGCCAATGAGTGAGCGCATCTGGGTGATGGCAATCTCGTTCAACTGCGTCAGTCGATCAGACGGGTGAAGCCCTTGATGAATCAGCACGGCGTTGATGCTTTCCAGGTTCGACAATACGACCAACTGTTCCAGCGTTGCCGCATCGCGCATATTGCCCGCTTTGGCTGGGTTGGCTTGCCGCCACTGGGCGGCGGTAGCGCTGAACAGGGCGACATTCAACAAATCGGCCTCCGTGGCGTATATGGCGGTGGCCTGGGACTTGGTGACTCGGAGAGGAATCAGTCGATCCTTGATGGCGTCGGTATGAATTTTGTAGTTGACCTTGGCCAGGGTGCGCTGGAAATTCCACTCCAGCGCCAGCGAACGGTATTCTTCATCCTTGAGACGCTGAAACTCCTTGATAAGGTAAAGTTTGAATTCCGGGCTGAGCCACGACCCGAATTCAAAGGCAATATCCCTGTGTGCGTAGGTGCCGCCATAGCGGCCTGCTTTGGCGTAGATACCGATGGCGCCGGTTGCTTCGATCCACTTTTTGGCGGACAGGAAAAAACTGTTGCGCCCGGCCTCGTTTCTAATTCCCTCGAATTCGAGGGAATTGAAATCCTGGTTGTTGATCTGCTCCCACACACCGAGGAACAGCACGGTATCTTTATTTTTCAGCCATTGTTCGATCAGGGCGCTGCCGCCATCAAAGTTCTTCACCATGTCGGTCAGCGAGATGTAGTCCTGTTCATGGCGGGAAGCGATGGCGATGGCGGCCCCCTTGACATTGATCGTGCGGTTTTTCATGTGCGCATCACCCCCTTATCCGTTACCCGATTGTCTGACGCGGCGGCTCTTGTTCGGGTCTTCGGAATAACTACGTGGCCCCATCTTCGGTCGGTTATCTTTGCCAACCCAGGTGAGTTCGAGTTTGGTTTTGGCAGTCATCATGTCACTTCTTCGTGATGTTTTATCGCATTATGGCAACAAGGCAGTCTCTCTTGCTTTCGATATCTTTCTTGAACTTTGCATCATTTGAAATTCCGCGATTGGGATCGTAGACGACGAACAAGATAAATTTGTTCGCTTGGTACTTTGTGATATCTGCGGCGATTCCTTCTGACGCCTTGCTTGGTGATGTCCCCTTTCTGATGTATTTGGCTTCTATTAGTAAATCAGCTTGGGGCGCTTCATGATCAGGAACGACCTTGGCCAGCGCAAACGTTGTTGAGGGAAACTCTTGCCGGAAATCATCCTGATGGGCAGAAAGAAAAGCGCTAATCTGGTCGTTGATCTCGTCTTCCCTTTTAGGCCTTCGTGTCTTGAATGCAAGAGGAATAGCATGGTTTAGGGACTTGGCTATCCCCTCCGCAAGTCTTCGAGGATCGCTTTTCAGATATTCACGGTCTGCGATGGATTGAAGCAGACTGCCGTCCTTGACCTTGTAACGGAGGTCGTCGCATCGGCGACGAACCTCCTGCATTGCCTTCACGACTTGATCGCCGTGCCGGTTACATAGTTGCCATAGCTTTCCGATCGCATCTTCTTCGCCACCTGCATCAATATGGTCAACGATATCGACGAGTTCGTGAAGCCGCTCTCGATAAAACGCATCGTCGGTGCTTTTTGAAAAGTTTGCAGCCTGTCGGATATAGTCAATGATGGTCGTCCTCGCGTCTGGTGAATCAATTGGGTTAACAAACACATCCTTTGCGTATATGCCACAGTCGTCAACATCCTGAAGCCCTGCTGCATAGGCAGCAAGGCGGCGGTCAATACACTGGAAACAACAACCACAATGCGTGGCTGACTCCAAGCGTTGGAACGTTTTGCTACACGAAACTGCGCTACCGATGAAATTCCGTCCTCCTACTTCATCCAGCAGTTGAAAGACGTCTGTCTTTGTGCGTTGCCAAAATGGATTGAGAACCTTTACCGTCCCCCCATGTACTTCGGACAGAAAAAGCGACATCAGCGCGAGTGTCTTGGGGTGCGTGGTTCGACTTGTTCTAGCATTGATCAAATCTTGCCTGCGAAGCAAATTCAAAGATGTGATGCCGTTTTCATATACAAAGAACTGTGTCTGTGAAAGGCGGTGTGCTAAGGCAAATGCAATTGATCCAAAGAGAAAAGCACGAGTTCTCTGGGTCTCTTCAGCAGCTCTTACGTGCGTAAGGCCACACTCAAACGCATAATGGAATATTCTTCCTGGATAAGCCTGCTTCAAGGCTTCAACAAGTCGCCTCTGTGTGCGTTTTGTACTGGGCTGGCCTGATTGATGACTTATGAGGCAGATGTCTTCCGTTGTCGAACGTAGGCGATCGAGAACACCGGCAAGCGAATCCAAGCCTCCAGAGAATAAAACAACAGAAGTCGGGCCACGCAATTCAATCTTAAATTCCTCACGATCAAAAAGGGATGTTGGCGGTGTTGAATGACCGGGGAGAAACTCAAAAGTATATTCCCGGTCGCCGGTCATAAAGACAAGGGCAGCGGCCAGCTTGACCTTGATTTCCGGTCGATTCCAAAAGTCGGCTTCTCGAACGCGAATTACAAAGCGCATTACGCGCGGCCACGAATGGAATTCAACGGCATCTTTTGGCCCTCGGTAAGCCCAGCGGTCTGCCGCAAATACGTAAGCGGCGATTTCCAGAAGATCAAGAACACGGGTGGGAAGGTGATAGACCTGATCAACAAAGGTTGGGAGTTTTACCTTCACGAGACAGTTCGGATCACCTTTCGAGTATGACAAGTTGACAACTTCGACGTTTTGAGTGTCGTCTGCCGGTCTATCGGCCCCATTGCAGAGGAAAACGGTTGGAGTCGGGGCGGTCATTCCGCTTCCTCCTCCCTACGAAGTTCGTCACGGAGCTTGCCGAAAGCAATCGCAAGGAAACCTTCGACTTGCTCTGAATCGGGCAATCCCTCGCGTGTATGGGCGGTAAACCAACCCGCCGCAAAGGATTGCGTGATTTTGGCAGTTTCAAATGCGTGCCTCGAAACGTCGTCAACGTAGGTCTGAATTTCGTGCTGGAACTTCTCGCGCTGTTGAATACTCGGAAGGGTGGTGGATGCGGCTCTATCTAGGAAGTAGTTCAGGTAGCGTTCGGTAAGTTTCCCGAAATACAGCCGAGACAGTTCACAGAAGCCCGAGCCGTTTCCAAGATTTCGCCAGGATTCAAAGAATTCGGAAGATGGCTGGAACAGTGGTAGTTGAGTCGTTACGTTTTGTTTGTGCCACTGCCCAATGGCATCAGCGGCGGCAGCCAGTGCAAGTTGACCGTATTCGGAAGCAGCCTCATGCACTGGCATGCGCTCATGAAGAGCTCTGACGACCGAAAGTAATGTAGGCTGTTCCGGCATGGAAATACCGGAATTGTGGAGCTCGTTGCGAGTATCAGAGAAACGGCAGGCACGGGAAAACGCCACTAAGAACTCAAAGACCGCTCTTACCGTATTATCTCGAAATAAAATCTCATACTGTTTGCGGACATTTTGCAGGGTTTGAGCTGCGACAGACGCAACAGGGAAATCGGAAGAATAGACCGACCCTACTTGTTTTACGAGGTCGTTCCATTTCTTCGTTTTTGGAAGAAATCCGACTCTTTCATGACCCATAATGGTTGCCCTGCTCCGTCTTACATATCCCTCGCGAAGTAACCGTTATGGGATAGCCTATGACCTGTTTTTTTGAATTGTGTTCTTTTTCTGCAATTCTCCAATTCTCTTCCAGGTTTTCTCGCTTTGCGCTTGGGGACTTGCCCTACTCAAGCTTCCACCGGATGGAAAACTTAGGAATCGGTCATGAGCACTATAGAAGAATCCCGGCGGTTTTTCAATAAATTTGCCGCCGATTTGACATCCGAAGGGGGCTCCTTATATAGTGAGTCCATGGCGGATCAGGAAGACCAAAAATTTATGAAGCGGGCCATCCAACTGGCCCGGCGCGGCCGCGGCAAGACCTCTCCGAATCCGATGGTCGGCGCGGTGGTGGTGCGGAAGGGAAAGATTGTCGGGGAGGGATTTCATTCCGGCCCCGGCCTTCCGCATGCGGAGGTGTTGGCGCTGGCGCAAGCCGGGGGGCGCGCGAGAGGAGCGACTCTTTACACCAACCTGGAGCCGTGCTGCCATACCGCCAAGCGGACCCCTCCCTGCACCGATGCGATTATCCGGAGCGGAATCAAACGGGTGGTGGTGGCGATGACCGACCCGAATCCGATGGTTTCCGGAAAGGGTTTTCACATTCTCCGGCAGGCCGGAATCGAGGTGGTCGAAGCGATCCTTCGCCCGGAGGCGGAGCGGCTCAACGAAGTCTTCATCAAGTACATCACCACACAAAGACCGTTTGTCATCTTAAAGGCGGCGATGACGCTCGACGGCCGGATCGCCACCCGATCGGGCACCTCTCGCTGGATCACCGGCGAGGCGGCGAGGCGGGAAGTGCATCGCCTTCGATCGGAGGTCGATGCGGTGATGGTGGGAATCGGGACAGTGCTGGCCGATGATCCGATGCTGACGGCGCGGCGGCGGGGGGCGAAAAATCCGATGCGGGTCGTCATCGATCCGTCGTTGCGAACCCCTCTGAACGCCAGAATCATCACGTCGATTACCGAGGCGCCGACGCTGCTTCTGACCACCTCCAAGGCCCCTTCTGGAAAAATCAAAAAACTGAAAGAGCGGGGAGCCCAGATCGAGCTGCTCCCGCACACAAAGGGAGAGGTCGTCTTCGATGCGATTCTCGACCGGTTGGGAAAGGCGGGGGTGACGAGCCTGCTGATCGAGGGAGGGGGAAGGGTGAATGGAATGGCCCTTCGGGCCCGGGCGGTCGATCGGGTTATTTTTTACGTCGCCCCGAAGCTGTTATGCGGAGAGGATGCAAAAGGGGTGGTGGCGGGGAGGTCGATTTCGGACCTCTCTCAGGCGATCCGGCTCGAACGGTTTAAAATCAGGCGTATCGGGGAAGATATTCGGATCGAAGGGGATGTCCGAAAAGGAGCGCCGTAATTTCTCGCGCTAGAACTTATTTTAAAAGGAGCGCCGTTAAAATAGGTCCCCTTAAGCTAAATTTATCACGGCCATGCTTCCAGGGCCGACCTACCCGGCGGTGTTCAATTCATTTCTCGCGCTAGAACTTATTTTAAAAGGAGCGGCGCAATGAAGAAGGTGGGAATGACGGCCATTCAAAAAACCATTAAAGTAGACCCTAGCGCGAAAGGATTACGGCGCTCCTTATCGGTTCTTTTATTGTTTTTCATCTCCGGTCTTTCACCGCATTCGTTTGCAACGGCCGGGGAGAAAGCCGCTCTGGAGAAGGTCAACCCGCAGGAAGAGCTCCATCTCCTGGTGCAGCAGTTTCTGGCCTCGGCCGATCCGGATCAGTCCGATTCGCTGATGAAGGAGATCAAGAATTACAAAGGGGCCACCGTTCAAGGGCTGGAGAAGGCCGTTGAAACGGGACTCTATCCACCTCAGCCGCTGGTCGGCCCGCTTCACCTTTCCATCCAGGTCGACGGAGAGCCGAAGGCGTATGCCCTCTATGTGCCGGAGAAATACAACCCCGCGTCGTCTTATCCCCTGATCATCTGCCTGCACGGGGCCGGTTTTAACGGAGATACCTATCTGGAGCGATGGCAAGCTCGGCTCGGTGAAAAAGCGCTCCTTGCCTGCCCGACGATGGAGAACGGGGCGTGGTGGACCCCCGAGGCGGAGACCCTGATCCTGGGGGTGATCGATTCGATTCAATCCAAGTATCATATCGATCCGAATCGGATCTTTTTGACCGGGATGTCGAACGGTGGAATCGGATCGTATCTGATTGGGATGTTTCATGCCGATCGGTTTGCCGCGATCTCCCCGATGGCGGCGGGCATCCCCGAAGAGATTTTTCCGTTTCTTAAGAATCTGACTTCGACCGGCATTTATATCATTCACGGCTCCAAAGACGAGGTGATGCCGGTCTCTCTCTCTCGAAAGGCGAGTGACTACCTCAAAGGGGAAGGGATCCGGTATACCTACAGAGAGCATGACCTGCAGCATCCGATGGCGGGCGGCCATTTTTTCCCAAAAGAGGAGCTCCCGGCGCTCGTGGCCTGGTTCGAGCAGCAACACCGAAATCCCTATCCGGTCCGGGTGATCTCCGTTCGGGATCAGGTTCATCTGGCGCCTTTTTATTGGACGGAAATCAATGAAACGGCGGGAGAGGTGGCCAATGTCCAGGACTCCATGTTCGACAAGAAAGAGGTGGAGCGGGTCAAAAAAGGGGCGTTTTCAACGTTAATCGCCGAAGTCCGCCGGAACAGGATCGAGGTGAAAACGGAACGGGTCAAAAAATACACCCTCTATTTTAATCATCGGCTGATCGATTTTTCCAAACCGGTGGTGATCATGACGAACGGTCAAAAGAGTTTCGAGGGAAAACTGTCGGAAAGTCCGGAGGCGCTCTTAAAGGAAGCCAAAAGACGAAAAGACCCCGGTGCGTTCTACAGCGCCTCCGTCACCGTAGATGTTCCGCCGCCCAAATAAAACATTAAACCCCAAGGGGAAAGCCTTTTGGAGGCCCGTCAACAGAGAATATCTATTAACGCGAGCATCTGGCTTTGCCAGTGCGAGCGCTCGGGGTGTGGGGGCATCGGAAGCGCGCAGCAACGCGAGCACTGGATGGGCCCCCACATATAATAGGCAAAAAAAATGTTTACAGGAATGGTCGAAGAGATCGGCGTGGTCCAGGGGGTCGATCGGCTCCTTCAGTCTGTCCGGTTTAAAATTCTAGCCAAAATCGTTTTGGAAGAGCTGGAGGACGGAGATAGCATCACCGTCAACGGTGTTTGCCTGACCGCCGTATCCCCGGCGGCATCCGATTTTACGGTCGATGTTTCTCCGGAGACGGTTCGCATGACGAACCTGGGGGGGCTGAAAGCAGGAGATCCGGTCAATCTGGAGAGGGCGATGCGGATCATGGACCGGATCGGAGGACATCTTGTGTCGGGGCATGTGGAAGGGACGGGACAGGTCCGGGAGCGCAGGCAGGAGGGAAATGCCGTGGTCCTCACCCTCGATGCCCCGCCCGAGATCCTGAAATATTGCATCCGCAAGGGATCGGTTGCGGTGGACGGCGTCAGCCTGACGATCAACGACCTCTCGGAGCGGAGCTTCTCCGTCTCCCTTATCCCGCACACGGCGGAAGTAACGACCCTCGGCCTGAAAGGGGTCGGCGCGGTGGTCAACCTGGAAAGCGATTTGATCGGAAAATATATCGAGCGTCTATTAAAATAAGTCCTCCAGCGAAAGATTACGACCTCCGGGGAGTGGTTGGAAGTCGCCCTGTAAACCACGGCGTTCCGATGAAAGGGGGGGCTTCGCCTCCCGGCGAAGGGAAAGCGGAGCGCCGTTAAAATAGGTCCCCTTAAGGAGCCGCGACAAAATAACTGGCGCAGTTCGGCGGGCGATCCATCCCGACTGGCGTTGTTGTTCGTTGTTTACATACCAAGCAGAGCGCCGTAATCTCTCGCGCTAGGGCCTACTTTAAAGGGTATGCGCGCTCCTCACGCCTAGCCAGCCGGGCGGCTCGGCCACCTCACTTTTGCACCCGTTATTTTGTCGCGGCTCCTAAGCTAAATTTATCACGGCCATGCTTCCAGGGCCGACCTGCCCGGCGGCGTTCAATTCATTTCTCACCGTCATGCTGCTTCTGACGGGGACCTACTCGGTCGCGCTAGAACTTATTTTAAATCGAGCGGGAATATCTTCAGCGTCACGGCGACCTTTAAATCGCTCATTTAAAGTAGGCCCTAGCGCGAAAAGATTACGGCGCTCATTTATTCTCTCTGTTTCGCCTCCTGATCCTGCAGGCCGAGCGCATCCATTTTATACTTCAAGATTCTTCTCGAAATTCCCAGCAGTTTGGCGGCCCGCGTCTGAACCTGATTGCACTGTTTGAGCGCTTCGGAGATCATCTTCCGCTCCAACGCCTGAACGGCCTCATCCAGAGAGAGAGGGTCCGGAAGGTCGTCCCATCCGCTCTCTGCCGGCTTCGGTTTTTTCATGACGGCGAGCGGGATATCTTCGGCATCGATGACATTCCCGATTGAGAGGGTCGCCATCTGTTCAACGATGTTCTCCATCTCCCGGATGTTTCCCGGCCAGTCATACTGGATCAGCTGCTCCATCGCCTTCGGCGTAATCGTTTTGGCGGAGAGCGGTTCTTCCTTTGCCCGTTTCTCCAGAAAATGAATAATCAAGAGGGGAATGTCTTCTTTCCGTTGGCGGAGCGGAGGAAGAGAGATCGGAACGACGTTGATTCGATAGTAGAGGTCTTCCCGGAAGCGTCCCTTTTTAATCTCTTCTTCCAGCACTTTGTTCGTCGCCGTGATGAGCCGCACGTCCGATTCGATCAACTCCGTCCCGCCGACCCGCATAAACTTTTTCTCCTGGAGCGCTCTGAGTATTTTCGCCTGACAGGACAGCGAGAGATCGGCCACCTCGTCCAAAAACAAGGTTCCCTGATGGGCCTGTTCAAATCGCCCGATCCGCCGGCTCTGCGCATCCGTAAAAGCCCCTCTTTCATGACCGAACAACTCGCTTTCGAGAAGGGTTTCCGGAATCGCGGCGCAATTGATGGCGATAAAAGGACGGTGCTTTCTGATGCTGTTAAAGTGGAGCGCCCGGGCGACCAGTTCTTTTCCGGTGCCGCTCTCTCCCATCAATAAGATGGTGGTCTTGGTATCGGCGAGATGTCTGATTTTTGAGAAGAGATCCTGCATCGGGCGGCTGTTCCCGATAATATTTTCAAGCCCATACCGTTTCGAAACATCCGTCCTGAGCTGCAAAACCTCTTTCTTCAGGGCGCGTGTGGCCAATTCCCTGGCAATGACCAGCTTCAACTCTTCGAGGTCAAAAGGTTTCGTCAGATAATCATTGGCGCCGATCTTCATTGCTTCCACGGCAATTTTGGCGGTCATGGTGGCGGTCAGCATGATGATCGGGGTCTCGGGATTGATATCGCGAAGTTTTTTTAAGGCGGCCATCCCGTCCATTTTCGGCATGGCAAGATCGAGCAATACCAGATCGGGAGACGCCTCTTGGAACTGCCGTACCCCTTCGCTGCCGTTGGATGCGAAAACAAGGGCATAGTCGCTTTTCAAAAGCGCGTTCAGCGTTTCCCGGATGCCGGCTTCGTCATCTACCACAAGGATCTTTTTCATGCCGTCCTAAGAAAAGAGGTTTTAACAGATGCCGGTAGAGGGTTTTGCGAATGGCCAGAGATTTTCCGGTTACAAAGAAGGGACGCCACTTCTCGCTCCTGAGGTTAAAATATCAATTGAAATGGAATCAGTGTGTTGATTGAATTGAAAAAGGGGCGGATTCGGATGTTCTAAGAACGGCGTTTAATCGTGATAACCGACCAAAACAGCAGTAATGTTATCTTCCCCTCCTTTATCATTTGCTTTCTGAACCAACCGATTTCCTGCCTTCTCAAGGTCGCCTGCGGCTTCGATCAAGATGGCGTTTATCTCATGAATCGTCAATTTATTACTGAGACCATCCGAGCAGAGAAGCAGGATATCGCCCGCTGCCGGTTTTCTGTGGAGGGTCTCCACCTCGACGGCGGCGTTGGTTCCGAGGGCCCGGCTGATGACATGCTTGAGGGGATGGCGCTCCGCCGCCTCGACGGTCAGGAGACCTTTTCTGACATATTCGTTCACCAGCGAGTGATCTTGGGTGAGTTGTTCGATTTTATCATTTTGTTGAAGGTAAACCCGGCTGTCTCCCACGAAACCGATAATGGCCTCCATCGGCTGCGCCAGAACGGCAACGACGGTCGTTCCCATGCCGCTGAGGGAAGGGTCCTGTTCTCCCGCTTCGTAGATTTTCTGGTTTGCATAGGCGATGGCCCGCGCCAACTGGGCTTCTTGAGATTGCTGGGTGATTTCAGGAGAAGTAAGAAATTCCTTGATGGCATCGACCGCCATCTTGCTGGCGACCTCTCCTGCGGCGTGGCCCCCCATCCCGTCTGCCACGATATAGAGTTCTAAATCAGGAAAAAGGCCTAGGCTGTCTTCGTTGGAACGACGGACACGTCCGACATCTGTTATACCCGCAGTGATCACCTTCATTTTATTCGGGGCTCCCTTGTAGTCCGGCACGGCATCTGCTCAATCATTTTATAAGATATGTTCCTTTTTGTCCACAGCAACTTTTATGACAGGGTCCACTTTCTCTGTTTCAGGTTGAGTTATGTGGGACCATGCTGAAGACAGCCTGAGATTTTCACCCAGGGATGCTGCCCCTTGCCCTAGGCCTTGGGCTTTCTTTCTTTTTGATTTCTGTTTATGTTATATTAAATCAAGTTGACTATTCGAGCTTCTCTCTTGTGGGATCGGTCATGTCGCTGGGTGGATGGGTTGCTTCCGTTTTTGCCGTTATTTTGGCTCTTTTTCTTTTTGTCCCCTTTTTTTTTACGATCGACTCCGAGCGGAAAATTTTTTATCTCCGCTGGTTTCTTTTTGATTTTTCCATCGATCTCTCCACCAAAACGGCCGTCATCGGATTTGCCGGTTTCCACCCTGCTAAAAAAAAGAAAAAAGTTTCTCTGTCCTCCTCTGCCGCACCCTCTCCGGCCCCTGCGGAGGAACCGGAAAAGAAGCGGGGCGGGCGGTCCATCCCATCGGTCATCCTGTCGCATCGCTCTCTCCTGATTGATCTGGTCAAAAAGACGGTCCGATATCTGCTTGACCTCCTTCGCGCCACTTCCATTCGCGAATTCCGTGTCGATTATTCATCGAAGGATCCGGTCGTGAATGGGATCTGTTATGGGGCCATTCAGGGGGTCCAGATAAAAAAAGTGCGTCTTTCAGTTAATTTCTGGGGGGAAAATCGAATGGTGGGAAAATTTTCATTGATGTTGGTTCGCCTGGTCGTTCCCACGCTGCTGTTTTTGGTTCGACTGCCTTACGTCGAACTTTACCGCCTGTTTAAAGAAATTCGTCAAAAGGATTTTCCGGGAGGAGTTGAAGGAGCATCAACCCCATCGTGAAAAAAGCCCTTGTGAATGAAGCCGAAGGAAGCACAGGAGGGGATCGCAGGAGCGGACCGGCCCTGAATGGCAGCGGGTCCGACCGGATCTAGAGCCGCTGTGGGTGTCGATCGGCATCTTAATTAAAGGAACGCCGTAAATTTTTGCTTAAGCCTATTTTAAAAGGAGAGGATCATGACGATTGCAGAAGATTTGATGAAGTCCCTTTTAGACCAGTTAAAGGTGATTGCAACAACAGAAACCATTGTGGGCGAACCCTTTAAAGCAGGAGAGGTCTCGATTATTCCCGTTTCGCGTGTTTCTCTGGGGATCGGCGTTGGAGGGGGAGGACAGAATCAAAAGGGGGAAGGGGTTGGAGGGGGTGGCGGTGTAAAGGTGGAACCGATCGCATTCCTGGTGGTGAAGGACCACAGCGTTTCTTTGTTGAATATAGGCAAGGGGAAAGGGCTCGATGCCCTTTATGAGAAATTGCCCGAGCTGATTGATAAGATCGTCGAGAATATCTCGGAAAAAGTCGGGAAGAAGAGCGAACCGGGAGTCAAGAAGGCGCCGCATCCCGGGACGACCGGCTTTTCACCGATTATCCAAACTCCCTGACGGGACCTCCGGATCGGTTTTTTAAACGGCCTGACAGATTTTATTTAAGTGAGGCTCTTGCAAAAGTCCAATTTTGTCATTCCCGAATGCCTTTATCGGGAATCCAGTTCTTGTAAGATCAATAACTTATGGATTCCCGCTTTCGCGGGAATGACACATTTTCAAGAGGCTCTAAGTGACTGGAGATGAAACGGATGGCGTATGATTCCCTATCCTAATATTGACCCGGTGTTCATTCGAATCGGGCCGCTGGCCTTCCGCTGGTATGGGTTAATGTATGCCCTCTCTTTCATTTCAGCCGTCTTTCTCATCCGGATCACGGCAGTAAAAAAAAAGCTGAACATCACGCAGGACCAGATATCCGACCTCATGCTTTATTCCGCCATCGGGGTCATTCTGGGTGGGCGTCTCGGCTATGTCCTGATCTACAACCCCGCTTTTTATTTTAACAACCCCTCTAAGATTTTGGCCGTCTGGGAAGGGGGGATGGCTTTTCATGGGGGACTGGCCGGCGTGCTCATCGCCGGCGCCCTCTTTTGCAGAAGAGATCATTTCTCTTTCTATGACGTGGCCGATGTGGCGGTTATCAGCGTTCCGGTCGGGTTGGGTTTGGGGCGGATCGGCAACTTCATTAACGGAGAGCTCTACGGCAGGCCGACCGATGTCCCCTGGTGCATGGTCTTCCCGCAGGGAGGCCCGGCGTGCCGTCATCCGTCTCAACTTTATCAGGCAGGCCTGGAAGGGCTCTCCCTTTTTATTATTCTCTGGATCCTTTCTCGAAAGAATGTGCCGCGGGGTGTCATGTTCTGGTCGCTGGTTTTGTTTTATGGGCTTTTTCGATTTATCGCGGAGTTTTTTCGAGAGCCCGATCCACAATTGGGATTGCTTCTGGGGCCCTTTTCGATGGGACAACTCTTAAGCCTTCCGATGTTTCTCCTCGGTCTCATCATGGTGTGGGTCTGTTATGCGAAGGGAGCATCCGAAGATCGAATATTAGGGCGAAAAGCCGTTCGCCCTAATATTCGATCTTAACCAGAAAAAGACCCTGCGCCGGTGCGGTCGGTCCGGCCTGTCTCCGGTCCTTCGCATCGAGGATCAGGGGAACCTCCTTTCCTAACCGCCTTTCTTTTCCCACTTCGATAAGAAACCCGACGATATTTCGGACCATATATTGTAAAAAACGGGGCGCCTTTACGGTGATCCTGATCTCTTCTCCCTCCTTTTCAATCCGGATTTCCTGAAGGTCGACGCGGCGGTTCTCCGCTTCCCCGGCCGCGGCGCAAAAAGAAGTAAAGTCGTGCTCTCCCAGTAGCCGTTTGGCCGCTGATCGCATCTTTTGAAGGTCCAGGCGCTGCGGCAGATGCCAAGCGGTCTGTCGTCGAAAGGGAGAGCGGGCCGGGGCGTTATGGACGAAGTAGGTGTACGTTTTCATTTTGGCCGAAAACCGGGCATGAAATGAATCCGGAACCGGCTCGGCCGACTGGACGACGATGTCTTCAGGCACGAGGGCATTGAGCCCCCGAACCCAGACCTTCGTTTGAAAGGGGACCGGCGGGGAAAAGTGGGCGACCTGGCCGAGGGCATGGACCCCGGCGTCGGTTCTGCCGGCCCCATGAACCCGGATCGGATGTTGAGTCAGACGAAAGAGCGCCTTCTCCAGCGTCCCCTGGATGGTGGTCAGATAAGGTTGCTTCTGCCAGCCGTGGTAATACGTTCCATCATATTCCAGCGTCAGTTTGATCACGGCCATCATATACTCTGTCAGGATTTCGCTTCCAAAGATCGGATATATGCTTTGATTCCGGTGAAGAGGGCTTCGGCCACTTTCTGCCGGTAGTTTGCGTTTTTCAGCCGCTTCTCCTCCAATGGATTGCTGATGAAGGAGATCTCCGCCAGAATGGCCGGCATGTTCGTATGGGCGAGGACAAAAAAGGGAGCCCGCTTGACCCCCAGGGTTTCGGTCGGGTACTTCGGAATGAGGGTTTCGATAAAAGCGTTCTGGGTGAAGTGGGCGAACTCCAGCGATTCATTCAGGGTGAAGTCACGCTCCAGATCGTTGAAGATCACCTCCTGAAAATCGAGCGTGTCCTTATGAGAGGCGGCATTCTCCCGGGCGGCCGTGGCGATCGCATTCTCATCGGTCGCGCGACCGAAGAGGTAAACCTCGACCCCCTGGGTATTTCGCCTGGGGCTGGAGTTGGCATGAACGGAAACGAAGAGATCGGCTTTTTTGGTGTTGGCGATCAGCGTCCTCTGATCGAGCGGAATGAAGATATCTTCATGGCGGGTCATGATGACTTCTTTTTTGAGCTGTTTTTGGATCAACGTCCGGAGGCGGTGAGAGACATCGAGCACCACCTCTTTTTCGGTCAATCCGCGGGAGCCGATCGCCCCCGGATCTTTTCCGCCATGGCCCGGATCGATCACAATGGTCCGGATCGCCATCGAAGGAGGGGGAGGGATCACGATTCTTTTATGAGGAGGATCGACCTGATCGTCAATGTCGATTCCCTTTTTGGACGGCGTCTCCCCTGACGAATTGAAAACATCGATCACCAGCCGATCGGGATCGCTCAACGGCATCACCCGGTGCCTGCCGAGCTTGCTGAAGCTTAAAAGAACCTCGATCTCGCCCGCCCCTTTCGGCTTCACCTCGATTTTTTTGAGAAGCTCCTTTGCAACCGAAATCACGCGGGTCCGCTTGAAAAGCTCGCCCAGCGTGGCCTGAGAGAGGGTGACGGAGAGCGTCTGAGAAGAGGTAAGACGGACCACTTTATATGAAACGGAATGGTCCAGGTCGATCACGATCCGGGTGTAGTTGGGATAGGCCCAGTGCCGGATGTTGGTCACCACGGCCGCGCCCTGCGCCGGACCCTCAGAGGAGCGTTCGCCGATCTCGATCGCCGGGACGTTCTCGATGTTTTCTTCCGGGGGATCGCCCAGAACCCGCTGGAGCTTTGTCAACTGTTTCCTGCCGTCGGCGGCCAGAGGTTCTTCGGAAGAGGCCTTCAGAAATTTCGTATAAAATGTCCTCGCCTCCTCAAGGTCCTTCGTGAGATTGGAATAAAGGTACCGCTCCTGGTAGAGCCGGGCAATTTCGTATGGCGCACGGCTTTGATCTTCCGGAGAAGGGACCGCGTTTTTGTATTTTTCGATACACTTTTCCCACAGGGTCGGCATTTTTTTCTGCTCCGGTTTTTCTTTGAGGCCGTCGCGACAGGCGTCGGCTTCCTGAAAGCCGTCCATCGCAGCGATCGCCGAACCCGGTGCGGGGAAAGAAAGCCAAGAGAAAGAAATGAAGATCGATAGAAAATAGGGGAGTTGTCTAATGAGACTCATCATTTGCCCATATAAAGTAATCTTAAATCTGTTTCTTGTCAATTTAGATAAGCGATCTGACGAGGCCGATGAGCCGGGTTACTTTCCTTGAAAAATCTTCCCGAAGTAGCGAATCAGACCAACCTTTTCCTTGACAATTTTGACGGCCCTATGCTACCTTAAAAAAATTCTGTTTTTAGTAAAACCACAAAAAATCTCACGTAAATTTCTCAATCGCTTAGAAGGAGTAAAAATGAAAAAGTACCTGTTGGCCCCCGGTCCGACTCAGGTCTCTCCGGAAGTTCTCCTGGCAATGGCACAGCCGATTCTTCACCACCGGGCTCCCGAATTTGCAAAGATCCTCGAGCGGGTCAAGCAAGATTTGAAATGGCTCTTTCAGACGCAAAACGATGTCCTGATCATCGCTTCCTCCGGAACCGGCGGCATGGAGGGATCGGTCACCAATTTTCTCTCTCCAGGCGACAAAGCGCTGTTTGTCAACGGCGGAAAGTTCGGCGAGCGCTGGGGAAAGATCTGTCAGGCCTACGGCGTAAAGGCGGAGGAGATCAAGGTAGAGTGGGGATACGCGGTGAAGCCTGAAGTGATTAAGGCGGCCCTCCAGAAAGACCCGACCATCAAGGCGGTCTTTACCCAGGCGAACGAAACATCGACCGGCGTGGCCCATCCGATTCGCGAGATCGGGGAGGTGGTGAAGCAATTTGAAGGGACCCTGATGGTGGTCGATGCGGTCTCCGCGATGGGGGTCTTCGACATCCAGACCGATGCGTGGGGTCTTGATGTTGTCGTGACCGGCTCGCAGAAAGCGTTGGCGCTGCCGCCGGGGTTGGCGTTCGTCTCCGTTTCGGAGAAGGCATGGCGTCAGTCGGAGAAGGCAAAGAACGCCAAGTTCTACTTTAACTTCAAGAAAGAGCGGGAAGGCCTGGCAAAGAATCAAACGGCCTATACCCCGGCGGTCTCCCTGATCGTCGGCTTGGATCAGTCGCTGAAGATGCTGAAGGAAGAGGGGCTGCAGAATGTTTTCGCCCGGCAGGGTCTTCTGGCGCGCGCGACCCGGGAGGCAATGAAGGGGTTGGGACTCGCCCTCTTTCCGAAGGAGTATCCGAGCGATGCCGTCACGGCGATCGAAGCGCCAGAGGGCTACGACGGACAGGCGATCTACAAAGATCTCCGCGTCAAATACGGCATCACGGCGGCGGGCGGACAGGATCAGTTGAAGGGAAAGGTCTTCCGGATTTCGACGATGGGATACATGGACACCTTTGATATCATCACCGCCGTTGCAGCCACGGAAATGGTCTTGAAGGGAATGGGGCATCCTCTGAAGCTGGGAACCGGCGTCGGAATTGCGCAGGAAATTTTGTTAAAGAAGTAGTGGTATTTGCGATATGTAAAAACATAAAATAGGCCCTAGCGCGACCGAGTAGGTCCCCGTCAGAAGCAGCATGACGGTGAAAAATTACGACCTCCGGGAAGTGGTTGAAATAGGCCCTGGCGCGCAAGATCACGGCGCTCCACTTGGAGGTATAGGAACGTAAACCACGGCGCTCAGAATAAAAGTCAAATGACAAAAACACGAATAACGATTCACGTTTAACGGGTAACGAAATTCGGAGGTTTTATGAAAGTATTAATTAGTGATTCTCTTTCCGAGCGGGGCGTTGAGATTCTCAAAAAAGCCGGCTTGAAAGTGGATGTCAAAACCAAGCTGACCCCGGCGCAGCTTATTGAAGAGATCGCTCAATACGACGGCCTGATCATCCGGAGCGCCACCAAGGTCACAAAAGAGGTGATCGCCGCGGCAAAAAACCTGAAGGTGATCGGCCGGGCCGGATCGGGACTCGATAACGTTGATATTCCTGCCGCCACCAAGCGGGGAATCGTGGTCATGAACACCCCGGGCGGGAATACCGTCACCACCGCGGAGCATGCCTTTTCCCTCTTGATGTCGATGGCCCGGCAGGTCCCCCAAGCCAACGCGTCGGTGAAGTCGGGGAAGTGGGAAAAGAACAAGTTCATGGGGATGGAACTCTTCAACAAGGCGATCGGGATCATCGGGATCGGCCAGATCGGAAGCTACGTCGCCAAGCTGGCCCAGGGGGCAAACATGACCGTGCTGGCCTATGACGCGTTCCTTTCTCCGGAGAACGCCCGAAAGTTGGGTGTGGAAGTCGTCGATTTGGAGACCCTTTTCTCGCGGTCGGACATTATTACCATCCATGCTCCCCTGACCACCGAGACGAAGTATATGATCAACGCCGCTTCCATTCAGAAAATGAAGCACGGAGTTCGCATTATCAACTGCGCCCGAGGCGGGATCGTCAATGAAACCGATCTCTATGAGGCGCTTAAAAGCGGAAAGGTGGCGGCGGCGGCTTTTGATGTTTTTGAAAAAGAGCCGGTCGATCCGGCCAATCCTCTTCTGACCCTGGATAATTTCATCTGCACCCCGCATCTCGGCGCGGCCACCAATGAAGCGCAGGAAAATGTCGCCTGGGCCATCGCGGAACAGGTGGTCGATTTCCTGGTGCGCAACGTTGTCCGGTATGCCGTGAACTTTCCGTCGGTGCCTGCCGATCTGCTTCCCAAAGTTCAGCCTTATATTGAACTGGCGGAGAAAATCGGGTCGTTTCTCGGCCAGACGGTAGAAGGCGGCATTGAAAAAGTAACCATCGAATATCATGGCGAGGCGGCCGATCTTCAGACCGCTCCGATCACGGTGGCCGCCCTCAAAGGGTTGTTGGCGCCGATATTAGAGGAAACGATCAATTATGTGAATGCCCCCAGCGTGGCGAAAGAGCGGGGGATCGAAGTCAATGAAGCGAAGAGCACCAATTCGGGGAATTTCTCAAGCCTGCTGAGTATCCGGGTGAAAACCAGCGATCAGGTCAAAACGGTTTCCGGAACCATCTTCAATAAGAGAGAACCGCGACTGGTGGAAATCGAAGGGATGTCGCTGGAGGTGACGCCGGAAGGGAACATGCTTTATCTCTTCAATGAGGACAAGCCGGGGGTCATCGGCGAGTTGGGGCGGCTTTTGGCAAAAAATCAGATCAACATCTCCCGCATGCAACTGGGCCGAGAAAAGCCGGGTGGAAAAGCGATCTCCGTGGTCGGCGTCGATTCGGTGGTGGGACCCGACATCTTAAGCGAACTAAAATCACTTCCCCATGTCCTCTCCGTAAAGCAGATAAAGCTGTAGTATTCTCTCCGCAGGGGCGGAATTTTTCCGCCCCTGCGGTCTTAGTACAACCACATTTTTAAGAAATCTCATGAGACTGTCCGGTAAACCAAAAACCATGATTCCCAAGGGGGTCGCCACCTTTCTTCCCGAAGGGACTTCGAGACGGCGGGCCATCGAAAGAACGATCTTATCGATCTTTTCTCAGTGGGGCTATCAGGAAGTGATCACCCCTATTTTCGAATACCTCGATGTCTTTTCTCTCGGGGTCGGGGAAGAGCTTCTCAACCGCGCCTATAAATTTGTCGATCGGGCGACCGGCCGGATCATGGTTCTCCGCCCCGATGTCACCCCGCAGATCGCCCGCATCGCCGCCACGCTGCTAAACGGCCAGCCCCTGCCGCTTCGCCTTTGCTATTCCGCAAACGTCTTCCGCCACGAAGAGGAGCATGCCGGAAGGGAACGGGAGATCTTTCAGATCGGCGGAGAGCTGATCGGTGCCTCCGATGCCGAAGCGGATGCCGAGATGATCATATTGGCCATTGAGGTTTTGCAGAAGCTCGGCCTGAGGTCGTTTAAAATTGCTCTGGGCCAGATGGCCTTTACCCGCGGGGTCCTCCGGCCGTTTGAGCCTTCCCCGGAACTTTTTAAGAAGGTTCTCCATTCGGTGGGTAAAAAAGAAGCCTCCAAATTGGAGGAGCTTCTCAAACAAGAAAAGGTCGGTCCTAAAGTGCGCAAACAGGTCCTTTCGTTGCTGAACCTTTTCGGAGGGGAAGAGGTATTTAAGAGAGCCGCCACTCTGTCCGATCATCCCTCGTGCCGGGACGGGCTTAAGAGGTTGAAGGAGGTTTATACCATTCTCAAACGGGCAGGCCATCAAGACCATCTGCTGATCGACCTGGGAGAGGTGCGGGGGTTTGATTATTATACCGGAACGATTTTTGAGGTTTTTACGGAGGGAGTCGGCTCCGAGTTGGGAGGAGGAGGACGATATGACCACCTTCTCGAAAAATTCGGTGCGCCTTCCGCTTCCACCGGTTTCGCGCTTCATATCGAACGCGTTCAGTGGGCCCTTGAAAAAGTTTTCAATAGCCCGGGGGATGGAGCGGCCGCCAGGGGCGATGTTGAATATTCCTCTGTGGACTTCCTTATCCTGCATCCTGAAACCGCCGCGCAAAGGGCGATGGCCCTGACCCATCAACTACGGAATCTTGGGTTTCGAGTGATTCGGAAAAACGGTTACGAAAAGGGGATCGATTCTTACCTTGCCAACGCGCGCAAACAACATATCAGAAAAATCCTGGTCGTGGGCGAAGGAAAAGATCCGGATCCGAATAAAATAGGCCCTAGCGCGGAAGATTACGGCGCTCCACTTGGAGGTAGGAACGTAAACCACGGCGCTTCGCTTCGATCGATCGACGTCCGGACCGGCCTGGAAAAGATTGAAAAACACCAGGACTTTTTAGAACGGCTCCGGCCGAACTGACCTTTTCTTGAGATGTCGCCGCCAGTCCGTTCATGCGTGTTTCGTAAAGATAACCCCTTTTCTATTAAAATAAGCTCCCAAGCGAAAGATTACGACCTCCGGGGAGTGGTTGGAAGTCGCCCTGTAAACCACGGCGTTCCATTTAAAATAAGTTCCTAAGCGAAAGATTACGGCGTTCCATATGTGATGGTCTCGTAAAAAGTCTATTTTGTCACCCTGAACGAAGTGAAGGGTCTTTCTAGCTATTTGACAATACAAGATTCTTCGCTTTGCTCAGAATGACAAATTCGGCGGTTTTCGACTTT
>Ga0080064_1001275_pt2 | contig 22084 bp, 29 predicted proteins | sample Subgrocontami54m_FD_69260 | JGI IMG/M metagenome (GOLD analysis project Ga0080064, IMG submission 69260) | Subsurface groundwater microbial communities from S. Glens Falls, New York, USA - GMW46 contaminated, 5.4 m (SPADES assembly) (version 2) ...
GGCAATAAATCATACACCACTGTAAATTTATATTTGGCGGCTTTGATTGGCTTGGTCGTTACCGGACTAATTACCATCATTACCGAATATTACACTTCTAAATCTTTTTCGCCTGTTAAAGACATTGCGGAAGCCAGCACCACCGGACACGGCACCAATATTATTAAAGGCATTGCTGTGGGTATGCAGTCAACAGCTTTGCCGGTGTTAGTGATTGTGGTTGCGATTTTGACAGCTTACCATCTTGCAGGTTTATACGGCATTGCTTTAGCGGTTATGTCGATGTTATCCCTAACAGGAATTGTGGTGGCAATTGACGCCTTTGGCCCCATTACCGACAACGCCGGCGGTATTGCCGAAATGGCAGGACTGGACCAGTCGGTTAGGGACGTAACGGATCCTTTAGATGCAGTAGGAAACACCACCAAAGCCGTTACCAAGGGCTATGCCATTGCCTCTGCTGGTTTAGCCGCTATGGTGCTCTTTGCCGCCTACACCCAGGAATTGGGCTCTAGGGGCATTTCCACTGTGTTTGATCTATCCAACAGCAAAGTATTAGTTGGCCTTCTCATTGGCGGTTTATTGCCTTATCTGTTCGCCAGCTTGGCAATGGGGGCCGTTGGCCGCGCTGCCAAAGCCGTGGTGGAAGAAGTGAGAAGGCAGTTTAGGGAAATTAAAGGGATAATGTCCGGGGAAGCAAAGCCCGACTATTCCCGCGCCGTGGACATTGTTACCAAAGCGGCAATTAAAGAAATGATAATTCCGGCGTTATTGCCGGTTGTGGTTCCAATTCTTGTTGGGCTGATTCTTGGCGCGGCGGCTTTAGGCGGGTTGTTAGTTGGAACCATAGTCACAGGTTTGTTCGTGGGAATTTCTATGACCACGGGCGGCGCGGCCTGGGACAATGCCAAAAAATATATTGAGGAAGGAAATTTTGGCGGCAAGGGGAGTGAAGCGCACAAAGCCGCCGTCACCGGCGATACCGTAGGCGACCCTTACAAAGACACCGCCGGTCCGGCAATTAATCCTATGATTAAGATTATTAACATTGTGGCGTTGTTGCTCGTCAAATTCCTAAAACCATAATCTTTTCTCTGTCATTCCGGCCGCCACGAAGGGCGAGCCCGAATCCGTACCTTAAAAAAACCCTCGCTTAAGGCGAGGGATTTTTTATGCGGCTTTTTCTTTAGAAACAGAATCCAATTTTTCCATATGAATACGAAAATTATTATTTTTTGATGCGGCTACTCTTTTTATTTTTAGAGCCACACCCAGCTCCTTGCTTAAATGTCGCGCAAAATTATCTGCTCTTTCATCCTGATCTTCTCCGAAGAATCCAAAAATTGTTGAGGTGACGGTGGCAATACTGGCAATGCCATGCGGCAACAATTTTTTTGAAATCACAGTCAAATAATCACTTAGATTATTTAATCCATCTTCCGGCTCAACAATGTTTCTATCAACCGTGTACCACTGCTCGCCAAAACTATCTATGATAAGGTCAAATTCTGGGTAATCAGACAATTCATAAACCGACCTCCACTTAAGATCTCTTCTGTCTAGCGGCCCCATTACATTGTCTTTGCGGTATTTTCTTGCAGCCTTTTTGGAAAGGCCGGTTGAATAAACAATTACTTCATTTGGATATTTTTTTCTAATCTGTTCCGTGAAGCTTCCAATACCTCCCCCTACATCTAAAATTTTGAGTTTTTCTCCGGGTTTTTTTCTTTTTATAATTTCCGGGATTTCTTTATTCAAAAATGAAGTATCATGCAGTATTTCTAGTTTTTGCGTGTCGAAGGATTGGTCAGGATCTTTTTCATTATCCATGGTTTCTTTCCGCTGCACGTTGTCGTGACCGCCATATGCATAGCCACGCTTGCCCAATTCAAAATTACGGGCGTCACTAGCCCAGCCCTGCGCTTTTTCCTTAATCTCTTTAGGCGATAAAAATTTTTCTCCAGGCATAAATTTTAAAATAAAATTATTGAATGCGCGATTTTGCCATTAACTTTATAGAAAAAGGCTCCTTTTCAAACCCTAAGATCTCAATAACTTTATTTTTCTGCCTGGCAACTTCCAAATAGAATTCCGTCCATTTCTGCAAAGAGTCTGGCGGCAAATTATCAACATTCTGATATTTCACAGCTAACCCATCATCCAAAGGAACGCAAATAATTTTATCGTCCCGCTGTCCCCTGTCCAGGGTTTCCATAACTCCAATAGTTTTGCACGCCGCCACACTGCCAGACTTTAGCGGCTGTGATGATAATACAATCGCGTCCAAAGCGTCGCCATCCCCGCCTAAAGTTCCCGGAATAAAACCGTAGTTGAATGGAAAAACTAAATCCTTAAACACAAAATCTAAAACCATTTGCCCGGACTTTTCGTCATACTCAAACTTCTCATTGCTCCCCTCTGGGATTTCTATTATGACGTTAAAGGTGTCTAAGCTGCCAAAAGGCACTTTTTTTAAATCCATTTTTATTCCTTCCTATTTTTCTCAAGCTCTTTCAATCTTCGAGCTTCATCGGAAATCTCAAGTAAGTCTTCTGCTGGCGGTTCAGGCTCAGGTGATTTTTCTTTTTTCGTGATCTTCCTAGTTAAGGCTTCTTTAGGTTTTGGGCCGACTTTTTCCGTTGGATCAACCGGAGGGACTCGTTTAATCTCTGACATAAAATTTATTTTTTAATCCTTGTTCAATCCTTTAAATCTTATTTAATCTTGCTCAATCAAGCAATCACTCCTCCCCCCACGCACTCTTTGCCTCTATATAATACCAAACTTTGCCCCGAGGCAACAGCTTTTTGCGGCCTTTTAAAAACCACGCGGTATAAATCTTTTTTTATTTTACTGATGGTTAAAGGAACCAATTCCCCCTGATGCCTATATCTGCCAATTAATCTTAAATCCTTAATCTTAAATCCTAAATCTGGCGCCAGCCAGTTAACACTATGCAACTGAACCTCTTTAATAAACAATCTGCTATCTTCCGGGTCATTAGTCACATAAAGAGTGTTAGTCTTTAAGTCCTTGCTGAATACGTAATACGGACCGATGCCTCCTACTTTAATCCCCTGTCTTTGTCCAATGGTGTAATTATACAGGCCCTCGTGCCGGCCTATTACCTTGTTATTTTGGTCAACGATGTTTCCCGGGCGAACCTTGAGCTTCTGCGCCAAAAATTCTTTCAGCCTAATTTTGCCCACAAAACACAGGCCCATACTTTCTTTTTTCTCGGCGTTAGGAAGATGGATTTTACGCGCGAGCGACCGCACAGCCGCCTTTTTCATCCCGCCGACAGGAAAAAGAATATGCGGCAGTTGCTCGCTCTTGATATTGTAAATAAAATAAGTCTGGTCCTTAAACTCGTCTTTACTACGAAGTAATGTAGCGTGCCCATTTATGGGCTTTTTATTTGGCCGATAAATCGGCGCGCTACGTTCTCCGATTTTCCGATTTTCCGATTTATCCGACCTTCCGACCCTAGCATAATGCCCCGTTGCCAAATAATCAAAACCGTGATGTCTCGCCCAATCATACAAAAGTTTAAATTTAACTTCCTTGTTGCACATTACGTCCGGATTCGGCGTCCTGCCCGCGCGATACTCCTTAAAAAAATAATTCATCACATTTTTTTGGTATTGCTTTTCAAAATCCACGGTGTGCAAGGGGATTCGTAAGTAAGCCGCCACTCTCAAAGCGTCCTGGCGGTCAAGGAGCCACGGACATTCGTTCTTAAGTAGCCCTACGGTCTTAGACCAATTCTTCATAAACACTGCCTCTACTTCGTAGCCTTTTTTCAAGAGGAGATATGCCGAAACCGCGGAATCAATTCCGCCGGATAAAGCCACTAGCACACGGGCCATTCTCCTTGTTCTGTAGCGCGCCGATTTATCGGCTGTTTCTTTTCCCATTGCCGAATCATTATAAATTAAAAGATGGCAGTCTTCAAGAGCCTTGAAGACTGCCATCTCAAAATAAAATTAAACCTTCAAATGCTTTTTTACCAGACTAATCAACTTCCGGTGGATTGTGCCGTTAGATATTATCGCGCCCTTTATCGACATATCATATCGTTGGCCTTTGCCGAATAAGTCTGTCACTTCTCCTCCCGCTTCTTCCACAATAACTTTCACCGCCGCTATATCGTGGGCAGTGTGATGGGCAAAAATATAACCCTCAATTTGGCCCGCGGCAATCAGACAACTATTATAAACCGCTGAATTTGTGTCAAACATTTGACCTCTTTCCTTAAAAACGAAATCATCTTCCAGTCCCGGCAGAGGATATTTCATATTTGCCCAAATCTCATTAGCAATATACGAACCCTTAAGCTCCTTGAGCTTTGAAACACGGATTTTTTTGCCGTTTAAAAACGCACCTTTGCCTTTTTCCGCAAAAAATAGCCTATTGGTGAAAGCGTCATAAGCCACACCCAAGATTGGCTCTCCGTGATGCGTTAACGCCAAAGAAAACATACAAGTCGGCACTCCGCGCAAAAACGGGATCGTCCCGTCCACCGGGTCGCAAACCCAAACATATTCAGCCCCTTCAATTGGATGGCTTTCCTCCTCTCCTAAAACTCCGTGCTTTGGAAAATGTTTTTTGACCTCGTTGATTACCATACTATTAATTGCCAAATCCGTCTTGGTCACGGGCGAGCCGTCTTTTTTGATTGTCCTGCCCATACCCAAAACAAAATTCGCCCGCATTATTTTGCCGGCTCTTTTTGCCAAGTTGATGGAAAAATTTTTATAAGTCATAATTTAGCCCACTGCGATACGTCGCAGTATGAGAGTGGTTTAACTATTTCACAAAGACAGTTACCAAAACTCCAGCCACCACCAGCGCGCCGCCCAAAATGTTGCCAAAAGTCGGGCGTTCCCCCAAAAAAAGCAGCGCGAGGATGATTGTCAGAGCCACGGACAATTTGTCAATCGGCGCCACGCGGGAAGCCTCGCCTAATTGCAAAGCTTTATAATAAAACAGCCAAGAAAGGCCGGTGGCAATGGCGGAAAGAATAATAAAAATCCAGGTATGCCTGGACCACATTTTTAACTGCCCTGCTGTGCCGTCAATTAAAACTATTCCCCAGGCAAAGGCAACAATAATAACTGTGCGCACGGCCACCGCTAAATTGCTGGAAATTCCCTTAATGCCGATCTTGCCAAAAATCGCCACCAAAGAAGCAAAAAAAGCCGAAAGGATTGCATAAATTACCCAGGACATAAAAATGAAATTTTTAAACAAAATCAGACGGTTGACCGTACAGTTTCTGTTCTCTTTCCAATACACGCTTAATGCCATTCTTGGCAACCCCACTCACAAATTGCATCATTATATCTAAATCAGACAGGTTAGCTAAAATTAATGCGTCAAACTGACTAGCCACTCCTCGTAGCCTCTCCGCTCTTTCCTTGTTGTTTTTTTCTCTGTCGTTTGAGCTATCGGGACTGCTTGGTTTTCCTAAAGTCATAGATCTTCCTTTCGTTTAATTTATTATTTTATTTATACAGTTTCTCCGCTTGTGCCTTAATAGAATCAATATCGCCCAGCTTCAAAAGCTTACCGTTAAAAAATATAGACGGCGTGCCCGGCAAATTCAGGCCCAAGGCTTCCCTTAAATCCTGTTCTAACCTGCTCTTATATTTTTTTGTAGATGAGTCGCTTTTGAACTGCTCTAAATTCGCCACACCTGTGCTTTGGGCGTATTCAGCGAATTTTGACGAAGGATCAGCCAGACCCTCCCATTCACCCTGCTTTTCAAATAAAACTTTAGAATATTCCCAAAATTTTCCCTGCGCCGCGGCGGATAAAGTAGCGTAAGCGGAAGCCACAGAATTTTTGTGAATCTGCGTTAAAGGAAAAAGCCTGAACACCACTTTAGTATCTTTTAACTGCGAAGGGATTTGGAGCAAAGTAGCGTCAAAGCCGGCGCAGGCCGGGCACTGGAAATCTTCATAGCTAATAAAAGTATTTTTTGCCGTTTCCTTGCCCAAAATAAAATCATTCGCGTCAACTGCTCTGGGCTCTCCTAGCTTCTGGATATTGGAAATATCCAAATCGCTTGCGAGATTTGGCTGTTCCCCGGGCGAAATTTTAAACAAAAACCAGCCTAAGCCCAAAACTACTAAGATGATGATGGAAATTGTAATCCCTTTTTTCATTTATGATTCTTTAATGATTTTGTAGCGCGCCGATTTATCGGCTACAGCCCATCAATGGGCACGCTACAGCGCTCCTAAATAATCTCTTGATCATCTAGCAAACCCATCGGGCATCCTAAGCCCCGAAAAAGCTCCGGCCACCTCTGGCACCGGCGTGGGCCATTTGTAATTTACCCACGCCCATATTGCTAATTGTTTAGTTTCAAAAAACTGAGCAAGGTGGCTCTTGCTCCCAAACAATACCACAACAATATTTTTGCCGTCAACATCCTTAAATTCAGCCGCGAAATTATAGCCGGATTCTTCCAAGTAACCGGTTTTACCTCCGGCCACAATTAAACTGCCGTCAGAAAGCAGTTTGTCGGTATTTTTTAAGTTATGCCGGTATCTTCTATTATTGACACAAGCAAAGCTATAAGCCGCCTTATTAACGGCTTCCTGAATTTTCGGGTATGCCAATGCCGCGCGCAAAATCTTTGCGTAATCTTGCGCCGTAGTTGTATTTAAGGGACTGATGCCGCTTGGCTCCACAAAATTGCTATTAAAGGCGCCTAAAGTCATTGCTTTCTCGTTCATTTTTCGCACAAAATCTTCCTTTGTCAGTCCCGTACCTCTTGCCAAAGCATTGGTGGCGTTATTTGCCGAAGCCACTAAAGAAGCATAAAATAAATCGTTTAAATAATATTTTACGCCGGACTTAGTTGCGATTCTGGCGCCGCCCACCTCGTCAGATTTTTGCATTTTAACAATGGTGCTCCAGCCCGGATTTTCGTCCAGCACAACCATGGCAGTTACAAGCTTAGTTAAAGAAGCCGGTACCCAAGGCAATTCAAAATTTTTTTCCAGTAAAATCTTGCCGCTTTCCTTGTCCATTACCACGTAAGCTTTAGCGCTAATGCTTTCGCTACTAAAATCATATAACGGATTTGCCGCAGGTTCACTGGCCGCCACAGCCGAAATGGGAAAAAATAAAAAAATGGAAAACAAAATAATTGCTGTCCCGCCTAGGCGGGATCCCATAACTTTACATTTTGATTTTTGCATTTTAAACTTCCTTACTGCATAACTTTGCTGAATTTGCTTTGCAGCATTTTTTTGTGGTGCTTGAACATATCTTCCAGCGCCGCGCGAATGTGGCGCGCCACCTCGCTTTTGTCCCCGGCAATGTCCGCGCTTACCTCCACGCTTTTGACATTATTGTTGCCGTCAATGGTAATTTTAATTTTTCCGCCGGAAGAAGAACCGACTACCAATTCCTGCGCCAGCAAACCCTCAATCTGCTTGGCCTGTTTGCGCATTTCATTAACGTCTTTTAGTTTGTCTAATAGTCCCATAATTTTTTATCCATTAAGATTTGTAGTCTGACCGATTTTCTGGGCCGATAAATCAGGATACTACAATTTTAAAATTTAAGTTTACGCCTCCGCCTGCCAATGAAATTTTAAAGTATTCAGCACCGCTCCCAAAGTAAAGAGGAACAGGAAGAAGTCAATCAGCCAGCCCAAGAAAGGAATGAATCCTAAAAGAGTATACAAAACAACCCCAATTACTATCGCCTGCCAGCTAAAACTATTCATTTTGGACCTGGTTAAATAAGTCATTACTAAATTACCTGTGACCAGCGCGGCTACCAAATTCACAAGTACCAAAAGCAAAGCATAAGAAATTCCCAAAATAAAAGCTAAATAATATCCAACCACCGTGACAAATAATATAATTACAACAACCGGAATCATTATGAGCCCGGTAAGCCCCCAGCCCAAATTGGCAAAAGGGCGGGCCTGCAAACTCTCAAAAACCTTAGAAAGCCAGTTTCTTTTAAACCTGGCCAAAATCAAGCCGGCAACTATTAACCCCACAAGCTTTATTAAGAAACCAATAGTCAATAAAGCAATGAGCATTCTGCCAAATCCGGCTTTAACCGTAAGCGGGGTATATTCAATTCTGCCGACCTTGGCGCCTTCTTTAACAATGGCCTGGTTCGCGCCTTTGTAAACTATTTTTCCCAAAACTTCCGCCTTGGGCCCAAAAATTAAAGTGCCTTGGCTGTTTTTCGCGCTGCCCGCGACCACTTCGACAGTGCCGTCTACTTTGCTGTTAATGGTCAAGTTGCCTCCGGCGAGTTTGATATTTCCTTTAACCGGCGCGTTCAAAGTAAAATTACCAACCCCGGCTACAAGATCCCCGCCGACCGAGGATTTTTCCGTAATGGTTACGTTCCCTGCTCCTAAAATTAAATCTCCGCCAATAGGCGCGGAAATGGTAATATTGCCGCCTGCTATTCTGGCGTGGCCGTTTATTTTGCCGCTCAAAATTACCGTACCGCCCGCCACCATGGCCTCATTTTCCACGTCGCCGACCACGCTCACCATGCCACCGGCCGCTACAAGATCACCTTCCGTATTGCCGTTAACGGTTACGTTAGCGCCGGCGACATAAAGGTTTTTATGGATTTCCGAAGAGGCCACCGTAACATTCGGGTCTTCTTTGCCGGGCTTAATAATTTCCGCGGCGCTTGATGTTACCGCAAGACACAAGCCAAAAGCAACAAAAAGCGAAAGTCTAATTTTAAATTTTTTCATACGTATATTTTTAATTATTTTGCCTCTCGATGCTTCTATTATAGCACATTCAAAAAATTCAATTTTTCAGGCATTGATTGTAAGCTTTAACCTGCTCGTTATATTGGCTTTCTAAATTTTTTAGCACATCTACCCTGTTATTAAAAATTTTCACCAAATCGTTATACTCTCTTACTTTTTGGTTATAAGCATCTACTTCTTCTTTGCTTTGGGGCTTGGATGTTTCCAAATCTGCCTTAATTTTTTCTACCTGCGCCTGAAGCCCCTCAACTTCCAGGCGATTATTTTCAATTTGAGATTTTAACTGCAAATCCACCCTAGGGCAGGCACTAGCCGGCCGGCCAAATTCCTGGACCGCCAGCCAGGTCTGTTGCCCTTCAAAAATTCCTCGCCCCACAGCCACCCCAAGTTCGGAAAATTTATTATTTAAAATATTTGCTCTATGTCCCGGGCTGTTCATCCACGCCTCCACCAACGCCTGGTCGTCCTTATAATTTCCCAAGGCCAAATTTTCTCCCACGGCCACGTATTCGTAACCGGCTTGTTTGGCCAAATCCGCCGGCCCGGCTCCTAAAGGTGAAATATGTTCAAAATATTGCTTGGCAAACATGTCCTTAACCTTGGCCACGGCCGCTTCTGTAAGTTTTTGATTGGTTATTAACTCGGGCAAATTATTTTTTAGCCTTTGCTCATTTGTAAAAGTAAAAACCCCGTCCGCGGTTAAATGGGAATTGGGGTCATTAACTTTGCCGCGCAAAGGGCCGGGCGCGGAAATTTGGCTTTGGATATTTTCCAAAACCGCTTCAGGGCTGAACTGTTTAATGTCCGGCAACTTATAATGCTGGCGTTCCCAAAAACTAAAAATAGTAGCTCCTGCGGCGATTATTAAAATTGCGATGGTTATTTTTTTCATATTTTCACTAACCCTATACTACTATAAATGACGGCCGTCATTTATAGTAGTAGATTTCTTTTTTTGCGTTTATGGATGAACCATCAAAACCCCAAATCTTTACTGATCCCGCGCAAAGCCTCAATCACAAAATTTATATGCTCATCTTCACTAATTCCTAACTCCAAAATTCCCTGCTGGATATCTTCCCTGCTCACTTTGGCCGCGAATTTTTTGTCCTTTAATTTTTTCTTTACCGACTCTGCGGTCAAGCTTTGTAAGCGGTCCGGCTTCATTAAGGCGCAAGCCACAACAAAACCGCACAATTCGTCGCAGGCAAAAAGCGCTTTTGCCATATTGGAAACTCTGGGCGTCCCGCTATAAAGCGCATGGCCTAAAATTGCCGTGGTAATGCTTTCCGGGTACCCTAGCGACTGCAAATGCCTCACCCCTTCAAACGGATGACCGGTGCGCGCTGTTTCATTAACTTCCGGATATTTTTCATAGTCAAAATCGTGGAGCAGGCCGCAAATAGCCCATTCTTCTTCGTCTTCGCCGAATTTTTTGGCATAGGCGCGCATCGCAGCTTCCACACAAAACATATGTTTGCGGAGTGATTCCGACTTTACCCAGTCGCACAAAAGTTTGTACGCCTCCTCTCTATTTGGCATAAATTTTATTTCTTAATGATAAAGCCCTGTCCGGAAAGTTTGTAATAATTCCCACAACCCGATCATCCGCCAAGGCCTTCTTTATGATACTTGGCCTATCAACCGTCCAAATCACGAAAGGAAATTTTTTTGGGATAATATTCCCAAATTTTGACTTCCACAGCCAGACATGAGGAAGAAAAAAATCTATAAAATTCAAAATCTTCTTTTGGCGTAACAAAACTGCAATTTGGGACAAAGTTCTGTATCTCATCCCCAAATGCATCCCAACCAAAACGTTGGGATAGAAGCGCCTTATAATTTGCAGGGGCTCATGATGAAAAGAAATAATGGCGAAATCCTTGGGACTTAGAATACCAAGGGCAATCTGCGCCACTTGCTCTCCACAATCTTTTTCTTTAATTTCAATATAAACCCGAACTTTGCCGGAAATTAACTTTAAAGCCTCTTTTAAGGTTGGCACTGTAAAGCCCAGCCTTTCCGCCAAGGCATTTAGATCCGTAACATTAAGTTTCCGAATAAGCCGCCGCGAAATGGTTGCGTTATGAAAACACACCAAAACGTTATCTTTGGTTTTTCTGACATCCAATTCAATCGCGTCAGCACCGCAATTGATTGCTATCTCAAAAGCCTCCAAAGTATTTTCACGTGCCTGCCTCGGGGCTCCGCGGTGAGCGATAATAAATTTACTTTGCATGAATATTGAGGCTTATCTAATACTGGCAGCTGGCTTGCTCTGCTGAATCTGGGTCTCAATAAAAATTTGGCCGTCGGGCGTTGCGCATTCCCTGGGGAGCCCCTCTTTCACTTTATAGCCTGCCTGGACGCAATCCTGAAAATTGGAAATTTTAACACTTTCCACCTTTTTGCTTGGAGATTTTCGAAATACCAAAACTAAAATTAATAAAACTACTGCCGCAACAATTACAACAAGCCATGTTTTAGATATTCTCACCCCGTTAGAAATTGTCATATTAGTTTTATAGTTTTAACCTATGATTATCCCATCGAAATTTAGTAATTTCTAACGGGGCTCATAAAATAATAATTTCTTTAGTTATTAATTCTTGGAAATACGAGTCTAATATTTCAGCGCCTAATAATTTTATCTCTTCCCCTCTAAACCACTTAGCTTCCAAATGATCTCCGTTAGGTCCTGAGCCTGTCGAAGGGCCGTCGATTTTAGGATCTCCATCAATTTCTCCAACATAAGTGAGTCTGACCACATGCCGCCCGGCGATCTTCAGGATATCCTGCGCTGATATTAACTGCGGACTCCCTTGGTATTCCAGCCCCACCTCTTCTTTTATCTCTCTTTTCAGGTTTTCGATCAGCGACGAACCCGGCTCAATCCTCCCGCCCACAATATCCCATTTAGCGCCGACTTCCGGGTATTTTTTTGGATTGCGCCTCACTAAAAGATATTTCCCCTCTTTGTTCTTTAATAAAATTTTCACCCCGACCTGCAGTTCCATCTCTTTCTGTTTCTAACAAATACTCCCATACTCCAGAGTATAGGAGTATTTGTCTATATTTAATGTTTTGATTAAGTCTGCCAACTTTTTCTTGCCAACTTCAGTTTCTTTCCCGTCTTTTAAACTTTTCACTTTAAACTTTTCACTTTTTACTTCCTCCTCCCCTACTACCAGCAAAAACGGAATTTTTTCGCGGTCCGCGGTTTTTACTTGGGCGGATATTTTTCTGTCCGTCAAATCTACGGCCACATTCACTTCTTGAAGCCTTAAGTAGTGCGCCAATTCATTGGCCTGATTAAGATATCCATCAAGGTGACAAACATACAAATGCACAGCCGGCTTGTATTCCGACAGCAAATTATAGGTTTCCAAAAAATCTCTAGTAGTAACGTCGCCCCAGCCAAAACCTATGCCACTAACTTTTTCCACGCCGAAAATAGAAACCAAGTCGTCGTACCTGCCGCCGCCAAACAGCGCTCTGGGATTTTTGGGATTGGTGTCATACATTTCAAACACAATGCCCGTGTAGTAATCAAACCCCCGGACTAAACTCATTTCAAAAGCCGTGTTGGCGATTCCCCTCTTGGATAAATTCTGGAAAAAAGCCTGAAGTTCAACCACTGACTCATGCTTTTGTAAAGCTTCCGGCAACTCGTCCAAATTTCGCACGTTGATGGTTGTAAAAAGCGCCTTCTCCTTGGCCGTATCTTTTAAAATTTCTTGAGCCTGCGCTTCAAATTCCTCGCCGCTAATTTTGTGCATCCTGTCCAGAAGTTTGGAAATTTTGTGGTGCTGGTCTGTAGTCAATTGCAAAAAATCATTCAGTAAATAATTCAAAAACTTCCGGCTATTTATTTTTACAACAAACTGGTTATCCTTGGCGCCAAAAGCCTTCATCATGTCATAAGCCAAATTCACAATTTCCAAGTCCGCTTCTATGCCGTCAATTCCAAAAATATCACAATTTAATTGCCAGTGTTCACGCAAACGGCCTCTCTGCGGGCGTTCGTAGCGGAATAGATTCGGAATAGAAAACCAGCGCAAAGGAAAATTCAGTTCTTTACGCTTATTAGCAACCATTCTGGCAACCGTTGGCGTCATTTCCGGCCGGATAGTTACTTCTCTACCACCGCGATCAATAAATGAATATGTCTGCTCGTTAATAATTTCCTCGCCGCTTTTTGCCTTATAAAGCTCGGTTTCTTCCAAAATAGAAGCATTATATTCCAAATAGCCGTAACTTTGCGCGACTTTGCGCCACACGCCAAAAATATAATCCTGAACGAATTGATCATTCGGATAAAAATCCCGCGTGCCTTTATAGGCTTCTGTTGAGAGTTTTTTTGTTGTTTTTGATGTCATAAAAATTCTCCTCGCCTAATTGTGACTGGCGCAAAATTGACCGGAATGTTCCAAAAGGAATTTCTTTTTTCCCCGCCGGGACAATTACTATCAAAGTAGGCTTCCCGAACTTTTTAAATTTGGCATGGCTACCCTTCTGCGAAATATAAACAAAGCCCTGCCTGAGTAGGACCCCAATTATCTGCTTGGAAGAATATAGTTTAGGCATATTCTACCGTAGACGGTACAACATCAACTCTGTCTATCTTAATAAATTTCCTGGGCCTTTCGTCTTCAAAATAGAGTTCTAGCGCCTCATCTAAATTTGCAAGAGCCTGTCTTTTTGTCTTGCCAAAACTGGAAATATCCACATTTAAACACTGGGCAACAAAATACTTGCCCTCTTTCCAAACCACGGATTTTAAATCAAATTTAGCCATATTTCTTGAGTTAATTCTAGCAAAAATAAAGCTTTTTTACAAACTCATTATGCAATCTTAGACAAGTCCCCGCTCAAAACCACCGGCCGCATAGCCTGAATCTCATCCGTATACAAGATTTGAGGAATACTGTTGAGCAAAAAAATCTTTTTATTTAAAACATGGGCAAAGCCCATTTCCAAAAAAGTATTGCCGCCAATATAATTTTCTATGCCTTTTTTAGTATAATTCAAAACCAAAACCGCGGCGCTTCCGGAGATTTTATTATAGTGGGCTCTAATAGCGTCTATGGCAATCTTTCTTTCTCCTGCTTCTCCACTTTCGTTTTCCTTTTTCATTTCTTCCGTTGACACTTCCCCATTCAAAACCATTTCTGCGGATTTAGGCAAGAGAACATCAAACCCTAAATTAATTAGCTGATCCGATGTTTTTTTCATTTCAGAGACAAAATCCAAACTTCCACAAATTGCAATTTTCATAGTCTTAGATGGTTGAAATAAAATTATCAAGCAATTTTTGGCATTGCTGCTCCATCAAGCCGGCATTTTCTTTGGCTTCTTGCTTTAGTTTTTCTTCGTCCATAATAAAATTTTCATGAATCCATTTTTTATCTATCTCAATTTGTTTTTCAACCATTTGGGGAGTGAACTCATTGTGAAATAACATTCCATAAGCTTTCTCGCCAAAACGAAAAGCTTGGTTTACGCAATCTTTGGAAGTTGCAAGCAGGGTCGCGCCTCCTGGCAAGTCAAAGGCGTCGCCGTGCCACTGTAAAACTTTTATTGGGGAAGAAAAACTTTGAAAAATTTTATCTTCTTTCCCGTCCGGGGTTAACTCAACATTATAATAGCCAATCTCTTTTATTCTTTTCCCGTCTTTTTCATTAGGATAAACTTTTGCCCCCAAAGCGTGGGCAAGCAATTGGCTGCCTAAACAAAAGCCGATGATAGGAATTTTTCCCAAAGCTTGTTTAATAAAATTCAATTCATCTGCCTTGGAAAAAAATTCTTCATAAACTCCCATTGGCCCGCCCAAAATAATTAAAGCATCTGCCTGGCTCACAGCCGGCATAGTGTAAGGTTCCCAGAGTTTGATAATATTTAACTGCACCCCTCTTTGCTTTGCGCATTTGCCAAACAAGCCGGCGTGTTCATGGGGTACATGCTGAAAAATTGTAAATTTCATAAAAATAATAAAGAAATTAAGGGTATATAGAATAAAGCAAACAAGGTGCTTAAAAGAACGGCAAAAGACGCTTTCTCCGGATGCGCGTCCAGCTCAGTGGCATAGGCTACTGTGTTGGCGGCTAAAGGCACAATGGCCATGAGTATCATAACTTTATGGATTTGTAAGTTAAAGAAGCCAAAGAATGCATTATCCAAAACAATAATCCCAAAAATAATTGCCGGCCAGACTATAAATTTTGCTAAAAATGCTATGCTGACAAATTTAAAGTCAAATTTATAATTCACAATGCTTGCCAAGCCGAGCCCGATTAGCATCATCCCCAAAACCGTGTACGCGCCTCTAAATAAAACAGCAAAATCGGCATATCCTTGGCCAAGCTTTAGCCCAAAAAGATTCAATATCAAAGCAATGGCAAAGGCGTATATTGTGGGAAGCTTCAATACTCTTATCAAGCTTTCTTTAGCCGTGTGGTGCCCGCGGGCTGTAATAAAAAATCCCAAAGAATTTTCAAACAAAATAAAACCTAAAATCGAAGCCACTACAAGACCTGCAACATTAGGCCCAAACAGGGCTATAGCCACGGGCAGACCAAAATATCCCGTATTGCCCGAGCCAGCCGCGAAAGCCAGAATGTTTTTTGTCGCGTCAGTCCAAAAATATTTTGCCGCTGTAAAAGCCGCCAGGCATATTAAGCAGCAGACTATAAAAAAAAGAATCGGCAAAAATAAAATATTAGCGGCAATTGGGCTAGTAAAAACAGAGTTAAAAATAACGGCCGGGGCAATTATATAAATGAGCAAACTGGCAACTGTCTCCTTAGCCACCCGCAAATATCTGCCCGCCACAAATCCTAAGATTATCAACAAATAGAGCGGAGCGATTTTTAGAACCAAAATAAAAAAAATTGGCATGATTATAATCTTAATCGGGTAACCCCGGTAGAAGTCCTCGGCAACACTCGGACTCTACGGGGCGCGGCGGGAAAAGTTCCATTACCGCTTAACAATGTAATATGCCCCACCGCAAGGGTGAGTCATATTACATTGGAGCGGGTAACGGGAATCGGACCCGTGTCTAAACCTTGGGAAGGTCTCATACTACCATTGTACTATACCCGCAGAGTGATTTTATGATAACGTTTTTAGGGAAAATCATCAACTGACAAACTTTGACAAGCCCAGTGGAGTATGGGAAAATAAAAAGGTTGAATACTTTAATGAAAAAAATCGCCCGAAAAATTCCCGCCACTATGGCCACCCAGCATCCGGACCACGCCAGTCCGCCTTTTTGGCAAAAGGAAAGTTTTATTCCGGCCATACAGGAAGCCAAGGAATTATTTTTGTCTTTTAAAGATTTAGGCATTAGTGAATACAAATGGGATTGGGAAGGAAAACTGGTGGACGAGTCGGTCTTAGAGCGGCTTTTTGGCGAACAGTACGACTTCTTTAAAAAGTACCCCTTAGGAAAAGAAAAATTCCTGACTTTCCGCCTGCCAAACCCCAAAGTGGAAAATGAGTTTAGAATGGGCCGGGCGCTTATGGGCATGCTTTCCGCGGCCAGCCTTTCCAAGCAAGTCGGCATGCACTCCCCGCCTTTGTTTGAGGTCATTTTGCCTATGACCGAGTCGGCCGAGGAAATGCTAAGCATTCAGGAAGCCTTTGCCGAAATTGCCCAATTAAAACACCCGCTTAACAAATTCCAAAAAGATTTGCTTTCGCACATTGAAATTGTTCCTTTGTTTGAGCAAGTCAACACTATTATTAATTCTGTTGATTTGTTGGAAAAATACTTAAGACTGCATAAAAAAACTTTTGGTTTTACTCCCAAATATTTGCGCCCCTATGTGGCCCGCTCTGACCCGGCTTTAAATTCCGGCATTGTGCCAACCATTCTTTCCATTAAGATTGCGCTTTCCCGCTACAAAAAATTCGCCAAAAAACACAAACTAAAAATGTTTCCGGTCATTGGCGTAGGATGTTTGCCTTTCCGCGGCGGCCTTTACCCCATTCGCCCGGAAAGGTTTGCTAAAGAATATAAAGGGATTCGCACTTGCACCATTCAAAGCGCTTTTCGCTATGACTTCCCAAAAAAGATGGTTATTAAAGCTATTCATTACCTAGAAAAACAATTACCCAAAGGGGAAGCGGAGGACATAAGCGAAGCGGAAGAAAAAGCGTTAATAAAATTAATTCCCCAATTTGAAAAAGCCTACCGTTCTACAGTAGAAAAAATTGCGCCGATGATAAATGACATAGCCAAGCACCTGCCCCGGCGTCGCGAGCGTGTCCAGCACATTGGCCTGTTTGGCTACAGCCGCGGCATCGGCAAAATTAAATTACCGCGGGCAATCAGCTTTACAGCGGCGCTCTATTCTTTAGGCATTCCACCGGAACTAATAGGAACCGGCCGCGGCTTGGCAATTGCCAAAAAAACCGGGCAACTCCACCTGGTGGAAAAATATTACACCAACCTGCAGCACGACCTGTATTTTGCCGGAAAATTTCTATACAAACCCGGGCTAATAAACTTAGCCAAAAAATCTCCGGCCTGGAAAGAAGTGCTAAAAGACGTGGAAGAAGTTGAAAAATATTTAGGCAAGCCGCTTAAACCCAAATATTTAAACGAACAGGAACACCAATTAATTTCCGCGCGCATCCACCAGGTCATTCGACCTGGTGCCCGGTCGGATGACCGGGCAAAACCCAAAAACCTTCCCCACCTAATTGAACAAGCCGCGGTATTAAGAAGAAGCCTGGGCTAACACTTTAATAAAACAACATTCTCACATTCTGCAGAATGTGAGAATGTTGTTTTATTTATACGGAACAGTCATTTCGATTGTTTTACCGCCATCCTGGAATTTTACGTTTTTTTCTCCTAACATAGACTTTATAAAAAAGATTCCTCTGCCATGCGGGGATAATAAATTGTCCGGATGGGTCGCATCTGGCAAGTTTTGAAAATCAAACTCCGCTCCTGAATCGCTAATTGTTATCTTTAAAGCACCCTCAACCTCAACAAAAGTAAAAACAACAAAACCTTTTATCTCGCCCTCACGGCTAATTCTTTCTAAAACTTTTGAGTTGGCAAATTTATAAAGCTCTTCGCCTTTCTGTCCTGGCAAACCTAAAAGACCATGATATATTTTATTGTTAGCCGCTTCGTCAAATGCTAATCTTACCGCAGAAGTTGACTCAACCTTACCTTCAAGAAATGCTTCGAGCTGTTCCCCCAAACTTTCTTTAATCTCATTAAGCCTGTCAATTTCTTGTTTCACTTCTTCTGGCTTTGCGATCTCAACATTCACCCTTACATCGCTTGGAATTTCTTCACCCGTTGGCTGATAATCTCCAGGATTTTTTGTCTCGCTCATAATTTTTTAGCTAAAAAACTGCTTTAAAATTTGTTCTAAATATTCCTGGTCAATTTTATTAAAAGCACCTTTAATTTCGCTGTCCACGTCAAACACCGCAATCAGTTTATTATTTCTGCCGAAGACAGGAACAACTATCTCGGACTTGGAGCGCGAGTCGCAGGCAATATGCCCGGGGAATTTATGCACGTCCGGCACCAGTTGGGTTTTTTTCTTTGCGGCCGCGGTTCCGCAAACGCCTTGGCCAAAGGGAATATGCAGGCATCCTAAAGTTCCCTGGTATGGACCGACGGATAATATACGATCTTTTACGGTGTAAAATCCCACCCAAAAATAGTACGGGAGCTTGTGTTTTAAAACGCAGTTGATGGTGGACATTTTTAAAACAACATCCTTTTCAGTGCTAAGCAAAGCCGTAAGTTCCGAAACGGCTCTTTTATAAGCTTTAACTTTTTCTGTATTGGTCATTGTTTTATTTATTATACCACTATATGTTAAGATTAGTTTATGAATAAAAGAGTGTCAACCCAATCTAAACTCCTGGTCGTGGGCTCCGTGGCCTTTGACAGTATTAAAACCCCTTTTGGAAAAATTGATAGAACCCTTGGCGGCAGCGCCAGTTATTTTTCTTTGGCTGCCAGTTTTTTTACTAAGCCTTCAGTGATTGCCGTGGTTGGGGAAGATTTTAAAAATAGTGATAGAAAGATACTGCAAAGAAAAAACATAGACCTTTCCGGGCTGGAACAGCAAAAAGGCAAGTCTTTTTTTTGGCGCGGGGAATATAATTTTGACTTAAGCAGCCGCGAAACTCTGGAATTACAGCTCAATGTCTTTAGCCAATTTAAACCAAGACTTCTCCCCCACCACAAACAAGCTAGATACGTTTTTTTGGGCAATATTCACCCAAAGCTTCAATTGGAAGTCCTAAAACAAATAAAAAAACCCACGCTAGTGGGGCTGGATACCATAGATTTTTGGATAGAAAAAAATCTGTCCGACTTAAAAAAAGTTTTAAAACTCGTTGACGTCTTTGTAATCAACGAAAGCGAAGCGCGCGAATTAAGCCAAGAATTTAACCTCGTCAAAGCCGCAAAGAAAATTTTGGGGATGATGAGCAAACATCCAATTTTAATTATCAAACAAGGCGAACACGGCTTACTGATGTTTTCCTCCCCTCCCCAAAGCATGGGGAGGGGTCGGGGGAGAGGTTTGAATATTTTCAATCTCCCCGGCTTTCCCCTAGAAAAAGTTTTTGACCCCACCGGCGCCGGCGACTCCTTTGCCGGAGGATTTATGGGATATTTAGCAAGCGTTGATGATGTTTCAGATGCCCATCTCAAACGCGCCTGCGTCTACGGTTCCGTAGTCGCGAGCTTCTGCGTAGAAAACTTTGGCACAAAAAGTTTGGAAAAACTCACCCGCGCCAATATCAATCACCGCTTCCAACAATTCAAACACCTTACCCATTTTGAAATAAAATAAACGCTGTCATTCCCGCACAGACGGGAATCTATCTATTGATTGAGCCTTTTCTTTTTAGCTCAAATATTTTATAATGTATCAGCGTAATTGCTTTTATTGGGGTGTAGCCAAGCGGTAAGGCAGGGGCCTTTGAAGCCCCCATGCGAAGGTCCGAATCCTTCCACCCCAGCCATCAATAATCGAAAAAGCACTTCCTATAGGAAGTGCTTTTTAAAAAATACAAAATAAATCTTATTTTTCAAAAAAAGTAATCAAATCTTGTACTTTTCTTTTTATATCTACACTTTGTAGCGCGGCCATTTGTCTTTGTGATTTATATATATCTGAATTCCATGGAAGCGGCAAGCCTTGTTCCGGTATATTGGGATTTGGAGCGCGAAATGCACTTGATTCAATATTGTATGCGTCAGATTGAAACAAAGAAATCAAGTTAAAAAGTGAAAGAACCTCTTCCTTTTTTTGGTCATTTTTAATATTTATAATACCGTCACGTAACTTCTCTAGTCTTTGTATTTTATTATAAAGCTCTGAGAGTATGGTGAAGTCAAAAAATTGTTTATTGCCATAAGCATTAATTAGCCTATCTATGCTAGCGGTAACATTTTTAAGTTCAAGTTTCAAAAAAATTTGAAAATCTTTGCGACTAGTTCTATTGCTTATCCAATACTTATAAACTTCTACCAAAAGTGAAGTTATAAGAGCTACAACTGCGCCTAATAAAATGTACCAAACAGAGTTTTTTGAGTCCATTGTTTTTTATCAATTAATCTTGTAATATTATATATACCTTCTTGATTATAAGCAAATTGCGGGAAGTTCCATTTATGAATATTGAAGAATATAAAATTTTAGTGGAAAAAATGCAGAAAACTAAAAAAGAATATACTGATTATTTAGACCAATTCATCACGTCTACAATTGATGGAAAAATTCAAAATATAACAAAAAAAATCATGACTCAATCAGATTTTGATAAATTAAAGGAGATTAAATCAAAGGCCGATAAAGCTTATACCGAATGGTATAATGCCTCTATAGATAATTCCAATCCTGTTCCTTTGATTAACCCCAAATTATTTTAACAATTGGAGTTCGAATTTGATAAAATAAGGTCAACCAAGTAAACACCTTAACCGATCGGTTGAGGTGTTTGACTAAACAAATACTTTATCTCCAAGAATTTCGGCGGGGAGCGAAGTGGGAATTGTTGCGGCCGGATGATGGCCTGCTAAAACGGTTCGGGCGGAAGCGACTGTCCGGCTTGTCGGACGCTGCCATAAAGACTTTTTCACCGGCGGCAATTGGCGCGGCTTTGGAGATGGGGAGTTGTTTTTTTATAAGGCGTTCAATGTCGTAGACGTCGCGTTTTTGGTCGGGTGTGGCTAAAGAAATGGCGTGGCCGGAGAGGCCGGCGCGTCCCGTGCGACCGATGCGATGAACATAGTCCGAAGGATTTTCGGGTAAATCATAATTAACAACCAGTTCAATTCCGGAAACGTCTATCCCGCGCGCGGCAATATCCGTAGCTACCAATACTCGATATTTGCCAATTTTAAAACCTTGCAAAGCTTCCAACCGCTGGCTTAAAGAACGGTTGGAATGGATTTCCGAAGAAGTGTGCCCCAAAGTGCGGACAGCTTGCGCAACTCTTTTAGCTCCGTGCTTGGTGCGGCAAAAAACTAAGGCACTGCCTGTGTACTGCGTTAAAATTATTTTTAGCTGGGAAAGTTTGTCGCTTCGGTCCACAAAAATTATTTCCTGGCTGACTTTGCTAATAGTAGTTCCGGGCGGAGAAACTTCCACGCGCACCGGCAATTTCATATAAGAAGAAGCAATATGAATAATTTCCGCGGGCATAGTGGCGGAAAAAAGCATAGTCTGCCGCTGTACAGGCACATGTTTTAAAATTTGTTTGAGCTGCGGCGCAAAACCCATATCCAACATTCTGTCGGCTTCGTCTAAAACCAAAATGCCGACTTTATCTAATTTAACGGTTTTTTGTTCAAGGTGATCTATCAACCTGCCCGGTGTAGAAATAATCACGTGGGGCTGTCGCCTCAAAGTTTGCAATTGCCTGTACATACTTTCGCCGCCGATTAACACAGAAGTTTTAAGGCCTAAATTTTTTCCAATGTTCTGCAAAGATTCGTTAACTTGAAGCGCCAATTCGCGGGTAGGCAAAACCACCAAGCCAATAACTTTGCTTTGGGCAATTATTTGAAGCATTGGCAGGCCAAAGGCCAAAGTTTTGCCCGTGCCAGTTTGCGCAATACCCATTACGTCCTTACCTAAAACAGCAACAGGAATGGCCTGCTGCTGAATGGGCGTTGGCGTAGTGAAGCCCTTATGCTTTAAGATTTCCATAAGCTTAGGAGCTAATCCTAAACCCTGAAAACCGCTTGTATTTTGAAGATTATTCATGAACTATGATTATATCATATCTAGTTATTTTTGTCAATATTAAAGCATC
>Ga0080064_1003566_pt1 | contig 22076 bp, 20 predicted proteins | sample Subgrocontami54m_FD_69260 | JGI IMG/M metagenome (GOLD analysis project Ga0080064, IMG submission 69260) | Subsurface groundwater microbial communities from S. Glens Falls, New York, USA - GMW46 contaminated, 5.4 m (SPADES assembly) (version 2) ...
TTCAAGGACCCGGACGGAAACATCTTCGCGCTGGTCGAGCGCGGTTCGCCGTAGCCGAGGCGCCTAACCAGCCGGTACGAGTCACCGCACGGCGATCCTAGCTAGATGTAGCCCTCGGGAACCGGCCCCATCACCTCCATCCCATGACGTCGGGCGATCTCGTCGAGTCGATGCGGGTCGGCATCGCCGCCCTTGATCGCAGCACTCAGCTGATCGAAATAGCCGACCATCGCCGCCGGGGTGTACAGGTTGAGCTTCCGACTTTGCGTGGCGCCCACACGAAATCCGTGCGGTATCCCGGCCGGGATGAAGATGAACGAACCCGCCGGGCAGATGTAGGCCTGTTTGTCTATGACGATGTGGTACTCGCCCTCGAGGACGTAGAACGCCTCCGCGGCGTTGCTGTGGATGTGCATCGGGGGCCCGAAGTCGGGTGGCTCGGTGGCTTCGAGCAAGGCGAAGGCGCCCCCGGTTTCCTCGGCGGCCGCTTTGAGCGACATGCCAAAGTTGCCCAGGTCGATGGACCTTCCTTCACCCGGCCGAAGAACGAAGGCGGCGCCGAGGTGATCGGCCATCGTGGTTAAGCTCCTCAATGCCATCTGGCGATTTCTCGCTCCTGTCGGCTTTCCGGCCGCGCGCGAGAAACGCTCAGGATAGTCGGGCCACACGCCTCTGACGTCGCGTCCATCGGGTCCCTTGGGCGCTGTCAGACGGCCGTCAGACACCATCGAACGCCGCCACGTGTTCGAGCCTGGCAATAGGCTGACTCGCCAAGAATCCCCGGGGCTATTGCCCGAACCACTCGACCGGCGTGAAGTTGTCGGACGACTTCGTGGTCGCGCCGCTGCAGTACGTGGACTGACCCTAGGGGCCGCCACCAACGAGCCGGCCGGCATTGACCGGGTCGCGACGGCTACCATCCATCGCATGTACCTCGACGCGCTCGAATTCCTCGATGGGGAGCGTGACGCTTTCCGGCCGTTCGAGGCCCTCGCCGACCTGACCGACGACCAGCTCAGCGTCCCGGTCGTGGGCGCCCACGGCTGGTCGGGCCGCCAGCTGATGGGCCACCTGCTGTCCGGGCAGGAGGTGGCCCTCGCCGTCGCCACCGAGCTTGCGGTGAACGACATGAGTCCGGCCAAGGAACGCGCGGACGCGGATTGGGACACGCGCGGCGGGGAGGTCGTGAACGCCGAGATCGACGCGCGCTGGGCGGCGCTCTCGATGGACGACCTGCGCGCCCGATTCGCCACGCTGCCGGGGCAGCTCCGCGGCTATCTCACGGTCGTGCCCGAGAGCCGCTGGCTCAAGCATGGCGATCACCAGCACTTCTTCCTCACCGAGACGACCGCGCACTACGAGGACCACGTCGATGACCTCGCGGCGATCCTTGCCGCGGCCGGCCGATGACGCTTCGCGACCTGCTGGCCGACGCCGCCGAGTCCAACGGAGCGCCCGGCGTCATCGAAGGATCCGGGCAATAGGCTGACCTGTCTGAGAATCCCCGGGGCTGCCCAAAACCTATCGGCGAAATCCGATGGCCGATCTCCACCGGAGTGGCGTGCCCCATCGCGTTCCGACAGGAGACAGGTAAGTTCAGTCTCCGCCGAGGATGAGCTTTGCGCGGCACCACGCTCCGCGCCATTGCCTCTGGCAGAGGAACAATGCCGCTCGACTACGCTCCGGGCGGCCGGTAGCTGACCGCCCGCGCGCGGCTAAGGGCGTCCAGAGTCTCCTCGACTGTGAGCAGCGGCGTTGTCTCGAGTTTCGACAGCGCGCCCCCGCCGCCGATCGCGATCGCGACTGCAGCCATCGAGACGTTGTCAGGCGCTTCCCAGAGGGTGTAGCCGTCGTACGCGCCGAACGCGTACCAGAAGCCGTGCAACTTCCCGCCGACTGACTCGACATACGTGCGCGCCGCCTCGCGGCGGTCTTCGGGGTTCTTCGTCAATCGAGCCCAGGCTTCCGGTGTATAGCTGAAGCGCGTCAAATAGAGAGCCATGGCCAAGATCCTCCTTACCGTGTCGCGCGCCGTTCGCATTTTGCGGGCGGCGGAATCTTAGCCCCCGCCTGTGTGCCCGGGCGGGCTCTGCCCACAGCGATGGCAGATATGGCTACGCAAGATGCGGGCTCGCTCAGCTCGCCGCCCCTGACCGACCCCGGTAGCGGGCAATAGGCTGACCCGCCAAGAAGCCAGATGGGTCAGGTTACTGCCCCGATCACTCGACCGGCGTCAGCGGCCCCGTCCGGTCGACGACGTCGATCCCGGCCTGCCGCGCCGCCTCACGCGAGGCCGCGAACTGCCCAAGCCCCCTATCGTTCGCAAGAACCGAATCGCGGATCCGTACGCCATACCCTATCGAGCACGTCCACCCAGGGCGCGCCGAAGCCGAGGCGGTTGTGGACCAGCGAGGACTCGTCGAGCGAGCACGGAGGGGCGATCATGACGCCTTCACCGAACTCGCGCGCGGGGCCGTCACGCGGCTGGAACGGGCTGCCCGCCTCATCCTCCGGGATCCGGAGCTGGCCCGCGACGCGGTCCAGGAGGCCCTCATCCGGGCCTGGCACGACCTGCCGGGGTTGCGTGACCCTGATCGGTTCGACGCCTGGCTCCATCGCCTGACCGTCAACGCCTGTCTCGATCTCGCTCGCCGGCGGCGCCGGCGGGTGATCGAGGTCGAGATCGACTCGATCGACGCGCCGACCGTCAGCGACCACGCCAGCGCGCTGGCGGATCGCGAGATCGTCGATGCCGCGATGCGGCGGCTCGACGAGCGTGGCCGGGCGATCGTCGTCCTGCACTACTTCCTGGGGATGCCGCTGACGGATGTCGCGGCGGCCCTGGGCATACCGATCGGCACGGTCAAATCGCGCCTGCATCGCGCCCTCGGCGAGATGCGGACAAGCGTCGAGACCGTCGAGACCGATGCAACGCCGACATCGCCGGTCCCGGGAGGGCAGGTGGCATGACCACGCCGACGCGCCTCGAGCGCGACCTGCCGGGCATCCTCGACGACCTGTCGGCGGCCCCGACTTACGAATACCTCGATGACGTCTTCGCGCGGACCGCCCGGATGCGGCAGCGGCCTGCATGGACGTTCCCCGAAAGGTGGCTCCCTATGGCTAACATCACGCGCCCCCGGGCGTTCGCGTTCGCACCACCGTTGCGGACGATCGCGGTCGCGCTCGTCGTCATCGCCCTGCTCCTCGCCGCGGTAGCCGTCTACGTCGGCTCTCACCAGCAACGGGTCCCGGAGCCGTTCGGTCCCGCGCGCAACGGGCTGATCCCGTACGAGTCCTCCGGCGACATCTACGTCGGCGATCCCGCGACCGGTGCCAGCCGGCTCGTGGTTGGCGGCGCGGACGACGATCATGATCCGGGGTTCTCGCCCGACGGCGCGTTGATCGCGTTCATCCGTTCGCCGAACACCATGGACGCCGACCTGTACACGGTGCGCCCCGACGGCACGGATCTGAAGCGCGTAACGACCGTTCCGATCCCGTCGGACTCATGGGTCAATTGGACGCCGGACAGCAAGCATTTCGCGGTCATCCACAAGGTCAATGGCCACAGTCAGCTCGACATGCTCGACATGAGCGGCCAGGCACGGCGATTGGCGGCCGACATCGCTGTCACGGAGTTGACGTTTCGGCCGCCGCTGGCCCCGGAGATCCTATTCCGAGGTGTGAAGGATGGCCACATCGGCCTGTTCGCGATGAACGCGGACGGGACGAACATCCGAACGCTCATCACGTCGCCGAGGCCGGGTAACTCCGACCTCGAGTACATCGGCGCAACCTATTCCGCCGACGGGACCCGGATCTTCTATCAGTCGTGGACTCCAGCGGGGTACCAAGGCGAGGAGGGTTGCTGCCAACTCTGGGTGATGGATGCCAACGGCTCGAACCCACACCAGTTCGTCCACGATGCGGTGAACGCCTGGGAGGGCCTGCCCGCGGTATCGCCGGACGGTCAGTGGGTCGCCTTCTGGCGGGTCGTCGACACCACGCGCGTCGCGGTCGTCCGGGCCGATGGGTCTGGACCCGTGACCCAGATCGGCCCGAACCTGACGGGAACCGCCAGCTGGACCTGGGCACCCGACTCGAGCAAGATCCTGATGGTCCCCAGCGACCCCGCTGAATCGCCGCGCCAGTACCTGCTGGATCCAGCGGGCGGGCCCTGGACCACGGCCGCGTGGCAGGCGACCAGCAACCCCGACTGGCAGCGTCTGGCGCCCTGACCCGACCCATCGAATGCCATCACTGCGAGACCCCGGGCGTACGTCGTCCGGGGTCTCGCGTCACCGGAAGCGCCGCCCCTTGGGAGGCAACAGGCTGACTCGGTCGGATCCAAGACGGCCACTTGAGCACGGTAGACTTCGGATCAGTCGCGATGATGGATCCTTCGCGCTGGCGGGTGCCCGGACGGGAGGCGACATGGCTGAAGTGCTGCTGTTCCACCACGCCCTTGGTCAGACGGCAGGCTTCTTCGCCTTCGCCGACGACCTGCGTCGGGCCGGGCATACGGTGCACGCTCCGGACCTCTTCGACGGCCGTACCTTCGGCACGCTCGAGGAGGGTGTGGCCCACGCCCAGGAGATCGGTTTTGGCGAGGTCATGGAGCGCGGAGTGCGGGCCGCAGATAGCCTCCCCGCCGAGCTTGTCTACGGCGGCTTCTCACTCGGGGTGCTGCCGGCGCAGAAGTTGGCCCAGACTCGCCCGGGAGCCCGGGGGGCGCTGTTGTTCTACTCCTGTGTGCCGCTGTCGGAGTTCGGGTCTTCGTGGCCGGCGGGTGTGCCGGTGCAGGTCCACGGCATGGACGCAGACCCGATCTTCGTGGATGAGGGCGACCTCGACGCCGCCCGCGAACTCGTCGCGTCCGCCAAACACGCTGAGCTGTTCCTCTACCCAGGCGACCAGCACTACTTCGCCGACTCGAGCCTGCCCTCCTTCGACCCGACCGCCGCGGCACTCCTCGGGCAACGGGTGCTCGCGTTCCTCGAGACGCGCTGATCGGGCGCGATTTCATGACAGGATCCGGCGTCCGGTTGGCTAGGATTGGGCAATGAACGGATCAACGCTCGCCGACGCGTTCGGCCACCACGCGTGGGCCACCGTCGTCCTGCTCGATGCCTGCGTCGGGCTCACCGGTGACCAGCTCGCGACCGAGGTGCCGGGCACATTCGGCTCGGTCATCGGGACACTCCGTCACACCGTCGCGGCGGACGCCAACTACCTCGCGGTCCTGGCGCCCGGCGAGGTCACGTCGATCGACGAGGCAGACGAGCTCACGATCGCCGATCTGCGCGCGACCATGGTCACCTGCGGTGAAGCATGGGTGCGGCTGTGCGAGCGCGACCTCGACCCGGAAGAGATGATCGTGCGCCACCGGGACGACGGGACGCAGTCGGGCGCACCACGCTCGATCCGCCTGGCGCAGGCCCTGCATCACGGCACCGATCACCGAAGCCAGGTGTGCACGGCGCTCACGAACCTGGGCCTGGAGCCTCCAGAGATCGACGTCTGGGCCTACGCCTGGAAAGATGGCCGGGTCTGGGAGCTTCCGCAGAGCGGCTGAAACCGAGACGAGCCGAACGCGAGCCCCACGTCGCGACCCGGTTCCTGTCCGGAGTCGACGCGTTCGACCCGATCGTGGTTGACATACGAGGGGATCCGCCACGGGTCTGCCGCGAAGGTCAACGTTGGAGGGAAACATGAATGTGCGGAGGGCCCAGTAGCGATGACGATCAAGCTCAACCACACGATCGTCTACTCGCGCGACAAGCGGGCCTCGTCAGAGTTCCTCGCCGGCCTGTTCGGGCTACCCGACCCGGTGCCCTTCGGGCCATTCCTCGGCGTCGAGGTGGGGAACGAGGTGACCCTGGACTTCTACGACGACGAGAGCGGGGGCACCTCGCAGCACTACTGCTTCCTCGTCGACGAGGACGAGTTCGACCAGATCTTCGGCCGCATCAAGGGGCGCGGCCTGGCCTTCTGGGCCGACCCCGGCCACCGCGTGGAGGGTGAGATCAACACCCACGACGGCGGGCGGGGCGTCTACTTCGATGACCCGAGCGGCCACAATCTGGAGATCATCACCCGGCCCTACGGCGACGCCCGATAGGCTGATCCCGGGTCCACCACGCCTGGCGTCGACCAGGGATTCTCCGCCGACCCGAAGCCGCGACGGCGGAGCACGACGCCGAGCCGGAGGAACCAGAGCGCGAGGGACAGTATATCGTCAGGCGCTATAGCGTCAACCAGACGAGCGCGCGGTCGGGCAGCGAGCGGACATCGTGTCGCGCTAGGGTTATTGCAGCAACCGAATTGGCCACGTACCGGGGGAGACCAATGCGTCGCGCGCGTCCCATGCTCATCGTCCCGGTCGGCGTGGTCCTGTTGGCATTGGCCGCCGGCCCTGCCCTGGCGGCACCGACACCCGCCGCCGTCTGGCACATGGACGAAACCTCCGGCGCGACGATGCACGACGGCTCGGGTCATGCCAACAACGGCACGCTCAAGCACATCTCGCTGGGCAAGCCGGGTCTGAATGGCTCGAAGGCGTTCGGGTTCGACGGCGAGTCGTCGGTGATCGTGGTCCCCAACTCGGCCAGCCTGAACGCGGGCACGGCGGACCTCGTGGTCACCGTCCACGTGGCATTCACCGATGTCCCCGAAGACGACTACGACCTCATCCGGAAGGGCCTCACGTCGACCGCGGGAGGCGACTGGAAGATCGAGATCGTCAACGTCGACGGCAAGGCACTTGGGCGCTGCTACCTCAAGGGCTCGGGCGGCTCGTGGCAGAAGACCACCGGCCCGGACCTGGCAGACGGCGCCTGGCACACGATCACCTGCGAGAAGCACGCCACGACGGTCGTTCTGTCGATCGACGGGCGGGTCTGGAAGAAGACGAAGTCCCTCGGAACGTTGTCCAACACGGCGTCTCTGTCGATCGGAGCCAAGGCCGAGGGCGGCGACTGGTACGAGGGCTCGATGGACGAGGTCTCCGTCGTCACCGGCTCGTAGCGCGGGCAGCGGCGCGGGGCGGCGGGACGCTGACGCGGGTATTCAGTCAGGTAACGGCCCCGCGTCGAGGGCCCGCTCGATCGCCTCGGCGAGACGGGCGCCGGTCGGCGCCCCGACGAGCGGGGTGATCCGGTGCCGACCGGCCACCTCGATCCAGTCGGGCTCGAAACTGGTCGCCGTGAGGACGACCGGCACGTCCGGGTGGATCTCGCGCAGGCCCTCGATGAGCCGCTGGGCACCCTCGGGCTCGCCGGTCGCCCAGGCGTCGTAGACGAGTACGTCGGCCGCTTCGGCCATGGCGCAAACGCGCCCCGAAAGGACCGGGCAATGCGCGCCGATCGGCCCGAGGCACTGCTGGACCTCGTAGCCGCGCCGGCGGAGCGAGTCGGTCTCCTGGTCGGCCAGATCGATGTCATGGTGGACGAGGAGGACCCTGGTCATGACAGCCCCTCGCTACGGCTTGATTGGGGCAGTCTGCGTGCCACCAGGGTCGGATGGCAGGGCCGTCGGTCACCTCGACCCGGGCCGAGCGCCCCCCTCTCCCGATTGCGTCGGAGCGGTCAGGGCTTGCGCTCGAGGATCGGGCGGGCGATATCGGGCTTGTCGACGATGAAGGTGAACATCGCCCGGTCGCCCCAGCGACCGAGGAACAGGTGGCCCTGGATGTTGACTCCGGCGTCGGCCAGCTCGCGGGCGACCGCGGCCATCCCGCCCGGCCGGTCGCCGACCTCGGCGAGGATCGCCTCACCCTCGACATACGTGTAGCCGCCCCCGTCGAGGACGGTCTTGGTCGTGTCGTCGTCGGCCGTGGTCATGATCACGTGGCCGGAGTCGCCGATGCTCCCGCCGCCGATCGCGCGAAGATCGACGTTGGCCGCGGCAAGTGCCTCGGCAAGGACGGCCAGCGCCCCGGGCTGGTTCTTGAGCTGGACGACGAACTGCCTGGCCATGGATCCCTCCGACGCGCCCCGCGGACCGCGCGGCCGCCTCAGTCTAGCGGTCCGGGTCGGGCTCGGGCGCGGGGTCGACTGTGATAGGTTCGGCCTCGTGGCGAGCGTCCCGATCCCATCGTTCCCAGCGCCGATCCGGGCGTCCCCCGCGGACCTTCCGCCCGCCATGGCCGCTGCGATCCGCGACCTCCGGGCGCTCCCCGAGGGTGGCGATCGACGCACGATTCGGGCCGCCGGGATCGACTTCTCCGCCCTGGCCTGGGGTCCGCCCGAAGGTCGACCGCTTCTCCTGCTCCATGGCGTGACCTCGTCGGCGCGGACGTTCTGGCGGGTCGGGCCGGCGCTCGCGGCGCTTGGTCATCGAGCGATCGCGGTCGACCTGCGCGGGCACGGGCGAACGGGGGGCGGTGCCGACGGCCATGGGTTCGCCTTCGTGGACGCGGCACGCGAGGCGGCGGCCGTCGGCCGGGCAGCATTCCCCGGCCGACCTGACGGCGCCCTCTCGGTGATCGGTCACAGCTGGGGCGCGATCGTCGCGGCGCATCTGCCGATGGCGGGTCTGCGCCCCGGGCGGATCGTCCTGCTCGACCCGCCGGTGATGGACCGGGCGATCCTCGAGTGGATGATCAACGATCCGTCCTCACGCCCGGACACTTCGTTGGACAGTGCCCTGGCCACCATCCGGCGCGCGAACCCCACCTGGCCCGAGGGCGAGCAGATCGTCAAGGCGGAGGCGCTCACCGAAGTCGTGCCCGGGGCGGCGATCGCGGTCCTGCTTGGGAATGGCGATTGGGACGCCGGGCTGGTGGCACTGGGTGATCCAGCTGCGGCCGGCATCCCGACCTGGATCGTCCGGGGCGAGGACGCCGGCGGCAGCCTGACCCCGGCGGCGTGGCTGCCACGATTCGCCGAGCGGATCGGAGCTGATCGGATCCTGACGGTGGCCGACGGGCCACATTCGCCCCAGCGGACGCATCTCGAGGCCACCCTCGTCGCCCTTCTCCGGGCCCTGGAGGTCGGCTAGCGAACGACGGCTCGGCGGAGCTCCGCCGCCTGGCGGTAGGCGGTCACATAGCGCGGCGCCGAGCCGGTCTCCCAACCGAAGTCGAGGGCCATCCCCCGGGCGACGAGCGCGCGCCAGGCCGGTCCCGAGCCATCGATGCCCCGTGCCGCGAACGCCCGCCGGCAGGCCTCGACCAACGCCGTGGACGTAGCCGGGCCGAACGAGAAGCCGGTCCCCTCCCCTGGCCGTTCGGTCTCGTCGGTGACGGTGTCGCCCAGACCGCCGGTCCGGCGGACCAGCGGCGGGGTCCCATAGCGCATCGCGATCATCTGGCCCTGGCCGCATGGCTCGAAGCGGGACGGCATTGCGAACAGGTCGGCCCCGGCGTAGATCCGCCGGGCATTGGTCCGATCGAACCGCTCGACGAGGGCGACCGAGGCCGGACGGGCCACCGCCAGCGCCCGGAACGGGTCGGCCAGCCGAGCGTCGCCGCTACCCTGGACGACGATCCGGGCGCCGAGATCCGCCAATGCCGGTGCCGCCCTCGCGAGGAGATCGAAGCCCTTCTGCGGATCGAGCCGGCCGATCATCCCGATCACCGGGGCCGGATCGTCCGGGTCCATCCCGTGGCGGGTCAGGAGATCGGCCCGACAGGCCGCCTTGCCGGTCAGATCGGCCGCCGAATACGTCTCGGCAAGATCGCCATCGGTGGCCGGGTCCCAGACCGTGGTGTCGAGGCCGTTGAGGATCCCGAAGAACCGTGGCCCACCCTCCACCGTGGTCAGGCCGGTCTTCCAGCGCAGGGTCGTGTCCAGGCCCATCCCGTACTCGGGCGTGAGCGCCTCGGCGGCGTAGCCCGGGCTGACGGTATTGGCCAGCTCGGATCGCTCGATCCCCGACCACAGGAGGTCGATCCCGGCGGCATCGGCCGCGAGCACCGGATCGCCCAGGGCCAGGCCGAGCTCCCCGAGCCGCTCGCGCGGCGTCCAGCCGTGGTAGGCGAGATTGTGGATCGTGATCAGCGCCGCGGCCCGCCCCACGATCGGATCCTGGGCGTAGAACCGGTCGCGCAGGATGACCGCCGGCGCCGCGTGCCAGTCATGGAGATGGATCACGTCGACCGGCCGACCGTCGGCGCGGAGCGTCTCGAGTGCGGCCCGGCAGAACAACCCGAACCGCCAGGCGTTGTCGGGGTAGTCGCCGCCGGCCGGGTCGCCGTAGTAGCCGGCACGATCGAACGCGGGTGGATGGTCGACCAGGCGAAGTCGGTAGCCGTGGCTGACGATGTCGACGATGGTCACCACGGTCGATCCGGTCGGGGAGATCGGATCCGGGACGCTCAGCCGGCGGCGCGGATGCCCGCCATCGGGCAGGGGCATCGCCCGGTAGCGCGGCAGGAAGACATCGACCGGCGCCTCCGGGCCACCGGGGGTCCGGCCGAGCGATCGGGCGAGCGCGTCGACGACGTCGCCGAGGCCACCGGTCTTGGCCCACGGCTCGCATTCGGCGGCGATGAACGCGACGCGCATCGGTTTCTCCCGTATCAATCCGCAACCCGAATGGTAGCGGGGAGACGGCCGGCTCCGGCCGGTATCATGCCCCGAATGGATTCCCTCGTCCGCGTGCCCACGCTGCCTGGCGTTCCGTTCCGGGTCCCACCCCAGCTCGACGGGCTGCGCCGCCTCGCCTACAACCTGTGGTGGACCTGGAACCCCAGCGCCCGAGCCCTGTTCAGCAGCCTCGATGGGGCGGCCTGGGCCCGCTATCGCAACCCGATCCCGCTGCTCGAGGGTCCGGTCCGCTGGGCCGAGGCGCTCGACAACCCGGACCTGCTGGCCGAGTACCAGTCGATCATGACCCAGTTCGACGCCTATCTCGCCAACGGCTCCGGCCACTGGTTCCAGCGCCAGTACGCCGCGGCACTCAGTGGCCCGATCGCCTACTTCTGCGCCGAGTACGGCTTCCACGAGTCGCTCGGGATCTACTCGGGCGGGCTGGGCGTGCTGGCCGGCGACCACATGAAGTCGGCCAGCGACATGGCTCTCCCGCTGGTCGGCGTCGGGCTGCTCTACCGCAAGGGTTACTTCCGCCAGACGATCGACGCCGATGGGCACCAGGAACACGCCTACCCCGATTACGACCTCAACCGGCTGCCGCTCCTGCGCGCAAGCGACGCCAACGGGGATCCCCTCTGGGTGACCGTCCCGCTCCCCGGCCGCGACCTCACGGTTGCGGTCTGGGTCGCCCAGGTCGGGCGGGTCCCGGTTCTCCTGCTCGACACGGACATCCCGGAGAACACCGACGCGGACCGGCCGATCACCGCGATCCTGTACGTCCGCGGCCGCGAGATGCGGCTCCACCAGGAGCTCGTCCTCGGGGTCGGCGGGGTGCGGGCGATCCGGGCCCTGGGGCTCGCCCCGGCCGTCTGGCACCTCAACGAGGGCCACTCCGCGTTGCTCCTCGCCGAACGGGCCCGCGAGCTGGTCGCGACCGGGGTGAGCCTCGATGACGCCTTCGAGCGGGTCCGGCGCTCGAGCGTCTTCACGATCCACACGCCGGTCGCCGCGGGCAACGAGCGGTTTGACGCGACGCTCATGAAGCGGATCGCCGGACCGCTGTTCGACGGTGACGGGCGGCCGACGACCGGTGGCGTCCCGACCGATCGAATCCTGGAGCTCGGACGTGGGGTCGACGGAGACCCCAACACGTTCGACATGACCGCCTTCTCGCTCCGCCAGACCAACGGCGCCAACGCGGTCAGCCGGCTCCATGCCGAGACCGCCAACGCGACCTGGCAGGGCGTCATCGAGCGGCCGATCCTGGGCATCACCAACGGGGTTCACGGCCCGACCTGGGTTGGCCGGGCGATGACCGGCCTGTACGCCCGCTATCTCGATGCCGATCTCGGCAACCTCGACCCGCAGACCGACCGGGGGCGGTTCTGGGAGCGGATGACCCGAATCCCGGACGCCGAGCTGTGGCGGGCGCACCAGCGCCAGAAGCTCGAGCTGGCGATCTTCGCCCGGGGCCGGCTGCGCAACCAGTTCGCACGACACGGCGAGGCGCCGGCCGTCCTCGACGAGCTCGAGACGGCGCTCGATCCGGCGATCCTGACGATCGGCTTTGCCCGCCGGTTCGCCACCTACAAGCGGGCCGCCCTGCTGTTCAGCGACCTGGACCGGCTGGCCCGGCTGCTCTGGGACAAGGACCGCCCGCTCCAGATCGTGTTCGCCGGCAAGGCCCACCCCGCCGACCGACCGGGCCAGCGGGTGATCCAGGAGATCTTCACCCGATCGCGCTCGGCGGAGCTGCGCGGCCGGGTGTTCATCGTCGAGGATTACGACATGCGGATCGCCCGCTTCCTCGTCCACGGTGTCGATGTCTGGCTCAACAACCCGCGCCGGCCGCTCGAGGCCAGTGGGACGTCGGGAATGAAGGCGGCCCAGAACGGCGTGGTCAACGCGTCCGTTCTCGATGGCTGGTGGGACGAGGGCTGGACCGGCGACAACGGCTGGGCGATCGGCGGACGCGAGATGAACCCGGACGAGGGTGCCCAGGACTGGGCCGACGCCCAGGATCTGTACCGGATCCTCGAGGATGAGGTCCTGCCGCGTTACTACCAGCGCGACAAGGCCGGCGTCCCGAGGGGCTGGACCGAACTGATGCGCAACTCCATCGCCAGCACGATCTGGCGGTTCTCGACGACCCGGATGCTCCGCGAGTACACCGAGCAGCTGTACCTGCCCGCCGCTGGGGTAGCCGTGGCCGCGACGCCCGCCCGACGGCGACGCGAGCCGGTCGCCAGCAAGGCCGGCTGACCCTCAGCCTGGGCGATCGCCGCTATGCCTCGACGAGGACGAGTGCGCTCTCTGGCGGCAGGTCGACCGAGCCGGCCCACAGCGAGCCACTTGGCAGACCGGGCAGCTCGAGCGGCCGGTAGGCATCGCTCTCGACGCGGGGCAGGGCCAGGCTGGCGTGCCCCGGCCCGGCGTTGACGGCCACGATCGCCCGTTGGCCATCGGCCTCGCGCAGGTAGGCGACTCCGCCGCCCGACGCCGAGAGAACCCGGACGGTCCCGCGGCGGAGGGCCACGTGATCGCGGCGGGCGGCCAGCATGGCCTTGACGAAGGCCCGAAGGTCGCGGTCGCCGGCCAGCGGGTCCGTCGGGTAGGCCCGCCGGTTGTCCGGATCGTGATCGCCCTCGATGCCGATCTCGTCGCCGTAGTAGATCGACGGGGCGCCGGGCAGGCTGAGCTGGAGGAGCATCGCCAGGCGGAGGGCGGTCCGATCGCCGCCCAGGACGGTGACCGCTCGGGGCGTGTCGTGGCTGCCAATCAGGTTGAGCTGCACGGCAACGACGGCCGGGTCGTAGTTCGTCATCAGCTTGTCGAGCCGGCGGCCGAAGTCCGGGCCATCGAGTGGGCGGAGCATCCGCCGATACGAGTCGTGGCGCCGGATGACGTCCAGGTCCAGGTGCGCCCCGCCGGCAAAGCCCAGGATCGCCGTCCCGAGCGGGTAGTTCATCTGGGCGTCGAACCGGTCGCCCTCGAGCCAGTCGGGGGCCTCGTCCCAGAGCTCTCCGACGAGGTAGGCATTCGGATCGATCGCCCGGCAGCGCTGGCGGAACTCCTGCCAGAACGGCCGATCGTCGATCTCCGCTGGGACGTCCAGCCGCCAGCCATCGATCCCGAATCGGAGCCAGTGCTCCGCCACGCCGAGGAGATACTCGCGGGTGGCCGGGTTCTTGACATTGAACTTGGGCAGCGCGGGCAGGCCCCACCAGCCGTTGTAGCCGAGCGGCGCGCTGCCGCTCCCGCCGCCCCGATCCGGGTAGGCATTGAGCCCGCTCGAACCGGACAGCACGGCCTGGTCGAGATGGAACCAGTCCCGGTACGGCGAGGTCCCGCCGGTCTCGAGGATGTGGTGGAACGGCCAGAAGCCACGACCGCAGTGATTGAAGACCCCATCGAGGATCACCCGCATCCCGAGTCCGTGGGCCCGGTCGAGGAGCTCGCGCAAGGCCGCGTCACCACCCAGGATCGGGTCGACCTCGAGGTAGTCGTAGGCGTGGTAACGGTGGTTGGAGGCCGAGCTGAACACGGGCGTCAGGTACAGCGCGCTGATCCCCAGCTCGGCCAGATCGTCCAGCCGCTCGGCCACGCCATACAGGTCGCCGCCCTTGATCCCGTTGTTGGTCGGTGGCGCGTCCCACGGCTCGTACGGCCCGACCGCCGTCATCCGCGGGCTCCGGGCAAGGCGATCCGGGAAGACCTGGTAGAAGACGGCGTCGCGAACCCACTCGGGCGTGTCGATCGGCATGGCACCCGACGATAGCCGCTCGGGGCATCGCCCGTTGTGGCGCCACGTACTCTTCGCGGATGACGGATCGGATCTCGCTGGCCCTCGTGCTGCACAACCACCAACCGGTTGGCAACTTCGGCTGGGTCATCGCGGAGTCGTACGAGCGGGCCTACCTGCCGATGGTGGCGGCGCTGGAAGGGCACCCGAAGATCCGGGTCGGGCTCCATTACACGGGACCCCTGCTCGAATGGATCCGGGCCGAGCGGCCGGCCTTCCTCGGCCGGCTGGCTGCCCTCGTCGCACGCGACCAGGTCGAACTGCTCGGCGGGGGCTACTACGAACCGGTCCTGGCCTCGCTGCCGGAGCGAGACCGGATCGACCACCTCGCCCGAATGGCCGTCGAGATCGAGCGCATTGGCGGACGCCGGCCGGCCGGCGCCTGGCTGGCCGAGCGGGTCTGGGAGCCGGATCTGCCAACGTCGATCGTCCCTGCCGGCTACCGCTGGACGATCCTCGACGACACCCACTTCCGCGCCGCTGGCATCGACGACGACGCGCTGTGGGGGCCGTACACCACCGAGGACCAGGGCAACCTGCTGACCGTGTTCGGGTCCGACAAGCAGCTCCGCTACGGGATCCCGTTCGGGCCGGTGGACGAGATGGTCGGCCGGCTGGTGGCCCACGCCACCCCGGCCGGGGATCGACTCGGGTTCATGGGCGACGATGGTGAGAAGTTCGGGGCCTGGCCGGACACGTTCGAGCACTGCTGGGGCGTCGACGGCTGGGTGGATCGCTTCTTTGGCGCGATCGAGGCCGAGTCGCGGATCGTGACGACCACGCCCTCCGACTGGCTCGAACGGCATCGGCCGATCGGCCGGATCTACCTGCCGACCTCGTCCTATTTCGAGATGGGCGAATGGGCCTTGCCGGCCGACCAGGGCCAGGCCTTCGAGGAGGCGGTCAAGCGGGCCGAAGCGGCCAACGACCCGGCGGCTCGCTGGCTGCGGGGCGGCTTCTGGCGCAACTTCCAGGTCAAGTACCGCGAGATCAACGACCTCCACAAGCAGATGCTCCGGGCCTCGGCCAAGGTCGCCGCCATGGCCGCTGGACCGGCCCGCGAGCTGGCTCGCGATCACCTCCACCAGGGCCAGTCGAACGACTGCTACTGGCACGGCGTGTTCGGCGGGATCTACATCTCGCACATGCGCCTGGCGACCCACGAGCACCTGATCGCGGCCGAAGACCTGGCCGACGGCGCAGCTCGGACATCCGGCCCGTCGCCCGATTCGATCGCCCGGGTCGACACGGACCTCGACGGGATCGACGACATCCTGATCACGACCCCCGGCCAGGTCGTGGTGATGGATCCCCACGAAGGCGGCGGGCTCGGGGCCTGGGACATCCGGGCGGTCCGGCACGCGCTGACGGCCGTGATGCGCCGACGACCCGAGGCCTACCACGCGCGGCTGCTCGCCCACGAGGCGAACGCCGGTGCGATCGATCCAGCCGATGGGTCACCCCCAGCCGACGACGCGGTCGCGACCATTCACGATGTCGTTCGCAGCCGCGAGCCCGGTCTGGCCGCCCGCCTCCATTACGATGCCTACGAGCGGCGATCGGGCCTCGTCCACCTGCTCGAGCCGGGCACGACCGCGGCGGCCTTCGCCGACGGCGCCGCGGTCGAGCTCGGTGACGCGGTGGATGGTGCCTACGAAGTGACCGCCCTCATGCCCGACAGCGTGGTCCTGGTTCGGGAGGTCGCCGTTGGCGAGGCGCGGGTGCCGGTCCGGGTCGAGAAGCGCTTCCGGTTCGGCTCGGATCGCGCCGCTCCGTCGCTCGACCTCGAGGTCACCGTGGAGAATCGCTCGAAGGGCAGGGTTCGGTTCGACCTGGCCATCGAGTGGGCGCTGACGATGCTCGGCGGGGGCGGCAACCCGGCGGCCTACTACCGGATCGGCAGGGACGAGCTCCGCCACGATGCGACCGGCCAGCGAGCGGCGGTGGCCGCACTTCATAGCGGCAACACGTATGTCGGCCTGGATCTCGCCACGACCGTGGAGCCGACCGCGACCGCCTGGTGGTCGCCGATCGAGACGATCTCGAACTCCGAGTCCGGCTTCGAGCGGATCTACCAGGGCAGCGCGCTGGTCCTCGTCTGGCCAACCGAGCTCGTCCCCGGCGAGCGCCGCGTCGTCAGCGTCCAGAACCTCGTGACGACCACGTACGACCGGTCGGCCACCGAGCTCGAGGGCCAGGCCTGATGCGCCGGACGCTGATCGTGATCGCCCTGGCCGTGCTCGTCGCGAGCATCGTCGACGTCCTGGCTCGGGCCAAGGACGCGGCCGACTGCCTCGAACGGGCCAAGACCTACCTGATCCTGTGCGTTCCCGGCCCCGAAGCCTCGGAGTTCGTCCTGATCGCGGCGTTCGCAATCGCGATCGCGGTCCTCATCCTCCGCGAGATCCGCCGCCTTCGTCGCTGAGAATCCGTCAGCCCGCGGCCTGCGCGCCACGGGCTGACGAACTTGGTCGGGGTATCGTCGGCGGAGGGCGCCGGACGATCCCGAGGGGAGATGCGGTTTAGCGGATCTCGAGGCCGACCGGGCGGAGCGGGGCGCGAGGATCGGTCGAGTCGTCGCGCGAGTCGACGCCCCAGCGGAGCGCGAGCACATCGAGAAGTGCGAGGATGAATACTGGAACGAGGATGATCAAGAGTGCCATGGGAGCTTCCTTGGTTCCATTGCTATAGTTGACTAGGCCAAGTTGGATGCTAGTTGGACTATCGGACTATGTCAAGTGACCAAGTAGTCCCGGATCGCGGCGAGCTGACGCACGCTCCGGGCCCCACCACCAGGACCGGCGGTAACCTGGACGTTGAGCGCGATTCGGACGTCCCGATCTCGACCCAGATCTACTGGCAGATCGCGTATCAGATCGACTCAGGGCGGCTCCTGCCGGGCACTCGACTCGCGCCCGTTCGCGAGCTCGGCGCGGCCCTGCGGGTCAATCCGAACACGATCCGGGCCGTTTACAAGCGGCTGGCCGACGCCGGCTACGTGACCAGCCGCCATGGCGCGGGCACCCACGTCGCCGATCGCCCGCCCCAGCGGCGCGGCGCCGAGGCCCTGGCCGGGATCGTCTCAGAGATGCTCCGACGCGCCGCGGCTGCCGGGTTCACCGCCGACGAACTCGCCACGGCGACCTTCGCCGCCGCCACCGAGCGCAAGCGTCCCGGGCCGCTCGTCCGCGTCCTGTTCGCCGAATGCACCAAGGCCGACGCGTGCTACGACGCGGATCGGATCTCGGAGGCCTTCCCAGGGTCGATCGAGGCCGAGGGCACGCTTCTGGACGAGATCGACGAGCGGCTCGATCGGTTCCATTACGACCTGATCGCGACGACCACCTTCCACGCCGACGAGGCGCAGGTCTACGCCGCCGGCCGGGTGCCCGTCGTTGCGATGATCGTCGGACCGGGTTATATGGACCTCGTCCACGAGATCGCGGCCCTGCCGTCGGGCGCCCGGGTCGGTTTGGTCTGTGCCTCGGCGCTGGGGACGGACAACATCGCCGAGACGCTTCGCCTGTCGGGCACGACGGGGGTCGAGATCGTGTCGGCCACGATCGACGACGCCGAGTCGATCGACCGGGTGGATGCGGCCGCCGACCTGATCCTGTTGTCACGCGAGGCCCTGGCGCTCGGCCTCGACGAGCGGTTCTCGCGGCCCGAGCGCGTCCGCGAGTGGCTCTACGAGTTCGACCCGTCCGGGCTCGAGCTCCTCCGGCGGGCGATCGAACACGTCCAGGCGGATCGCGTTCCCGTCGGCGTCGGATCGGGCGGTTCGGACTGAACGTGGCCCGGCCACGGGGAACCGGCGAGGACTTCCGTCTCGCTCGCGCGGCGCGAACGCGCTACCGCCTGGCCGACCTGACCCTCGCCGCGGATCTCGCGACGGCCCGCACGATCGCCGCCCGGGTCAACGAGGGCCGCAAGGCCACGGCGGACGAGACCGCGGCGACGGCGGAGCCGCCCAGCGAATCTACCCGTCCGGCTGCGGCGCCTGGTCGCTCGAAGACCGGAGGGGCTGGCGCGGCCGCCCCGGCTCCGGTCGCCGCGGCGGAGCCGCTCACCGCCGGCCAGCTCCACGCCGCCGGGCTGCTGGTCACGATCCTCGGTCGGCTGGTCGACGTCTACAGGGCCGAGGCCGACCCGGCCGCGATGGCCGCCGCCGAGGACTGGCTGGGCAATCGGCTCGGTAACGCTCCGATCCGAAGCGCGGTCGTCAGCTTCGCCGAGGAGTTCCCGTCCCGCCTGGCCATCCCGGAGCAGCCCGACCCGCCGACCGCCGTGGCCCAGCTCCTCCTGCTGGCCAGCCTCGACGAGAACGCAGCCGTGGATCCGTTCCGGGAGCTGGTCGACCTGCGTGCGGTCCGCGACGGTCCCGCCCTCGGCGACGTCGCCGACGCGCTCGACGAGTTCTTTGCCGTCCGTCCCGGGTTCGGGCCCGAAGGCCGGTCGCTCGTCGAGCTGCTCCGCCAGCCGGCTGCCGCCGCACCGAACTCACTGGCCGAGCAACTTCGCTGGATCCGGACGAACTGGACCGGCCTGTTCGACGGACTGATCGACGACCTCCTGGACCGCCTGCTGATCGCGCTCGACGTTCTCGCCGAGGAGCGGATGGCCGCCGAGCGGGCTTGGTTCGCCGCCCACGACCCGGGTGCGGGCGGCCCCGCGGAGGTCTACCAGTACGACATCAGCGAGGAGGAGCGGTTCAGCGCGGACCGCGAATGGATGCCCCGGCTGGTGCTGATCGCCAAGAGCACCTACGTCTGGCTCGACCAGCTCTCGCGGCGCCATGGGCGTGACATCCGAACGCTCGACGCGGTGCCCGACGAAGAGCTGGATGCCCTGGCCGCCTGGGGAATCAGCGGGCTGTGGCTGATCGGGTTGTGGGAGCGCTCGGCCGCCTCGGAGCGGATCAAGCGGCTGCGCGGGGATCCCGAGGCGGTGGCCTCGGCCTACTCGCTCGACGACTACGTGATCGCGGCCGACCTTGGCGGCCCGGACGCCCTGGCCAAGCTCCGCGAGCGGGCGGCTGCGCGTGGGATCCGCCTGGCCAGCGACATGGTCCCCAACCACATGGGCATCGACTCGCACTGGGTGACCGACCACCCCGACCGCTTCCTGTCGCTGCCCGAGAGCCCGTTCCCGGCCTATTCGTTCAACGGCCCCGACCTGTCGTCCGATGAGCGGGTCGGGATCTTCCTCGAGGACCACTACTACGACTCGACCGACGCCGCGGTCGTCTTCAAGCGGGTCGATCGCTGGACTGGCCAGACCCGCTACGTCTACCACGGCAACGACGGGACGAGCTACCCCTGGAACGACACCGCCCAGCTCGATTACTCGAAGGCCGAGGTCCGCGAGGCGGTCACCCGAACGATCCTCGACGTCGCCCGCCAGTTTCCGGTGATCCGCTTCGACGCCGCGATGGTCCTGGCCAAGAAGCACGTCCAGCGCCTGTGGTTCCCCGAGCCCGGGCACGGCGGGGCGATCCCGAGCCGGGCCGGCCACGGGATGACCCGGGCCGAGTTCGAGCGGGCGATGCCCAACGAGTTCTGGCGCGAGGTGGTCGACCGGGTCGCCGCCGAGGTCCCCGGGACCCTCCTCCTGGCCGAGGCGTTCTGGCTCCTGGAGGGCTACTTCGTGCGGACCCTGGGCATGCACCGGGTCTACAACAGCGCGTTCATGAACATGCTCCGCGACGAGCGCAACGCGGACTACCGGCTGGTGATCCGGAACACCCTCGAGTTCGACCCGGCGATCCTCGGCCGCTTCGTCAACTTCATGAGCAACCCGGACGAGCGGACGGCCGTAGATCAGTTCGGGACCGGCGACAAGTACTTCGGGGTGGCGGCGCTGATGGCGACCCTGCCCGGGTTGCCGATGTTCGGCCACGGCCAGCTCGAGGGCTACACCGAGAAATATGGGATGGAGTACCGCCGGGCGAAGTTCGACGAGCCGGTCGACGAGGGGCTCCTCGGCCACCACCGCGAGACGATCTTCCCGCTCCTCCACCAGCGGGCGATGTTCGCCGGATCGGACGGCTTCCGGCTGTACGACTTCGTCCGGGACGACGGGGCGGTCGACGAGGACGTGTTCGCCTATTCGAACGTCGGGCCCGGCGGCGAGCGGTCGCTGGTCGTCTATCACAACCGCTATGCCGAGACCGCCGGGACGATCCGGGCATCGGTCGGGTTCAACGCACGAGACAAGGACGGCGAGCGGCGGATGCGCCAGGAAACCCTCGCCCAGGGGATCGGCCTGACCGGCCGCGAGGACCGCTGGCTGCGGGTCCACGACGCGATGACCGGGCGCGAGACGCTGCGCTGGTCTGCCGGCCTGGTCCGCGATGGCTTCCGGTTCGGGCTGGCCGCCTATGCCGGCCACGTGCTGGTCAACCTTGCCGAGATCGGCGACGAACCCGGACGGCCCGTGTCGACCCTGGCCGCGGAGCTCGGCGACGGCTGGATCCCGTCGGTCGACGAGGCGCTGCTGGGGATCCATCTGCGGCCGACCCACGCGGCCATCCGGGAGCGCCTCGCGGCCGCGCTGGCGGCCGGCGGTGGGTCGCCCGCGGTCGCCAGGCCGCGAGCCAGGGGCGCCGGCAAGTCCCGGTCGCGGCCGGGCACGAAGGGCGCGCAGCGAGCGGCGGCGCCCGAAGCCGCGCCATCGGTCAGCGCAGATCGACGGGCGGTGTTCATCGCCAAGGCAGTCACCGCGCTCGACGGCGAACCGTTCGACGAACGGCGGCTGTGGCCGCTCGTGCGCGAGGCGCTCATCGTCGTCGGGGTATCGCCCGAAGCCGCGCCGGACGCCGCCGACATCGTCCGTGGCCTCGTTCGGGCCGATCCCGCGCTCCGGTCGCTGACCGACGCAGCCACCCGCGCCTGGTTCAGCGACCCGGATCTCCAGATCGCCCTCCGGGTGCACGAAGCCGACGGCACGACCTGGTTCGAGCGCGACGCGTTCGTCGACCTCGTGGCCACCGTCGCCCGGCTCGCACCCGCATCGGACAAGGCGCCCGCGACTCGTCGTCGTGAGCTGGCCGCCCGGGCCAGACAGGCTGGCTACCGGGTCGATCGTTGGCTCGACGCGACCGACTGACGAGCCGCCGTCGCCCCTCGGGTCAGTCGTCGAGGATCGATCGCCGGAGGAGTGCGACCGGCAGTGCGCCCTGGAGCATCACCGTCTCGAGGTGTCGGCGATAGCTGAACCCGGGCGTCTCGCCGAGCCCGCCGGGAAGCGCTCGCTCGACGACCGCTGCAGCGGCGCCGGGGCCCGCGGCAGCCTCCGCCAGCCTGCGTCGGGCCGCCAGCTCGAGCTCCCACATCGCCATCGAGCCGACGAAGTAGGTCGACAGCTGGGTCGAGCTGAGCCGTGCCCGGTTCCACTTGTTGCGCGCCTCGGCCTCCTCCTGGAAACCGCCATCGACCATCATCCGGACCGCCTCGTCCTCGGTCATCGGGCCGCCGAACGCCTCGCCGGCGTGGATCCGGACGTCGATCATGGCGTTGGTCGCGGCCCGCAGGTAGAACTTCCAGTGGACCAGCATGAGGGCCGGGTCCTCGGCTCCGTAGCCCTTGTCCATCATCACCTGGGTCACGTAGGTGGCCCAGCCCTCGGCGTAGACGCCGCTCCAGAAGACCCCCCGGGCGATCGACGGGTTCTGGTTGGCATAGGAACCCTGGAGGTAGTGACCGGGGACCGCTTCGTGGATCGGCAGCACGCGGAGC
>Ga0080064_1003568_pt1 | contig 22064 bp, 19 predicted proteins | sample Subgrocontami54m_FD_69260 | JGI IMG/M metagenome (GOLD analysis project Ga0080064, IMG submission 69260) | Subsurface groundwater microbial communities from S. Glens Falls, New York, USA - GMW46 contaminated, 5.4 m (SPADES assembly) (version 2) ...
CACCGACCGGTTGCTACGAGCGTCCCCTCCGTTCCGTAGCCCTCCATGCGGAAGCCGGAGCCGTGCCATGGCACCAAGCCCACGCTCACCGCCGCCACAGCGCCGCTCGCCAGCCGACCATTGACGGTGACGAAGTCCGGCGAGCTCACTCGCACCGTGCCGCCACCCTGCAACGGCCACTCCGGGGCGAGCGTATCGACGATTCCGGCCACCTCCGCGAAGGGCCCGACGCACCAGCAGAACGCGTCGATCGCGTGGCCCGCGGAGATCGAGAGTGTGTGGGCGCCGTTGGCCCGCTCGCCGCGCCACAGGGCATCCGGCGTGCGCTCCTGGAGCAGACCCGAGCTGTACTGCGTCATCGTCGCGGAGTGAACGCGACCGAGCCATCCCTCGGATATGAGCTGGCGCATGTGGATGACGCTGGGCGCGCCGCGCGCCTGCAGGCCGACCATGGCATGGAGCCCGCTCTTCTCCGCGAGCTCGGCCATCTCCGCTGCCTGCGCCACCGTCGCTGCAAGCGGCCATTCGCAATAGACGTGTTTGCCCGCCCCGAGCGCGGCCATCACGATCTCGTGGTGGTACGGGACCCGCACGCACACGTCGACCACGTCGACCTCGGGATCGGCCACGAGGTCGCGGAAGTTCCAGTAGGAGTGTTTGGCGTCGTATTTCTCGGCGGCGGCTTCGGCGGACTCCCGCTTCGTCGTGCATACAGCCGTCAGATCGAATTCTGGCAAGGCCAGCAATGCGGGCAAGTGGGTGCGCGAGGCCCAGCCAATGCTCGGATTGGCGCCCACCACGCCCAACCGCAACGGTTCTGCCATGGATCCTTCTCTCGCTTTCATTGTCCGGGCGACGGCGTTATGAATGCGAAGGGGTGATCGCTATCGGGCGATTATAGCCACGCCGTTCGCCATGACTGGCACCACTACTTCCTCACACACGGAAGCGCGCCGCCGGTTGGGGGCAACCAGCGGCGCGCGGGAGAGGGAGGGCAGTTGTGCGAGCCAGCTCTAACTGGCAGGGATTGACGAAGCCTTGCGCTCCACGATCAGGGCATGTCCCATGCCAACGGCGACCGCACCCGCCTCGCGGACGCCATTCACCTGCACCGGGAAGTTTGGCAGGCGGCTGAAGCCCGCGCCATTTGGCGGGAACGGTACGCGCCAGCCCCAGACGCTGCCGTCTTCCTTCAAGACCATCGCCTCGAACGCGCCGCCCGCGATCGCGGTTGCGCCCCGCAGTATCGGGATCAGGTTCGGCGCTGGGTGCGACTCGAGCTGGCCGAGGGGGTCGTCATCCAACCGCACGCCATGCCGGCCCCAGGCCCAAACGTGGCCATCCCGCGTGCGTGCCAGGCTGTAGTACATGCCGCCGGCGACCTCGACGACGTCCGCGATGCCTTCCACACGCACCGGCGATGGCCGGTCCATGAGGGTTCCGTCACCAAGCTGGCCGCCGCGGTTCGAGCCCCAGGCCCAGACGTCGCCGTGCTCGTCGACTGCCAGAAGATGATGCGAGCCCGCGGTGATGGCAACGATGTGGGGCAGTCCGAGAACCTGCACGGGGACGTAGGCGACGCCACCCAGTCGGCCCCGACCGAGAGCCCCCTGGCTGTTGCCACCCCAGGCCCAGACCTCCCCATCCGCCGTCAGCGCGGCGCTGAACGTCGCGCCCGCCGCCGCGGCGACTACGGGCGGCAGGCCCGGCACGCGATACGGCGTGAGCCGCATGTGCTCTTCCTCGCCGACCGCCTGGCCCGAGCCGTTGAAGCCCCAGGTCCAAACACTGCCGTCCTTCGCCACGGCGACGTTGTGGAAGTCGCCCGACGTGATCTGGACGATGCCATCGACGGCGGCCTTGTCCGGACGGGAGCGGTACACCTTGGTGCCGTCGCCAAGCTGACCAGCCTTGTTGCTGCCCCAGGTCCAGACCGTGCCGTCCTCGCGCAACGCCATGCTATGGCCGCTACCTGCACTCACCATGATGGCGCCCGCGAGCTCCGGGACCCGCACCGTGTCGAGAATGATGTCGTAGCTGCCCTGGCCGAGCTGGCCAACGTCGTTCGCGCCCCAGGCCCACACGATGCCCCACGGCGAGGGTGCCGCGGTCGGCAGCTCGTCGGCCGGCTTCGGCGTCATGGCGAGGGTCACGAGCAGGAGAAGAATCGAGGTCGCAATGGTCACCGCGATGAGCGCGAGCCGAGGGCCGCCGCTGAGTGAGGCAAGGGCCGCGACCTCATCGTCCGCCGTGAAGTAAGTCAGCTCATCGAAGGAATGGGGATCTGGACCAGCCGCCTGAAACGCGAACACCGTGGGTCCGGTATGCCAATCGTCGGTCTTTCGGGAGTCGTTCACTGGATCACTCCTTTACAGGCGGCCGATCTGTCTGATCGGCCCGTCTGATCGGATGGTAGGGAGGTGGAGGGGCATCCCACTGCCAAGCGGCGGACGGCAAAAGTGTCAAGGGGCCGACATTCATTCTCGGGAGCCCCGCAGCCAACGGGCGGAGTTCCTTTTCTCGCCCGCAACCACCAGGACGCCCTCGGATTTGAGGGCGCCCTGGTCGCTTTATGGTCGCGGGCTGGATCGAGCGCTCGGGAGCTACGGCGCGGGCGGCTGTCCGGGGCTGCCTATAGAGGCCAGGGCATGGCCGTTGCCGACCGCCAGGGCCGTCACCTGGGTGAGCCCATTCACGGGTACCGGCATGGCCGGCAACCGGCTGGCCGGGGCGGTGCTTCCGTATGGGAACGGGGTTCCCCAGCCCCAGATCGTTCCATCATCCAGCAGCGCGAGGCAATCGAACGCATCCGCTGCCAGAGCGACGGCTGGGCGGCTCAATGTAACTTGCACTGGAACTGGCTGAGCCTTCCAGATGGGACGGGTGCCATCCGCGCCGCGAACCCCGTGGGAACCCCAGATCCAGATCTCCCCGTCGCCCGTTCGAGCCGCGCTGAAGTACATGCCTCCGACCACGTCGACCACCGGTGGCAGTCCACTCACCCGAGTGGGCTGAGCCCGGTCGACCAACCCATCGGCCCCGAGCTGCCCACCACCATTCGCGCCCCACGCCCAAACCCCGCCGTCCACGTCAACGGCGAGCGCGTGCTGCGGACCGGCGCCGATTGCCACGATGTTTGGCAGGGCGGCGACCGGCTCGGGCGTCCGACTCATCCCGCCGACGGTGCCCCGGGCGAGGGTGCCGTGGCTATTGGAGCCCCAGGCCCACACCTCGCCGTCACGCGTCAGCGCCAGGCTGAAGTTTGCGCCCGCCGCGACCGCGGCGCCGGCTGGTACCTCCGAAACCCACGCCGGATCGCGGGACAGATCGAGCGAATCGCCCGTTGTCTGGCCCTGGCCATTCATCCCCCAGGCCCAAACTGCACCATCGCGAGCGAGCGCGAGCGAGTGGTAGTCGCCCGCGGCGATCGCCTCGATAGAGTCGAGGCCGGGCAATCGGACGGGTGCGCCGTGATGCGCACGTGTTCCGTCGCCGAGCTGGCCGTAGTTGTTCGCGCCCCACGCCAGGATGGTGCCATCATGCCGGAGAGCCAAGCTGTGCCCGCTGCCCGCGGCGAGCGCGACCACGCCTTCGATCTCAGGGACTCGGACCGTGCCCAAGACGGGCTCGAAGGCCCCCTGCCCGAGCTGGCCCGTGTAGTTGGCTCCCCAGGCCCATACAGCGCCCCCGGGCACGATCTGCGGAGCGGTTGCTCTCGATCTCACGGGAACTTATACGACGGACCAGATGCTGCGCTGCATCAGCCATCTCATTGGATTGCGAGTACTAAGGCTCTCGTGGACCAGGATCACTGGCGCTGGGCTGGGGCATTTGCGCTGGCACGTTGGGTTGCGGGCGCTCGATCTCAGCGTCACATCAGTTGCCGATGATGGTCTAGCCCTTCTTCGTCGACTCACCGACTTGCGGGAACTCAATCTCTCGTGGACCCGGATAACTGATGCCGGGCTGGAGCATCTGCGAACGCTGACTGAGCTGCATACGCTAGACCTTCGGCACACGCGCATCAGTCGAGCCGGACTCGCGCACCTCTCTGCTCTGCGGAACCTTCGCAAACTTCACCTGTCATACACGCGCGTCGGCAATACTGGCCTTGAGCACTTGGCGGTGCTCTCCCAGCTAGAACTTCTTGATCTCAGCCATACGCGGCTCACCGACAAGGGGCTGGCGAAGCTGCGAGCGATGGCCGCACTTCGGCAACTCGATCTCAGGGGCACGCGAATCAGCGATGCGGGACTCATCCACCTCTCTACGCTATCGGCGCTTCGCGAGCTGAAACTTCAGCCGGGGACGTCTGCGGTAAGCGACGCAGGTATCGTCACGCTCGGCGGCGCGTTGCCGAACTGCAGTGTCTTCTAGAAGGTTGACCTCTCGTCAAACACGCGCCTTCGGCTGCAGTCGCGGCAGGTATTTCGCTGAAAATCGCACCGCAATCCGCGGGATAGGGCGTGAGATGCTCTGATGACTTACCGACCCGGAACCAAACACTTCGACAGCTCCGCCGAACACAGGTGGTGGGTTCGACTCTGGGCACGAGTAGAGACCAAGGAACATCTCGGCGGCCCGGTGCGCCAAACCCTCATGGACCTGCTGCGTGCCCCGGGTCGGGAGTGGTGGGCTTTCGACCCGTTTGTCAGGCTCGGCCTGTTCCTTCAAGCGTGGGCGATCCAGCGCACACTTTCTTTGAGACCGTGGGAGCCGCTTCCGCTTGTGGCCGACTGCGCTGCGGCTACCGAATATGCGATCGGGATTCTTAGCAAGAGTCCGCATTGGCACCCTAGCACCGTTCGCTCCCATCATCGTGAGACGGCCCTCGAGATCCTGGGCGTGCGTGCGAAACTGGACCGTAGGTCTCGAGACGTGCTTCTCGGTATAGCCCGAGACTCCACGAACCCTGACCGAGCACGTGCCGCGGCAGCACTCCGGCTGGCTGCCGACAACGGTGATGACGAAGCGCTGCTGACGCTCGTCGGCGCTGCCTCGTCGCGCGGAACAAGGTATCGCCGTGAGGCCATCGGGGCGCTGGGCTGGCTCGCCGGCGGGGGCTTCTCCATGGCCCTAGATGGACTCGTCGCTGTTGCACGGGACAGGAACGACCCGAAGCGATGGGACGCCATAGTCGAGCTTGGCGAGGCGGCCGTGGACGGCGCGGATGCAGCCCTCCTGGCTCTGCGTGCGGTCGCCGACGACCCGGACGATCCACTCTCAGTTTATGCCCTCGACGTCTGGGACAAGGTTACGGATCTGCCTAGGGCCTCGAAGTTTTCCAGAAGGACTAACCTGTCCGCGGGGCTGACGTGAGAAGCAAATCGCACCAAACACAGCGTCTGGTTTCGCTCCGCCCGAATCCTGGCTCTAGCGTTCCTGACCCCCGGGATCTCTGGTGGACGCGGTTTGTGGCCCGGGTGGAATCGAGACAGCATCTCGGACCGGCTACTCGTCTCACCCTCACGAGTTTCCTCGACGTTGTATCTCGGCTGCAGCCCAGACCGCGTCCTGATGCAGAGGATCATCTTGCGCTGCTCGCCAGCGTTAGGGAGGTGGTTGAGCAACAGGTCGTCCGCGCCGGCGATTTCGATATTGAGATGGTCACTCGTTCACTGGTTCGATTGATCCAGGACAGGTCGCGCGAGGTTTGGCAGACGTACTGGTTTCTTGAGCCCTGCCTCTGCCTGGGACTCTTTGACGAGGCGTGGCGCGTTCAGTCTTGGCACCGAGGGTGGTTCGCTGACTTCGTGTCACTGCATGGCCGGAGATACCTCAACCACGACGCTGCGAGCCAGTATGCCGGCTGGATTCTCGACAGGGACCGAGATGGCCGACCTCCACCGGACGATGTAACTGCCGATGACCGTGCTGGAGCCATCATCGCCGTGGGCCTGCGCGCTCGGAATGATCCCGGCCTATTTGGCCTCTTGATCGACCTCTTCTACGCTTCCACCGACTCCGATGAGCAATGGTATTTGATTCGGATGCTGGGGCGAGTGGCCGAGGAGGGACATGCTGGCGCGCTGCATCATCTAGCAGCCATTGCTCAGGCACCCGACTCACCGTCAAGCCGATCCGCTGCAATCTCTGCCCTGGGTTTAGCTGCCAGGCGAGGCATCATTGGGGCGTTGGATGCGCTCATACACTTCGTGAGAACTTGCGCGGACTCAGAAGCTCAGTTTCAGGCGCTCTTAGAACTGGCGACTGCCGCGAAGCAGAGCCGTGCCGCCTTAGACCAACTCACAGACCTTGCGGAAGACCACAGTCAGGGATTTGCCGCGGATTTTGCAAGGTTATTCCCGCCACTGCGCACCTGATGCCGCAGATTGCCGATGACTTATGGGGCGGGGCATTAGACGGTGATACGGGCTCTCAAGCACTCGATGTCGGAGATATCGTGCAAACGGGACGGATCCTGAGGAATCGCATTCGCTGCAGGGCCTGTGGTGACATCGTTGAGTCGGTGCACCGATACGACTTCCACGTCTGCTCCTGCGGGAGTGTCTTCGCTGATGGTGGCACCGCATACCTGCGGCGAGGCAGCCTGACCAAAGGGAGCGAGGGATGGGACGAACTGACCGAGTTCGAGCTCTCGCCTGCGGCTCGGGAGCGTCGGCGACGTAGATCAGAGGACGCGTGGTGGATGGTCTTCGGAGCGCGTGCGGAGTGCTGTCAGCACTTGGGCGGCGGAGTTAGGACCACGCTCGTAGCACGGGCACGCCGTCTTGTCTCCTCCACGAACCTGCGCAACTCGAGGGCCATGAACCTGCGCTGGCTAGCCGGGCCCTGCGTTAGCCTCGGCCTGTTCCGAGATGCCTGGCGGTTACACCGAGCAGGTCACTGGGACTTCCGCCCGAAGGTGCGGGCTGTCGAGGGCCGCGCCGCTGTGGAGTATGCCCTCTGGATCCTCGGTACGAACGGGCGTCAGGCTCCGCCCGATACGACGAGGCAACAGCGCGTGGATGCCCTCTCAATCCTTTCCGGGCACGGCTCGCGGAGCCCCGAAGCGTTGGAGCATCTGCTCAAGGCTGCCCGCGACTACGGTCTATCGCTGGAGCGCCGCGATGCGATTCTGCACTTAGGTGGGCCGGCCGCCGAGGGCGTGGGTGCGGCCGTCGAGTTGCTGGTGGGTGTCTGGGCGGATCCCGCCGATCCTGAGGAGGAGACTGCATTCTTTGCGCTGCTCGAGGCGGCACGAGCGGGGGAACCGCGTGCGCTCGACGCTATCTGCGAGTTCGTCGACTCTCTCGAAGGAGACGAGAATTTGCGCCGCCTGATCTTCCGAGCCTTAGGTGAAGCAGCGCAGGTTGGAGCTGGACGCGCACTGACAGAGCTCGTCCGTTACAGTCGTGACCGGTCGGAGCCTCTGAGGTTGGACTCGATCGACGCGCTGCCTCGGAGGAACGCTCTGCAGGAGTTGCTCGCGATCGCCAAAGCTGCTGATGACCCGCTGCGATCTGACGCCTTGGAACGACTCGGTGACTTCGCTCGAGAAGGCGATCGAAACGCGCTTCGCTTGCTGCACGTGGCCGCAGAGGACCCGGGGGATCCCGATCGAATCGCCGCCATCAAAGGACTCGGGAGCGCTGCATGGGCAGAGGAGTCACAAGCGGCCGACATTCTAATTGGGCTGGCTCGCGAAGCCACCGGCCCGCTGCGGCATGCAGCCCTAGAAGGCCTCGAAGGAGCGGCCTTCCACGAACATACCGGCACGCTGACATTACTAGTCGAGGTCGCGCTGCGGCGAGGCGACCCCTGCCGTTTCGTGGCATTGAACTCGCTTGCGCCTGTGGCCGCGCTGGGGCACGTAGCTGCCAGAGCCGCTTTCGATCGGGCTATCACCGACGCGTCCGACGACGACTGCGACGAGACCGGCCTGAGCATTCAGTTGGCTGCGCTGCTCATCCTCGAAGGAGCCGAGTCGACGTTGGCTGGGGCCACTCTTGAGTAGTCCCTGCATGAGCATGACCGCCCCCATACTGTCAGGACAGACGCTCGGTCATCGTGGTATGCGGGTATGAATCCGGGTGGTAACTCTTTGAACCGGTCGGCTGGAGCCTGGCGCACCAGTGGCTCCAGAACGGAGCGCCAGTGGTGGTTGGACTTCGGAGCGAGGCTAGAAGCGAGGCAGCACACCCACCGCTCGACGCGGGCATTTCTAGTCAGGCGCCTGCGGGTGCTCTCCCGCAAGAAACAGGAGAGCATCTCCAACGCGTGGGTCTTCAATGCATGCGTGCGCCTCGGTCTCTTCGACGAGGTGTGGCGCGTTCAATGCACTTGGCGTGCGTGGTCGTCAAGTGATATCGACGCTGAACAACCGCTCGCAGGTGACTACGCTCTCTGGATCCTCGGGGAGAGTGACCGCCCTCCACCAACCCCCGCTGCGATCTGGTACCCAAGTGTGGCGTTCTGGATCATTGGTCGGCGAGCGGAGACGAATCCGGAGCCCCTCGAAGTTCTCACGAGACTCGCTGGCGAACGAGAGCATCCATACCGAGCACTTGCCGTCGGCGCGCTCGGGGGTCCCGCCAGCAAGGACCATCCCGAGGCCGTGGAATTGCTCTGTAGCGTCGCCTCTGATCCTGCCGATCCTCACCGGACCACAGCCATTCGGGCGCTCCGCGAAGCAGCCAAGAGCGAAGATGGTTTGGCTCTTGATCTCTTGCTCGCCATCATGGGCGACCAAAGTGATCCTGGCCGGGGCGAGGCGATTAATGCCTTCCACGTCCCACAGGGAGTAAGGCACCCGGAGGCCCTACGGCTGCTTCTATCGGCAGCACGCGATCGGAACGATCCCAACCGATCTGAGGCGGTTGGGGCGCTTGTCTTCGCCTGCGCTGAAAACGCCGAGATCCTCGAGTTGTTCGCAAGCATTTTCGACGATCCCGAAGACCCGGATCGCGGAGCGGTATGGCCAAGCATCAGTCGAGCTGCCATCGTGGGTCAGACCAGGGCAAAAGAGGTCATCAAGGCTGTCGCGGGTCGCCCGGGCGACCGGCTAGCAGACTTGGCAGCGTCATTTGGACAGTTTGTTGGAGGAACTCCAGGTCACGGCGTGGAGGAGGAGCCTCGCGCTGCTCGCGTCATTTCCCTCTAAACGCAGCCGCCGTGAGTCAGAGCACGCCCTGATAGGACCACGCCCGGGCAGGAATCGACCATAGCGCCCAGCTCTCCGGCCGGCACGTTCGCACCGTTGGCCTCGCATGGCAAGCTGCGCGAGAGGGGCGCCTCCCGCATTAGGCACCGATGAGCAACTCCCGCTCCTCTCGGTACAAGAGCAACGTGCTCGACCATGAGCCCACTATGAGGCTGCAGGAGCACCGCCGTCCTTCCATTCGAGATTGAACCCCTCCCGGCCTTCATGGTACCTCGCTCCGAAGTAGGCGCGAAGCGTCTCGAGCGCAGCTTGCACATCCACGCCACCCTGTACCCAGCCTTCCCAGCCGCGCTCTTTCAGCGTGGCGAGGGCCGGCTCCCAGGTGCGGGCTCCGTGCCCGGGTAGTTTCAGGGCTTGGGCTACGACCCAATCGCAGTGAGGAGCTACGATTCCTGCTAGCGCATCTGTATCGCATGGAAGCAGGGGGGCCAGGCTAGCCTGTGTGCGAATCCCCGATGCGCGCAGCTCTGCGAGGGCGCTTATGCGATTTGCGATGCGTGGCGAGCGGAACTCGAAGGCCTGCCGTACATCCTCACGGTTGGTCGGGATGGTCATCGCTACCACCACCCTATCCCCAAGCCGTTCGAGGAGCTCGATGTCCCTGGTGACGAGCGGGGAACGGGTCTGGACTACGAGCAGCTCTGGCGGGTAGTCACACATCACCTCAAGCAGCTGATGGGTGATACCATGCTGCTTTTCCTGTCCCACGTAAGGGTCAGTGTTTGGGGATAGGTAGATGCGTGAACCTGTAACTCGCCCTCTGCGCGCATCCTCAAGCAGCAAGGCCGGTGCGTTCTCCTTGACGCCCAGCGTGTTCCCCCAAGTGCGATGCAGACCACGCATTCGCATGAAGTAAAGCGTGGGGACGTAACAGTAACTGCACCCAAAGTACACCCTTCGTACGGTGTGATCGACCAGTCGAATGTCAAGAACCCTTGGGGTTTGGAGAGAATCGTCTTCGCGTTAATGCTGTAGACATGCATACCCACGCTCCGGCCCTCGCGTTGCTTTCCTGAGTCGATAACGCGGCAGGGGCGGAAGCGATTAATCGGGCGCACGCGAAATCCAAAATCAAAGTTGACAGTCAAGATAGTTGGGTAGAGGTCGGCAGCCCGAGGAGATGACGCGCAGGATACCGTGGGTGGGGTTGCGTCACCGCGCGTAACAATCAAGGACTGGACACACGCGCATCCAGTTGCTAGACCATCCGGCTTGCTAGCTTGTGCCATCGGTGGCTCCGCTGTTGAGCAATCGAACGTACGGTAGTATGCGCAATCTCTCGAACCCGTGAAGGCCCAGGTGCCGATGAGAGCTCTAAGATCTTCCGAAGGGCACCCAAGTTGCCGCGCTCGGCTGCGGTTGCCAGAACCCGTCCAGCGATCGCTGCATCTTTCCGCCTCGAGTCCGATGCAACCGTGGCAAGGTTGCGTCGTCCAAGCCTACCGTCCTGATCCATTGCGACCCGAGTGAGCCCTTCTCGAGCCGTGGCATGGATGGACTTCGTGTCTGTGCGGCGAGAAGCGAGAGTTAAGAGCGTCTCCAGCGCTGACAACTCGCCCCGGGCAGCAGCCCACACGAGGGCCGCGACGCTGACAAAACGCTGAGGATCTTGTTGCACTTGGCTCAACTGTATCAGCGTTGAAAGCGCGACAAGACGGCTTGGTCGAGAGAAGTTCCATCGGTCAATGGAGATTCGAGCAAGAGCCCACACAGCGACCAGGCGGTTGGAGTCTGCTCGATCGAGCGCGATGGCAGAGAGGGTAGACATTACCCCAACTCCTCCGTAGTGCAGGAGCCAGATAGCGAGAGCACGTCTCGGGTCTGCTCGATCGTCCAGCGCTGCACGACGTGCTTCTACGGTGAAGCTGTTTCCCTGCCACAGGGGATGCATCGGTCCGCGCGTGTGGCGGAGTACGGCAGTGGCGACAGAAGCAATCTTTGGATCCGGGTCACCGGTGAAAGTCACTAACCACTTCAGAGCGTCGATAGATCCGTTCGCAATGACGTGCTGTAGCCCCAGCACGGCCGAGGCACGCTGAGGGTCGGACCTATCACAGGCCACGCCGAGCAGCCACTCCAGCAACCGTGTGTCGCCGGCAGCGAGCAGCCCTGCTGAATTCAGTGCATCACCCCGAGCCGGCTGTCGGCGGTCATGGGCGATTTCTAACAGGCGCTGCGCAGGGCGGGGGGAGGGTCCGCCATGTGCTGCGGCTAAGGCCCGGACAGCGTACGCGCGATCGGTGCTATCGGAATCATTAGTGGCTAGTAGTTCAAGCGCATCGACTGCCTTGGCATGCCCTGTACGTTTCACCGCCTGGCTCAGTTGCCAGATCGCCTCGTGCCGCCATGTCCGCGCTTCCTTCCGGGATGGGGCTGGGCGGCTCGTATCCAGGCCGAGAATCCACATGGCATAGGCAGGCGCCAGGGGATTGTCAGCCTGGATTCCTGAGCCCCACGGTCCGCCCTGACGAAGCGCTTCCTCGAAGAAGCTCAGTCGAACCCACGAGTCGAGAAATCTCCATGGTTTCCCATTCGTCAGGCGTTCAAGCTGGGCACAGAGAACTCGTCGGACTCCGGGTCCGAGTGTCTGCCGAGCCTCCACTCGGATCACGAACTCAAGCCACCGATCGTCCCCTTGCAACCCGTGCAGGCGCTCCACTTCACGGAGTCGGTCAGCAGAATACATGCGGAGTCACTTACCGACTAGAATGTGATTCGGTAAACACGGCGCTCGATAACGCGGCAAGGCGAGCTAGTATCAAATCTACTCGCTTTTTCTCCTCACCGCTGGCATTTTCAGCAAGCACCCCAAGGATCTCTAACGCTCTCGGATTTCCAGCCATAGCGGCTGAGCCGATTGTTGAAACAGCTTCGCTATGGGCCGGATCGTCAGCGTTCATCGCGATGTTGGCCATCAGGTCGAGTACCCTGTCGGGGAGCGCCAGCAGGTGTTGAGCCAGGAACCAGAGAGCGATATGCCGGCCCGGATCGAGCGTGTCTGCTGCGACACGTGCTATGGTGTCTAGCGCGGCGTACTCTGCCCTTCCTGGAACATGCCGCAAAGCCCACAACGCCAAATAGCGCATAGGATCTTGTGGCCGGCGTGCGACGAAGTTGAGAGCTTCGACTGCGGCGGCGTGGCCCTCTTCAGCCGTCCAGTGAAGACCCCAAAGGGCGATTGCGCGCATTGGATCGTATTGGTCAATGCCGGCCTGCGCTAGGCACTGAATCGCCTCGGTCCGACCCTGCATAGCAGGAAACCGTAGTGCCCACAAGGCGAATTCGCGTTCGGGATGATGTGGGTCCGTAGCCCGAGCGATCAAGCCATTTGAGTCCCCTTCGCTCATTGCAAGGCGCTGCGCCACACTCACGTATCGGTCGGGGCCGATTGCCGTTAGCGTCGCCGACGCGGCATCTGAGCCCGCTTCGGCAGTCTGCCAAAGCGCCCAAATGGCCGCTCCCTGAGCCGGATCACTCGAGTCCTCGGCGATGGTCTGGAGACACTCCAACACCTCTAGGTCAGGCTTCCTTGCGAGAAAGAGAAACGCTATTGCCCTCGCTGGATGACGCTTGGCGGCCGCTATCATTGAAAGCGCCCGTAGAGCCTCGCTATGGACAGCGCTCGCAAATCCGAGCCACTGAACTGCGTAGACCCGCGCCGGGTCGCGAGGTTTGCGAGCTACCGAGGTGAGCACTTCAAGCGATTTGAAACGGCCTTGCTGAGTAAATCCCGGTGGGTTTATCTGCGAGAGCAGCGCTCCCGGACGGAAGGGGTCATTTGCGTCGAGTGCGATCTTCGCAACCCACTCCCGTGCGTGAATGGAACCCCATGAATGGGTTAGCGCATTGAGCGAGCGATAGCGGTCGGGACTACCCAGCTCGGCGTTAGTGCCAAGAAGTTCACTCAGCGCCCGGCCGTTCTCGCGTTCTGGCATCGACAACCACTCGAATGCTAGGTCGCGATCATGCGCTAGCACATCTGGAGGAGACGGACGTGGGGCCCTCCCGAGTATCCAAAGCGCAAAGTCTCCATTGAGCCTATTGTCAGGTTCAGGGCTTGGTGGCTTGAACTCTCCGTAGAGACGCGGATTGTCATCATAGGAGGCAGCAAGTTTCGTTAAGGCCCAGATTTGCCAGGCTTCGTCGAACAGGCCGAGTCTCACGTTAGCATCAAAGAACCAACTTCGAATCTCCCCAGTTCCGCATTGAGCGTGCACGCTTCGAAGCCCGCGGATCAGTTGACCTCGGTGCTGGGAGCTAACATGCTGAAGAGCCTCGACGCGTGCGCCGAACTGCAGCCACCAGGAGAAGTCGTTCAGGGTTGGGACTCGGTCTCCCTGCTCGGTCGTTCCCATCACTGTTCACCAGAGGGAAGTGAGCCTGTACTCGGCCGAACCCGAGGCGCCTGTCGAGATGCGGAAAAGGCGGGCTCATTGGCTCCCGGATTCCTCTCCCGGGATGCCTGGCTGAGCGCTTCAGCAGCCCAGGTACTTGCGGGATCTTCGACATTGCGCGCCACTGAGGACAATGCATCCAGAGTAGATCCGGGGAGAGCACGTGCATGAAGCCCCAACTCTCTGATCAGCAGACCACGCATTGGATCGCCCAGGTCGGCGACGATGCTGCAAAGGCTCTCGAGCTCAAGAATCCGCCGACGAGATTCCGGCTGACCCGTTCTTGCGAGGCACGCAAGTTCCATAAAGGCAGCCCACCGCGCACTTGAAGAGTGATCCCCAGCGATATCTCCGAGTGCTTTGAGGGCTGCGGCTTGTCCCTCATCTGCCGTCCCCCCGCTGTCTTCGGCTGCCGTCTGCATTAGCCAGAATGCCATTCCCCTCGCGGGATCAGAATCGTCACGGGCAATCCTGGAAACGGCTGAAATGGCAACCGGGTAACCCTTTCCAACACTTAGTCGGAGCATCCAGAGAACGAACGCCCGCATTGGGTCGTGACGATCTCCTGCGCTACGAATCAGATGTTCAAGGGCATCCGTCTGCCCTCGTTCTGCAGCCCGCCCGAGCACCCATGCACTCAGAGCTCGTAACGACATCGCATTGTGAACCGACATCATGACGTGCATCGGGACGTCAACAACGTCGCCGTTCCTTACCAACTGGAGGACCCCACCCGCTATCTGCATGAGTGGCTGGTCTGATCCTCGGGCAGTTGCGACTAGAGCTTCGTATTCTTGTCCATGCTGATCCCAGCCGGATTGCCACCAGAGATAGCACAACAGAAGAATGCGAACAGGATCGTCAAGGTCTCGCTCGATCGAAGAGATCGTGTGCATAGCTGCGGGGTCGCCTTCTGCAGCCAGATTCCACAACTCCCATACCGCGAGAGGACGGGTAGGGTCAGCGTAATCGAAAGCTATAGCGACCAAGGTGTCGACGACACTTGTGAGCCCTTGCTTTGCCATGTGCGAAATCCCCACGATGGCGATTGTCCGCGATGGATGCTCATGGTCAGTCGCTATGGCCATTAGTACTTGCAGGGCTTGTCGGTCTCCAGAGAGCGAAAGAGCGCAGAGCAACTCGATTGCGATTCCGTTAAGGGCATCATGGCAGTCCAGTGCTACCGAACAGAGACAGCCAACAGCAGTTCTCTCTCTCCAACCCAGGACCATCCTCAGAAAGGCAAACCCTCGCGCCGGTGCGTTCCGTTCCCTAGCCAACGCTGCAACTGTCGTTCGCAACTCATCGACGCCGTGCCCTTCCCACCAGCGGATTCCGTCGATTGCTCGAACCTGATCTGGCCGACCCGATTGCTTCACCGCCTCAACGAGTACGCTGCGTACCTCGGGATCTCTTTCGGCTCTCTCGCCCAGGAGTCGGAAAGCATATTCGCGGTCTCCCGCGGTCACCGCCGTCGGAGGTTTCCGACGGCCCTTCCCCAGAATCCAGCGAGCGTACTCACCGAGCATTGCGTGATCATGGTCAAGTGAATCGTCCGGTGACAGCGCTGCTGTCTGCTGGATGCTCCAAGCCTCATCAAAGAGGCCGATCCGCGCGCACAAGGAAAGCGCCCAAATGCTGGCATCGTTCGCAGCGGCCACGAGACCGTCCTCAAGTCCCGAGCGCATAGAGAGACCAAGGGTCTGATTCCCCTCAACGAGTGTGGCGAAACGCATCCACCATGCTCGTTCGTTGTCGGGTATGTGCCAGCGGATGAGATGGACAGTCATGGGAAGAGATCCGGCGCATTGCGACGGCGCGGACCGACTCGTTGGGCCTGCTCTTGCGCAGACGTACACCAGCCTCGCCTACTGACAAGGGAAGCTTGCTGACTCAGGAGTCCCTTTCGCGCGGTACCCACTACCACTATCTACATACCTTCAACGGGTCGCGGGATTGGGAGGCTGGCGACTCTGGCAAGAACCGCTCGTGCCCGATCTCGCTGGGGTCCGCTCGTCTGCCGTACGAGCGTGGTCAACGCGCCGATTGCTCGTTGATTGCCGAAGAGCGCCGATGAACCGATCACCGATACAGCCTCATCAGACAGTGGATCCGTGGCATTGCTTGCTACCCGCGCGATGCTATCCAGTGAATCATCCATGATCGATGCGGACCATCGTCCCAACAGCCACCACGCCGCGAATCTGGCGGGGTCGTGCGTGTCGCCGACGATCTGCGCCATAGCACGAACCGCTGCTGAAAGCCTTTCCATCGGCGTGTGCTTTAGGGCATAGATCGCCACATAACGGGCCGGGTCGTGCTTGGTGCACGCAATGGAGCTTAGCGCCCGCACTGCCTCGACATGGCCGTCCTCGGCAGCCCAATGTAATCCCCAGAGTGCGATGTCGCGGCACGGATCAGACGGATCCCCGGCAACAACACACAGGGTTTGCAGAGCCTCGCGACGACCTTCCCTCGCATGAAACCTCATGGCCCAAAGGGCCGCACCACGCGACGGATGGGTGCGATCGAGTGCCCACTCGACGACGTCCCGGATCGGTTCTCCTTCCTGGGACAATCCGAGGCGCTTCAGAGGAAGGACATATCTGTAGGGCAGCTCCGTTGAAACATCAAGATCAAGCACACGTGCTGCCTCCTGTATACCGTCGTGGGCAGCATGCGCAAGGACCCATACAGCCGCACCTTGGTTTGGATCATCCGGATTCTTTGCGATGGGCCCCAAGAGGCCTACTATGCTTTCTGGGTGGCGTTTTACACACGTGACGAGGGACCAGATCGCAACGCACTGTGCTGGGTGTGCACCATCCCGGCAAAGCGAGGCTACGACCTCCAGCACGCTGCCGTCCCGATCTGCGCCACCCCATATGAGGTATTGAATAGCGATGGATCGCAAGGGGTCGGTTACATCTGCTGCGATACCCGCAAGCGTGCCCGCGGCCTCCCTGAAGCGCCCACGAAATGCTGCCCAGCTCAGCGGAACCAGCACATGGGGGCGCATTGGATCGTCCTTGTTAGCGAGAATTTCGGCGATTGCCTGCGTGCTCGGTGGCCAGCCCTCCATACCTGCCCAGAGTATTAGTTCAGTAGCGCGACATCGTTCGACGTCATGTGCGTCACGTACGATCTCTACCAGCGTGGCAAGAAGCTCTAGATCGAGCCTGAACGCCCAGCCGATGAGCCACCGGCAGACGTCATCCCTATCGTGGGCAAGCACATCGGACGGGGATGGACAAGGGCTGCGGCCCAGGATCCAGAGCGCGTATGGGACCACTCCCCGGTTCCCGAGGCCGGGACCTTCTCTTTCTACGCTTGCCCCGGCCCCGCGATCCACTGCCCATGCATCCTCAAAGAATCCGAGGGCTACCCACACGTCACGCATTTGGACCTCATTGAGGGTACGGGACCGCCCCAATAATGCAATCAGGTATTGCCGAAAGTGGCTACCCAGATGTTGCGTCGCCTCGAACCGTGCGGCGAATTGTTGCCACCAACTGCCCTCCTCGACCGACCGGTTCTCGACTTGAGTACCGACTTCGGACTGGTCCATGTCAGTGCCTACCCATGCATCTGAGTGAGCTGGCGACCTGGTGAAAGGCACGCGGAGCATGATCAGCCTGCATCATTCGCTTCACCCACAGCTGGATCATCGAACGCCAGCCACTCGGAGTCAATCTCGGTGTGCGGTCGCTCTCCCCGGAGAATGCCTAGCCACTCGGGATCCATTTCGGCCTCCGCGTCGTCGAGCGCCCGAGTGGCAACTTGGCACAGAGGATCATCAGGATCGTCCGCGATATCCCTGATTGCACAGTAAATCTCGGACACAAACGCCGATGGCTCCAGCGCGCCCAGAGCATCATCCCGCTGAGGATCGCCGCGTGATTGCACCAACGCCAGCAGCGGCTCCCGGGCACGCTCGTCCCGTTGTCCTGCCTCTCCCAGCGCGGCGATAGCTTCTCGACGCGCCGGATGGACTGGGTCCTCGACCACGGAAATCAGAAATCTCAGGAGTTCGTCATCGTGATCGCGCTCACCCGCCTCAAACCGCGCATATCCGATGCGTTCCGCAACGCACTCAAGGCCGTCGGCCAGAGTAGAGTCGGTCCGCCTCGCGACCAGAACCCAGCGGAGGTAATCCAGCAGCAGATTGCCCGCTGGCCAGCACCACCAGAGTTCGTTTTGCTGCACCTCCCATGCTTCATCGAACAACCCAAGTCTCACCAGGGGGTCGATCACCCAGGCCACCGGACCTGCAGCCCGCAGTGCGCCCAATATTCCCCGTCTCATGGGCGCCCCAAGATGCTGCCGCGCCTCGACCCGCGACGACAGACTTGGCCACCATGCGTGGTCATCTCGCTTCCGGATGGCAGCACGTAACTCGTCGACTGTCAACATGGGGCGAACGTCTGACCGTTGATTTGCCTACTTTGCGGCAAGATTATCGGAGTAGCTATCGCTTCAGATCTGTCAGCGACTAGGTGGTCAACGGCGATTCTGATGCGTTCGCGCCATCGCTCATTCCAGCTGTAGTACGGATCGTCGAGTATTCTGGATAGGCCGCGGGAGAGTATCTGCGCTGCCTGTTCGTTCGGCACTTTAGTTGCGAGTTGGAGAAGCATCTTGAGTAGCGGCAGATTGCCACCCTGAGCACCTGCGGCAAGGATTGTAAGCGCCTGTACACATCTGGCTGCATCGTCCCCCACCACGAGGGATTTGAGCCGCCCGCGCACCGGCCCACCCTCGCTAGAGGTGACAGCTCTTCGGAGTGCCGTGAAGGCCACATCCCTCACTGCGTGGCGTTCGCTCGGGTCACTGTACAGTGCCAAGAGTGCTCCCCACGCCTGGTTCTCGCCCTGGGCTGCGGCCCATTCGAGCGCGGAGATTCCCACCAGTCGCTCCGAATCTTGTTCCCGGCTGGCAATGCCCAATAGCGTCGAGAGAGCTTGCTGCCTCTGCGTCGGGTTGCTACTCTTCCCATCGACTGTTGTGCGGGCTAACGCCCAGATCGCGACTAACCGGTCAGGGTCGCTCTCGTCTAGCGCGATAGCAGACAGCGTTTTCACTCGAGACGTCCCGAGGTAGTGCAGGAGCCAGATCGCATGGCCCCTACGTGGGTCCGACGGGTCTTGGATTGCCAATCGCCGTGCTGCAGTCGGGAATCTGGCCAATGCTGCTCGGTGAATCGGCATGTCGCCGGTTCTCAGCTCACGGATCGCATATTCGCAAGCCGGGTTGTGGATCCGACAGGTGAAAGAGACAAGCAGATCGAAAGCCGTGAGCGACCCACTCTCCCAAGCTCGCCGAAGACCCGCGACAGCCCAAATTTGATACGCGTCGCGGGCATCACTTTCCTCCGCCTCAGCCCTTAGATAGTTCAGCACGGTCGGATCAGACACAGCCAGTGCACCAGAGGACGCTAGAGCATAGCCTCTCCCATGGTGGCCTCGGTCGTAGGCGATCCGCAGCAAGGCTTGGCCCAGGGCGGAGCCGGAGTCCCCGGCCGCGGCTTTGGCTAATGCGGCGATCGACTTCAAGACAAGATGTGGCTGCGGTCTCGAGGCCAGTTGCACTAATGTTCCGAGCGCGTCCTTGCTGCCGTGGGCAGCGGCGCGTGTGAGCTGCCCAATCGCGTCGTTCTCCCAGAGACGGGCACGTTTTTCTGGTGGCCCTGGGCGGGTAGTATCGATGCCGAGTAGCCAGCTAGCATAGGAGACCACCATAGGGTTGTCATCGCGGACTGAATCCGTCCAAAAGATTCGCTGATGCACCCGAATAGGAGGCGCATCTCCTTCCTGGATTCGTTCAGCCCGAAGATCGCGAATCGGCCAAGCTGCGTCAAAGAGGCCGAGCCGTATCTGCGCGTCGACCAGCTCAGCCGGAACGAGCCGAGGGGAGCTCCCCAATTCGGACAGGAGGGTGGTACGAGTGCCTGTACCAAGCATTTGTCTGCATTCCAAACAGGCTCCGAAATCAACCCACCAAATCCGCTCGTCTCGTTTCACAGTTCGCGATCCATCGCTATCCCTCGTCGCCGGCGAAGGCCGATGAGAACTTCCGTCGCCCAAGACGCTGCAGGGTCAGCTGACCTACGTGCGAGCTTACGAAGAGCCTCGATCACTTTGGCGCTCAAACCATCCTCTATGCCTAACTGCCTTATGACCACTCCTCTAGCCGAGTCGTTCGGGTCGAGCACTATGTGACGAAATATGTCCGCTTCCCATAACGATGAACCGTCTGGGAGCTTCTTACCCGCACTTGCATGCGCAAGAAGCTCCCACAGCGTGAAGTTTCGTGCGGAGCCATCTAGGCTCCCCTCCATTAGGGAGACCAGCTCGCGGATCGCCGCAGACTGCATTTCCGAGGTCGTCCCGCTCCAACCCCCCGCGGCTCGCGTAATAAGTGAAAGCGCGTGTCGGCTCGCTGAATCGAGGGAGTTGCGCGCTATCTTCGCAAGAACATCGAGAGCCTGACGTTCCCCTCGGCTCGTCGCATGAAAGAGCATCTCAAGAGCCAGCGGACGACATGGGTCGCCGTGTCGCAGCGCTGTTCCAGCGAGCTGGATGGTGGCCCATTGTCTGCCTCGAGCGGAGGCCAAGCCAAGGGCAAAAATTGCCGCGGACCGCCACCCCAGATCTTCTCTTTCCAGGAGATCCGAGATTCCCGGCACGGCACTGTGACGCCCCTGATCAAGGAGTGTCGAGGCGAGCAATGACTCAAGTGTCCCCGGGCTTTGTGCAATCGCGGCCAATTCCTCTCCAAGGCCCCCTTCGCTAACCCCCAGATAGAGCAGGGCGAGACAGCGTGCTGGATCCCCGCGGTTGTGAGCGACGCGTCTGAGTGCCCGAATGGCGCTGTCATGGCCGTCCACTGCTAATCCCCACAGTTGGTTGAGAACTAGTGGACGATGCGGATAAAAGGTATCCTCGGTCGCCATACTCGTAACTAGTTCCAATGCATTGGCATGCCCCGACGCTGCCGCAGATGCCAGCAGTAACATGGCCCATCCGGCGCAAGGATGTGATGGGTCGGACGAAACGTCGCGAAGAGACTCGAAACCTACGGGATTCCCGCTGCTCATGGCCAAGACCAGCATCTGAATGGCCCATCCGCTGGCTGGATCTTGCGGAGATAGTGCCCTGGATACCACCGTGGTAGAGACGATATCCTGGACTTGTCCATTTCCGAAGGCAAGTGGGGAAAGCATTCCGACGAACGCCTGTCCTTCAGCAGGGCTCCGGGCGTTTGTTGCTAGTGGTTCGTCAAACGTTTTGTGATGGATAGAGTCGCTTGAGCTTAATGCGCGCGTCGGCGGAGGTGAACTGCCAGTGGACCGGCCCAGCCGCTGCGTTGCGGGCAGCTTCCCAGGCGGCGACGGCAGTGGCCAGGGCATCCCGGTCGGGCAGGCGCTGGCCCAGACATTGCCGACTGAGGACGCTGAACTCGCACTCGGCGATATTGAGCCAGCTTCCGTGCTTGGGAGTGTGATGGATCTCGAGCTTGTCGGCCAAGTGCTTGGCTTCGGCCGGGGCGAAGGCCTCGTAGAGCGAGGCCGGGCTGTGGGTGTTCAGGTTGTCCATGACCAAGACGATCCGCTCCGCGTCCGGGTAGTGGACCTCCACCAGGTCCTTGATGAACCAAGCCCAGTCGACCCGGGTCCGGCGCTCGGTGACCTCGAGGTGGCGCCAGCCCCGGAGCGGCTCGCAGCAAACAAACAGGTTCGCGGTGCCTCCCCGGCGATACTCGTAGTCCTCCCGCGCGGGATGGCCCGGGGCCACCGGCAGCGGCTCGCGCGTGTGGGCCAGCAGTTGCCGGCTCATCTCGTCCATACAGACGACGGGAAACCGGGGATCGTAGGGCCGGCAGTAGACGTCCAGCACGTCCTCCATGTGCCAGACGAACTCGGCGCTTTGTGCCGGCGGGATGACCCATTCTTGTTTCAGCCAGGGCTTGAGCGCGTTTTTTTGAGCGTGCGCCGCACCGTCTCGTACGAGACCGCGTCGGCGTAATGGAGTTCGACCATGCTGTCCGCCAGCAGGCGCAGGGTCCAGCTATCCCGACCGTCAGGTGGCGCACTGCAGGCGAGCGTGATGAGCTGGGCTTCTTGCTTGCCGTCCAGCCGGCGGGGATGGCCACGGGTGTGGCGCCGGTGGGTGAGCGCAGAGTCCAGCCCTTCCGCGACAAACCGTTTGCGCACCCGCTCGACGGTGGGCCGACTCACCTCCAGCGCCTCGGCGATGGCGCCATCCCGCCAGCCCGGGCCTCCCAAGCCACGGTCAGCTTTGAGCAGGATGCGCGCATGGGTGAGGGTGCGGGCAGGGGCGCAACCCGTCGCGATCAGATCAGACAGCTTCGCTCGCTCGGATTCCGAGAGGTGGACGAGAATTCGCTTCCGCATTGCGACAGCCTGCGCGCTCACCCATCACCATCACGTCTCGACACCCTATCCAGCTATGACCAATGCCATCACAATCGCTGTGACTAAGCACTAG
>Ga0080064_1003571_pt1 | contig 22029 bp, 16 predicted proteins | sample Subgrocontami54m_FD_69260 | JGI IMG/M metagenome (GOLD analysis project Ga0080064, IMG submission 69260) | Subsurface groundwater microbial communities from S. Glens Falls, New York, USA - GMW46 contaminated, 5.4 m (SPADES assembly) (version 2) ...
ACATATATCTCAGAAGGTAATATTAAAAGAGTAATACAGCTTGAGGTAACTGCCTTCCTAATATTCTTAATTGGTAATCTAGGTATGAGGTTTGTTGGGATTTGGTCAGTGTTTAAAATATTCAAAGCAAATATTTTTAAAAATCCTTTTAATCTGTTTTTTATATCAATTACTTTTGCTTCTTTTTTAATTCCATTATTTTTCTTACAGATGGGTGTTGTTTGGAATTCTATACAATTTAACCAATACTTCTTATTATTGTTTGGATTTTTGGCAAGTATTACAACAGCACAACTCTTGGGGAAAGTGAAACCAATAAATGGAAAAATTATTATATCTTTGATTTTAATTATCCTGATGGTTCCTACTCAAGTAGCGCTGCTATGGAATTTTTATAAAAGTAGACCACTTTCTAAAGTTACATATGAAGAGATAAAAGCTTTAAAGTTTTTAAAAGAAAACAGTAATCAAGATGCCTTAATTTTAACTGCGCCATTTAATAATTTTGAAAGGGATAAATATTACCCACCCTTACCAATATATTCTTGGTATGATACAGGTTATGTGCCAGCTTTTTCTGGTAGAAGAACCTTAATTTCAGATCAAGAGCAGGTTAATATCATGGGCTATAAAGCACAAGATCTTTTGAAGGAGAAAGAAGAAGCTTTTATAGATGAATCAGGAGAAAAGTTTACTAACTTTTTAATAAAATATAATGTAGATTTTATTTATCTAGTTTGGGGTCAACAGATCAAGGCACCGGTGGAGAAATTACCAGTGCAACTTGTATATAAATCTGCTAATACTATGTTATATAAAGTTAAAAAATTATAATATGAAAAGGACTAATTTGTTGTTAGTAATAATTTTAGTAATAGCCCTAGCTTTAAGGATAGTAAATATCGAAAATAATCCACCTGCTATGTATGGGGATGAGCTAACAATGGTTTTAGATGTTAACTCAATACTTCATACAGGTTTTGATTCTACAGGTAAGTTTCTACCACTTAATTTTTCTATGGGTGGTGGAAGGCCAGTGGGTTATGGTTATTTTTCTTTGCCTTTTGTTGCAGTTTTTGGGACAACTGCTTTAGCAATCAGAATGCTCTCTATTTTATCAGGAGTAGGTTTGGTGCTCTTAATGTACTTCTTAGGAGAAATTTTATTTTCCAAAAAGGTGGGTTTAGTAGCAGCTGGAGTCTTAGCAGTGTCTCCTTGGGATATCTCCCTTAGTCGTGGAGGTTTTGAAGCACATTTTGCCTTGTTTCTATCAGTAGCGGGACTAGTTTTATTTTTGAAGGCTAAGCAAAATCCTAAATTTTATGTTTTGTCAGCAGTAATGTTTGGTTTAGCTGTGCATACTTATTCTACATTCAAACTACTTTTACCGTTGTTTGCACCACTTTTAATTTGGTTTGGGGGAGTTAAAAATATTACCCTGGTTAACAGGCGGTTTATTATGACCTCTGCCCTCGTTTTGATGATTACTTTTGGCTTAGTTGCATATAAAGGCTTATTTACTGGTTCTGAAACAAGATTTAATAACTTAAATATTTTTTCCCAGCAAGATTTAAAACAACAGATTGTTCAAAAAATTGATTTTGATCGAAATACCGCCGTTTTGCCTATAGGAATCGCAAAGTTATTTCACAATAGACCTATTGAATATACAGAAAAGCTTGTAGAGAGTTATTTTAAAAACTTCTCAATGGACTTTTTGTTTCTAACTGGTGATCGGCAGCCACGCCATAATATGGCAACTCATGGACAACTTTATATAATGGAGATTTTTACCATCTTTTTTGGATTAGGGTTTCTTTGGAAACACAATAAAAAAATATTGGGTTTTTTAATTGGTTGGTTACTGATAGCACCAACAGCAGCAACACTGCTTTTAGAACAACATGCCTTAAGAGATAATTTTATGCTTCCACCCTTGATACTTTTATCCTCTCTAGGACTTATTTCTATTTGGAATATACAGGGAAGATTTAGTAAAATAAAATTTTTAGTAATCTTAGCTTTTATTATCCAATTTCTGTTTTTTGCTGAAAGACTTTATTTTCTTTCTGGTAACCAGTTAAATAGATTCTGGTCATATCCAACAAAACAGGCAGTAGAGCTAGCGATTAAAAGCAAAAACGATTTTAATTATGTAATTTTATCTTCAAGAATAGATAACGCAGAATTTGCCTACCCAGTCTATGCAAGAATAAATCCTCAAGCCATACAACATAGTTACAAAATCCCATTAGGTGAATATTTGTTTAAGAAATACGATGAGAACGTATATATTGGGGATATCGCTCAAGAGAAAATTGTTGAGTTTGTAAATAGCTTAAAAGGAAGTGTAATTTATATTGGTTCTGTAGATGAGGCTAAAAATTTTGGTACTTCTTTTGATACATTTTATAATACTGATCTACAACCTTCTTTTGTGGTTTTGAAAAGGCTTAAATGAAAAATTTTCTAAAAAGTGATTATTTTAAAATTTTATTGCTTGCACTGTTAGTAAGAGTTCTGATTATGCCATTTTACTATCACCCGGATATAAAGACTTATTATTTTCAAGCCTCTTTTCTAAAAGAAGGTGTAGTGAATATTTATTCTTATCTTGAATCAAACAAAAGTAAACTCCCACTTAAAGAAGATTTTGTCTACTTCCCTCTTAGTTATTACTTTCTGGGTAGCTATGAGATGCTAGCTAGTCCATTTTTAGGTAGCGGTTTTAAGGATTGGTTATATGATGCAAATGCTACTTCAATGGAAAAAGTAGGAGTGTTTCGTTATCTTTTTATCCTGAAGATACCGTATTTGATACTAGATATAATAATTGCTTTTTTATTGATGTCTTTTTTTTCAAATCAAGAACAAAAAAAGAAAATTTTCTCTCTTTGGCTGTTTAATCCAATATCACTCGCCATAATTTATATTTATAGCAATTTAGATATTATCTCTGTTACTCTGACACTGGTTAGTTTAATGTTGTTACAAAAGAAGCATCTAGTTTTATCTGCCCTTTGCCTGGGTCTAGGGGCAGGTTTTAAAGCATATCCTCTTATCTTTTTACCCATACTAATTTTACATGCAGAAGATTTGAAAGAAAAGATCAAAGTAGTTTTAGTAAGCTTGGGTACAATTCTTGTGATAATTGCACCTTTTCTATTTTCTCCATCGTTTAAACAACAGACACTTCTTTCTGGTCTTACTACCAGGATGTTACTACCTACTATAAATTTGGGATTTGGTGAAACTATTTTAATTGCAATTATGCCCTTAGCCTTACTATTTTTTTATACTTTATTAAGGAATAATTTAGTTAAGAAAGAGCCAACGTATTATTTTTTGATAATTTTAATCTTACTTTTTTCTTTCATTCATTTTCATATTCAATGGATTTTATGGGTGATGCCATTTTTACTACTAACTTTGGTGAAAAAATCTCAGCTTAGTAAATTTATGTGGTTTTTATTAGTAGCGGCCTTTTTAATTCCTATATTTTACAATGATTCTTCTATGAGTGTTTCAGCGCTTCGCCCAATTAGTACCTGGTTTGTATTAGTACCAATTCCATATAAAATTGTAGGTTTTATTTATGATCCATTTATAGTCCAAAGTTTACTGCATACTTTTTTTGCCAGTGCTGCTTTAATAATTACTTGGGCTTTACTTAAGGAAGAAAGCAAATGGATAGATTGAGCCTACTTTCGGTATTAATTACAGGTTTAGTAATATTATTCCCAGCTCTACTAAGTCTTGGGATAAGAATAATTCCTGGACAGATGCAGCCATCACTAGGTACAACTGAGCGTATCTACTCTACATCTGTAGTTACTGAGACCTTCACTGCCAGTAGAAATAATTTAAATGGAATTGGGTTGAGTCTTAAGAACCCAAACTATCAAAATAAGCAAAATGTAGTAGTGTCGTTATTTAGTGAGGAAGGTGAATTATTAGGAGAGTCTACAGTAAATGGTGTGAGTATCCCAGATGGGGATTTTATAAAGTTTATTTTTAAACCCGTTGAAGAATCTAGAGGAAAGAATTTTGTTTTTGTACTGTCTTCAGTTTGGTCCCAGGATAGTGATGCAACTGAAGTTTTTTATGCAAATGAGCAGGTCACAAACTCACAGAAATTGCTAAACGGGAAAATTCCATGCCTTAGTAAAAGTAGCGATCCCAAAGTTAGTATGATAGATCCCAAAAATAATCCTGGGTGTACATTATTGTTACTTGAAAACAGTAAAAAAGCTAATGTTTCTTATGTTACTTTTTATAAATCTACTAACCCATTTTTAGCTATCCAAGAAATTTATTTGGGCTGGTGGGATAGACTTTATGCGGATAAGTCATTTTTTATAACTTACTTATTAATAGTAACTGGTTTAGTAGGTAGTTTGGTTTTATTTAGAAGATCAAAATCTAATTAATTCAACTGCCAAATTTCTATCTCATTATTTTCAAAAATCTTTATAAGGGGAGTAGTTTCAAGTTTTACCCCGGGATGTAATATCTTTGGGAAATAGAGATAATTTATTTGATTATCTTTTAACAGTTTAGTAAAAATTAGAGGATCACCCTCTTTAAAAATCTGTTCTTGTGTCTTTAGCTTTTCTCTGATCTCATAACCCATGATTGTTGCTTGCTCTTGGTCACTGATATAGCTTCTTGTTAATGAAAATGCTGGAATGTAACTAGTATCTGACCAAGCCCAAATGTAGGGAATATCTGATTTAGTATTTATGTTTTTTTGGTAGGGAGGGCTGATGAGAGTATTTGCTTTTTGTGTTTTGGATTTTAAAAAATCTAAAGCTTGTAATTCAGGGTATGAGATTTTAGCAAGTGGCATTTTATGGTAAAAATCATAAATTAGTCCAATTTGTGTAGGTATCATGAAAACTATGATAGTTAGCGAGAACAAAATTTTTAAAACATTGGACTTGATTTTTTTAATTATTTGACTCACAGCAATTCCTGCTAAAATGCCCATTATTAGCAAAAAGTACTGGATAAACTGAATAGAATTTCCTGCCACCCCTTTTTGTAAAAACAAAAGAGGAAGTATAAAAGAGATTAGTGTGGTACAGGTTAGAAGGAAATAAGAGTAATTTGTTGGTATTTTTTTAATGTTTTTTACAAAAGCAAGAACCCCAACAAACCTCATACCTAGATTACCAATTAAGAATATTAGGAAGGCAGTTACCTCAAGCTGTATTACTCTTTTAATATTACCTTCTGAGATATATGTTTGCCTTCTTAGTTCTAAATCTAACCAATTTAACCTATCTGGAGCTACCACCATTGTCCTGATATACCACCAAGGTTCCCAGATTAGAAAATCTTGACTGTTCTCACTATTTGGCAAATATATACTTAGAGCAATTGCTGAAGTTATAAGGAGAAAAATTAAAATCTTGAAGCTCCTTTTAAAAATAATTTCCCAGATTGAAATAATTAAAACCCCCCCCAAAACTAAAACCCCGCCGTAAACTTTAAACTCAATTACTATACCTCCCAAAAAAGCACCTATTAAAAGGTAGTTAAGTTTTCTCATCTGTAAATACTTCAGAAGACAAAACATAAAGGTAGTCAGAATAATAAATGCCGCAGCATGTGGTGGATTGCCCAAAATGGACTGTGTTTGAGTAACCCAAAATAAAGCTTCTCCTCCTAAAGTATGATCTCTGATAATAGTTAATAGATAACCAAAACTTCCTGCAAAATAGATAAAAATCATGGACCAGAAACCTGCCCATTCACTTTTTGCCCATGCCCTCACAAAGATAAAACCACTAAATCCTAAAAGGATAGAAAATAGAGTTGGCACAAAACGAAAGTAAACGTCCAAATTAGAGAAATGGAAAAGACGGGTTATTTCTGACATTAAGAGATCAACAAAAAAATGATAGTTCTGCAACTTATGTCCTCCATACTCAGGATTCTGAAAAGGGAAAGAGTTTTTATGAAATTCCTCCATTAAACTCAGATGCCAAACTCCATCATGGCCATGAGAACTATAAAAATAAACCCCATCAGAATAAGAAAATCCAGAACCTGCATTAACAGCTACTTGTCCTAATACACCAACAACTAAAACTAAAATAAACGGAACTAATAATTTTTTACTTATGTCAAAATCAAAGTTTATTAAGTTCTTTCGATAAAAAACTACTGATAACAACCCAACTACTACAAATCCCCACATTAAAAATCTCAAATTTAAGGCTGCTAATATATAGGCAGTTAAGGTAAAAACTCCTAATCCTAAAACTGTGGAGAGGGTATAGATTTCAAAGAAAGAAGTTAAACTTATTTTTAGCTTTTTTAAAACCAACCAACCAGGTATTGTAAAAATTAATAATGATAATACTAAAAATATTAATCCTAAAAATATTTGTTGAATAATCATTGCTTTATTACTTCATAAACTGTCGCTGCTTCATTTTGAAAAATTACTTTCAAGTTAAGTTTATCAACCGGAAGACTTACATTAAATATTTTAGGTAAATAAATATAGCTTATGTGATTTTGTTGTAAAAAATCTATCTTCTTACTACTATCTAAATCTTTAAAGAAATATCCCTGCAATACTAATCTGGGTTTATAATCTGTTTGCAGAATTTCTTGTTGTATCTGATCTTCAAGATAGGTTTGTTTATTGGCAAAAGCTGACACATAAGCAGAAGTTTCATAAATAGGTAAAGGAATTGGAGCCTGAATATTATTTCTCAAGCTAGGATCATAGGGATATGTAAGTACCACTCCCTTTGTTTGGTTTCCCAAAAAATCTAAAGCTTGCTTCTCCCCGGAGTTTAAAACAACAACTGGAGTATTAGAAAGATATCCATTAGCAGTAACTAAAGCATTAATCGGAGCAATTACTAGGAAGGCTATTGCCAAAATTTTTCCTATTTTCCCTTTTTTAAAAAGCCATGCAATACTAACGCTTGCAAATAAAGCTGTAGTAAAAAGTCCATAATAAAAAAATTGGATTGCATTCCAAGGATTACCTACTTGGATAAAAAGTATTGGTAAAGCTAGGGAAATTAAAGTGACTAAAAATAAATACAGTAAAATTTGTTGTCTAAAAACAGTTTTTATATTAACCAAATAAGCTGCACTTAAGACTCTTACTCCTAAATTCCCAACCAAAAAAATAAGCAGACCTATTGTCTCTGAGGTAAATATCTTAAGATAGTTTTTTTGTTCATACCCTACCATTCTCATAAGAGATAGCCTTGTCCAACCCACTCTATCAGGAGAATCAATCATAGAGTGAACAAACCAAAATGGTGCGAAATTAAAAATGCCTCCCGTTCCTTTAAATAAACTACCACCATAGTTTGGAAGCAAAATTAGTATTGACATTACTATCCCTCCCGTAAGTATTAGCATTTGCGAAAAATCTTTTTTTCGTAAGACCCTTACCATCGCAAACAATCCAAGTGCCCCCATTGCTACAACTGCTCCATAAGCTTTAAAACTAACTAGACTTCCCAAAATTAAAATCAACAAAGTAGCTTTTGCAAAAGTTGCTTTCTCAAAGTACAAATTTAAAAGATATACAAAACAGATAAGTATTATTAAAGAAATAGCAAAAGGTGGATTTAAATTAAAAGATATTGGTTGGTTAGACCAAAATGCTGATTCACCTCCGATATGACGCTCTCTTAAAAATTCTACTATCCAACCAAAACTTCCACTAAAATAAGCAAGATACACACTTATTAATGCAATTATTTCAGATTTAAATAATTTCTTAGAAAGATAATATGTCCCTACACCAAAGGCAAGCGAAAACAGAACCGGATAAAGTCTAAATATTAAATCCAAAGTTACAACTCCTGTCATCTTATGAGTTGCAGCAACTAATAAGTCATAAAAATAGTGATAATTTTTTAAGTACTCACCTGCAAAGATAGGATTTTGTGGAATCACACCTTTAACAAGTTGATCAACCAAAGCTAGATGCCAAATTCCGTCATGTGCATTAGGCCCCCAAAAGGAAATTCCAAAGCTAGTCACCAACCCGCTTTTTATAACAGGGAGTGACTGGAATATAGTCCCTACTAAAATCAGGCCACCTGCCAATTTAGTTGGTAAATCAAAGGTAATTTCTTTATAAAGCTTTCTCCTAAAATAGGATATCGTTGTAAATATTAAATATGGCAAAATAATCCACCAACACTTAAACAAACTGCCAAAATAAAAAATTAAAGTGAAAATAACTATTCCACAAACAATTGATAAAAATGCCCTAAGTATAAAATTACCTACCTCTTTAAAAGTAAATTTGATAACTACATAACCCGGAATAAAAAGGGCAAAAACTACAAAAAGCAAAAACTTCACAAAACCCTCAAGTGAACCTACCCAGATATTTTTAAAGCTGGTTGTTCTTTTAAGATAATTCTCAATCTGAGTTTTTACACCCTGATCTGTTTGAGAGCTTGCCTGCAAAATTGTAGCATCAATAGAAGAAATTTTCCCATTTATTCCTATATCTTTCGGTAGTAACTCTATTTTCCTAATATCTCCTGTCTGATTTGTATAGCTAATAATATAGTCTTTATTTTTTAAGACCTTAAAATTTGTAATCTGACCACTGTCTATTATCAATCTATTACCTTTTGTTACTTCATCTAAAACTCTGGTTGCAAATGTGGCAAAATTAATCTCTTTGCAGGGGGTTTTTAAACAAAGTTCTTCTGCACCATCAATATATTGTCTGATATCCCGAAACAAAGTTTTATCACCTGTATAAAGAAAACCAGCTCTATAGTAAGGATTCATAAACCAGACAGCTTTTTTCTCACTCCCTAATGGATCATCTGCTATAAGAACCTGGGTTGGTGAGACTTCTTTAAACTTATTTTTATACCACTTAGCAAAAGCGGACTGGGTTACTAAAGAAAATTGCCCAGCAGATCTTTTTTTTGCCAAAAGCTCTATTTGTTTTTGATACTCAGATGAATATTTTTTCCAGGAATATGAATTTTCTAAACCTACTACTAATTGATTTACAGGATTTAGACTTTGATTGGTATAAATATCAACCAGTTTGCCAAAATAGCTGGTGTCTAAATTATGATAATCTATATAATCATTTGGTTGTACGCTTAGCGTACTTTCTTCTACTCCTTTTCCGAAACCTCCAACTGGATCACGCGCTGCCCACTGAGTTACCACCACAGGTATTTTGTTATCAATGCTTTGTGCTGGATTTAGCATACTAGTTTTGGCTGGATAGAAAGGTGCCTGCCAATACTGACCCCAAATTTGATAGTTATCTGTTGAATACTGATCTGCCACAATTAAAACAGCTTCAATCCCATACTTTTCTTGCATAAACTTGGTAGAAAAACTATCTACCCACCAAGCTCCAACTGATTTTGGATAATACCCAAATGTATTTTTAAATTCATCAAAGGCACTCTCTACTAAGCGTTGCCTTTCATTAAGATCATATCCTGTTAAAAGAACGCTTTCTGCAAAATGCCAGGACCCAGATTTCCTATAATTAACATTTGCATCTTTAGTCCAAGTTGGAGTAACTTCTAAAAATAACCCCAGCTCATCCTCTTTAGGAGCATTTTTCAAGGTCTCTACTAAAGCCTTATCTTTTAAACCATCAACCCTTATAAGCCATGTAGATGGCACGTTATATTTTTTTAAAACCTCCATCTGGCCTATTACTGCCTCCTGTAGAGCCTGGGTTTCTTCCCAAAAATCACTACCTCTTACTGGATTAATGACTGTGACAAAAGAGTTTTCAGCTGCATAAGAAACCGGGGTTAAAATAAATGCTAAAAGCACAATTAAAAAGATTGTTATTTTTTTAAGCATTTTTTATTTGTTTGAGATCCTCTAATATCTTATTTTTTCCCAAGGTGTAAACAATGGCAAAATAAATTAATGCACCCAAAAGTATTACTATAACTGTAGTAGACCAATCTTTAACAAAAACCTGAGCAATGAAATGTACACAGACCGCCATAACTAATGAGGCAGATACTGGTAACGTCAAAGCATCTAGTAACTTTATATCCAGCATTCTTTTAACCAAAATTATAGTCAGAACTGAGGTAAAGGAAATTAAAAAAGAGGTCAGGGCAATACCTATAAATCCAAATATCCAAACTAAGGTAGGTGTAAAAAGCCAGGTAAGAACTGTCCAAAACACCATTAGTTTTAAAGTAGTCTTAACTTGACCTACTGCATTTAAAGTATTTGTAAAAGTTGTAGAAATAACTGCCCAAAAACAAGAAAAAGCAAAAAGATAAAAGCTAGGTATTGCTGGCTGCCATTTAATAAAAACTACATATTTTACTAAGTAAGGTAAGATAGCAACCAGACCAAATAGTACAGGATAAACCATCAGTGTTGTTACAAAAAGTGACTTTTCAATAGCTTTTATTAAAGATTGCCTATCATGTTGTAACCTAGAAAAAGCTGGAAATGTAATCCTATTCATAGCACTCATAATCTCAAGTGGTGCATATGCCATTCCTTGGGCCCAAGTTGCATATCCCATCCCTAAGGGACCAACAATCCCAGCAACAACAAGTGGTACTAACCTATCTTTTGCCAAAGCAAGTAGATTATTAGTCTGATATGGAATACCAAAAGATAAAAGATTTTTGGCAGCAAGCTTATCTATTCCTAATCCTAGTTTTATTGGAGCTAGAATATAAATAGCAACCAACCCTATCAGGGAAGAGCAAAATGTAGCAATAGAAAAACTCCATATGCCAAATCCCTGAGTTGCAAGGGCAACTAGTAATCCACTGCTAACCAAAGTTTCCAAAACCTCTACTTTAATAAGTGGTGTGAAATTAAGCTGCCGCTCAAGCATTACTGAAGGCAAAGATTTCAAAGAAGTTAAGAAAAAAGAAATACCCAAGATCCTAATAAGCCATATTCCCTCACTTCCTAAATTATAAAAATTTCCAAAAATTGGAGCAGCTAATATGATTACAAGACATAAAGTTCCCACAATTATTTGTTGAATAGTAAAAGCAGTTTTTATATCCTCTGCGCTTACTTTCTCTTTTTTTTGGATAATAGAGGCTGCAAGTCCTACATCAGAAAAATATGCAAAAAAGGCAATAATAGCGGTAGAAATATTAAAAACGCCATTGATCTCAACTGCTAAAAGTCTGGGTAGAATTAAATAATTTGTAACAAACCTAATAAATCTCAGTATGATTGTTCTAGCAGTTAGTGTGATGAAGGCACTTCTTACTCTTTTTTTGATCTCTTCAACTGAAATTTGTTCTGTTTCCATAATTAGTTAATTCTCCGGAGATAATAAAGTAACCACCGTCTCACTTTTTGGATCTGAGATAATCCCAACAGTACAAATAATACTGCACTTATCACAGTCAATTTATTCCCTATGATTCTTTGTTGTGTATCATAAAGTCTTCCTTCAACAAAGTGGTGCCCTTGACCTAAAATTATTGTCATAAGCCCTAAGTTGTTCTCATAATCAATTTTGACTATCTTGCCATCAACTTTTATCTGCCAATTGGGGAAATAATACTGAGAAAGCCTGATTATTGTATGAGATTTTGTATCTGTTTTAAAATTAAACCAATTAGTTCCTTCTTGTATATCCAAAACTTGGGTTTCACCAGTTAAGATTTCATATCTTGCTGGAGCAAGCAGGGCTGGAGGTTCTTTGGCATATATTGGCAAGAAATCAAAAACAGAACGTTTTAATTGTCTATCCCATTCCTCTGCTGTAAAAAAATATTTATCATTTATATTAAAAAACTTTTCCGGTCTAAAGTAGAAAAAATTTAAAGCAACCACTAATAGCACAAGTCCTACCCATAAAAAGTTTATATATTTTTTGTTGATTACAGTAAGAATACTTCCAGAAGCAAGTGAAATGAAAAAGATTATTAATCCTAAAAGTCTCCAGGGAAACTGTAAGTATTTTAGCGGATCTATTAGTTTCCAGAGTGGCTCTGAGCGGGGATTAATCATAAAAATAGAAAGCCAGATAATAAAGCTTGAGAAGATAATAGTTTTTGCGAGAGTTGGTCTATCTTTCCTTAACTTTATAAAAGCATAAAGACTCAAAGCCCAACCCAATAAATGTACCCAACCAATCTGGTAAGAAATCCCATCTTTCTCCCCCCCTGGAACTTCTCTAACTGATGCCCCCCATCCCCAATAAGGGTCCAAGAAAAGCTTTTTCAAACCTTTAAAATGTTCGGTATAGGAAAAATATCCACTTGTAGTTGTTTCCACATGAACTAGATTTTTCTCAGTCATTAGAGGTATCCAGTAAAAACTGGAAAGTCCTGCCGCCAAAATTAGGGCAGCAGCAAAAAATATTAAAAAGCGCCCTTTTAATATTTGTAATTCCTGTTTTTTAGTAATAAGCAAAACAATGGTAAAGCCTAAAAGTATCGGAAAAAATATCATTGAGGATAGGTTATGGGACAAAATTAATCCAGCACTAAATACTGCCAGTAATAAAAGATTTAAAATACTTATCTTTTCTCTAAGTTTTAAAAGTGCCCAAAAAATTGCTGGATAAAACATTACCCCCCATAACTCTCCCATTGCTCCTCTGACAAAGATAAGTACAGCGTGGTATGGGGCAAATGAGAAAAATATTGCAGACAGAGCTCCTCCTTTTTCTCCCCATAATTTTCTTCCTAAAAGAAACATAAAAATATAAGAAAATACAAAGCTGGTGGCAAACATTACTTTGGCACTAACTATAAATCCATTTTCAATAACCCCGCCAAGAATTTTGTAAACTACCTCACCATAATAATAAGCAAGGGGAGCATAAAAATTAAACATTGGGTAGCCATATAACATCCCTAAATCTGGTACCCAACGGCATGGAATCTGAAAGTCTTTAAAACACTTATCCATTTCATAAAGCCTAATAACCTGGACATTATCATGATGAGAAAAATAGCCAGAAGCAAAAAGTGGCCAAAGTAAACTCAAGGTTAAACCTAGACCTATTAAAAACTCTTTATGTTCTAAGATAAATTTCTTCATCATTTTTTTAATTTAGATCCTGCTAAAAGGAATCCCAAAATGCCCAAAGATGCTAAAGAAATCTTGTTAGAATTTGCCCTAATTGGAGTATCACTAAATTGCATATCAATTTTATAATCGCCTTTTGGTAATCTAAATTTCACTAACCCTAACTCACCAGGATCTTCTAATTTAACTAACTTTCCATTTGCTCTTACTTCCCACCCTGGAAAATAAGTTATTGGTGTTTCAATTACTGCGTCATCTTTTATGCTTGCATTAAAAGTAGCCGTTGATGATCTTTTATTAAAATCTCTAATTTCTACTTTACCTTCTCTTACAACAGGAGTTTCAAATTTTGAATCTTCTATTTTCTTTACCCAGATAGGAAGATAATCTTTGGGTATTCTATCATCTATAGATAAAGTTTTTTTTGAAATATAGTGATCATCAATTGAATCAAAATAATAACTATCAGGTCTAAAAAATGCTATGTTTCCTGCAATTATCACTATAATAAGTGATAAAAAAATTACCTTTCTATATCTTGCTGGCAAAACAAACACTATTAATCCTCCTAAAAATGATGCAAAAAATATAGAAACTCCCAAGAATCTCCAGGGAAATTGGGTATATGCTAAAAGTTGGGAAAACCTCTCCCAAATAGGAGCAGATTTGTTGTGTTGCATAAACAAAGAAAACAAAAACTCTGCAGTTAAAAATATAGCAAGCATTGAAGTAGTTTTGGATCTTTTAAATTTAAATACTCCAAATAAGGCTAATATTATAACTGCCCAATGAACTAATCCTACCTGAAATGACATATCGTCATGAGATCCCCAAAGTGATGCACCATATCCCCAAAATATTGAGAAAAACTGCGGAATTGCTACAAAGTGTCCCCTAAAATCAAAATATCCTTTGATTAATCTATCTGATTGCACAAAACTCTTCTCAAAAAATGCTGGCAGCAAAAAACTTGCAGCTAACCCTATTCCTAAACCCAAGGCTATTATAAAATAAGTTATATTTTTCCAGTTTTTTCCCTGCCACAGGAGATACATCCACCAGGCTATAGCAAAAGGCATGAATAAAAGAGTCATAATATTATGAGTAAAAAATAACCCTGTTAAGGAAAGAGCTAACCAAATAATATTTAAAATCCCTGGTTTATCTGCTAATTTCTTAGAGAATAAAAATATTAACGGGAAAAAAATCAGTGCCCAAGACTCTGACAGTGCCCCTCTAACATATACATCAACGCTGTGGTATGGTGCATATATATAAAGCATGGCAGAGACCAGTCCACCCAGTTTGCCAAAATACTCTTTGGCCAGAAAGTACATAGCAAGACCAGAGAGCAAAAACCCCAGCCCAAATAAAACCTTTACTGTTTCAAGATATGAAAGCCCAGTATTTTTAACAACAGCCCCTATATAATAAGGAAGGGGAGCATAAAAATTAAAAGTTGGGTCTCCATATCTAAAATCTGGTGACCACCTCACAGGAAACTGCCCATCTGAAAGGGCACTGTTTAACTCATACACTCTTGCTACATATATATAATCTTGAGTTGGGAAAAATCCTTGTCTAGTTAGAGGAAATAAAGCAGGTATACTCAAGAAAACTATGAAGAGTAACAAAACCCACTGATGAGATAAAAATCTTAACATAATTTAAGGCAGTAACCTGTAAAGTTTAATTACTTCCTGTGGCTTTTTGTCCAGAGGCTTAATCTTTAGATACTTTTTAATTAACTCTGCTTTATTAAGTACTACATACTCTTTTGTGTTTGAAACAAAAAAAGTTACTTTTTGACTTGCAGTCTCTCTGAGCATAGCAGATACAGTTGCACCAGAACCTACCACCGGAATATTTGCTTTATCTAAATAAATATATAACCCATCAGGTAGTGTTCCAAAAAAACCATCAGTTCCTACAACAATTGGTTGTTTCTTATTCTCTTCCAAAAGGTACTGGGCAATTTCAGAAAATCCATACCCTGCTGTCCAATCCTCAAAATAACCAGCCCTTTCATTATGTGGCAAAGAGGCTGCTGCAAAATTTGTTACCAATAAATAACTATTATAAAAAACTAAAGGAACAATTAAAATTAAAGCTAATATAGTACCAGTTTTATAATTTAACTTTACTTTTTTTAGCAAACTATCCAATCCATACGCAGCTATTACAAGCAGTGGAGGGACACAAAACAAAAGGTATCTGGCGGTAAAAGTTTTCAAAAATGCCATTAAAATTAAAGTAGGAATTAAAACCCAAACCAAAACTGCCCAGCTAAGTCTATTTTTAGTTTTGATACTAAAATATATACCCATTAAAATTAGAGCTGTCACAGGCAAAGTTATTAATTTCATAAACCATTCCTTTACATCTCCAAAATGTGGTAAAAATGGATCTAAGGGTCTTCCTTGAAGCTCTTGCAGGCTAAAGACATAATCACCATTTCTACTAGCTAACTGGTTAAATTCAGGTCCTAACCTTAAGGAATTATAAATAAGCTGGGCAAATAAAATTGCAACCAACCAAAGTAAAAATAATTTAAAAAGAGATTTTTTTGATAAGTTTTTAAAATTTAAACCAATAACTGTAAATGGTAAGGCCAAAAGATTTAGCATTGCCGGAGTTTTAACAATCCATGCTCCTCCAAGTAAGTAACCTAAGATCATTGCTAGATCTAACCTGGGCTTTTGCAAAAGCCAGATAGCTATAAAAAGAGCCCAAATACTAAAGGCAGCTAGCATAGAATCAACTAAAGCCATCCGATCAAAAAATACAGTATAGGGAACTATTACATAAAGTAGCACTGCCCATAAAGCTACTCTAGAGTTAAATACCCTCCAAGAAAGAGCAAAAACTCCTAAGAGTGTAAAAAATCCAGATATTACTGATAAAAATCTTCCTGCAAAAAGTGGATCATCAAATATTTTGAAAAGGGGAATCATTGCCCACATAAAAAGAGGAGTCTTCCCATCTTGTAAAGAAATAAACCTCAAGGTAGGTTCAGACTTCATGATCTGAGCCCAACGGATATAAATAGCCTCATCTGCAAAAATAGGTTGGGAAGTAAGATTTGGAAGCCTTAAAGCAAAGTAGAGAACAATCAGCCCAAAGAAAATAGCTATCTCTAGCTTATGTTTAAGGAGTACTCGCACTCTCCTATTGTACTCAAGATTTCCACTTTATGCCACAACCTAAGCTGGGTCTTTGCTTTGAAGAAACAGCTTGACCGAACAAAACTGCATCAATAGCTGCCCTTAAATCTTTACCTGTAACAAGAATATTTAAACTTGGCCTGCTATCATCCAATTGTCCCCTGTAAACAAGTTCCCCTCCCCCATCAAAAAGAAATAAATCAGGAGTGCAAGCTGCAGTGAAAGCTTTAGCTACACTTTGAGACTCATCATATAAATAAGGAAAACTAAAACCTATTTCTTGAGCTTGCTCTTTTAAAGAATCAGGTGCATCTTCAGGATAGGATTCAATATCATTAGAAGAAATTGCTACAATTCCAATTTTTCCCTCATAATCCTGACCTATTTTTGCAAGTTCTTGTTGGACATGTTTCACAAACGGGCAGTGTCTGCAAATAAACATAACTAACAGTGGTTTTCCCGAAAAATCAGTTGAGGAAACAGTATTTCCTGATACAACATCAGTTAAAGAAAATTGCGGTAGAGTTGTCCCCAGCGGTAACATTGTAGAACTCTCTGACATAAGTACCTATTTTAGCATAAGATATTCCCAAAAGGTGATTTGATAAAATAAATCAGTGGTAAAACGAATCAGAAAACACTCCAAAATTATATTTCGCCTGGAAAAACCTATTAGCAAAGAGGTCTTATATACAAAAAGTGGAGATTTTCCACTTAATACAGCCGGAGGCGACCATATTTCATTCTCCGTTTTAAAAAATGAGAAAAACAATATCAGAAAAATTGAAAATGTTTCCTATGAAATTAATATTAATAACAGATGGGAATGGATAGTGAGATATGATGATCATGGTGGCACTGGATCATTACACAGACATATAAGAATTTCTCTCAAAGACGATAGTAGTATTGAGTCCTTGTCAGGTATAAAGAAATACAAAAACAAAGATTTTGAACTCACTTGGATAATCAATGACATTAAGAGAAGTTATATGGCTTTCAGAAAAACTTTCCTTAGAGGAGAGGGTCTTGACTTGTATTAACCTAAAATTTACAGTATTATTACTACTACCTTATATAAAGGAGTTTTAATTAATAACATGAGCACTAAAGTACAAACTGATAAAAATATTGAATTAGCAGGAAAGCTATTGAAATACTTAACAAAAAGTAGGGATGTACCTGATTTACCTCAGGATGTATCTTTTGTGCCATTTTCAAGTACAGATAAGAAGTTGAATGAAGCAAATGAAGAGTTATTAAAATCTATATCAAAAAAAGAAAAACCAGTTGTGAAGGCTGAAGAGCCTAAGACCAATAAAGGTGCTTGGAAATTAATTCCAGTTAATTTTTAATCGGACAATTAAATTTTTGAATTTTCTTCCACAATTGCAATTTCTCTTAGCGTTAGACCTTAGAGTTTATCACCTTCCAACCGAAAGGTGGAAAATTCCCCATATAGGTATAGTTTAACCTAATTACAAACTATTTTAAAGTAACTTCTATAGTTGCAATTTCTTCTGGGGTGAGATTATAAAGCTTATAAACTAACTAATCCAATTAGATTTTGGAAAAACCAAAATCTGTCCCAACTGGTTTAAGATTATCTTCTCCTGCCATTGCCACTCCAATTTTTAAACTATTAATAAATTCAACATATCTCGTGTCTTTAGGAGTTTGAGAGGGAACAATAAGTTTATGCTTTTGATCAAATACTAAATTATTATCTTCAGCAAACTTTTGGACGTCAAAATATTCATATTCAAAAAGTTGTGCTATACCTTTTCTCGCCTGAGACCTAAAATTCCTGTTCTCGTTGCTTTTTACCTCAAATATAAAGGCGCTATTTTTATTATGGGCAAATAAATCTATAGATTTGTGCCCCCTCAATGTATCATATCCATGCTTTTGGAAGAGATCTATTAGTTGTTGGAGTATTGAACTATGAGTCGAGTTTGCTAGATCGAGTAATTCATTATCACGCACATATTGAGAAGTAGGTTCTCGGATAACTCTGCTTTCAACTTTATCGATAAATTCTAAAGTGTCTGCGTAGCGAAGAGCCTCAGTCGCGCTGTTTATTTTTTCAAACTGTCTTTTATCAATTGTGCGTCCTATATTATAAGTTTGATCTACTTCTGATTCTTTTAATTCCTCAAAAGCTGTATATGGATACAATGGTTTTTTGTCAAAAAGTATCTTATTCGCTACTTCTGATTTAACGCCGGAAAAACTTCCCATCCATGGAAAACCTGGTATCTGAGACAGAGGTATAGAATTTTCAAGTAACAAGTTTATCAATTTTGTCGTTGTATCAATATTTCTAGGACTAGGATTTTCCCAAGTATTCACGGGGGGTAATTTACTGAAAAGGTAAATCTCTGATAGTGGTATCAAAAAGGGCCAAGTATTTTTGTTTGTTCGTACTTCATCAAACCACAGTAAGGACTTTTTTATTGAAAAATCTGGGCCTATTACACCTAATCCAATTATTCCAGATTTGGCGTTCTTAAATGCAGAATGTTGGCTTCCAGTACTATGTATAAAAAATATATCTCCTGATCTTAGTTTTGCCCATTCTTCTTTTCTATTACGATTTAAACCCCAGGTCATATATTTTACAGCCGTCAGCCAATGCTCAGGAGGGCCTGTAAATCTAAAAAAGTTTTTTGCCTTTAATACAGATGTTATATCCATAAATTTATAAATTAGTATATTTAGTGTGCTTACCTTTTGATTTTTTAATAGGATATTTTTCGTTGTTTTCGACCATTTTCTTTTTGAATATCTTCACAATATCAATATTTAAGTCGTGGGAGATTAGTAAAACCCAATAAAGAACATCTGCTAACTCTTTACCGATTTCATTCCTATTAGATTTAATATAATCTTCTACCTCCTCCTCATTTTTCCATTGAAAATGTTCTAACACCTCTACCGCCTCCAAAACTAGTGATAACGAGGTATCTTTAGGATTGTGAAATTGTTTCCAGTTTCTATTATCCCTAAACTTAATAACAACATCTTGTAGCTCTTTTATATCCATTTTCTATAATAATGATCTGTAGCCATTACCAATAATCAGATGATCTAATACTTCAATACCCATAATTTTACCCGCTTCTACAATCTGTTTTGTAATTACTATATCTTCTTTTGAAGATTCGGTATCTCCTGACGGGTGATTATGAGCAATAATTATTCCGGCAGCATGGTGGCGGATTGCTGCTTCAAACGTTTCCCTGGGATGAATGAGATTTGCATTTAAAATACCTACAGCGATTGTATCCATACCGAGAAGTCTATTTTTACTATCAAAAGATAAGACTAGAAAATGTTCTTTAGAATAATTTGTAATTTTAGACTTCACCAATTTATAAACATCATTTGAGGATAAGATTTGTCTTTTTTTACCTTTTGAATTTTGAATTTGAGCACTATTATTAATTCGTTTTGCAATTTCTACACAAGCCTGAATTTGTGCTGCTTTCGCCAACCCTAATCCTTTAATTTCTTTTAAATCTTCAAGAGATACTTCCTTAAGGCCCTCTAGAGAACCAACCCTTGAAAGTATTTTTTGAGACGTAACTATTACTGATTCACCATTCACACCTCTTCCTAAAATTAGAGCTAAAAGTTCAGTAGCCGAAAGGGCTTCTGAGCCAAACTTTTCCAATCTCTCTCTGGGTCTTTCTTGTGGAGGCAAATCATTAATTGTAAACGACTTTTTCATTTTCTTGCTATATTAAAACACAAAGAGAGTTAAAAAAGTAGTTTATTACCTTGGTTGGTATAAAATCAGACTTTTATCACGATCCATTTTTAAAATTCTGTAATTTTTTGGGTCTACTTTTAATTTATCCAACATTGGCTCCTTAATGATCATTACAAAAGGCTCACTTTTTTTAAATAAATCTGCTAAATAATACTCATTTACCCATTTTGCTTCCTTTCCAGAATAAAATACTGCAGCTGGTTCAAAAGAACTATCTATATAAAACGGGTAAGAATACTTACTTGCTTCCCTAGATAGTATTGCCTCATCAGAAATAAAAGCTGGGATATCAACAAATTGATACCACATCTGTCTTAGTTGCGTAAGTGAGACATAGAGAGTAAAAATCACCACAGTTGTGTTTATTGATAATTGATACCTAGGAAATTTTTTGGAGAATACAAAAACTGATCCAAAAAAACATAGAATCATAAAAGGATAAAGAGGAATAAGATGCCAAATTTCAATTTTTGGTGAAAGTAAAAATTGCAGTGAATAAAAAAAGAAAAATATGGAAAGAGTAAATATCCTTTTATTCTTTAAGAGCATGCCAGCTATTACCCCAAGTATTCCCGGCCAAAACCAGCGCCCGATTCCACTATGTAAATACTCTTTGAGCACTTGGAAATTACTTAAAATATTACTTTCAAATGAAGACTCTCTTAAGCTATGAGAAAAATGGTATCTCACAAGATCTGGAGAGTTTAGATATTGAACTAAAATCCAAGTTCCAAAAAATCCAAAAGATAAAAAAAGAGCAAGCAAATAATCTTTAACTTTATATATTTTATTACCCCAAAAAATTATCAGCAGTGAGGGAATTACCGCCCCCACAAAAACTACTCCTTTTATCATTGGTAAATATGCCAAACTTAAGCAAAATGGTATAAGAAATTTTTTGTTTTCTCTAGCCAGATATGCTAAATAGAGAGTTAAAAGATAAAAAAATGTCAGCAGAGAATCTAAATCCCCAACACGACTTCTATATAAAAACCATGGTGAGGAAACTAAAGCAGAGATGGATAAAATCCCTGTTAGTTTATTGAATAGCTTATTTCCCAAAAGATAAATTAAGTACAAAGATAGCACTCCTGCAACAGCAGATGGTAATCTTGCAGAAAACTCTGATACCCCCAAAATTTTAAAAGATATTGCCTCCAACCAAAATCCACCTGGTGGTTTATCTGAAAAAGGCATTCCATTCCAGGACAGATTAAATAGATCTCCAGTATTAATAATATTCCTAGAAACATCTGCATACCAAGCCTCATCCCAAGAAATAAGTGAAGTTTGACCTAACTTATAAAAAAATAGGGGGGCAAATAATAGAAGTAGAACCAAAATTTTAATTATATTTTCCTTTGAGATCATTTACTCTAATTCTTATCATGTCATAAATTGTAGCTAGGGCATCTTTGATAAGTTGCACCCTTTCTGTATCAACATAATTCCACTGTACAGGAATCTCTGCGGTTTTATAACCATATTTTATAGCTAAATATAAAAGTTCCACATCAAACCCTGCATTCACTGCCCCACCTTTAAAATGCACCACTCCCCACTCACTTTTGATTTTAGGTACAATTTTTTCTACTACTTCTTTTTTAAAAGCTTTAAATCCACACTGTGTATCATTATATGGTAAGCCCAAAATAATTCCTCTTAGTATGGAAAATCCCCAAGCAGAGAGCTTTCTAATAAATGGTGCTCCTTTTCTACCATGTCTTGAGCCAATCACAATATCAAAACCTTCATCAAATTTGGGGAAAAATTTTTCTACTTCAGAAAGTGGAGTTGCCTGATCCATATCCGTGAATAAAACTATTTCTCCATATGATGCAAGCATCCCAGTCATTACTGCATTGGCTTTCCCACCATGAGAGTTTTGAATTAAAGTAAGTTTGCTGTCTTTTTGGATATGCTGTCTTATTAACTGGACCGTATTATCAGAAGATCCATCATCAACAACAATCACTTCATATTCATATTTTTGATTTTTTAAATAATCACTGACCTGTGATAAAACTCCTTTTTTTAAATTTACAGCTTCATTATATGCTGGTATTACAA
>Ga0080064_1003572_pt1 | contig 22016 bp, 21 predicted proteins | sample Subgrocontami54m_FD_69260 | JGI IMG/M metagenome (GOLD analysis project Ga0080064, IMG submission 69260) | Subsurface groundwater microbial communities from S. Glens Falls, New York, USA - GMW46 contaminated, 5.4 m (SPADES assembly) (version 2) ...
CCTAGAGCATGATCCCGAAAAGTGGGAACCGGTTTTCGGAAAAGATCATGCTCAAACAATAAGCTAGAGCGTGATTGCGATTCAACCTGAAGCAATCACGCTCTGGCGCGGTACAAAAGGAAAGCCGCCGGGGGTTAACCCGGCGGCTCCCATGCGTCAGCGGTCGTGTCGGGGGGCTGGGGAGTACGACCGCCGCGCTAGCGGAAAATGGCTCTGTCTACCGGGCACGCTCGCCGCGCTCGGGACCGTCCTGGTTGTGGTGTGCCGGGTTGCCGCGATAACGGTCGCCGCGTCCGGAGTCGTTGCCGCGCTCGCCGCGATTCATCATGCGGTTCATCGTATGGTGATCGCCGCGATTCTGCCGCTGCATCCCAGGACGCGGACCGAACGATCGGGCAAGCAGCGCAAATCGCTTCTTCTGCGCGTCGTCCAGGCTCTGGTAGAGCGGGTCGGTGGCGTCAGCCAGTTTGGTCAGCACGGCGCCGGTTTGCGTCATCGCGGTGCCGGCCCGGCGCAGGCGATCGGCCGGATCCGTGGACGGTGGTTGCCCGCTGCGGCGCGCCTCGGTGCGCGCGGCAAAGCGGTCGCTCCGCAGCTTGGAAAATTCGCGCGCGGCCTGCTCGAACGCCGGCCAGTTCTTTTCCTGATCGGGGCGCAACGCCAGCCCGGCCTTGAGCGCCGCCAGCCGCGCCTCACCGAATGCCTGCCGATCTTCGATGCTGGGCTGCCAATGCCGCGCGTCCTGCCGGGCGTCCTGCCGGGCGTCATGGCGGTCTTGGCGCTGCTGCTGCGCATAGACCAACGAAGAGCCGGCAATCGCCACGATCAGCGTTCCGACCACGATGGGCTTCCACATGGAATTTCTCTCCGGTGAATTCGCAAATCAGATATTTCGTGCACCCAGTACCAGTAGAGGACCGCAGACATCCGGCAGCAAGTTAAAGTTTTGTTAGCTGCCCCGCGCGCCGCCGCAGATTACATCGCTGTAATGTCGGCAACGGCCGTTACGGCTTCGGATGTAGGGCGGCGCGGCGCCTAATCAATGTCTTGAACGAAATGTGATCGGCCAAAAAAAATCGCGGGCCGTCTTCTCGACGACCCGCACAACAAGCTCCAACAGCGCACAAAAGCGTAATCAGAACGCCGAGGCGAGATGCCCGAAGCCCATCGAGCGCACCACGCGCAGGCCATTCTCTTTTTGCGCGTCGTCCAGGCTGCTTAGGAGCGGCCCCGCAACCGAAGTCAGCCGGCGCAGGTCGTTGGCGTCGATCACCACCGCGGCGGCGCGCCGTACCATGCCCGCGGATGCCGCCTGCGAGCGGCGGTTGAGATTGCGCAATGCGCTTTCCACCGCCGGCCAGTATTGCTGTTGGCCCGGCCGAAGCTTGAGTGCAGCCTTGATGCGCGCGATATGCCCTTCGGTCACCGCCCCACCCTGCGCCGGTTCAACCGCGGCCGTTGTATAGTCCTGCGTTGCGTAATCCTGGGCCGCAACCACGGTCGCTCCCATGGTCGCGAGCATGGCTGCCGCGAGCGCTGCTTTCCACATTAACGCCTCCAATATTCTTGTTTGTGCAGCGCGGCATACAAGACGATCACCGAAGAAACAAGAAAAAACATCAACAGAAGTTAAAATGGGAAAGTTGAGCGTTAAACTTAAATCTGAACTGTTCTTGCGTCGACTTTTACCAATACATCACATTGCAAACGCCCCCCGGCCCATAGAGTTCCACGCCGCCAGTGCTGGCGGCGTGAATCATTTCGGTCGACGAGGGATCAGATGGTTTCGGTCGAATGCACGCGCCGGTCGGAGCCCGCCATAGCTTCCGGCTTGCCACGCTGGCGCTTGACCATGAGCTTGTTGAGCGCGCCGAGATAGGCTTTGGCGGAGGCGACCAGGGTATCGGGATCGGCGCCTTTGGCGGTCACCGAGCGTCCGTTCTCCGCCAGCCGCACCGATACCTCCGCCTGCGCATCGGTGCCCGCCGTCACCGCATGCACCTGGTAGAGCTCGAGCAGCGCCTCGTTCGGAATCAGCCGCTTGACGCAGTTGAAGGTAGCGTCGACCGGGCCGTTGCCGGTGGCCTGCACGGTCTCATGCCTGCCCTCGAAGTCGAGCGTCAGGGTGGCCGACTGCGGCCCCATGGTGCCGGCGATCACCGTCAGTGAGACCAGCTTGATGCGGTCCTGGGCGTGCGCGATTTCCTCGTCCACCAGCGCTTCGATGTCCTCGTCATAGACGTGCTTCTTCTTATCGGCGAGCGCCTTGAAGCGCACGAAGGCGTCTTCCAGTTGATTGCCGGCGAGCTTGTAGCCCAGCTCCTCCAGCTTGTGGCTGAAGGCGTGGCGGCCGGAATGCTTGCCCATGACCAGCGAGGTCTGCTTCACGCCCACGCTCTCGGGCGTCATGATCTCGTAGGTCTGGGTATGCTTGAGCATGCCGTCCTGATGGATGCCGGACTCATGGGCGAAGGCATTCCTGCCGACGATCGCCTTGTTGTACTGCACCGGGAACGAGGTCACCGCGGAGACGAGCTTCGACGCGCGCGTCAGCATGGTGGTGTCGATATTGGTCCAGTACGGCAACACGTCGTTGCGCACTTTCATCGCCATCACGACTTCTTCCAGCGAGGCGTTGCCGGCGCGCTCGCCGATGCCGTTGATGGTGCATTCGATCTGCCGGATGCCGGCCTGCACGCCGGCCAGCGAGTTGGCTACCGCCATGCCGAGATCGTCATGGCAATGCGCGGAGAACCGCGCCTTGTCGGCATTGGGCACGCGCTCGCGCAGCATCTTGATGAGCGCGAAATATTCCTCCGGCACGGTGTAGCCGACCGTGTCGGGCACATTGATGGTGGTGGCGCCGGCCTTGATCGCGGCCTCGACGCAGCGGCAGAGGAAATCGTGCTCGCTGCGGGTGCCGTCCTCGCACGACCATTCCACGTCGTCGGTATAGTTGCGCGCGCGCGTCACCGACGAGACCACCATCTCGTAGACCTTCTCCGGCTCCATCTGGAGCTTCCACTTCATGTGCACCGGCGAGGTGGAGATGAAGGTGTGGATGCGGCCGCGCTGGGCCGGTTTGATCGCCTCGCCGCAGCGGTCGATGTCCTTGTGCCCGGCGCGCGCCAGGCCCGCCACCACCGCGTTCTTGGTGCGCTTGGCGACCTCCTGCACCGCCAGGAAATCGCCGTCGGAGGCAATCGGGAAGCCGGCCTCGATGACGTCGACGCCCATGGCGTCGAGCACTTCGGCGACTTCGAGCTTCTCCTCGTGGGTCATGGTGGCGCCGGGCGACTGCTCGCCGTCGCGCAAGGTGGTGTCGAAGATGACGACGCGGTCCTGTTCGGACTGGGCTGGCGTGGTCATGGGAAAGGTCCTTCTCGTTTTGCGCCTTAAGGGCGGGCGCTCGTGGGTTCCGCGATCTCCGTCAAACCCCCTGAGTGCCCAGGCGCAAACGCCCGGCCGGCCCTCAGGGGACGATAAGGAGCAGGAGCCCGCCGAGAATGAGGGCAGCGCCGGGCCGGGCCTTAATGGCCCCCCGGGTCATCGCGCGGAAATCGCGGCGCGTGGACATTCGCTTTCGCCCTCGTCGGTCACGAAGGTCGCGGATCAAGGTGAATTCCGCGTTAACCCCACATCTGACCGCGAGTGTTGTAACGGAAAAGGGGTATCCGGCGCAAGCGCCTGCCTCACCCTAGGGCAGGCCGGCAATCATCGCCTTCATCCAGTTCGACAGGTTGAGCGACACAATAGGGTCCCAGCCCCAGAAGCCATGCGGGGTGCGCGCTTCGCACGGATCGGCGTCAACCCAGATGTTGGGGTTGAGCGACGCCGTCCCGAGCTTCTTGCCATTGCCGGCATACCAGGCCGCAAACGGCTTGAGCTCGCTCGGCAATGTCACAGAACAGGTGTCATGGATATTGATGACCACCAGCATCGGGATCGCCAGCAGTTTTGGATCGTCGCCGACGATGCTGCGCACATTGAGGCCCGGAATCGCCGGGCTCAGCAGTGCCGACGACATCACCGCGCCGTCGGGCCGGGTCACGCCCGCGAGCTTGGACACCGCGTTTGACACGCTGAGCGATCCGCGGCTCGTGCCCATCACCAGCACCGGCTTGCCGGTGAGCGCGCGCAGATAGGCAATGACGCCGCCAATATCCTGGGCGAATTCCTTGGTGGCGCGATAGCCCGCCACCGCATCGGCGGCGCCGACCTTGAAATCGGCGGCGATGTCGGGAACCACGGTGGTGAGCCCGTGCGTGGCGTAGCGCTTGCGCGTGCGCACTACCTGATTGGCCTTGAGATAAGTGATCGATCCGGACTTGGTGATATCCAGCCGTCCGAGGCCGCCCGCCAGCAGCACGACAGCGCCGGCCGGCTTGACGGCGTGATTCACCAGCCCGAAAAATTGCGCCGACTTGCCGCGCGGGCTGAAACTGACCACCGTTTCGGCGCTGGCGGCGGACGCTGTGGCGAGCGTGACTGCAAGGGTCAGGGCGAGGACTTGAGACCGCATCGCGAGTCTCCCGGCGGCACTCCCGGTTGAGCCTGCGCGCGCCTGCTACCCGAGTCAAGATTGTGCGGCGTGATCGGCGAGCGTCTCAGCGAACGCTTCGCCTGTTCATCCCTCCCCCGCTTGCGGGGGAGGGTGGCCGCGAGCGCAGCGAGCGGTCGGGTGGGGGCATTGTCGCCTGTCTCACCATCACCCCACCCCGGCTCGCCCATAGCGCGTCGAAGACGCGCGTGAACGCGCTTATGGCGCGTCGAAGACGCGCGTGAACGCGCTTATGGCGCGTCGAAGACGCGCGTGAACGCGCTTATAGCGCGTCGAAGACGCGCGTGAACGCGCTTATGGCTCGCCGACCCTCCCCTCAAGGGGAGGGATAAGAAAGCAACGTTGCAGACCGCCAGACTGAACGACCTCGCAAGCGTCCGCCTTAGGAACCCGCCGCTTTCTTGACGAAGCGATCGTCGAAGGTTTTGCGCAGATCGACCTTGGCGTCGGCCACTTCCTTGTCGAACAGCACCAGCATCTCGTTCGCGTTCTGCATGCCCTTCTCCGGAATGATGCCGGTCTTGGAATACATCGGCGCCGATGCTTTCAACGCGCTGAGATAGAGCCCGCGGTCGCCCAGGTAGAATTCCTCCGGCACCACTTTCGCAACTTCCTCAGGCGTCGCCTTCTCCAGCCATTTGATCGCCTTGTAGAAGGCGTTGACAATGCGCTGGGTGGTCACCGGGTTGCGCTCGATGAAATCGTTCTTGAGATAGACCACGGCGGCCGGATTGTTGCCGCCGAATAATTTCATATTGCCTTCCTCGGTGCGGGTGTCGGCCAGGATGACGATGGAGTCGTCCTGCTCGAGCTTGGTGATGACCGGATCGAGATTGGAAATGGCGTCGATCTCGCCCTTCTGCATGGCGGCGATGGCGGTGGGTCCGGTACCGACGCGGATGAAGGCGGCGTCGTCCGGTTTCAATCCAGCTTTGACCATCATGTACATCGCGAGAAAATTGGTCGAGGAGCCCGGCGCGGTGACGCCGATCTTGGCGCCCTTGAGATCGGCGGCGGACTTGATCCTACCGGCGCGGTCCTTCTTGACCGCGAACACGATGCCTGGGAAGCGGCCGAGCTCGATCACCGCCCGGATGTCCTGGCCCTTGGACTGCATGCGGATGGTGTGCTCGTAGGCGCCGGTGACGACGTCGATCGAGCCGCCGACCAGGGCCTGCAGTGACTGTGCGCCGCCGGCGAAGTCATTGATGGTGACGGTGAGGCCCTGCTCCTTGAAATAGCCGAGCCGCTCGGCGAGCGTGAGCGGAAGGTAATACAGCAGGCTCTTGCCGCCGACGCCGAGCGTCAGGTTCGGCTTCTCGACCGTCTGCGCCTTTGCGCTGGCGCCGAAGGCCATGGCCAACGCGGCCAGCAATCCGAGTGTTTTTTGCAGTCGCATCACGACCTCCCACACGCTGTTCTTTGCGAAATTTATATCACGTCCGAGCCTCGGCGGCGACCGGGCGCCACACCAGCAGCCGCCGCTCCACCACGGTCACGATCGCGTCGATGACGATGACAAAGGCCGCCAGCACGAACATGCCGGCGAACACGCCCGCCACGTCGAAGGTGCCTTCGGCCTGCTGGATGATATAGCCAAGGCCGGCGGCCGAGCCGAGATATTCGCCGACCACCGCACCGACCACGGCGAAGCCAACCGAGGTGTGCAGAGACGAGAACATCCAGGACAACGCGGACGGCCAATAGACATGCCGCACCAGCTGGCGCTCGCTCATGCCGAGCATGCGGGCGTTGGCCAGCACCGCCGGGCTCACTTCCTTGATGCCCTGGTAGACGTTGAAGAACACGATGAAGAACACCAGCGTGACGCCGAGCGCCACTTTCGACCAGATGCCGAGCCCGAGCCAGAGCGCGAAGATCGGCGCCAGCACCACCCGGGGCAGCGCATTGAACATTTTCACATAGGGGTCGAACACCGCGGCAACCAGCGGCTTGCGCGCGAACCAGAAGCCGACCAGCACGCCGCCGATCGAGCCGATGACGAAGGCAAGCGAGGCTTCCAGCAGCGTGATCCACAAATGCCGCCAGATCGTGCCCTCGCCGAACCATTTGACGATGCGGCCGGCGACGTCGAGCGGAGTCGAGAAAAAGAACGGCGGCAGCAGCTTGGCGCCGAAGACCGGCACGGTGGTGAGCACATGCCACAGCCCGATCCCCACCACCGCGACCATCAATTGCAAAAAAAGCAGCTTGCCGCGCGTCATGTTCAGCCGCCCCCCGTTTGTTCGTAGCCTTTCATCACCTCGTCCTTCAGCACCCGCCAGATGTCGCGGTGCAATGCGTGGAATGCCGGGTCGAGCCGCACCTCGGCGATGTCGCGCGGCCGCGACAGCGGCACCGGCCATTCGCCGATGATTGTGGCCGCCGGCCCGGCCGACATGATCACCACGCGGTCCGACAGCGCGATCGCCTCCTCCAGGTCGTGGGTGACGAACAGCACCGCCTTGCGGTCGGCGCTCCACAGATCGAGCAACAGATTGCCCATGATCTGCCGGGTCTGGGCGTCGAGCGGGCCGAACGGCTCGTCCATCAGCAGGATTTTCGGATCGCGGATCAGCACCTGGGCAAGCCCGACGCGCTTGCGCTGACCGCCCGACAGCATGTGCGGATAGCGGCCGGCGAAATTTGCCAGCCCGACGCGAGCCAGCCAGGTCTGCGCGCGCTGGCGGGCCGTGGCCTTCGGCGTGCCCGCGGTTTCCAGCCCGATCGCCACGTTTTCCAGCGCTGTCTTCCAAGGAAACAGCGCATCGGACTGAAACAGATAGCCGGCGTTGCGATTGAGCCCGGCAAGACGCGCAGCGAACACGTCGACACGGCCTTGGCTCGGCGCGATCAAGCCGGCGGCGACATTGAGCAAAGTCGATTTGCCGCAACCGGTCGGGCCGACGATGGAGACGAATTCGCCGTCGGCGACCGCGAGCGAGGCGCGCTCGACCGCGGTGTAGCTGCCGCCATCGCTGAACGGAAAGCTGACGCTGATATCGCCGAACACCACGGCCGGCGCGGTGGTTTCGCTCCGCTGCGACGCAGCCGCGAGCCTGACCGCCCCTCCGCCCATGCTCCCCTCATGATCGCCAAGTCCGAAGCGCCAAGTCCGAAGCGCCAAGTCCGTCGCCCGGTCCCGATCAGCCTAGTGGTCGAGGCCGCGATTGCAAGCGGATCGCGGGCCACGATGGGCGGCGCTTACATCCCTTTGATCAGGCCGGCGTCGATCAACAGCCGGTTGAAGCGGCGCGCCTCGGCGCCGTTGGCACAGCCGTAGAACAGGCCGTGGCAGCGCTGCAAAATCTTCTTCTGCTCGGCAAAGGTGGAATCGAGCGGCAGCCCGGCGGCCTCCTGGATCACCAGCGGCAGATAGGGCGCGTCGAGCGTGTCGAGCGCCGACGACAGGTCGGCCGGACTGAAATTGATGCCCTCGATGGCATAATAGGTCATCAGGTAGCGCGGGTCGTAGGCCATCAGCCGCCGCCCCAGCTCCTTCTCGTCAATATCGGGATCGATGATTAGCTTGGCGAAATCCGGCTGATGATCGCCATAGCGGACGATCAGAAAAGACTCATCGGGGAAATCCCGCTTCAACCGCGCCAGGAAATCCGCATAGTCGCGCTCGGTCATCGCCTGGCGGCGCAGATATTCATTCACCTCCGGCATTTTGTTGCCGGGATTGCGCCAGCTCGCCGGGGTGAGGTGTTCGCGGAACGGGTAATTGTAGGGGAAATGATTCTGCGTGAGATAAATGTGCAGGAACATCGGTCCGCGCTCGCGTTCGCGCGCGATCATGCTGGCGCCGATGCCGAAATAGAACCGGTCGTCCTCAAACACCCCGCCGTTGATATCATCGCCGTCGATGAAGGTCTCCACACCGGTGCTTTTGTAGAAGGCGCGGGAATTCAGAAAGCCGCCCGGCGTCGGATAGACCGTGAAAGTGTTGTAGCCGCAGCGGCGCAGCGAGCGCGCCAGGCCGCGCTCCACGCGACCTGCGGCGATGCGGGTGGCGAAGAACTGGAACTGGCCGTAGGAACGTGACGATAACCCGGCCTGCACGTTGTATTCGGTGTACCAGGTCGGCCCGCCGGCGCCCTCCACCAGGAATTTTCGCGCCTTGCCGTCGAAGGAGAGAAAGTGCGGGCCGTAGCCTTCGGGGACCTTGATGCCCGGCACCAGCCGGATGTCGAAGCTCGACTCGTCGTGGACGAGGATGATGTGAGGGCGGCGGGCGGGCGGCTGGCAGGTCTCGTCCTGGCTCGCTTTCAGGCGGTCGACGGCGGTGGCGTCGGATTCCAGGTAGCCCTGCGCCATGAAGATCGAAACCGAGTCGACGCCAGAGCGCACGAACATCGAGACGTAGTTTTCGTCGCCGAAGGCTTCGCCCGGATGCACCGGCTTCCACAGCGAGACGCCGACGCTGGCAGCAAAACAGCCGGCAAATCCCAGCACCGCCCAGCGGCGCCGCAGGCGCAATGGATCGAGCCGCCAGAGCAGAATCGCAACGGGAACGCCGACGATCAGCGCGATGATCGAGCCGACGCGCAGTTGCGGAAAAATGTTCCAAAGATAGGCGACGGTGTCCTTGTCGATCACCATGATGTCGATGAAACTCGCCGTCATCCAGATGGTCTCGAACTTGAAGTGCGAGACCAGCATCAGCACGACGACCATCGCCAGCGACAACGCCGCCGACAGAGCCGGCCGGCGCAGCAGCACGAGCCAGAAGAAATTCAACAGGCCCCAGGTCAGCACGAACACGAGCTTGGGAACGATGTCGAGCTCGCTCCAGAGCATCAGGCCGAGCGCCGCGATATGCAGGAGGACGACCAGCGCAAGCGCGAGGACGCCGTGGCGCGCAATGGCCTCGGCCAGGATCAGGCGTCGCAGGATGGATGACACGAACGGGCGCATGGCAGCGCGACGCGCTTTAATAACTTTGGCGCATGATCTTGTCCGACCTTCCTTCGCCCGCCGAAGCGGGCTTCGCGAAGGCGGGAAACCGGTGCCCACTTTTCGGGATCATGCAATTTTGGCGCATGATCTTATCCGAAAACCGGTGCCCACTTTTCGGGATCATGCAATTTTGGCGCATGATCTTATCCGAAAACCGGTGCCCACTTTTCGGGATCATGCGCTATAGCCCCTTGATCAGGCCGGCGTCGATCAACAGCCGGTTGAAGCGCCGGGCTTCGGCTCCCGCGTTGCAGCCGTAGAACAGGCCGTTGCAGCGTTCGAGGATCTTCTTCTGCTCGACGAACGAAGCATCGAGCGGCAGGCCGGCGGCCTCCTGCACGATCAGCGGCAGATATGGCCCTTCGATGGTGTCGAGCGCCGACGCCACGTTGCGCGGCCGGTAATTGACGCCGTCGATGGCGTAATAGGTGGTGTAGTAGCGCGGATCGTAATTCATGATGCGCTTGGCGATGCCGGCCTCGTCCAGTCCCGGCTCCAGCATCAGCGAGGCGAAATCCGGCTGGTGATCGCCGTAACGCACCAGCAGGAACTGTTCGTCGGGGAACTCGCGCTTGAGCCGATCGAGGAACGCGGCATAGTCCTGCATGGTCGTGGTCTGCCGGCGCAGATATTCATCGACCACGAAAGTGTTTCCGAGAGCCTTCCAGTCCGGCGTCAACTCGGCTTTCCAGGCATAGTCCCAGGGAAAATGGTTGGCTGCGAGATAGACGAACACGAACATCGGCCCCTTGGCGTGTTCGCGTCCGATCATCTTGGCGGCGGCGTCAAAGTAAAAGCGGTCGAACTCGGTCTCGTTGGTGCCCATCTGGTTGCGGTCGAGGAAGGTCTGCACACCGGCGCTGATATGGTAGCTGCGCGCGCTCATGAAAGCGCCCATAGCCGGATAGAGCGAGAAGGTGCGGTAACCGCAGCGGCGCAACGCCGTCGGCAGACCGCGCTCGACGCGCCCGGCGGCGATCTTGGTGACGAAATAGGCGAAGCGTCCAAACGAGCGCGCCGACAAACCTGACAGCACGTTGTATTCGGCATACCAACTCGGACCGCCGACGCCTTCGGTGATGAAGCGCCGCGCCTTGCCGTCGAACGAGCGGAAGTAACGGCCGTAATGCCGTGGCACTTTCACGCCCGGTATTGCGCGGATATCGAAGCTCGACTCGTCGTGCACCAGGATGATGTGCGGCGGCCGCGTTGCCGGCTGGCAGGCCGTGGTCGGCAGCACCTGGAGCTGCTCGGCGACCGTGGCGTCGGACTCGAGCATGCCCTGCGTCAGCAGCGTATACACCGCGTCGACGCCGGAGCGGGAGAACTTGGAAACGTAATTGTTGCCGACGAAGGCCTCCCACTCCTCCTGCGGGAACGGCAGCGCCACCGCGACCACGGCGGCGAGGCAGCCGGCGAAGCCGGCGGCGGCGATGCGCAAGCGCAGGCGGAACGGATCGATCCACCACAGCAGCGCCAGCAGGGGAACCAGCACGAGCGCCGCCAGGATGGTCTTGAGGTAAAGGCCGGGAATGGTGGAGAACAGGAAATGCACCGCGTCGTAATCGATGATCATCACATCGACAAAGCTTACGGTCATCCACAGCACGTCGTGCTTGAACTCGGAAATCAGGCTGAGCAGCAGGACGAAGACGAGCGACAGCGCGGCCGCGATCGCCGGGCGGCGCAGCACGATCAGCCAGAAGAAATTCAGCAGGCCCCAGGTCAGCAGGAAAACCAACTTGGCGACCAGGCCCTCCTCGCTCCAGGCGAGGAATGCGAGCGCCGCGAGATGCGGGGCCGCGATCAGCGCGATCCGGAATTTTTCACGGGTCGCGCCATTGATGGCGGCGAGACGGCTCGCAAGGACCGCAATGGAGGACGGCATGGCCACGCACCCACGCCCGGCAATGAACCAACGACAGTCTCCGGCACACGGGTGGCGTTGTCATAGAAGGGTATAAATTCTGTCATTGCAAGGTCATGAGGGGTGTAACGGTCGCGCGGGCAGCAAAAATCGTAAACCGGCCGCGCGCCGTGATTAAATTTGCCGAGCGGGACGCCGGAAAACCGGCCGCCGGCCTTGCAAGATGAATTTTTGTTTAGCCGGAGCGCTCCAACTATCGCCGAAATGCCCCGCGCCGCACCTCGAAGCAGACCGGTTGGCTTTACTCAGTTCGGCCGCGCGTAGACGCCGACCAGGCCGGTGGCGCCCTTGCTGCGGCCGGGCAAGGCCGCCAGGAACTCCTCCCGGGTCAGCCCGGGCTGCAGGGCATTCGGTTCGAGATCGGTGGCGATCAAGGTGAACACATAATGGTGCGGCGCGCCGCGCGGCGCGCAGGGCCCGAGATAATGCGGCGGCAGGCCCTGCATGCTCTTGCCGGCGACGAATTTGTCGGAGGTTTGGCTGCCGTCGCCTTCGGCAAAACCCGTGGTGCTGGCGGGAATGCCGTAGGCCACCCATTGGCTGACGCCCAATCCGCCGCGGCCCTCCGGATCGAACAGCAGGATGGCGAAGCTCTTGGTGCCCGGCGGCGGATTCGACCACGCCAGCGCCGGCGAAACATTCTCGCCGATGCAATTGGCAAGACCCTTGAGATTGCCGCCGTGCTTGAGCGGAATGGTGCCGCCGTCCTTGAACGCCGGCGAGGTCAGCACGAATGCTCCCTCCTGGGCCACCGACAGGTTGCTCCACGAGGCCAAGACAAATGTGCCGGCCAGAAGAATGCTTCCCAAAGTCCGCTGCGCAAGCATGACGCCCTCCCCTCGCTTGATCTTGGCGAAGTGTAGAGAGATCACCGGCAGCGGATCAAGAGGTCAGCAAAGCCGTCGAAGGAACGTGGATCAGTTGCGGCTTCGGTCGACCAGCGCCCGTTGCTTGATCCCAAAGGGCGAGCGGCAGCGAGCCCGTCAAAACATAACGCCGTGGATCAGTTCCGGCTGCGGTCTACCAGCGCCCGCTGTTTGATCCACGGCATCATGGCGCGCAGCTTGGCCCCGACCTCCTCGATCGGATGTGCGGCGTTCTTTGCCCGCATCGCCTTGAACGAGGTCTGGTTGACGCGATTTTCCAACATCCAATCGCGCGTGAACTTGCCGGATTGGATATCGGCGAGAATTTTCTTCATTTCGGCCTTGGTCTCCGGCGTTACCACGCGCGGACCGGAAACGTATTGGCCATATTCGGCAGTGTTGGAAACCGAGTAGTCCATGGTGGCGATGCCGCCCTCATAAATGAGGTCGACGATCAGCTTCACCTCGTGCACGCATTCGAAATAGGCCATCTCGGGCGCGTAGCCGGCTTCGACCAGGGTCTCGTAGCCGGCCTTCATCAATTCGACCAGGCCGCCGCACAGCACCGACTGCTCGCCGAACAGGTCGGTCTCGCATTCCTCGCGGAAGGTGGTCTCGATGATACCGGCGCGTCCGCCTCCGATCGCCGAGCCGTAGCTCAGCGTGAGGTCGTGGGCGTTGCCGGAGGGGTCCTGATGCACCGCCATCAGCACCGGCACGCCGGCGCCGCGCTGGTATTCCGCGCGCACGGTGTGGCCCGGGCCCTTCGGCGCGATCATCATCACGTCGAGGTCTTTGCGCGGCTCGATCAGGTTGAAATGCACATTGAGACCGTGGGCGAACATCAGCGCCCCGCCCTGCTTCAGATTGTCCTTGATGCTGTCGCGATAGATTTCGGCCTGCAGCTCGTCGGGCGTCAGCATCATCATGACGTCGGCCCATTTGGCGGCCTCGGCCACTTCCACGACCTTGAGCTTCTCGCCCTCGGCCTTCTTGACGCCCTGCGAGCCCTTGCGCAGCGCCACCGCCACCTCTTTGACGCCGGAATCGCGCAGGTTGAGCGCATGGGCGTGGCCCTGGCTGCCATAGCCGATGATGGCGACCTTCTTGCCCTTGATCAGGTTCAGGTCGGCGTCGCGGTCGTAGTAAACACGCATGACTTCTCCTCACGTACGCGGCCTTGCCGCCTGTTTTGGTCGCGTTGCTTCTAGGGCGCTTGGCGGGGCGGGACAAGCCCCGGCGGCGCGCGCCGGTGCGCCGTTACATCCCTTCCGGCCCGCGCGCGATCGCCACGATGCCGGTGCGCGAGACCTCGACCAGGCCGAGCGGCACGTCACGCTGCCTTGGCAACGTAACGCCTGATCTTGATACCCTTCGACCGCTTACGAACCTGAGCCGCGTCATACGCCGCCTGAATACGAAGCATGAGATCGATCTTGGGCCCGAACGCCTTTTCGATCCGAAGCGCCAAGTCGGGAGAAAGCGCGGCTCTTGCGTTCACAACCGCCGACAGGGTCGCCCGCCGTACACCCAGCACGCGAGCGGCCTCGGAGACGCTGATATCGAGCGGCTCCAGAACGCCCCAGTAAAAAACTTCGCCCGGGTGGGAGGGATTTTTCATCGGCATCGCCATGGTCCTCAGTGATAGTCCTCAAAGTCAATGTCAGCGGCTGTCGAGCCCGCAACCCTGAAGGTGAGTCGATAGTTGCGGGTGACGGTCAGGCTCCAGACGCCCTTCCGATCTCCCTTGAGCGGATGAAGCCGCCATCCCGGCACCGTTTCAAGCTCTGCGACATTTTCGGCCTCCTCGAGCGCTGTCAGCATCGCGCGAAGTTTTGCCTCATATTGCCGCGCAACGCCGCGCGCCTCATTACGTCGCCAGAATCTTTCGAGATCCTTATGCCGGAAGCTGACGATCCGCATATGCCTGCGTACGGCATAACCGTACAGATGTCAAATCTCCCTCACATCCCTTCCGGCCCGCGCGCGATCGCCACGATGCCGGTGCGCGAGACCTCGACCAGGCCGAGCGGCAGCATCAGCGCCACAAAAGCCTCGATCTTGTCGCTGGCGCCGGTGATCTCGAACACGAAGCTCTCGGTGGTGGCGTCGATCACGCTGGCGCGGAAGGCGTCGGCCAGCCGCAGCGCCTCGACCCGCTGTTCGCCCTTGCCGCGCACCTTGACCATGGCGAGCTCGCGCTGCAGCGCCGGGCCCGCGATGGTCATATCCACAACGCGATGCACCGGCACCAGGCGATCGAGCTGGTTCTTGATCTGCTCGATCACCATCGGCGTGCCGCGGGTGACGATGGTGATGCGCGACAGGTGCTTCTCGTGCTCGGTCTCCGACACCGTGAGCGAGTCGATATTGTAGCCGCGGCCGGAGAACAGCCCGATGACGCGCGCGAGCACGCCCGGCTCGTTGTCCACGATCACCGAAAGTGTGTGGTTTTCGACGCCCTGCGCCTTGGGCGCGGCGGGATAGTGGGTGGTGGTGTTCATGCCTCAACCTTTGTACGCAATACTCTCAGCAGTTCCGGTGCCGGTTCCGCCCTCATCCTGAGGAGCGGGCGAAGCCCGCGTCTCGAAGGATAGGGCGGCCTCATCCTTCGAGACGCCGCGCTACACGCGGCTCCTCAGGATGAGGTCCAGCGCCGCTACACCATCACCTTGCCCTCTTCGGTGATGGCGTCCTCGACGCTGACGCCGGCATCGCCGAGCAGCATCTCATTGTGGGCGCGGCCCGACGGGATCATCGGGAAGCAGTTCTCGTTGGGATCGACCACGCAGTCGAAGATCACCGGCCGCTTCACGTCGATCATCTCGCGGATGGCGCCGTCCAGATCGCCCGGCTTCTCGCAGCGGATGCCGACCCCGTGATAGGCGTCCGCCAGCTTGACGAAATCCGGCAGCGCCTCGCTATAGGAATGCGCATAGCGCCCGCCATGCAGCAGCTCCTGCCACTGCCGCACCATGCCCATATATTGGTTGTTGATGACGAAGATCTTGATCGGCAGGTCGTACTGCGCTGCGGTCGACATTTCCTGCATGGTCATCTGCACCGAGGCCTCCCCGGCGATATCGATGACCAGCGAATTGGGATGCGCGAGCTGCACGCCGATCGAGGCCGGGAGCCCGTAACCCATGGTGCCGAGGCCGCCGGAGGTCATCCAGCGGTTCGGCTCCTCGAACCGGTAGAACTGCGCCGCCCACATCTGGTGCTGGCCGACTTCGGTGGTGATGTAGGTATCGCGGTCCTTGGTCAGCTCGTACAGCCGCTGGATGGCGTATTGCGGCTTGATGATGTCGTTCGAGTTCTTGTAGGACAGCGACTTCTTCGCGCGCCATTTGTCGATCTGCTTCCACCAGTCGGTGAGCGCCGTTTTGTCGGGCGTGACTGCGCCGGAGCGCCACAGCCGCACCATGTCCTCGAGCACATAGGCGCAGTCACCGATGATCGGGATGTCGACCTTGACGTTCTTGTTGATCGACGACGGGTCGATATCGACATGAATCTTTTTGGAGTTGGGCGCGAAGGCGTCGAGCCGTCCGGTGATGCGGTCGTCGAAGCGCGCGCCGATGCAGACCATCACATCGCAATCGTGCATCGCCCAGTTGGCTTCCCAGGTGCCGTGCATGCCGAGCATGCCGAGCCATTGCGGGTCGGAGGCGGCATAAGCGCCGAGCCCCATCAAGGTCGAGGTGATGGGGAAGCCGGTGAGCTTGACGAATTCGCGCAGATAGTGGCTGGCCTCAGGGCCGGAATTGATGATGCCGCCGCCGGTATAGAACAGCGGGCGCTTGGCCTGGCGCATCAGATCGATCGCCGCCTTGATCTTGTCGAGGTCACCCTTGAGCTTGGGCTTGTAGGTCTTGTGCTCGACGTTCTTCGGGCCCTGGTAGATGCCCTTGGCGAACTGGATGTCCTTCGGGATGTCGACCACCACCGGGCCGGGGCGGCCGTGGGCGGCGACATAGAATGCCTCGTGCAGCACGCGCGCCAGGTCGTTGACGTTCTTCACCAGGTAATTGTGCTTGGTGCACGGCCGCGTGATACCGACGGTGTCGCATTCCTGGAAGGCGTCGTTGCCGATCAGGTGCGTCGGCACCTGGCCGGTGATGCAGACCAGCGGAATGGAATCCATCAGCGCGTCGGTGAGACCGGTGACCGCATTGGTGGCGCCGGGACCCGAGGTCACCAGCACGCAGCCGACCTTGCCGGTAGAGCGTGCATAGCCTTCGGCGGCATGCACCGCGCCCTGCTCGTGACGCACCAGGATGTGCTTGATGCGCTGCTGCTTGAACAGCTCGTCATAGATCGGCAGCACCGCGCCGCCGGGATAACCAAATAGGTGTTCGACGCCCTGATCGGCGAGCGCCTCGAGCACCATTTCGGCGCCGGTCATTTCCCTGCTCATCGTCTCCGCTCCACTCAACCGTTTCAGGCAATCAAAAAGGGGCCGCTAAGCCCCTGCCGACGCACCGCATGCACGCGGAGGGGCTAGCCATCCGCTGCGGTACGCCCTCGGAGGGTTACGGTAATAAAATTGCGCACAACATCAGCCTTTCGTCATTTCCTTGCGCGGGTTATAGGGGGCAAGAAATTGGCGGTCAAGCCCGAATTGTCCATACATTGCGAGCCTACTCCGATCCTGATAGACTAGTCGTCGACTAGTCGGAATTTATACATGGATGAGAAGACCACACCCTTAAACGGCACGACCTCGGTCGGCGCATACGAGGCCAAGAGCAAGTTTTCCGAACTGATCGGCCGCGCCGAGCGGGGCGAAAGCTTTGTCGTGACCAAGAATGGCAGGCCGGTCGCGCGGATCACGCCGATGGTCACCTTTGATCGCGAAACGGCGAGGCGGGCTGCTGACCGCATACGTGCTCGTTTAGCCGCCCAGGGTCCGCCCGTGTCCGAGGATGAAGCCCAACGCAATTGGGAAGAACTCAAGGCAGATGTGGAGCGTGATCTTGATGAACGGGTCGATCGGTGGCTCAAGTCATAGATGCTTCGCTCGCCGTGGCCTGGTGCGTTCACACTCAGGCAAGTCCGCTCTCCGATGCTGCGCTCAGCGCCGTTTGCAACCATGGAGGCTATGTTCCGCCCCAATTTTGGTTTGAGGTTCTTCACAGCCTCGCGCGCTCGGAACGGCGCGGGATCGTGCAGCGAGCGGCGATTGATGAATTCCTGGTCGACCTTTCCGAGATGCAGTTGCTCGTCGCTCCTGCATACAATGCGACAGAAATGATCGACCTCAATCGGCAGGCTCGGCATTACACCCTGAAAATCTATGACGCTGCCTATCTGGACCTGGCACTGCGTCTCGACTTGCCGCTGGCGACTCGCGATGCCGCACTCGCGCGCGCTGCTGAGAAGGCTGGCGCAAAACTCTTCACCGCCTGAGCGCGTGCACTTCAAGCGCCGCTTTCTCCACCCCCTCCGGCGTTACCCACGTCCAGTCCGGCAACTGGTGCCGGAACCAAGTCCCCTGGCGCTTGGTATAGCGGCGGGTGTCGCGCTTGCCGCCTTCGGCAGCCTCCGCGAGGCCGATCTCTCCCTTGAGATGGCGGATCAACCAGGGCACGCCATGCGCCTTCATCGCCGGCAGCGACGGATCAAGGCCGCGCGCCATGAGCCTTTGCACCTCATCGAGCGCGCCGACGGCAAGCATGGCATCGAAACGCGCATCGATCCGCCGGTAGAGCTCGGCGCGCTCCACCGCGAGGAATATCTTGAGTGCGCGCGTCCGATCGAGCGGGGCCGGCATGCCCTCGCGATGCCAGTCGGCGAGCGAGCGGCCGGTGGCGAGATGCACTTCCAGCGCGCGGGCGATGCGGGCGCGGTCGCCGGGCATCAAGCGCTGCGCGCTCGCCGGATCGCGTTGCATGAGCTCCGCATAGAGTGGCGCCACGCCGTCGCGCTCGAGCCGCTCGCGCACCGCGGCGCGGATCTCGGAGGGCACCGGCGGCACCGCGGCAAGCCCTTGCACCAGCGCCTTGAAATAAAGCCCGGTGCCGCCGACCACGATCGGCAGCCGCCCGGCGCGGTTGGCGCCTGCGATCGCTATGCTGGCGTCGACGCACCAGCGCCCGACCGAATAGTTCTCGGCGGCGTCCACATGGCCATAGAGCGCATGCGGCACGCGCGCCTCATCCAGCACCGGCGGCCGCGCGGTGATGAGGCGCAAATCGCGATAGACCTGCATGGAATCTGCATTGATCACCACGCCGCCGTGCTGCTCCGCCACGGCCAGCGCCAGCGCCGACTTGCCGCTGGCGGTCGGCCCGGCGATCAGGATGGCGGCGGGTTTGTTCACGAATGGCCCACTGGGCAGGAACGATGCGCAACGATCAGTGTGAGTGTAGAGGGCGCCGATGCCGGTGCAACCGGCGCGCACCGGGCGCTTGGTTGACGGGCCGCGGATCGCTTCGATAGCATACGAAGCTGCGCTCTCCAGCACGGAAAACCCCATGAAAATCCTCGGCGCCGCGACGGCTGCAGCCCTCCTCTTTGGCCCCTGCGCGGCTTCGGCGCAGAGCGATTTCTTCAAGAGCAAGACGCTCGAAGTGTTGGTCGGCTTCTCGGCCGGCGGCGGCTACGACGCCTATGGGCGCGCGCTCGCGCGCTTCTACGGCAATCACATTCCCGGCAATCCCACCGTCGTGGTGCGCAACATGCCGGGCGCCGGCAGCCTCGGGATGGTGAATCACATCAATGCGGTGGCGCCCAAGAACGGGCTGACCATCGGCATTTTCGACCCGTCGCTGATCATCGCTCCGCTGCTTGGCGGCAGCAATGCCAATTACGACGCCAGCAAGCTCACCTGGATCGGCAGCATGGCGGGCGGCACCAATGTTTGCATCACCTGGCATGCCTCGCCGGTGAAGAGCTTTGCCGACCTGATCGGCAGCGCGGCCCCGCTGCCGTTCGGCACCACCGGCCCTGCCGACTCGCGCTATCAGCACACCGCCATTCTGCGCAACATGTTCGGCGCCAATATTAAAATCATCTCCGGCTATACCGGCAGCAGCGAGGTGCGGCTCGCGATGGCGCGCGGCGAGATCGTCGGCAATTGCGGCGACTCCTGGAGCAGCCTGAAGAGCACCGCAGCCGATTGGCTTCGCGACAAGCAGATCAACATCGTCGCGCAATTCGCGGTCGAAAAGCATCCCGAGCTGGCGAACGTCCCGCTGATCGTCGATCAGGCGAAGTCCGAGCTGCAGAAGGCGGCGCTGCGGCTGCTGCTGGGGCCGCAGGTGTCCGGCCGGCCGTTCATCGCGCCGCCCGGCGTGTCGGCGGAGAACACCGCCATGCTGCGGCGCGCCTTCGACGCCACCATGAAGGACCCGGAATTCCTGGCGGCGGCGAATAAGATGAATCTTGAAATCGAGCCGGCCACCGGCGAGGCGGTCGAAAAGCTGGTCGCTGACATCTACAAGACGCCGGCTGAAGCGGTCGCCGCCGCGCGCGAAGCCATTAAGTAGTTGCCGGCCGTGTCCCGAATGCGGTGCAGCGTGTAGCGATAGTCATAAGCGCGTTTACGCGCGTCTCGGTGCGCCATGGTGATGCGCCGCGCCCGGGACACATGTTTCATAAAGCGATCAGAGGAGGAAGGCGCCGTGAGAGGCCACGAAAGAACCATGACCATCAGCATTGCTTGTCGTGGTGATCGCCATTTTAACTGCTTGCATAATTTTGCTCTGCGACTTCGGCTTGATCCGGGACCCTAGACATCGCCGAACGACTGTCTCAAACTTCGGAAACATGGCAGTGCGCGGCGACGCTAAGGAGGAAACCAATGACGACATCCGGATCGGCCGACATAGCGAGCCAGCTGCGGCAACTCCAAAAGGATCGGACCAAGCTCAACAAACTGACCCTGACGCTCGGGCGCACCGGATAGACGATTGCTCTCCCGGGCCGGGAAAGGGATACGATCGAAGTGAAGGTCGGGACCGATGCTGTCGAGTTCAACAGACACGAAATCGGCGCCGGCACCGCAAAACTGGCGGTGTCCTTGAACTCCATCATTGCTGTTTTGACCAACGCGCCCGAGATAACGCTGATTGTGTCCAACGAGCCGTAAGCGCGTAGTATGCGCGTTGGGTTAGCGTGGCCCCAGCCCTGCGGTTGGCGCCGCGGCCATCGCTCCGCGCGTAACCCAACGACACCCATGTCGGGTTACGCGCGCAGCGGTATCGCACCCAAAACAATGACCGGACCGCGCTAACCCGGACTACACGCTGCGCATTCCTTGTATTGAACCCACCGCCGTCGCGGACTAGAACCCGGGGCTCCGACCCGAAGGAGAGCCCCGTTGCCGCTTATCCAACCGTTTCGCGCCTTGCGCCCGGCGCCCGGCCGCGCCGGCGAGGTGCTGGCGCCGCCCTATGACGTGCTCTCCAGCGCGGAGGCGCGCGCGCGCGCCCAGGGCAAGCCGTGGAGCTTTCTGCATATCTCCAAGCCGGAGATCGACCTCGATCCGGCGACCGACCCCTACGATCGCGCGGTCTATGCCAAGGCGGCGGAGAACCTCGAACGCCTGGTCACCGCCGGCGTGCTGATGCGCGAGCGCAAACCGAGCTACTACGTCTATCGCCTTACTTGGCGGGAGATGCAGCAGACCGGCTTGGCCGCGGTCGCTTCGGTCGCCGCCTACGAGAGCAACCGTATCCGCAAGCACGAGCATACCACCCCGGTGAAGGAGGACGACCGCGTCCGCCAGATCGACGCCATCAATGCGCAGACCGGCCCGGTGATGATCGGATATCCGGCGGCGCCAGACATCGATGCCATGCTGGCGGCGGCCGCCGCAGGAAAGCCCGATGTCGACGTCACTGCCGACGACGGCGTGCGCCATCAGATGTGGGTGATCGGCGACGCGGCGATCATCGACCGGCTCACGCGCGCGGTCGATGCCTTGCCCGCGCTCTATATCGCCGACGGCCATCACCGCTCGGCGGCAGCCTCACGGGTCGCGCGCGCACGCAACAGCGACGGCTCGCACCGCCACTTCCTCGCAGTGCTGTTTCCGCATCACGAGATGACCATCCTCGATTACAACCGCGTGGTGCGCGACCTGAACGGCCGCAGCGCCACTGACTTCCTCGCGGAGCTCGGGCGGCATCTCGATGTGGCAGCGTCGCCGCACCCGGTGCGCCCCGAGGATCGCGCCGAGTTCGGCATGTATCTCGCAGGCCGGTGGTACCGCGTGACGGTGTGGCCCGAGCTCGTCCCCGCGATGGATGCGATCGGGCGGCTGCCGGTGACGCTGTTGGCGCGCCATGTGCTCGAGCCGCTGCTCGGCATCAAAGATCAGCGCACCGACAAGCGCATCGATTTCGTCGGCGGCGGGCGCGGGCTGGCGGAGCTGGAGCGGCGGGTGTCCTCGGGCGAGATGGCGGTGGCCTTCGCGCTCTATCCCACGCAGATGGACGACCTGATGGCGGTGGCGGACGCCGACGGCATCATGCCGCCGAAATCCACCTGGTTTGAGCCCAAGCTCGCCGACGGCATGGTCAGCCACGTGCTGGATTGAACGCTGTTTCTGAGCGACATCTTCTACGTCATGGCCGGGCATAGCCCGTCGAAGACGGGCGTAAACGCCCTGGTGTCCCGGCCATCCACGACTTTGATCGAGATCAGTAAGTAAGACGTGGATGCGCGCCGCCAGAGCGGGGCGGGCAGGCTT
>Ga0080064_1003573_pt1 | contig 22015 bp, 15 predicted proteins | sample Subgrocontami54m_FD_69260 | JGI IMG/M metagenome (GOLD analysis project Ga0080064, IMG submission 69260) | Subsurface groundwater microbial communities from S. Glens Falls, New York, USA - GMW46 contaminated, 5.4 m (SPADES assembly) (version 2) ...
CTATCGCACCGCTCCCATGGAAGGCCCTGAGTTCTCCAGCCTCGACCTCGAAGCCGACCTGGAAAAACTTCTCTCCTCGGCGGACCTCTGTTCCAAGCGCTGGATCTGGGAACAGTACGACTACATGGTCCGCACCAACACCATCGAAGGGCCGGGCGGCGACGCCGCCGTTATTCGCATCAAGGAAACAGGAACCTCGGTGGCCATGTCGCTCGATGGCAACGGCCGCTATTGCATGCTTTCCCCGCGGGAAGGCGCGCGCCTGATGGTGGCCGAGTGCTGCCGCAATCTCTCCGTCGTCGGCGCGCTGCCCGTCGCCGCCACCAACAACCTCAACTTCGGAAATCCCGAGCGGCCCGAGATCATGGCCCAGCTCGTCGAAGCCATTGAAGGAATGTCGGAGGCCTGCCGCTTCTTTGAAACGCCCATCACCGGCGGCAACGTCAGCCTCTATAACGAAACGCTCGGCGAACCCATTCTGCCCTCCCCCGTCATCGGCATCGTCGGCCTGCTCGAAACAGGTCCCGCTGTTGGCGCCGCCTTCCGCAACCCCGGCCGCGCCATTATCCTGCTCGGCGGTTTGGGCGATTGCGAACCCCTCCGTTTTGGTGGCACACAGTATGCCAGCGTCGTGCTCCAGCAGGTGTGGGGACTGCCGCCCGCCTTGGACATGGATCTCGAAAAGCGCGTGCACAGGGCCGCTCGCGAAGTGGTGGCCGGCGGCCTGGCCGAATCTGCCCACGACATCGGCGAAGGTGGTCTCGCCGTGGCTTTGGCCGAGTGCGGATTCTCCTCCGCCGGCCTCGGAGCCATCATCGAACTCGATTCTCCAATGCGCGCCGAACACCTCCTGTTCCATGAAGGGCCCTCCCGCGTTCTGGTCTCCACCGCGGACCCGGAGGCAGTGCTGCGCATCGCCCAATCCAGCCGCGTGCCGGCCCTCCTCATCGGGACCACGCGCGAAAAAATGTTGACCATCTCCAATCGAGGCGCGCAATTGGCGACAATGGATGTAGAGGCGTTACGAACGCTGTGGGAGCAAGCGCTCCCGCAATTGTTGAAAGTTTAGGAGGGCGAACATGCTCGACGGGTTCCACGAAGAATGCGCCGTGGTGGCCATATACGGCCACCCGGAAGCGGCCAACCTGTCCTATCTCAGCCTGTACGCGATGCAGCATCGCGGCCAGGAGAGCGCCGGCCTCGCCGTCTCCGATGGAAAATCCATCGTCTGCCACAAGAGCATGGGCCATGTTTCCGAAATTTTCACCCCGGAAGTTCTCGGCGCGCTCCCCGGTTCCATGGCCATCGGGCACACCCGTTACTCCACCGCCGGCGACACCGTCGTCAACAATGCCCAGCCCTTTAAGGTGAACTGCAACAAGGGCCAGCTCGCGGTGGCCCACAACGGCAACATCACCAACGCAACCGAACTCCGGAAAATGCTGGAACAAAACGGAGCCATTTTTCAGGCCACCAGCGACACCGAGGTGATTCTCCACCTCGTGGCCCATTCTCGTGAGCGCACCCTGCCCGCCGCCTTGCGCGAAGCGCTCCTGTATCTGGAAGGCGCTTATTCACTCGTATTCCTGGCCAATGACAGCATGATTATCGCGCGCGATCCGCACGGTTTCCGCCCGCTCGCCATGGGCCAGCTCGAACTCTCCGGCGGCAAGGTCTGCTACGTGTTCGCCTCCGAAACCTGCGCCTTTGACCTCATCGGCGCGGTCTATTTGAACGACGTCGAGCCGGGCGAGATGGTCATTGTCGGACCCGAGGGCATGCGCCGCGAACGCTTCACTCCGGCCCGCAACACCGCCCACTGCGTCTTTGAGCACGTCTACTTTTCGCGGCCGGACTCCATCGTGTTCGGACGCAGCGTGCAGCAGTCCCGTGAGCAGTTGGGCCGCCTTCTCGCCCAGGAATGCCCCGCCCCCACCGCCGACGTCGTCGTCCCGGTGCCGGACTCCGGCGTTTCCGCCGCCCTCGGCTATAGCGACTACGCCGGCATCCCTTTTCGCCAGGCCCTCATCCGCAATCACTACGTCGGCCGCACTTTCATTGAGCCCTCCCAGGCCATTCGCGATTTCGGCGTCAAGCTCAAGCTCAACCCCGTCCGCCATCTGCTGGAAGGCAAAAGCGTCGTCCTGGTGGACGACTCCATCGTCCGCGGAACCACCTCCCGCAAGATCGTCCGCATGGTGCGCAGCGCCGGAGCACGCGAGGTCCATCTCCGCGTCTCCTGTCCGCCTACGCTTTCGCCCTGCTTCTATGGCGTCGACACTCCTACCAAAGGTGAACTCATCGCATCGAATAATACCGTCGATGAGATTCGCAAATTCGTCGAAGCCGACTCGCTCGGCTACCTCCCCATCGCCCGTCTCCGCGAGGCCGTCGGCGATGCCGAAAAACTCGACTACTGCTATGCCTGCTACACCGGCGACTATCCCACACAGCTCATCAATATTGAAGAGCTGATGACCGCCAAGAAAACACGGGGCTGAGCATTGTTGTGACCGCTTCCGTTTCCAACTCCGCCCGCCAGGTCGCCCATTCCCGCATTCGCGAACTGGCCGAAATCGCCATCGGCATGGACGGCGTCCTCCGCCTCTACTTCGGCGAGTCCAACCTTCCCACCCCGCAATTCATCAAGGACGCCGCCGCCCGCGCCATGGCCGAAGGCTTCACCTTCTACACCTCCAACGCCGGACTCCTGTCCACGCGCCAGGCCCTGGCCACCTACTACGCACGCGTGCATAACGTGGACCTCAATCCGGAAACGGAAATCGTCGTCACCACCAGCGGCGTGCAGGCCCTCAACGTCGCCCTGCGCTGCGTCCTCGACCCAGGCGATGAGGCCATCATCCTCACGCCCGCCTGGCCCAACGGTTCCTCCATCGTGCAAATGGCAAATGCCATTCCGCGCCAGATTGCCCAACCGCTTCTCGGTGACCGCTACGGCATCGACTTCGACGCCCTGGAACAGGCCGTGAACGCGCGCACGCGCCTGATCCTGTTCACCTCGCCCTCGAATCCCTTGGGTTGGGTGGCGACCGTGGAGGATCAGCAGCGTCTGCTCGACTTCGCCCGCCGCCACGGCATCTGGTTGATGGCCGACGAAGTCTACGAACGTCTCTACTACTCCGGAACCCACTTGGGGGAAGTGGTCCCTTCCATCCTGCGCCTCTCGCAAAAGGAAGACCCGGTCATAGTCGTCCAGTCTTTTTCGAAAAGCTACTGCATGACCGGCTGGCGCGTAGGTTGGATCGTTACCCGCAAGGATCTCGCCGCCCGCGCCACTGAGCTGAACGAGTTCATCATCTCCCACGCTCCCAGCTTTTCCCAGCGCGCAGCCGAGACCGCGCTTGCCGATGGCGAACCCACCGTCCTCGAAATGTTGGCCCGCCTCCAGGAAAACCGCGACTACTGCCTCAACGCATTATCCAAAATGCCCGGCCTCACCATGCCCCGTCCGGACGGAGCATTCTACCTGTTCCCCAAACTGGAAGGCCTCACAGACTCCTTCGATTTCTGCAAGCGCCTGCTGCTCGAAACCAAGGTCGGCCTGGCCCCCGGAGTCGCGTTCGGAGCCGGCGGAGAAGGCTCCATCCGCATCTGCTACGCCGCCGAACGCAGCATCCTGGAACCCGCCATGGAGCGGCTCGGCAATTTCCTCGCGAACAACGAGATCTAAGCCACAACATCCTCCCCGGCCGGAGTACAATTGATCGAATCGGGACTCGGCCTCCATCCAATGATCGGCCAAACCATCTCCCACTACCGCATCCTCGCGAAGCTCGGCGAGGGAGCGATGGGCGTTGTCTACAAAGCCGAAGACACCAAACTCCGCCGAACTGTCGCCCTCAAGTTCCTCCTTAAGCAGGAACCCGAACTCCGCGCACGCTTCCTGCGTGAGGCGCAAGCCGCCGCCGCGCTCCATCACCCCAACATCTGCACGCTGTTTGAAATCGATGAGGACCACGGCTTCCTCGCCATGGAGCTGGTGGAAGGACGCAGCCTCAAAGAAAAGATCGCTGAACGTCCGCTCATTCTGGAATAAGCGCTCGACCTCGCCATTCAAATCGCCCAAGGCCTGCAAGCCGCGCACGAAAAAGGTGTCATCCATCGCGACATCAAGCCCGCCAACATTCTTCTCACCACGCAAGGCCAGCCCAAGATCACCGATTTCGGTCTCGCCGTGCTCACCGACAAAACACGCCTCACCAAATCCGGCATGAGCATGGGCACCCCCGCCTACATGTCGCCCGAGCAGGCCCAAGGCACGCCGGCCGGCAAGCGCAGCGACATCTGGTCACTGGGCGTGGTCCTGTATGAAATGGTGACCGGGCGCGTCCCGTTCGCCGGTGAAAGGGAGGCCGCGGTCGCCAACGCAATCCTCACGCAGGACCCGGAGCCCATGACCGCGTTGCGCACCGGCCTTCCCCTGGAACTGGACCGCATCGCAGCCAAAGCGCTCGCCAAGAGTCCGTCTGATCGTTACCAGCACGTCGAGGACATGCTCGTTGACCTGAGGACTGCCACGCAGCACCTCGGCGTCAAGCAATCGAGCGCGAGGGACAAAGCAGGCGCGCGCCGCCTCTTGCCGCTGGGCGTTGCGGCACTGGGAGGAGCCGCGATTGCGCTCCTGGGCGCATGGCTCTGGAAGCAGGAGGCGCGGATCGCAACACCAGCAGCTCCCAGCAAATTCGAAGTTGCCTCAGCAATAGGCCTGCAAGAACCGGTCATCTCGCCGAATGGGCGCATGATCGCCTATCTCAAGGACAAACGCATCTGGATACGCCAGATGGACAGTCTCCAACCGCGCGAACTGGCCGGCACGGACGGCGCCCAGTTTCTATTCTGGTCACCGGATAGCCTCCATCTTGGTTATGTTGCCGACCTCACTGTCCGCAAGGTTTCCGCGCAAGGGGGGGCGCCGGTGCAACTGTCGAAGCTACCCGTACTGAGCTTGGGTGCTGCCTGGAGTCCCGAAGGCTTTATCGTCGTAGGCCTCTACAGCTTGGGCCTCTTCAAAGTGCCCGAGCAGGGCGGCGAACCATCATTGCTGGTAAAACCGGATCCCGCGCAGGAAGAGTTCGATTTTCATGACCCGACCATCCTGCCAGACGGATCGATACTTTGCGCAACGCATAGACCCAGCATCACAGGCTTTCGAGTGATCGCCATACGTGGGCAGATCAGAACCACGATTGCCCGCACCCTCGATGGCCGTCTGGAATCACCGGTCTACTCCTCGGGCCACGTATTTTTCCATCGCGACTCGGGGGAGAGAGGGCTTTGGGCCGTGCCTGTGGATGCCTCCACAATGACCCCCCACGGTAACCCCATTCAGATAGGGACCTCGGCCAGTCAACCGAGTGTTTCCGGCACCGGAATGCTGAGCTACCTCGAAGGAGAGGAAAGCAAGTTTCGTTTGGTGGTAACGGACCGCTCCGGACACGTTCTTCAATCCGGTTCCATCTCAAATGGCGAACTTCGTGAACCCGACGTTTCGCCTGATGGCACTCGGATTGCCGTCGGCTCTTATGACGGTAACTGGGACATCTTCATCCATCAATTGGCAAGCGGTCAGCAGCAACGCTTTACTTTCTCCGCAGACAGGGAAACCGAGCCGGCCTGGTCCCCAAATGGGAAACAGATCGCCTTCCTGAAAGGCAGCGCCATTGCCATCAAGCCCGTGGACGGCAGCCGCGAAGCCCAAATCATCATATCGGGAAAGGAAGAGGAGTTCCGGATGCCGCGTTGGTCTCCGGCGGGTGACCTGTTGGTATATCAACGTCTTACGGTCAAGGGCTTTGACCTCTTGTACATTCCGCTACAGTCGAACCAGAAGCCGGTTCCGTTTCTGGATACACCGAACCTCGAGAGATATCCGTCCATTTCTCCCGACGGCCGGTACCTTGCCTACACCACCGACGAGACACAGACCCAGCAGATCTTTGTTCGCTCATTTCCGGCCGGAGAGGGTAAGTGGTTGGTTTCCTCAAAAACCGGTAGAAGGCCTCGTTGGAGCCCCAAGGGCGACGAACTCTTTTTTCTGGATGACAATACGATGATGGCCGCGCGCATCCGCTTGCAACCCAGCTTCAGCGTTCTGGGAGTGGAAAAGCTGTTTGACGGGGGCCCGCAACGGCTTGGCTTGCAGGGGTCTGGCTACAGCGTCATGCCTGACGGCAAGGGCTTCGCGGCTGTGCAGGGCGAAGGAGAAGGTGCCCGCCGCATCGTCGTCGTGGAGAACTGGCTCACCGAGTTCCAGAAGAAGCAGTAACCTTCGTATCTAAATCATAACCACAAAGACCACCGCCGCCGCCGCGAACACCGGACCTCGCGGCAGCGTCAAGGCATCCGGACTTGCCAGGTCCAGTTGCTGTTCGGCCTCATGCGGAGCACGCAGGTGCGCCAGCGCCCTCACAATCGTCGCCACGTTCCACAGCGTCCGCCGCAAGCGACCCTTGTAGACCACCAGCACGATCGCCACCACTCCTCCCAAGACCGCATTGATGAGGAAGATGTAAAGGAAATTCATCGGACCCGTGATCGCGCCCGCCGCCGCCATCATCTTCACATCCCCACCGCCCAATCCGCGCAGCAAATACAGCGGCAGTCCGATCGCCAGCGCCACACCCAACCCATAGCCCGCCGATTGCAGTCCGGCCCATCCGCCCAACCACGCCTGCAGTCCTGTCCCCAGCGCCAGGCTCGAAACAGTCAACCAGTTGGGGATGCGCCGCGTCCGCCAATCGGTCACGGCGGCAACCGAAGTGAAGACGATCAGCAGGACCCGGGAGGCAAGCGCGAGATCCGTCATGGCAGCTACACCTCAGTGTATTCTGTTAGTGCCATGCATCCATCGGAACCCGCGATGTCGGCCGAAGAGTTGCGACAGCTCGCCTTGGCCGTCATCGCCGCCGACCCGTTTCCTCAACTCGCCTCCATCGACGGCGATCAGCCCCGCGTCCGCCCCGTCTCTCCTGTCCGCAGCGACGGGTTCACCATCTACGTCGCTTCAATGCGCAGTTCCGGCAAGACCGGCGAGCTTGACCGCAATCCCAAAGTCGAACTCTGCTACCTCACCAAGGACCATGACCAGGTTCGCATCACCGGCATCGCCGCTTATGTCTCAGACCCCGATGTGCGCGCCCTCATCTGGGATGCAAACCCGTTGCTCCGCGCCTACCTCACCTCGGTGGACAATCCCGAGTTCATGCTTTACAGGATCAGCCCGGTGCGGATCCGGTTCATGCGCGAGTGGGCTTTACAGTATTACGACGTTGACCTCAGCGCGTCCCCCACAGCGCCGGAGCCATCTCGCGGTTGATCCGTTCCCACTCCGCCAGCAGTTCCCGCGCAACCGCCGGCTCACGCGCCGCCAGATCGTTCTTCTCTCCCAAATCCGAGGCCAGGTCAAACAGCCGGTAGGCGTCGTTGGCATCGCCACGATCCCGCTGCTTCACCAGTTTCCATCTCCCTTGCCGTAACGCCGAACTTGCCCCGTGCCGCCAGAACAGGTTCTTCCGCCCCAGACTGCTTGCCTGTTTGCTCAGCAAAGGCAGCAGATTCACCCCGTCGCTTGCCCCCGGCGCGAATGGCGCTCCGCCCGCTGCCGCAACCGCTGTCGGCAGAATGTCCAATGACGATACCGGTTCGGACACCACCTGTCCGCCCGGAATCCGGCCTCGCCATTGCGCCAGAAACGGCACGCGAATCCCGCCTTCGAACAGTTGCCCCTTTCCTCCGCGCAACGGACCATTGCCCGAGGTCAACTCCGCCGTCGGGCCGCCGTTGTCGCTGATGAAAAACACGAGCGTGTCCTGCTCCAATCCGTGCTCCCGCAGCTTCCCCAGCACTGCCCCCACACCATCGTCGAGCGAGGCAAGCATGGCCGCGAACACCTGCCGGTGCTCATCTCCGATTCCGTTGAACCGCCGCATGTCCGCCGTCAACGCCTGCATCGGGCTGTGTACCGCATTGTAGGGCAGGTAGAGAAAGAACGGCCGGCTCCGATTGCGGTCAATAAAGGACAGCGCCTCGCGCGTGAAGGCCTGCGTCAGGTACTCTTTCTCCTCCACCACTTTCTCCCCGCGCAGTAGAAAGTTCTCATCGTCATAGGGCGGCTCATTGCTGCGCAGACGCGTGGTGACGCCCTTGTACGGCGGTGGCACAAAGAAGTGCCCCTCATGCAGGAAGCCAAAGAACTCATCAAAGCCGCGGCGCTGCGGATGGAACTGCGCCGTCCCGCCCAGGTGCCATTTCCCGAACGCCCCGGTTGCATAGCCGAGCCTGCGCAGATGATCCCCCATCGTTTTCTCGCCCGCCGGAAGGCCGACCCTCGGATCCAGGTTCTGCCGGCCCGTCGCGTTCAGCTCATGCCCGAAGCGGGTCTGATAACGCCCGGTGAGAAACCCCGCCCGCGATGGGCAGCAGAATGGCGCGCTCACATACCCGTCGGTAAACCTCACGCCGTTGGACGCGATGGAGTCGATGTGCGGCGTGGGGATTTGCGGATTGCCCTGGCAGCCCAACTCCCCAAACCCAAGATCATCGGCCACGATGAACACCACGTTCGGCTGGCGAAGCTGTGCCGCTTGCAGCCCGAGTCCGCCGAGTAGCAGTTGCCGCCGGGAGAGCGCAAAGGGCGCCGTCCGCGCCCCCAAACGGGCCAGAAACACGCGGTCTTGGAGGCGCCGGAGCGAGTCCGTTTTGCGCGTGTTCCTCAAAAGCTGCATCGCGCTACTTCTGCAACAGGAAGTTGCCGACAAACATCGAGTCGATCCCCGAGGAGTAAAAGCTCCGTACCGCATCGCGCGGCGAGCACACCAGCGGATCGCCAAACAGGTTGAAGCTCGTATTGTAGAGCACCGGCAGGCCCGTCGATTTTCCTGCCGCGTGCAACAGGGACCAGTACAATTCGTTGTCCTGCTTGCGCACCATGTGCACCCGCACCAGATCCTTGCCGAGTATCGCCGATTCAAACGTCTTGCGATGCTCCTTCCGCACGCGCCCTACCGTCGCCAGAAACCGCGCATTCGGGCCTACCTCAAAGTACTCCGCCGCCAGCTCCTCCGGAACCGAGGCCGCGAACTTGCGGAACGGTTCCCGCCGCTTGATGTAGGTGTTCAGGTTCTCTGTCGAATAGGGATTGCGCGGAGACGCCAGGATGCTCCGGTTGCCCAACGCGCGCGGGCCAAACTCCATCCTCCCGTGCATCCAGGCGATGATCTTGTCGTCGTTCAGCTCTGCCACCGCGCGGTCAATCAACTCGCCCGTAGTCAGCAGGTAGCGGAACCGCAGCTTGCAGTTCTCCAGCACCTGCTTGATCTCTTCCGCATTGTAGCTGGGCCCCAGGCATAAGCTCCCCGCGCCGCACCGCTTGCTTTGCCGCAATGTGCCGAACCAGGCCTGGAACACCGCGCCAATCGCGGTGCCGGTGTTGCCCGACGCCGGTTGCACAAACACGTTCTTCCAGTTCCCTGAATTCTCCAATGCCGCCACCAGCAGAGCATTAAACGCAAGCCCTCCCGCCAGTGCCAGATTCTTTCCCTTCCCCGCCATCGACACCACTGTCTTCTCGATGGCCCCTTGCAAGCCGGCTGCTATATGCGCGCGCAGAGAACCTGGAACCTCTTCCTCTTCCGTGATACCCAGCTTTTCAAAGAACCGCGCGCTGAACCCGCCCCGCTTGACTCGGCTGCTATCGAAAAAGGTCCGCTGCAACCGGGGCCATTGGCCCTTCGGGGCCGCCAGCAATTCGAGAAACAGCTTTTCAAACCGGTCATCCCCCGACGTGGAAAGCCACTGCACTTTGTGTTCATCCGCGTTCGGCTCATAGCCGAGCAGCGCCGTGACACGCCCATACAGATCGCCCAGCGAGTCCGGAAAGTACATCTCCCGCACCAGCTCCAGCTGATTGCCCGAGCCCTTCCACAACGCCCCGCAGCGCAGGTCGCCCTCTCGATCCAGCGTCAACACCGATGCTTCATCAAATCCGGAAGGATAGAAGGCCGACGCTGCATGCGCCGTGTGATGATCCACCAGCACCACCTGCGCGCCCTCGAATTCCGCGCGCAGCTTCAGATGCAGAGCCGTATCGGGGCCGCCGCCAATCGGCCGCACCAGTGCCGCGCAGGCCACCTGATGAGGTTGCACGCCCGCAATCCGCAAACAGGCGTCGATCGCCTCTTGCGGCAACTCGCCGGCACGATGGGAGCGCGCTACTTTTTTCTGCTCGGCAGCCGCTACCAGTTCCCCGTCGATCAGCACCGCCGCGGCGGCCTCGTTCAATATGCCGCCAATTCCGAGAATGACCATGAAGCTACTATTGTAGCGAAAACCTAAAAATCCAACTTCAGCGCGAGTTGGAAGGTCCGCGCCGGAGCCGCGGTCCCCGTGATCACGCCGAATGCGGTGCTGGTGGGCGACGTATTTGGGTTGTTTAGAATCGTGTGGTTTAAAGCATTGAAAGCTTCCGCGCGAAACTGCAATCGCACACTTTCCCTGATCTGGAAATTCTTGAGGGCCGAAATGTCCCAACGGTGCTGGCTGTCCCCGCGGATGCCGCTGAACCGCAGCGGGAACCCGCGCAGATTGAAGGAAAGCTGCTGGCTGGCTGTGCGATTGAAACCGGACCCAGTGTTGAACCAGCGGTCCGCATTGCGTTGATCGGACGCGAGCGCGATGTCTTTGATGTTGCCGTTGAAGATGGCATTGCCGAAGCCAAGCGCCTGCCCGGACTGATAGATGATCACCGCATTCAACTGCCAGCCGCCCGCCACGAGATTGAGCGCCGCGGGCATGTTTGCGCCATATTTTCGCTTCCTGCCGAACGGCAGTTCGTAAATGCCGCTCACCGCGATCCGGTGCGGCCGGTCCAGATCCGAGATGGACTCGTACGGCATCACGTCCACTGAGTTGAGGAATGAAATGGCTTCCATGGCTTTCGACCACGTATAGGCCATCTGGAAGGTGTATCCGCGTGAGAATCGTTTTTCCGCGCGAACTTGCAAGGAATGGTACCAGCTATAGCCGATCGGCTGCTCCACTGTGATCCCGCTGAATTGAGGGTAAGGCCGGAGCAGGTTGGCCCGGGAAATATTGGCGCCATAAATCGGGTTCGTCCCGCGGAACGGATTGGTGAACTGTTGTCCGAGGTAATCGATCGTGGCCTGATCCCGCGTGGGGGAAGTGCTCAAATACTGGCCGGGGGTGGCGTTCAATTCCCGATCCATTCCCAGACGCACTCCGCGATTGCCGACATAGCTGATCTCGCCGAGAAACTCTCCCCATTGCCGCTGCACGCTCATTGACCACCGTTGCGAATAGGCGGTGGTTCGCGCGCGATTGTAGAAGTCGATCCCTTGGCCCAGATTCGTGGACAACCCGCCGCTGGCGCCCAGTGGCGGAAGCAGGCCCGTGGGAAACGGATTCGCGTTGCTGGCTACGTACGTGAGTCCGGTGTCGAGCGAGGCCTGAATCGGCGTGTTTTGCGCGAATCCAGTCTGATTGGCGCTCGTCTTGTTGACCCCGATCGAATCATAGAACATGCCGTATCCGGCGCGCACCACGGTCTTTGGATTCACCATCCACGACAAACCGATACGCGGCATGAAGTTGTTGCTCTCTCCGGTGTAGAAATTGCGCGGCGTTCCGCCCGAGTTGGCAAACAGTAGGCCGCCCTTTGCCTGAAACGCCGCCGGCGAAAGCTCGGGAATGGGGCTGCGCGCATAGTTGGCCTTGGCCTGCGCCTCAACCGGACTGGCCGAGGTGTAATCGAAACCGCCGTTGACTCGATCGTAACGCTCCGTGATGGGCCATTCCTTCTCATAACGGAGACCCATGTTCAGAGTCAGCTTGCGGGTCAGCTTGAAGTCATCGTGGATATATAGCCCGAGGAAGCTGTCTTGAAAGGCGTAGCTCGCCGAACGGTCCATCGATCCGCCAGGTATCCCCAACAACATCGAGGCGAGTTCCTGCCCAACCAGGGCGGATGCGGAATTGTCCAGCGGACCTCTGGTGTATGTGGTGGAGTAAGACAAGTCAGGCGAATTCTGCCGGGGAAAGCGGTTCCCGAATGCGCGGTAGATCCGCGAATCCATGCCGAACTTGAGGTTATGCGTTCCCTGCAGACGCGTAAAATTGGCCGCCAGGGTGTGTGTCAGGCTGGAGTTGGTGCCGTCGCCGGACTCCCAGGGGGAAATTGTCGAAAAGGAGCCTAGGCTCACCCGCGGGACAGTGGCCAGCGAACGGTCCGTCAGGCCCACCAATGCCGGCGAGAACCCCAACGAGGCCAAGTCGTAGCCCTGCGTCACCCGGCGCTCCGGAAACTCCTGGTTCGTAAAACCGTAACGAATATTCAAAAGCAGTTGCGGGTTGATCACCAGCACATCGTCCAACGCCACCCCGCGATTGATCCGGTTCAGAATGATCCCGTTGATCCGGTTGTCGAAATGATCGTTCTTGTCCTCTTCCCAGAAGTCGTAGTGAATCCGCACGAAAACCCGATGGTTTTCACTGAAGGCGTGATCGACGCGGGCGATGTGCACATAGTAGTCTTCCAGAGACCGCAACGCGCCGTTGAAGTAGTTGTTCAAGCCATTGCTGGTGCCGGGCAGGTTGGCCGCCGGATACAGGTTCGCAATCGAAGTGCCCACCTTGTCCAGTCGGCTCGCAGGCAGCAGGTTTCCGGCAAACGGATTCCGGCTGAAACGTCCGTTGGGAGCCGGTGCTGTGGTCAAGGGATCATAGATTTGGTAGCCGGGACCCAGCCGCAACAACTGTGAAAAGTCTCCCCGCCTTTGTTCGGCCAGCGGTACAGTTCCGGCAAATTGGCCCGGAACGATCCACTTGTTCGCCTCCCAGGCGTAGAACCAGAAAGTCTTGTTCTTCCCGTTGTAGGCCTTCGGGAGGAAGACCGGGCCGCCGATGGAAGCCCCGTAGCGGTTGTCCTGATAGACCGGAGGCTCTGTGTTGTTCTTGTTGTTGAAAAAGTTCCGCGCATCAAAGGACCGGTTGCGGACAAACCAATGCCCTTCCCCGTGCAGGCTGTTCGTCCCGCTGCGGGTGCTTACGTTCACCACCGAACCAATCGTGTGCCCGGTGCTGGCGTCGTAGGTGGCCGTCTGCATCTTGAATTCCTGAATCGCCGTCTGCGGCGGGGAAAACGCGACACGCGCCCGCGCGGTTCCGTCGGCGAAGGGGTTGGACACCCCGTCAATCTGGAATTCGTTGTTGTAGGTCCCGTTGCCATCGGTGGAGATCTGAGAGTTGCCGTTGTTGAATGCCGGCTTGCGATCCCGCAGGTTCGTCCCGTTCACCACCCCGGGAGTCAGAAGCGCCAGCTCGAAGGCATTGCCCGCCAGCGTTGGCAGTTCCAGAATCCGCCGTTCATCGATCACCTGGCCCAGCGACGGACTCGTCGTGTCCAGCAGCGGAGTGGTGGCCGAAACCTCCACCGATTCCGATACCTGCCCCACCTCCAGTGAGATCACCAGTTCCGTGATTTCTCCCACCCGAATCTGGACGCCTTCCTGCACAAACCGCTTGAACCCGGTCAATTCCGCGCTCACCGTATAACTGCCCGGCAGCAAATACGGCAGCGTATAGCGGCCGGACTCATTGGTTTGCCCGCTGGCGCTCACACCCGTTACGGAATTCTTGGCTCTCAGCGTTACCGCCGGCACAACTGCGCCGGTGGAGTCTGTGACTCGGCCGATCATTGTGCCGCGAGGGTCCTGGCCCAGTAGAGCCGGAACCAGGACAAAAACGAGACCCAAAGACCAACTGTTCAAGCGTGACATTACATTAAGACCTCCTAATAAAGCGTTGTACCACAGTCTAGCAGCATCAGGCAGTAAACTGGAGGGAAGCATGCATCAACCGACGCGGCGCCAACTTCTCCAGTCCCTCGCTCTAGGCGGTCTTGCTTTGCCCGCCGGCGCGGCCACCAAACCCAACTTCCTGTTCCTTTTCACCGACGACCAGCGCTTCAACACCCTCAACGCCCTCGGCAACCCGGAGGTCCACACCCCGAACATGGACCGCCTGGTCCGACGCGGCGTCGCCTTTACCCACTCCTGCATCATGGGCGGCACCGTCGGCGCCGTTTGCATGCCAAGCCGCGCCATGCTTATGACCGGCCAGACCCTGTTCCAGGTGCATGACAATCTCATCGCACCCGCCGCCGCCCCGCCTTCGGCTCGTATTCCCAATAGCACTTTTCCGGAATTGCTGCGAAAAGCCGGCTATGACACCTTCGGTACCGGCAAATGGCACAACGGGCCTGCCCTTTATGCGCGCAGTTTTAGTCACGGCGGCCCCATTTTCTTTGGCGGCATGAGCAATCACGACAAGGTGCCGCTCAACGACTTTGATCCCACCGGCATATACGCGAAAGCAAACATTCACATCGGGAAGGGATTCTCCAGCGAGATATTCAGTAATTCCGCCATCCGCTTTCTTAAAGAGCGAAAAAAGGAGAAGCCGTTTCTCACCTATGTTGCCTATACCGCTCCGCATGACCCGCGCATGGCCCCTCCACGCTTCGCCGCCATGTATTCTCCCGATAAGGTGACGCTCCCCTCCAACTTCCTCCCCCAGCACCCGTTCGATAACGGCGAGCTTCGCGTCCGCGATGAAATGCTGGCACCGTTTCCGCGTACCCCGGAAGTGGTGCGCACCCACATCGCCGCCTACTACGCCATGATCAGCGAGGTGGATTTCGAGATCGGCCGCGTCCTGGATACGCTCGAGCAGACTGGCGAGGCGGACAACACCTACATTATCTTTGCCGCCGACAACGGGCTCGCCGTCGGCCAGCATGGCCTCATGGGCAAGCAGAATCTCTACGACCACAGCATTCGTGTCCCGCTCATCATCAGCGGACCCGGCATTCCACAGGGCCGCACCTCGGATTCGCTCTGCTACCTGATGGACGTCGGTCCCACCATTCTCGACCTCGCCGGCATAAAGTCCCCCAGTCCCGCCACCGGGCTCAGCCTGCGGCCCGTGCTGCGCGATCAGAAAGCCAAACTGCGGAACGAGGTCATCTTCGCCTATCGCCATTTCCAGCGCGGCATTCGAACGGATCGCTGGAAACTGATCGAGTACAACGTCAAGGGAAGAAAGACTACACAACTGTTCGACCTTGCCAAGGACCCGGCCGAACGCAACAACCTCGCCGCCCGGCCCGTCCACACCAACAAGGTCAGGAGCCTCCACGCCCTGTTGCAAAAACGCATGACCGAATACGGCGACCGCACCCAACTGGACTCGGACACATGGCCTGTTTTCGGCAAATAGCATGACCGCTCTCGCCGGCTATCACCCCGTGCTGGAGGCGCTCAAGGCGGGCGTTCCCATCGATTGCGTCCATATCGCGCGCGGCGCAGGCGGGACCCGCGTTCAGGAAATCGTGGACCTGTGCCGCCAACGAACCATCCCTGTCCGCTTTGAGAATCGCGACACGCTGGACCGCCTGGTCCAAGGCGCAACCCACCAGGGAATCGTCGCCGTCGGCGCGGAGCATCGCTATGCCGGCCTGGAAGATGTTGTCGCCGGCGCGCAGCTCCTGGTGGTGGCCGATGGCGTGGAGGATCCGCATAACCTTGGCGCAATCATCCGGACCGCCCACGCCGCCGGAGCCAAAGCCATCGTCATTCCGGAACGCCGTGCCGCCGGCGTGACTGCCGTCGTGGCCAAGGCCGCCGCCGGCGCTCTGTCACACTTTCCCGTCGTGCGCGCCACCAACATCAACCGCACCCTGGAGTCTCTCAAGGAACAAGGCTTCTGGATCTACGGTTTGGATGAGCGCGGCCAGACTCCCTACCACGATGTGGAATACAGCACCCCCACCGTGCTCGTGGTCGGCGCCGAGGGAAAGGGCCTCCATCAACAGGTTCGCAACCATTGCGACTTGCTCGTCCGCATTCCCATGGCCGGAGCCATTGCCTCGTTGAATGTTTCGGTCGCCGCTGGAATCGCGCTGTTTGATTGGAAACGGCGCTATCATCAACAGTAATGCGCCTATTTGTCAGAGCGGCTTCCTTAGTTGTCATATTTGCGCTGCTGCTGGCTGCGCGGGAACCGGTCCGCGGGCATCACGCCATGGTGGTGGCCCAGGAGCCGCACGCAACTGACATCGGCGTGGAGGTCCTCCGCCAGGGCGGTAATGCGGTGGACGCCGCGGTGGCGGTCGCCATGGCGCTGTCGGTCACGCACCCCTCGGCCGGCAATATCGGTGGTGGCGGATTCCTGCTGGTCCGCTTCGCCGATGGAACTTCCACCTTCCTCGACTTTCGCGAAACAGCGCCGCTGGCCGCCTCGCGCGACATGTACCTCGACGCGGCCGGTAAGCCCACCCGCGACAGCGTCCTGGGCTGGCGCGCCTCGGGCGTCCCCGGCACCGTAAAAGGACTCGCCTTCGCCCACTCGAAGTATGGCCGCGCGAAATGGGCCGGTCTCGTGCGACCCGCGGTGCAACTGGCTTCCGGCGGCTTTGAGGTTCCCTACTCTTTGTCGGAATCACTGCGCAGCGCCGCCAAGGACATGCTGCCGTTTGCCGAGTCGAAACGCATCTTCCTCAAGGACGGCGCGTTTCATCAACCGGGAGACCGCCTGGTCCAGCCGGAACTCGCGCGCACGCTCGCCCGCATCGCCCGCGATGGCGCAAGCGACTTCTACGAAGGGGAGACCGCCCGCATCCTGGCCGAAGAGTGCCGCAAGAACGGTGGCTTGCTCACGCTCGAAGATCTGAAACGCTACCAGGTCACTGAGCGCGTTCCTCTCCAAGGCTCCTATAAAGGTTACGCCATCCTGACCGCGCCGCCGCCCAGTTCAGGCGGCATCGGGGTGCTGCAAATGCTCGGCGTGCTGGAAGGCTCCGGCTATGAGAAGGCCGGCCCGGGTTCGGCCGCCGCCATTCACTTCGTCGCCGAAACTATGCGCCGCTTCTTTGCCGACCGCAGCGAACATATGGGCGATCCCGGCTTCGTGAAGGTGCCGTTGAAGGGACTGCTCGACCCGCGCTACATCGAATCGCTCCGCGCCACCATTGATCCGGACCATGCCTCCACCAGCCAGCAGATCAGGCCCGGCAATCCGGCCCGCTATGAGAGCGGCGAGACAACTCACTTCTCCATCATCGACGCCGAAGGCAACGCGGTCGCCTTTACCTACACCATCAACACGAGCTACGGCAGCGGCGTGACAGTGCCGGGGCTCGGGTTCCTGCTCAATAACGAAATGGACGACTTCGCCGCCAAGCCCGGCTCGCCCAACAACTTCGGGCTGGTGCAAGGCGAAAACAACCGGATTGAGCCACGCAAGCGCCCTCTATCCGCCATGACTCCCACCATTCTCACCCGCGGCAACAAGCTCTACCTGGTGCTCGGTGCGCCCGGCGGTCCCCGTATCATCAATGGGGTTCTGCAGACGATCCTTAACCTGATCGACTTCAAGATGAACATTCAGGAAGCCGTGGACTTCCCCCGATTCCATCATCAATGGATGCCGGACCAGATCAGCATGGAGAAGGGCTTCTCTCCGGACACCGTGGCGCTTCTGAAAGCCAAAGGACACGCCATCGCGCGGATTACCAACGTGGCTAGCATCGCCGCCATCCTGGTCGACGGCGGTTGGCTGCAGGGCGCCTCCGATGGCCGCGCCGACGATAAGGCCGCCGGCTACTAAGGACTTCGAATGATTCACGCCCTCTCCACTCATCTGTTCGTCAATCACCGGCTGACCACCAGCGCGCTGGACCGGGCCTGGGAATCCGGCATCCCGCTGCTCGAGATCTTTTGCGCCCGCCAGCACATCGACTACCGCAATCAGGCGCAGATCAATGAGCTGGGGCACTGGTTCCGCGACTCCAAAATGAAGATGCACTCGCTGCATTCTCCTATGTTCAGCGACGACTGTTGGGGGAGAACCGGACCCACCTCGGTCATCAACATCGTCGACACCGACAAGATGCGCCGGAAGTCGAGCGTGGAGGAAGTGAAGCGAGCCCTCGAGATCTCCGAAACGGTGCCCTTCCGCTTCCTCATTCAGCACGTTGGTGTCGCCGACGAAGAGTTCAGCGAACATAAGCTGGAAGCCGCATTTTCCTCGCTCGAGGAGTTGAACCTCTTTGCCAGGCAGCGCGGCGTCGACATCCTTTTGGAGAACACGCCCAATCGCCTCTCCAATGCTGAGAATCTCCTGGTGCTGCTTTCCGAAACTCACCTCACCAACAACTTCTGCTTCGACATCGGCCATGCTCACATGATGGAAGGCGTGGCGGTCGCCTTTGAACGCATGAAGCCCCGGATACGATCCACCCATATCCACGACAACAACGGCGTCGACGATGTCCACCTGTTTCCCTTGCGCTCCACCGGCGGCACCATCGATTGGTCCAAGGCCATGGAACTGCTGCGCACCATTCCTCCCCCGTGTCCGCTGGTGCTGGAGCTGCGCGAGGTGCCCGACATGGAGTCCCCGCTCGCCGTGGTCCAGGAAGTGTTCGAAAAACTGGAGAGTCTCTGATTGTCTGAAACTTCTAAGGAAAACGCGCAAAACGGAGCTGCCGTCCGCAGTGTTAACCAGGGTGTTCCTGACCAGTTTGTGGGCGCGGACGGCGCCCTTTGCGCTGCCTATCTACGCATCCGCATCGCCGAAGCCGGCTCCCACGACGGCCGCCAGGTGGAGATCGCCGGCTGGCTCTACAACATCCGGCGCTCCGGCAAGATCTGCTTCCCGCAACTGCGCGACGGCTCCGGCATCCTGCAATGCGTCGCGGTGAAGAGCGCGCTCCCGGAAGAGCTGTTTGAATCTCTCAAGCACCTCACCCAGGAATCTTCCGTCATCATTCGCGGCAAGCTGCGCGCCGAGGCGCGCGCTCCGGGGGGATTTGAGCTGGACGTCGAGGATGCGACCGTGGTGCAGCGTGTCAGCGAAGAGCATCCCTACCCCATCACGCCCAAGGATCACGGCATCGAGTTCCTGATGGACCACCGGCACCTCTGGCTCCGCAGCCGCCGCCAGCACGCGGTCCTCGGCATTCGCCATGAGGTGATTCGCGCCGTCCGCGACTACTTCGACACACACGGCTTCACGCTGGTGGATACGCCCATCTTTACGCCCGCCGCCTGCGAGGGCACCACGACGTTGTTCGAGGTGAACTATTTTGACGACGAGAAGGTGTTCCTCACGCAGTCCGGCCAGCTCTACAATGAGGCCACGGCCATGGCCTTTGGCAAGGTCTACACCTTTGGCCCCACCTTCCGCGCCGAGAAATCCAAGACCCGCCGCCACCTCACCGAGTTCTGGATGGTGGAGCCGGAGATGGCCTACGCCAACCTGGACGATGTTAAGCGCGTCGCCGAAGAGATGATCTGCTCGTGCGTCGAGCGCGTGCTGGCCAACCGCCGCGACGAGCTGGCCGTGCTGGAGCGGGACGTGTCCAAGCTCGAATCGGTGAAGCCGCCCTTCCCGCGCATCAGCTACGACGAAGCCGTGGCCGTGCTCCAGAAGAAGGGCAGCGAGATACAGTGGGGCGGCGATTTGGGCGGCACCGATGAAACGCTGCTGAGCGAAGACTACGACCGTCCGGTGATGGTGGACCGCTACCCCACCGCCATCAAGGCCTTCTATTTCGACCCTGCTCCGGACCGTCCCGAAGTTGCTCTCGGCGTCGATGTGCTCGCGCCGGAGGGCTATGGGGAAATCATCGGCGGGGGCCAGCGCATTCATGATCTCGACCTGCTCCTCCAGCGGTTGGAAGAACATCATCTGCCCAAGGAGGCCTTCGATTGGTATTTGGATCTGCGGCGGTTCGGCTCGGTGCCGCACGCCGGATTCGGCATGGGCATTGAGCGCTTCGTAACCTGGATGTGCGGCATCGACCACCTTCGCGAAACCATCGCGTTCCCGCGCATGCTCTACCGCACGCGGCCCTAGGAATCCTATGCGACAGTCACCACTTGCGATCATCGGAGTCCCGCTGGACCTTGGTTCCGGCCGCCGCGGCGTGGATATGGGACCTTCCGCGTTGCGCGTTGCCAAGCTTCAGGCCAAGCTGGCCTCGCTCGGCTACAAGGTGGAGGACCGCGGCAACGTCGCCGTGGATCAGCCGGAGAATCGTCCCATCGGCAGCGAGAACGCGCGGTACCTGGAGGACATCACCAAGACCTGTACAAAGTTGGCGGCGATGATCGAGAAGGCGGCCTCGGAAGGTTTTGCGCCGCTGGTGCTGGGCGGGGATCATTCCGTCGCCATCGGCTCCATTGCCGGCATGAGCCGGCACTTCAAACGGAAGAAGCAGAAGCTCGGCCTGTTGTGGGTGGACGCACACGCCGACATGAACACGCCTGAAACCAGCCCGAGTGGCAACATACACGGCATGCCGCTGGCCTGCTCGCTCGGCATGGGGCCGCACGAGCTCACCCACATCAACGGCTATGCGCCGAAGGTGGACCCGCGCAACGTCGCCCTGGTGGGTCTTCGCAACGTGGATCAACTGGAGCGCCCGCATGTGCGCCACTCCGGCGTCCGCTTCTTCACCATGCGCGACATCGACGAGCGCGGTCTGCGCGCGGTGATGGCGGAGGCCTTGCGCATCGTCACCGACGGCACCGCCGGTTTCCACCTGTCCTTCGACATGGACGTAGTGGATCCGCACGAGGCCCCGGGCGTCGGCACGCCGGTGAAGGGAGGGCTCACCTACCGCGAAGCGCACCTGGCCATGGAGGTGGCCGGCGATAGCGGCGCGCTGGTCTCGATGGAGATGGTGGAGGTGAATCCGGTGCTCGACGTGGCCAACCGAACGGCCGACTTGTGCGTCGAACTCATTATGTCCGCGATGGGCAAACGGATTCTGTAACCGGCCATGCCGCTTGCGCTGCTACTCTTCTTCGCACAGGCCTCCGGAGACCTCGTGTCAGCCATACGCGTGTTCGCCGATGTCTATGCGGCGGTGGAGAAGAACGCCGCCGACCCGATTGACCCGAACCGCGCCGTCTACGAGGGCGCCCTTCCCGGCATGCTGCGCAAGCTCGACCCGCACTCGGTCTTCTTCAGCCCGGGCCAATTCGATCAGCTCAAGGAACTACAGAGCTCCACCAGCAAGGGCTTTGGCACGGTCGTCTCGGTGCTGCCCGGACGGGTGATCATTCTCCAGACGGTGGAGGGAACGCCGGCGGCGCGCTCCGGCTTGCAGCCGGGCGATGAGATTGTCGCCGTCAACGGGATTCGCCTGGACTGGCTGGACATCGAGCAGTTGGTGGGGCTGCTCGGCGAGTCGCGGCGCAGGCCGGCCAAGCTCGACGTGCGCCGGCATGGCTCGCGCTACTCGCTCCAGTTCACCCTCACTCCGGAAGAGCTTGCCTCGCCGGCGGTGGATCGCGCCTTCATGCTGCAGCCCGGGATCGGCTATGTGCGCGCCACCAGTTTTGAAGCCGAGACCGGCAAGCAGATCAAGGAAGCGATCGAGAAGCTGGGCGGCGCCGCGCTGCGGGGGCTGGTGCTGGACCTGCGGAACAATCCGGGCGGCGTGTTGACCGCGGGACTCGATACGGCGGCGCTGTTCCTGCCGCCGGGCAAGAAGCTGCTGTCCATCCGGGGCCGCGCGCGGCAGGCCGAGGAGACCACGGTTCCCGACCGCGGCGCGCCGTACACGTTCCCGCTCGCCATCCTGATCAACGGCAAGAGCGCGAGCGCGTCTGAGATTGTCGCCGGGGGCATGCAGGATCATGACCGGGCCACGATCATCGGCGAGACCAGCTATGGCAAAGGGCTGGTGCAGAGCGTCTACCCTCTGTCGCAAGGGACCGGCATGGCGCTGACGACGGCCTTCTACTTCACGCCGAGCGGACGCTCGATTCAGAAGCCGTTGCCGGAGGGGCAACTGGCCGGAACGCCGATGTGGCAGAGCCTGGAAACGCAGACCGAGTTTCGAACCGACTCCGGCCGAAAGGTGCAAGGCGGTGGCGGCATACAGCCGGACTATGTTGTGCGGCCGGGG
>Ga0080064_1003575_pt1 | contig 22003 bp, 18 predicted proteins | sample Subgrocontami54m_FD_69260 | JGI IMG/M metagenome (GOLD analysis project Ga0080064, IMG submission 69260) | Subsurface groundwater microbial communities from S. Glens Falls, New York, USA - GMW46 contaminated, 5.4 m (SPADES assembly) (version 2) ...
GGATCTTGGAATCGATCTTCTTCGCGCCGAGATGCCGGAGGTCGAGGTGCACGACCGGTCCGTACGGCCCCGCGATCGTCCGCCCCTTGGCCAGCTCCTGCATGAACGCCTGGGACAGGCGATCGCGAGGCCCGAGCTCCATCGACTTGAAGACCGGATCCTTGTGCGGCGTGCCGAGGTTGTAGTCCTGCAGGTACCGGTAGCCGTCCTTGTTGATCAGGTACCCACCTTCGGACCGCGCAGCTTCCGTGATCAGGATGCCGGTAAACGGCAGGCCGGTCGGATGGTACTGGACGAATTCCATGTCCTTGAGCGGCGTGCCCGCGCGATAGGCCAGGCTCATCCCGTCACCGGTGTTGATCGAGGCATTGGTCGTGAACGGAAAGACCTTGCCGCATCCGCCGGTGCACAGGATCACCGCTCGCGCGGTGATCGCCTCGACGCGTCCCGAGGCGAGATCGATGGCCACCACGCCCTGCGCGCGCCCTTCATCGACCAGAATCCTCGTCACGAACCATTCGTCGTAGCGCTTGACGGTCGTGTATTTGAGCGAAGTCTGGAACAGCGTGTGCAGCATGTGGAAGCCGGTCTTGTCGGCGGCAAACCACGTGCGCATTTTCTTCATGCCGCCGAACGGCCGCACGGCGACGCGGCCATCGGGCTCGCGGCTCCACGGGCAGCCCCAATGTTCGAGCTGCAACAGCTCCTTCGGCGCCTCCTTGACGAACGCCTCGACCGCGTCCTGGTCGGTCAGCCAGTCGCCGCCGGCAATCGTGTCGAAGGCGTGCTCGTCGAGACTGTCATCGGGAGCAATCGCGCCCGCGGCGCCTCCTTCCGCGGACACCGTGTGGCTCCGCATCGGATACACCTTGGAGACGACCGCGATATCGAGACGTGGATTGGTTTCGGCGATGGCGATAGCGGCGCGCAGACCGGCGCCGCCGCCGCCAACCAGCACAACGTCATGATTAGGGATCACCGTTTCCTCCGCCGACCGGGGTTCGTACCTTCGTTGTGCGGAAAGCGGCCTTCTGCGAGCCGGGCGTTATTCCGCTGACAGGAGCTCGTCCATCAGGACGTGCCCGTCGTGGCGGACGATCCTCCGGCTCACGCTGCCGTCGTGGTATTCGTGGTGGATGCTGACGCACCCGCACGCGAACTCCACTCCGCGAGTGACGACGACGTCGTCATCGTGGTCTGAGTAGTGTTCCCCGTCGACGATTTTCCCGCACGGAGCGGGCTGGCCCTTGAAGCTGCCGTTTGCGTTCACGCATCCCCTCCTTCCGACGTTGCCTTGGGGTACGCCGAGACGCCGAGCTCCGATACGCCGTCGAAACTATTGCTGCGGGCTGCTGAGACCGTTACAGCAGCGAGCGGCAACGCCGGGGACCGAAGGGAAACCAGAGGTGGGATCGGAAGCCTCCCCGGCGGCTTCCGTGAGCCACATACTACACAGCCGGAGTGGAAGTTCAAAGTGGGAAGTTCGAAGTTAGAAGTAGGTGGAAAGTGACGCCAAGAACGAAGGGCCTTCGAACTTCGACCTTCGAACTTCCTACTTGAACAGGTGCAACAGCCTGGTAACCGGATCGTAGTACCGGCTGACGACGCGCTCCTTGAGCGGGATGATGGCGTTGTCCGTGATGTGGATGTGCTCCGGACATACGTTCGTGCAGCATTTCGTGATGTTGCAGTAGCCGATGCCCGCCGTGTCCTTCATGTCGGGAATCCGGTCCGCAGTGTCGATCGGGTTCATCTCGAGCGACGCCGAGTAGACGAAGTAGCGCGGGCCGATGAACTCGTCGAACTTCCTGTGCTCGCGCAACACGTGGCAGACGTCCTGGCACAGGAAGCACTCGATGCACTTCCGGAACTCCTGGACGCGATCGACGTCGCGCTGCGCCATGCGCCAGGTCCCATCGGGGGCATCCGGCTTGCGCGGCGTGATCTTCCTGATGCCCTTCTTTACCTTGAAGTTCCACGACACGTCCGTCACCAGGTCCTTGATCGGCGGGAACGTGCGCATCGGCTCCACCGTCACTGGCTCGTCGAGGTTCAGGTTGTTCAGACGGGACATGCACATCAGGCGCGGCTTCCCGTTAATCTCGGCCGAGCACGAGCCGCACTTCCCAGCCTTGCAGTTCCATCGGACCGCCAGGTCGGGTGCCTGCTCGGCCTGGATGCGGTGCACGGCGTCGAGCACCACCATTCCGTCCGACACCGCGGCGGTGTAGTCCCTGAAACCCCCACCGCCACCGGGTTGGGTACGCCAGATCCGAAACGTCGCCTGATCCCGCATTACGCTTTTTGCTCCTCGATCGCCTGTTTCAGATGCTCGGGCATCGGCGCGATCGGAATGCGCGACACGCGCATCCCCACGCCTCGTACCAGCCTCACCATGATGTTGAACGCGCCGAATTCCGGCGACTTATCCGGGTAATCCTCACGGAAGTGACCGCCCCGGCTTTCCCTGCGCTCGATCGCGGAGCGCGCGATGGCTTCCGATACCGGCAGGAGGTTCTTGAGATCGATCGACGTGTGCCAACCCGAGTGATATTCGCGGTGCCCTTCGACGCCGACGCGCGCGTTGCGCTCGTTCAAGTGCTGGAGATCGCTCAGCGCCTGCTGTATTTCCGATTCGGTGCGGACGATCCCCACGAGGTTCTGCATCGTCTCCTGCAGATCCTGCTGCACGCTGTAGGGGTTCTCGCCGTGGTTTCCACGCTCGAATGGCACGAGTGAGTCCTTGATGGCGCGGTCCGACGCGCCCTCGTCGAGACGCGGCTGCCCCGCCTGGCGCGCATACTGCGCCGCATACTCGCCCGCGCGCTTGCCGAACACGATCAGATCCGAGAGCGAGTTGCCACCGAGACGGTTCGCGCCGTTGATCCCAGACGCGCATTCGCCCGCGGCGAAGAGGCCGGGAATGTTCGTCATCTGCGAGTCGCCGTCCACGCGGATGCCGCCCATCATGTAGTGCATGGTCGGGCCGATTTCCATCGGCTCCTTCGTGATGTCGAGGTCCGCAAGCTCCTTGAACTGATGATACATGCTCGGGAGCTTGCGCTTGATGTGCTCCTCGGCGTTTGGCAGCTTCTCCTTGATCCAGGCGATGTCGAGGAACACGCCGCCGTGCGGGGAGCCACGGCCCGCCTTCACCTCGCGGTTGATGCAACGCGCCACATGATCGCGCGTCAGCAGCTCCGGGGGACGACGGGCGGTCTTGTCGTGCGTCACGTAGCGCCAGCCCTCTTCCGGATCCGCCGCCGTCTGCGGCTTGTAGTTGTCGGGGATGTCGTCGAACATGAAGCGGCGGCCCTGGTTGTTCCTCAGCACGCCGCCCTCGCCGCGCACGCCTTCCGTCACGAGGAGGCCCCTGACGCTTGGCGGCCAGACCATCCCGGTCGGATGGAACTGGACGAACTCCATGTCGATCAGCTCGGCGCCGGCTCGGTAGGCCAGCGCCACGCCATCGCCGGTGCCTTCCCAGCTGTTGCTGGTCACCTTGTACGCGCGACCTGACCCGCCGGTGGCGAGGATGACCGCCTTCGCCGAGAACACATGGAATCGACCGCGCTCGCGGTCGTACGCCACAGCGCCGGCGACACGCCCGCTGTCGAGCAGCAGCTCGATGACGGTGTGCTCCATGTGGACGGTGGCGCCCAGGTAGATGGTGTGGTCCTGGAGCGTGCGAATCAGCTCCAGCCCCGTGCGGTCGCCGACGTGCGCGAGACGCGGATAGCGATGGCCGCCGAAATTCCGCTGGTTGATCCGGCCATCGGGCGTCCGGTCGAACACCGCGCCCCATCCTTCGAGCTCACGGACCCGGTCGGGCGCCTCCTTGGCGTGCACCTCCGCCATCCGCCAGTTGTTGACGTACTGGCCGCCGCGCATCGTGTCCGCGAAGTGGACCTTCCAGTTGTCGCGGTCATCGTTGTTCGCCATGGCCGCGGCCATGCCGCCCTCGGCCATGACCGTATGAGCCTTGCCGAGGAGCGACTTGCAGATCAGGCCGACGGAGACGCCGGAGTTCGCCGCTTCGATCGCGGCCCGCAGTCCGGCGCCGCCGGCGCCAATCACGAGGACGTCGTACGTGTAGGTCGCGTTCGCTGCCATTAGAGGATCCGGAAGTCGGTCCAGATCGCCATGGAGCAGAGACGGACGTAGAGGTCAGAGAAGCCGACGGTGAAGAGACTCAGCCAGGCGAACAGCTGGTGCTTGTCATTGAGCGCGCTCGAGCAGGCGTAGGCTTTGTCGCAGACCGGATGCTTGGACACTTCGTCGTGCGACCCGCCGACCAGGTGGCGCATGACGTGGCAGCCCAGGGTGTAGCAGCTGAGAAGAACCACGTTCACCGCGAGGATGACTGTGCCGAGGCCGAGACCGAATGTCTCGCCGCCGGTCGCCGGATCGGGCCACCACATCGCCTTCCACACGTCGTAGGACAGCATGAACAGGAACAGCACCGCGATGTACATGAAATAGCGATGGACGTTCTGGAAGATCAGCGGAAAGGACTGCTCGCCCCAGTAACTCTTCCGCGGCTCACCGACAGCGCAGGAGGGCGGGTCAGCCCAGAACGCCTTGTAATAGGCGCCGCGATAGTAATAACACGTGAACCGGAAGAGACCAGGGAACGGAAGGATCAGCAGTGCGGGTGAGAAAGGAAGAAAGGAGGGAAACCACGCCGGCTTCGGTCCAAACCACGCATGGGGCGAATCTCCCCAGATCTCAGGCGCGTAGAACGGCGAGAGGTACGGGCCGTAAGAGTAATGCGCATTCTGAAACGCCGCCCATGTCGAGTAGACAACGAACGTCGAGAAACCGAGAAAGACCGCGAGCGGTGCCGCCCACCACGCATCGCGCCGGCTCGTCGATCCGAACCCGCGCGATACATCTGTCACCGGAATGACCTGCATCCAGCCTCCTGCCAGGCATTCGTCATTCGTGATTGGCGATTCGCGATTGGTGATTGGTGATTCCAATCACCAATCGCCAGTCACAAATCACGAATCACGAATCACGAATCGCTAATCTAATGTCGAGCCAACTCGTAATCTTATTAGCGACTGCTCGATGCCGCAAGCGCGCTGGTGCCGACGAAGCCGGCCTTCGCGCATTCTTCGGCGACGGTGAGGTACCGCTGGATGGATTGAATGCCGATGACGTATGGATGCCGCTCGTCGGGTTTGCGCGTCGCGAGCGCCTTCACCTTCCCCTTCGTCCCGTCGTACATCGTGTGATTGGAGAGGAGCACGTCCGCCCCCGCCTTCGTCGTGATGTCGCGGAACCGCTGCGCCGACACGATGTACGGTGTGAAGTTCTCCGGCTTGGCTGCGAAGTTGAACGCCGTGCCGCCCCACGTCGCGACGGTGTGCGGCGTGCCACGATCCTTCACCTGGAAGGTCGTCGAGATCGTGCCGGGTGTGTGACCAGGCGTGAGATACATCGTGATCGTCGTATCGCCGAGCGTGAGCGTGTCGCCGTCCTTCATCTCGACGTCACGCTTCGGCCGGATTGGCTCGCGAATCGAACGGTCCGCGACGTCCCAATCCTCCTTCGACATCACGACACGCGTGCCGAAATGGTCCTGCAGGTATTTTGCGCCGCCGATGTGGTCCGTATGCGCGTGACTGACGATCGCGTACTTGATGTCGGCCGGATTCAGCCCGAGCTTCTCGAGGCCATTCACGACTTCGTCTTCGATCGAGTAGTCGTAGATCGTATCAATCAGGATGATGCCTTGCGACGTCGTGACCGCCCACGCGGAATACTCGGTCATGCCGACGAAATACAGGTTGTCGAAGACCTTCGCCGGCTCGGCATGCCACTGGGCGACCGGGGGCGGACCGCCCTGGCGCTGCGGCGCGGCGCCACGGCCCTGGCTCGCCGCAGCCTGTGGAGCAGGCGAAGGCGGCTTTGACATTGCCTCCGCCTGCGTGCAGATGCGGGTGTAGAGCTCGGTGTGCTCGGTCCCGGCCGCCGCCTTGGCCGCAGCCAGGTGACTCTCGAACGTCCCCGCGACTTGCGCGGTCGCGATCGATCCCGCGAGTCCGGCGGCCACACCTGCGGCGACCAGCATCGTCTGCAGCGGCTTTCTCATGGCCTGGCCCCTAGAAAGACGGAAGGCGGGCTGAAACGCCCGCGCAGGTAGAAGACAGATCCGCGGCCAGCCACCGGGCGACCGTGGCTGGCAGCGGATATCGCTGAAGGTCTAGTTGGTGCCGTTGCCAACCACCGTGAAGATTCCGGTCGCATTGCGCTTGGGAACCTGCCCGACCTTGATCCTGGTGATCTCCTTGCGCGCGACGATGTCCACGACGGAGACGGTGTTGTCGTGTGCATTGGCGACGTACATCTTCTTGCTGTCTGGGGTGTACGTGATCCAGTCGGGAACGAGTCCGACCTTCACCTCGCCCAGGTACTTCAGATCCGGCATCGAATACCCGTAGACACGGCTGTTGAACTTGCTCGTTGACCACATCTGCTTGCCGTCCGGCGTCACCAGAATGCCGTGCGCGGGCGCGCCCTGGATGCCCTCGCTGTTCCGCTCGGCGACCGGGATGTCCGGGAGCTTGATCCGGGTCAGTTCCTTCCGCGACTGCCAGTCGACCACCGCGAACCCGTGGAGGTTGGTCAGCTGGGTGAACATCCGCTTGGTGGAGCCGTCGGGATTCGCCTCGAAGCAGAACACCCGCACGCCTTCGCCGTCGCCGAAGAAGATCGACCACACGGCGCGCTCGAGCTGCGTGTCGATCGCCGTCGCCTGGAAGCCGCCGGTTGACCCCGCGACCACGAACTTGCTGTCGGGCGTCATGATCGTGTTGTGCACGCCGCCCAGCACGCGGATGAACTTGATCTTCTCGAGCTTCACCGTGTCGATGACGTCCACACCGCCGGTGGCGCCGGTGATCGCCGCGTAGACGCGATGGCCGTCCTTGTGGATGGCGATATTGTTTGGCGGCCCGGTGAGCGGAATCCGCTTGATGACCGACAGCGTCGCCATGTCAACGACGTCAACGGTGGCCAGCCCTTCATTGGTCACATAGAGGCGGGTGCCGTCCGGAGACGGAGCCACGCCGTGGCCCACTTCGATGCCGTTGATCTCGGCGACCACCTTGTCGATGGTCGGGTCGATCAGCATCACGCTGTCACCCGCCGAGTTCGACTGGATGATCATGACCTTGCCCGCGGCCGCCAGTTGCACGACGGTCACGGCGACAACGGCCAGCAGTCCGATCACGAATAGGACCCAGGTGCGACGACGTGTGGTAGTAGACGACCTCATGGATCAAGCCTCCTTAGGTGCACTTTCGTGCGAGTGGCCAACTGCAGAAGTATAGGCCGGGAAGGGCGATTTTAGGCGAAAAGCAGCACATCCTCCTCGACCTCGCCGATTTCAACGGCCGCCCCTTGCACGGCTGTCACGTGGAACTGATACAGGCCGCGCGGCGACGGGCCGAACAATCTCGATCCGTCTTCCATTCTGAACGTGCTGTTGTGGCACGGGCACACATAGACGGGCTGCGTGACCTTGCCCAACGCGCTGGTGATCTCCTCCGGCAACGTGCCGGGATCGGCGATGAAATCGACGTCGCATCCCTCGTGCGGGCACTTCAGGCAGACGGCCCTGAACCGTTCTGGTGCGTTGTCGCCGGCCGAGGTTCTCACGACCATGCCGCTGATGCGAAGCGGCTGATTCGGCATGGCGGCACTCGACAGCGTCACCCCGTCGGCCGTGAACGGAAATGCCTTCCCCGGTGTGGCCAGGTCGTCGAGACGCACCAACACCGGCCGGGCAAGAGGCCGGAACCGAACCACCTCCGCTGCCTGCGCCCACACGCGGCGACCGAGAGCCACGAGAACGAACGTCAGGCACTGCCAGAAAAACTGCCTTCGGCCGCTCGACTTCACGAACCGCGTACCCACGCCGCGAGCGCCTGCCACTCAGGATCGTTCTGCGAGTGCCAGTGCTTGCCGCCACCATGCCAATGGCCGCCGCCCGCTTCGGTGTCGAGCGGGTTGATGAGCAACACGCTCTTCAGCGGATCGCCGGGCACCACCAGGCGCGACACGCGCTCGAAGTTCCGCCGTGACTGCTCCTCGGTGTAGCCGGCGCTTCCCGGCGGCAGCGGCTCGAGATACGCGTTGCCACCGCGTGTATGACACGCGCTGCAGCGGGCGTTGCCCTTGCGCGCCGACGTCAGGATCGGCAGTACCCGAGTCTTGAAGACTTCATAATCCAGGACTGAAGTCGCCGCAACGGGGGCGCTCGTTCCCTGGGCGAACACAGGCTGCGAGATGACAGGCCAAAGGACGGGCTGCAGCTTCAGTAACACGGCCATGGCCATGACGAGTACTAAAGCGGGAGCCATTACGGTAAACCCTGCTCGTTTCATGACTTCCTCGATGGAATTTGCAGGCGGAAGTATAACATTCGCCCGTTGTCGCAGCGTGTGGGTCCTTGGGAATTGGGAATTGGGAATTGGGAATTCGGATTTATTTCCGCTTTGGCTTGTAGACGTGGGTACTTTGGCCGAAGAACACTTCCGCGCTTTCCATGAGCGTTTCTGAGAGCGTCGGATGGGGATGGATCGTCATTTTGAGATCCTCGGCGGTGGCGCCCATTTCGATGGCCAGCGTCCCTTCGGCAATCAGCTCACCGGCGCCCGATCCCGCAATGCCGACCCCGAGGATGCGGCCGGTCTTCTTGTCGAGCACCAGCTTGGTGAGCCCGTCGGGGCGGTCGATCGTGATGGCCCGGCCGATCGCCGCCCAGGGGAACTTCGCGACCTCGATGTCGCGTCCTTCCACCTGCGCTTGCGCCTCCGTCAGACCGGTCCACGCAATCTCCGGATCGGTGAACACCACGGCGGGAATCGCCAGTGGCTCGAAGACCGCGCGGTGACCTTGGATCGCCTCGACCGCCACGCGCGCTTCATGTGACGCTTTGTGCGCCAGCATCGGCTCCCCTGCCACGTCGCCGATCGCGAAGATCGTCGGCTCCGCGGTGCGTCGCTGGCCGTCGGTCTCGATGAATCCTTTCGCGTCGACCTTGACGCCGGTCGTCTCGAGGCCGGGTATTTTCGAGTTCGGCCGGCGACCGACGGCGACGAGCACGCGATCGAAGACTTCCTCGGAAGGCGGACCATCTCCCTCGAACGTCACGCGGATGCCGTTCTTCTCCTCGGCGACCTTCACAACTTTCGTGTTGAGCATGATCTTCGAGAAGAGCGTCTCGAGGCGCTTCTGCAGCACCGACACGAGGTCGCGATCAGCCCCGGGCAGGAGGCCCGCCGTCATCTCGACAACGGACACCTTGCTGCCGAGCGTCGCGTAGACCGTGCCCAGCTCGAGGCCGATGTAGCCGCCGCCCACGACAAGCAGAGACTTGGGCACGTCCGGCAATTCGAGACCCGACGTCGAATCCATCATGCGCGGGCTGTCGAGCGCAAGAGAGGGCACGCGCGTGGGACTCGATCCGGTCGCCAGGATGCAGTGCTCGAACAGCAGCTCCGTCTCTCCACCGGCGCCTGCGATTTTCACCGACTTCGGACTGGTGAGCGTCGCGCGTCCCTGGATGAACTTCACCTTCCGCATTTTCGCGACCTGGCCAACGCCCCCCGTCAGCTTGTCGACGACGCTCTGCTTGAAGGAGCGAAGCTTGTCGATGTCGAGTTTCGGCTCGCCGAAGGTGACACCCCACGCGCTCGCGTGGCGCGCTTCGTCGATCACTTTCGCGACGTGTAGCAGCGCCTTGGACGGAATGCAGCCTCGATAGAGGCAGACGCCTCCTGGATTCTTGTCCTCGTCGACGAGCGTGACCTGCATGCCGAGATCGGCGGCATAAAACGCCGCGGCGTAGCCGCCCGGCCCCGCGCCGAGGACAGCCAGTTGAGTGGTGTCGCGCGCCATCAGCCGAAGAGTGACAGGAGGAAGGGCTGTTCGATGGCTTCAACGACCCAGCGGAGGAAGCGCATGGCATCGGCGCCGTCAATCACGCGGTGGTCGTAGGACAGTGATAGCGGCAGCAACTGCCGCGGCTCGAAGCGGCCTTCGGGCCGCTTCGGGGGCGGGTCTGAAGACCCGCCTTTACCCTCGGGGACAAATACCGGCTCGACGACGCCGCGCGAGACGCCCAGGATCGCGACTTCTGGCCAGTTGACGATCGGCGTGAAGTACGTGCCGCCAATGCCGCCCAGATTGGAGATGCTGATGCCGCCGCCGCTCATCTCGTCGAACGACAGCTTCTTCGCGCGCGCCTTCTCGGACAACCGCTGCATCTCGACCGCAATCTGGGTGATGTTCTTCTGATCCGCGTTGCGGATGACGGGGACGAGCAGGCCGTAATCGGTGTCCACGGCCACGCCGACGTTGACGTACTTCTTGTAGATGATCGCGTTGTTGTCGGCGTCGAGCGATGCGTTGAACTGCGGGAACTGCTTCACCGCGGCCGCGAGCACCTTGACGAGCACGGCCGTCACCGTGAGATTGCCGCCCGCCTCTTCCACCTGCTTGCGGAACTTCGCCCGCAGCTCCTCCATCGGTGTGATGTCCGCCTTGTCGAACTGGGTCACGTGCGGGATGGTCGTCCACGCGTGGCTCAAATGCTCCGCCGTCTTGCGGCGGATGTTGCTCATCGGCTGCCGCTCGATCGGCCCCCACTTCTCGAAATCGGGCAACGGCACCGACGTGGCGGGCTCGCGCGTCAGCGTCGTACCGACGCTGCTCAGGATCCTGCGTGCGTGCTCCTTCACGTCTTCCTGCGAGATGCGTCCGTCCGGGCCGTTCCCGTGCACCTCGTTGACGTCGACACCGATTTCGCGAGCCAGTCGCCGGACCGATGGAGATGCCGGCGCCGCCGGTCCCGCCTCCGCTCGTGCTTCCGGAGTGAGCTTCGGCGTGGCAGGCCCGCCTGCCCGTGGCGCCTCCGGCGTGAACTTCGGCGCGGCAATCCCGCTGGCTCGTAACGCTTCAGCCTGGCCCCGACGCGCCGAAGCCTGCGGAGCAGGCGAAGGCGGCCGCGGCATCGAGACGACCTTCTGATCAGCCGCCTTCGCCTGCTCCCCTGGGTTCGGCGCGCCAACGCCGTTTTCGTCGACGGTCAGGATCACCGCGCCGACCGTCACTTTGTCGCCTTGCTTGACCCTGATGTCCTTGACGACGCCAGCCACCGAGGAGGGAACTTCTATGGTCGCTTTGTCGGTTTCGAGCTCCACCACCGGCTGCTCGCGCGCGATCGTGTCGCCGACCTTCACCAGTATCTTGGCGACGTCCCCCTGCGAGACGTTCTCACCCAGTTCGGGAACTTTGAATTCCTGCACTAATCAGCTCCGAGCGCTCTTCACAACGACAAGCCACAGAGACACAGAGTCACAGAGACGAAGGAAGGAATCTTACTTTGTATCCTCTGTGTCTCTGTGTCTCTGCGTCTCTGCGGCCCGTCATCGTGAACGGCGCCACGAATCATGAGACTGCCGGGTTTGGCTTTTCGGTATTGATCCCGAGGTCCTTGATCGCTTTCTCGACGACCGCCGTGGCGATCGTGCCGTCCTTCGCCAGCGCGCTCAGCGTCGACAGGACGACAAACTTGGCGTCCACCTCGAAGAAGTCACGCAACGCCGCGCGGTTCTCGCTGCGGCCGAACCCGTCGGTCCCAAGCGAGGTCAGCGGACGCGGCAGCCAGCGGTCGATGCCATCCGGCAGGATCTTCACATAGTCCGACGCGGCGACGATGACGCCCTCGGTACCCGCGAAGCACTGCGTGACGTAGGGGATGCGCGACTTCTCGGCAGGATGGAGCCGATTCCAGCGCTCCACGGCGTGGCCGTCGCGATAAAGCTCCGCGTAGCTCGTGACGCTCCAGACATCAGCCGCAACGTCGTACTGATCTTCGAGGATCTTCGCCGCCTTGATCACCTCGGGGAGGATCGCGCCGCTGCCGAGCAGTTGCGCTCGCGCGCCGCCTTCCTTCTTGCCCGCCTTCTTGTCTGACGCCTTGAAGCGATACATCCCCTTGAGAATGCCGTCCCGCACCCCATCGGGCATCGGCGGCATCTCGTACTGCTCGTTCATCACGGTGATGTAGTAGAAGATGCTCTCGCCGTTCACGTACATCCGACGGATACCATCCTCGATGATGACACCGATTTCGTACGCGAACGCCGGGTCGTACGAAATCAGGTTCGGCACCGCGAGCGACAGGAGGTGGCTGTGGCCGTCCTGGTGCTGCAGCCCTTCTCCCGCCAGCGTCGTCCGGCCTGCGGTCCCGCCAAGCAGGAACCCGCGCGCCCGCGAATCGGCGGCCGCCCACACCAGGTCGCCAACGCGCTGCATGCCGAACATCGAGTAGTAGATGAAGAAGGGGATGGTGTTGATACCGTGGGTGGAATACGCGGTGCCGGCGGCGATGAAGGAGGAAATCGAGCCGGCCTCGGTAATTCCCTCCTCGAGAATCTGCCCCTCTTTGGCTTCCTTGTAGTAGAGGAGCGTGTCCATGTCGACCGGCTCGTACAACTGGCCGACGTGCGAATAAATCCCGACCTGCCGGAAGAGCGACTCCATACCGAATGTGCGCGCTTCGTCGGGGACAATCGGCACGATGAGCTCGCCCAGCGCCTTGTCCTTCAGCAGCTTCGCCAGCATTCGCACGAATACCATCGTCGTGGACGCCTTGCGTCCCTCGGTGCCCTTCTCGAACTCGATGAAACAATCGTGGAGCGTCTCGACCTCGAGCGGTTCGAACGCGGTGATGCGCCTGGGGACGAATCCGCCGAGCTGCTTCCGGCGCTCGAGTATGTAGCTCACTTCGGGGCTGTTGTCCGACGGTCGATAGAACGGTGCCTTGGCGACCTCCGAGTCGGCGATCGGGATGCCGAAACGGGTGCGAAATGCGCGCAGCTCGTCCTCGTTCATCTTCTTCTGCTGGTGAGTGATGTTCTTGCCCTCACCCGCTTCTCCAATGCCATAACCCTTGATCGTGCGCGCGAGGACGACGGTTGGCTGCCCGGTGGTGCTGACCGCGTTGGCGTACGCCGCGTGCATCTTCACCGGATCGTGGCCGCCGAGGGTGAGTTTCTTCAGCTGTTCGTCGGACAGGTGGCTGACCAGTTCCTGCAGCTGCGGATCCTTGCCCCAGAAGTGTTCGCGGAAGTACGCGCCGGACTCAACCGCGTACTTCTGATATTCGCCGTCGACGACCTCGCCCATGCGCTTGACGAGAAGGCCGTCCTTGTCCTTCTCGAGCAGCTGATCCCATTCGCCGCCCCACAGCACCTTGATCACGTTCCAGCCGGCGCCGCGGAAGTTCGCTTCGAGCTCCTGGATGATCTGGCCGTTGCCGCGAACCGGGCCGTCGAGACGCTGGAGGTTACAGTTGACGACGAAGATCAGGTTGTCGAGCTTTTCGCGGGAAGCGAGGCTGATGGCGCCAAGTGATTCGGGTTCGTCGGTCTCGCCGTCACCAAGGAACGCCCAGACTTTCGAATCCGATCGTTTCTTCAGCCCGCGATCCTCGAGGTAGCGCATGAAGCGCGCCTGGTAGATCGCACAGATCGGCCCGAGGCCCATCGAGACGGTCGGGAACTCCCAGAAGTCCGGCATCAGCCACGGGTGCGGATATGACGAGAGGCCGCCGCCCGCTTTCAGCTCGCGCCGGAAGTTCTCGAGGCGCTCCGCCGGAATACGTCCTTCGACGAACGCACGCGCGTAGATACCAGGCGCCGCGTGTCCCTGGAAGAAGATGACGTCGCCGTCGTGGTCGTCGCCCTTCCCCTTGAAGAAGTGATTGAAACCCACTTCGTAGAGCGTGGCGGCCGACGCGAAGGTCGAGATGTGACCGCCGATGCCATCGTCGGCTTTGTTCGCCTTGACGACCATCGCCAGCGCGTTCCAGCGCACGACGCTCTTGATACGGCGTTCGATTTCGCGACTGCCGGGGAACGGCGGCTGCTCGGCTGTCGGAATGGTGTTGATGTAGGGAGTGTTGGCAGTAAAGGGTTGCTTGACGCCGTTGCGGCGCGCATGATCGGCCAGCTCACGAAGGAGGCGGCTGACGCGCGCGGACCCGCCGGACTGCAGGACATAGTCCAGCGACTCGAGCCATTCGCGGGTCTCGAGCGCTTCGAGCTCGGCCGCATCTTTAGGCGCACTGTTCCGCATTGATCCTCTACTGGACCGTTCGAACCGATTGAGTAATGGTCACAACCGGCCTTCGAGCACGATATATGACAGCGACAACGGCCCAGCCCGATGGTAAGTTCGTCAGCACGCCAGTCATGACCTCTTACAACCCTCTATTGTAGCGCCCCATTGATCTCATGAAACGGTTGAGCGTCGAACTTCCGCCGGGACTCGCCGACGTACACCACTCGATTGTCTCGTGCGAACGGTGCCCGCGCTTACGACATTACTGTCGCCGTGTCGCGCAGCAGAAGAAGCGCGCCCATCGTCATGACACGTACTGGGGTCGCCCCGTTCCCGGGTTTGGCGACCCGCTCGCGCGATTACTCCTGGTGGGGCTTGCGCCGGCCGCGCATGGCGCGAATCGAACTGGGCGCGTGTTCACCGGGGATGGCTCAGGCGATTTCCTGATGTCCGCACTCCATCGTATCGGCTTTGCGAACATCCCGACATCACGACATCCTGATGATGGATTGCATCTCACCGACGCATACATCCTGTCGGCGGTCCGATGCGCTCCGCCTGACAACAAACCGCGGCGGGAGGAGATCACCCGCTGTCTCGATCACCTCGAGGTTGAACTCACACACTTGTCCAACGTCCGTGTCGTTGTCGCACTCGGCAAGATCGGATTCGACGCGTGGCTGCAGTTGTTGAAACGCAGAGGCGTCAAGCCGTCGCCACGTCCTCAATTCGGTCATGGCGTCGTTGCCAGAGTGGGAGACGGATTGCCGTTATTGATTGGCTGCTATCACCCGAGCCGTCAGAACACGAATACTGGAAAACTCACGCCGCGCATGATGGAAACTGTTTTCAGGCGAGCGCGGCGCATCTTGGACGGCGAATTGTCAATTGCATAGCAGGCGCTTCAGCGTCTGCGAGTCGACGTTTCCACCGCTCATCACGCAGCCGACCTTCTTCCCCGCCAGCTTCGCGCCGTACTGCTTGGCGGCCGCGAGCGGCGCGGCGCCGGATCCTTCAGCAAGGTTGTGCGTGAGCCGCAGTGCGGCCCGAACTCCTTCCTCCAGCTCCGGCTCGTCGAGCGTCACGATGTCATCGAGCTGCTCTTTCAGAATCGCGAACGTCAGGTCGAACGTGACGCGTGTGGCCATCCCCTCCGCGAACGTATCGACACGGTCGGCGGTCACCCGCGTGGGGCCACGCCACGAGCGTGTAAACGCATCCGCACCCGATGCCTGCACCCCGACAATCTTGGCCTTTGACGAAATGCCGCCGCGTACCACACAGCAGCCAGACGCGCCGCTGCCACCGCCGATCGGAACGAACACGTAATCGAGATCGGGAATCTCCTCGAACATCTCAGCCGCGTAGGTCCCGACGCCCGCAATCAGCTCCGGCTCGTTCGCCGAGTGGATGTAACGCCATCCTCTTTGGGCAACGAGCTCCTCGACGCGCTCTCTCGCAGCATCATAGTCGCGTCCATATTCGATGACCTCGGCCCCGTACGCGCGCATCGCGGCGTTCTTCTCCGGGTTGTTCCCTTCGGGCACGAAGATCCGGCAGGTCACGCCGTGGATGCGGCTGGCGAAGGCGATCGACTGCCCGTGGTTGCCGGTGCTGGCGCTGACGACGCCGCGGCGACGCTCGTCCGGCGTCAGCTGCGCGACGAGATTCAGGCCACCGCGAATCTTGAAGGCCCCGGTCGGATTGTGATTCTCGTGCTTGACCCACGTCTCGCAGCCAAGCCACTCCTCGAGCAGCGGATGACGCAGCATGGACGACGGGCGCATCGCGGAATACACGCGGGCGCGCGCATCGAGAACGTCCTGCAGTGTCGGAGCCTGCATCATGCGATTATCATCGCTGTCCTTGGTGTGCTTTGTGGCCGATCCGTCTTTGTGGCCTGCGTGGCTAGCCATTCGTCGCGCACGCGCACCGCCACATCCGGCCTGTTGCTGATCAATCCGTCGACGCCCCACGCGAGAAGACGGCGCATGTCCGCTTCATCATCGACGGTCCACACCTGTACCTTGAGCGCGGCCTGATGCGCGTATCGGATGAACCGCGGCGAGACGATCCGCGTCCCTTCCGCAGACTCGGGCACCTGGTATGTGTGGTACGGCGCGCGGCGGACCGGCCACCGAAGCCAGGTACGGTACAAAGCGAGCCGCACCTCGGCGTGGAACGCGCTCGACGGCACCCCGGGGAGCGCTGCGCGCGCCGCGCGGGCGCTCGCCGGCCCGTAACCCGCAACGCAGACGCAGTCGAGCGCGTTTGCGCGACGAATCTCCTGCGCGACCGCGTTACCCATCGCTGGGGTATATACCTTCATTTCTATGATCGTCGGCACTCCCCGGTACCGACGAAGCACTTCGGCTAGCGCCGGCACGCCGATCCCACGCCCGCGAAATGGAAAGGCGCCTCCGCGCTCGAATTGGTAGCCTGCGTCCAGGCGGGCGAGCTCATCCGCCGTCTTCGCGGCCACTGGCCCCGACGCGTCGGTGGTCCGGTCAAGGGTCGTGTCGTGGTGGACCACGACGACCCCATCTGCCGACAGATGCACGTCGATCTCGAGACCATCCGCCCTGGCAGCCATCCCGAGATCGAACGCGGCGATCGTATTTTCAGGCCCGAGATCGCACCCGCCGCGGTGAGCAAAGACCTGCGGGCGGGAGGAATCGAAGAAAGGCACAACCCGCAATGCTAACGCGGACGTCCCACGGTCATTGCGCTTTCAGCATTCAGTATTCAGCATCTAGTCCGCCGTCGCGCCAGTTGCGAGTGGCGTGACCTCGCCGGATCTCGCGACGAGACCGGCGCGAGCGAAGGCGGGTAGAATCCCAATATGCCCAGACCCTCAGGGATTTCGACCGTCGGCGAACTGCGTCGCGCCATCGCCGATGGCACGGTGCCGCGCCGCGACGTGCATCAGGAAGTCCGCGACAACCTGATTCGCAAGCTGCGCGCCGGCGAAACACTCTTTCCCGGCATCGTCGGCTACGACGACACCGTCGTTCCACAGCTCGTCAACGCGTTGCTTTCGCAGCACAATTTCATCCTCCTTGGCCTGCGCGGCCAGGCGAAAACGCGCCTCCTTCGCGCGCTCGTCACGCTGCTGGACGATGACATTCCGGTCATGCCCGGCTGCGAGATCAATGACGATCCGCTCGCGCCGATCTGCGGGGCATGCCGCGCGCGTCTGGCGGCGGAAGGCGACAAGACTCCGATTGGGTGGCTGAACCGCGACGCCCGGTACGTGGAAAAGCTCGCGACGCCGGACGTCACGATTGCCGACATGGTCGGCGATATCGATCCGATCAAGGCAGCGAAGGCCGGTCTTCAGCTCTCGAGCGAGCTGACGATGCACTACGGGCTGCTGCCACGGGCGAACCGCGGGATCTTCGCGATCAACGAGCTGCCAGATCTCGCCGGGAAGATCCAGGTCGGGCTCTTCAACATCCTGCAGGAAGGCGATGTCCAGATCAAGGGCTACCCCGTGCGCCTGCCGCTGGACGTGATGATGGCCTTCACCGCCAACCCGGAGGACTACACCGCACGCGGCAAGATCATCACGCCGCTCAAGGACCGCATCGGCTCTGAGATCCGCACACATTACCCGGCGGGCCGTGGAGATGCGATGGTGATCACCGCACAGGAAGCGTGGCTGAAGCGCGATGACGTGGGCCCGCGAACGGAGGTGCCCGCGTTTGTCGCCGAAGTCGTCGAAGAGATTGCGTTCCAGGCACGGCAGGACCGGCGAGTCGACAAGCGCTCCGGTGTCAGCCAGCGGCTCCCGATCTCGGCAATGGAAAATGTCGTGTCGAACGCCGAGCGCCGCGCGTTGATGAACCGAGAAGAGTGCGCGGTCGCGCGCGTGACTGACGTGTACGCGGCGCTTCCCTCCATCACCGGCAAGTTCGAGATGGAGTACGAGGGCGAGCTGAAAGGCGCCGAGAGCGTGGGGCGGGAGTTGATTCGCGCCGCGGTTGCCAACGTGGCTGACGGCTACATCTCGCACCTGGAAACGCGCCAGGTCATCGAGTGGTTCGATCTTGGCGGCAGCCTGCAGCTGGCCGACACCATGGGGACGAAGGCCGTCCTGGGGCACGCTCGCGACGTTCAGGGCCTCGTGGAACTCGCCCACGCAGCGGGCATTCCGCCCGATGCGTCGCCGGCGCTGCTTGCGGCAGGCGTCGACTTCGTCCTCGAAGGGCTGTATGCGTTGAAGAAGATCGGCCGCAGCGAGGAGCGCGGCTACCAGGCGACGGAGACGCCGGCGCGGCGGCCATCGCGCGAAGACAAATTCAGGGACGAAGAGCGGACGATCCCGTCGGCCCCGGCTGGTAAGAAGAAGTATTACAACTAGTGAAATACCGCTACACGAAATACACCGGCGACCTGCTCGACCAGATCGATCTCGAGGACCTGGTCTCGAAGCTGTCCGACCTGCTGCTCTCCAGCGGATTCAGCAATCCGTGGGGGGATCCCTCGAACGGTGACGAGGACCGCACGATGCAGGCGCTGCACGACGCAATCCTCGAAGCGCTGTTCAGCGGGGGTGTGCTGTCGGAGGAGGCGCTGCAGGAGTTGCTCGGCGAACCGGCGGACGGCGACCAGGAGAAGGCGCGGCAGCAGCTCGAGGATCTGATTCAGCAGATCATCGAGCGCATGATGGAACAGGGGTTCATCACCAACGCGCCCGACCTCGAACCGGAGCGCGAGCATCGCCGCGGAACCGGGGGCGGGATGGGCGAGGATTCCGGGCCGATCACCTTTGAGGTCACCGACAAGGCGCTCGACTTTCTCGGCTACCGTGCGCTTCGCGACCTCCTCGGCTCGATCGGCCGCAGCAGCGCCGGGCGGCACGACACGCGTCACTTGTCGACAGGCGTCGAGGCGATTGCGGCGCCGAAGCCGTACGAGTTCGGCGACACGATGAATCTCGACCCAAGCAGCACGATTCTCAACGCTGTCCAACGGCTGCACGCAGAAGGCCGCTTCGCAACCGGGGATCAGGGATCGGGGATCGGGGATCAAAGACGCGGAACCTCCGGATCCCTGATCCCTGATCCCGGATCCCTGGTCATCGACGTCGACTATCCCGATCTGATGGTCGCGCAGAGCGAATACCAGAGCTCCTGCGCGACCGTCATCATGCTCGACTGCAGCCACAGCATGATTCTCTACGGCGAAGATCGCTTCACGCCCGCCAAGCGCGTCGCGCTGGCGCTGGCGCATCTCATCCGGACGCAGTACCCAGGCGATTCGCTCCACGCCGTGCTGTTCCACGATTCGGCGGAGGAGATTCCGCTGAAACAGCTCGGGCGCGTCCGCGTCGGTCCGTACTACACCAACACCCGCGAGGGCCTCCGTCTCGCGCGGCGCATCCTCGAGCGGCAGAAGAAGGACATGCGGCAGATCGTGATGATCACCGACGGCAAGCCGTCGGCGCTCACACGGCCGGACGGACAGATCTACAAGAACGCCTTCGGTCTCGACCCGTTCATCGTGTCGGAGACGTTTGCCGAGGTGAACGCCTGCCAGAAGGCGGGGATCATGATCAACACGTTCATGCTGGCGCGCGACCCGGACCTGGTCGCATTCGTTCGTCGCGTGGCGTCTATCTGCCGCGGGAAGGCGTACTTCACGACCCCGTACACGCTGGGACAGTACGTGCTGATGGATTACATGGACCGGAAGACGAAGACGATTCATTAGTGATTAGCGATTTGTGATTGAACGGTTCGTGAAATCGCGAATCACCAATCACGAATCACGAATGACCCGATGCTGCCGCCCACCATTCCTCTCTTCCCTCTCCCCAACGTCGTCCTCTTCCCCAACGTGTTTCTCCCGCTCCACATCTTCGAGCCGCGCTACCGGGCAATGGTGAGCGACGCGCTCGACGGAGACCGCATCATCGGAATGGCCCTGCTGCGGCCCGGGTACGAGGCGGGCTATGAAGGGCGGCCGCCGGTGTACGAGGTTGGCTGCGCCGGTGTCATCACCCATTCGCAGCCGCTCGCCGACGGGCGCTACGACATCGTGCTGCGAGGCATCGAGAAGTTCAGGATCACGAGCGAAGACGCGAGTCGGCCGTACCGGATCGGATACGTCGCCGCGCTGTCAGAGGTGATTCCGCCTGCGGATGTGCAACCGCTTCGACGTCAGCGGCAGCGCCTCGAAGCCGTGCTGGCGGCGGCCGTCGAGCGCGTGCGCGCCGAGCCGAAGTTCCCACCGTCGGTGCCGGACGAGGATCTTGTCAACGCCCTCGCGCAGTATCTCGACCTCGACGCCGTCGAACACCAGGCGCTGCTCGAATGCAGCGGCGTCCTCGCCCGCTGCCGCGCGCTCATCGAGCTGCTGGAGATGAAGATTCACGCGCCGCGCGGCGGCTGGCCCGGCAAAGTCTTTCACTAACCACAAAGAGGTTTTCAACCACGACGTGCTCGAAGTGCACGAAGCAACAGTTTTTCCAGGAAGATCGTCGTGGTTAATCAGCGCGCAGCCGCTGTGCGAGCAGCTCGATGATCTTCTGCCCATGGAAACGCCCGTTCTCGATGAAGATGTTGCCGGTCTTCCTGCCCGCAATCGCGCCGCCGGCGATGAACAGGTTCGGTACGTTGGTTTCGAAGGTCTCCATGCTCAGATCGGGCGCCAGCGTCTCCTCGTCACAGTGAATCCCCGCCATGCGCATCAGATCGACGTCGGGATGATAGCCGGTGAGCAGGAACACACCATCGGCCGGAACCTTCTCGCGCGCCCCCTCCCGATCGATCACGACGGTCGTTGGGGTGATAGCGACCACGTGCGCGTTGAAGCGGGCCGCGATCGATCCCTCCTTGATCCGGTTCTCGATGTCCGGCTTCACCCAGTATTTGATGCTGTCGCCCAGTGTTGCGCGGCGATGTACGAGCGTGACGTGCGCGCCGGCACGAAATAACTCGAGCGACGCCTCGGCGGCCGAATTCTTGCCGCCAACCACGACCACGCGGCGGCGGTAGTACGGATGCGCGTCGCTGTAATAGTGCGAGACGTGCGGCAGGTCCTCTCCCGGAACGCCCAGGTAATTCGGCAGGTCGTAGTACCCGATTGCAAGCACCACCGCGCGCGCCTCGCGGACGCGCGTCGTGCCGCGCCGATCCTTCGTCGTGACGATGAACACATTCTCATCCGCGGACCTGACCCGCCTTCGTTCTTCGAGCTCCGGCGCGCGGGCAAGGTCCGCGCCGCCTGGATTGGGGCCTTGGCTCGCTGAAGCCTGTTCGCGCATCACGGGCGAAGGCGGCTCGATCGTCACGACTTCCTCATGAAACGAGACCGGCAGCTCATACGTATCCGCCACGCGGCGGTAATAACGCAGCGCCTCCAGCCGGGTGGGCTTGTCATAAGGCGTCGTCAGCGGAAGCTGCCCGATCTCGAGCAGCTCCGGCGTCGTGAAGAACACCATGTGCGTCGGAAAATTGAAAATGGAATTGACCAGCACGCCTTTCTCGACGACGACGTAGTCGAGGCCGTGCTGCTTGGCGGCGATCGCGGTCGCGAGCCCCGATGGACCCGCGCCGACGATCAGAACGTCGCGAACTGACATTTGACAATCATAGCGGGAGCAAACCTCTCGTGAGACGGGCCACGGAGTCGCGGAGAGACGGCGTCTGTGTCTCCGTGGCTTGTAGCAGTGAGGGTTGTTGGGGCCTATTGGAGCGGAGCGGGCAGATGTGACTCGCCCATGAGGAACTGATCGATCGCCCGCGCCGCGCTGCGGCCTTCGGCGATCGCCCACACGATGAGCGACGGACCTCGCTGCATGTCGCCCGCCGTGAAGGCCCCCGGCACGTTGGGCATCCAGGCCCCCGCGCGCCCC
>Ga0080064_1003578_pt1 | contig 21992 bp, 21 predicted proteins | sample Subgrocontami54m_FD_69260 | JGI IMG/M metagenome (GOLD analysis project Ga0080064, IMG submission 69260) | Subsurface groundwater microbial communities from S. Glens Falls, New York, USA - GMW46 contaminated, 5.4 m (SPADES assembly) (version 2) ...
TTTATTGTCAAAAGTATAAAACAGGAGTGATTGACGTTTTTCCTAATATGGAAGATTTTCCTCCGCAAGGTTTGATGTATGTCTTTGATAATGAACTGGGCGGGTTTAGCCGTGAGGGGATAGAAAATAGTTTAGAGGATAAGATTTCAGAATAAAGGTGAACCAAAATGGCATTACGCGAACCACAATCAATGGATGAATGTATCTATTTCACTAATCGTTATATCGATGACGGCGAAGTTACTGCCTGGGTCTATCGGAAAGACTGTCCAAAATGCAAGAAAGCAAAGATGGGCAAACCTGTCGTGAAAGGGAAAGTAAAAACCCGTGCAGAAGAATATGTCTGCCCTGCCTGCAGTTATACTGAACAGAAGCAGGAACACGAAGAAAGTCTGCAGTTGCAAGCAAAATACATTTGTCCGCACTGTGCGCAGAAAGGAGAATCAACTGCGCAATATAAACGAAAAAGTTACAAGGGAGTTCAATCATTCGTGGTTGTCTGCCAGCATTGCCAAGGGATAATACCAGTGACCAAGAAGCTCAAAAAAATTAAGGAAAAGAAATAAGGAAAAAGGTTAAATACTCCTTTTCGTTCTCATTGAAAAAAGAGGCAGTAGATAGTGAAACAGAAAAAATCTTCCCGGCATCATTTATTTTTGATTTCTGTTTTTGTGATTATTATCCTTCTTACGGTTACGGTATACATTCTTCAGCGTAATACTAATATAACCGCAGTAGCTGGAGAAGCTATCCGACAGCGCATCGATGAGACCAAACAGCTGGCTTTGTCAACTGAAGAGGCAAAAATAATCACTGCCTTCAAGCAAGGCGATACAGAAAAATTCTTAGAATGCCCTCCTACTTTGCAGCCGGCGACTGAACAACATTGGAAATTATTAGAGGATTGGAGATTATTACCTTTAAAAGCGATTGATGTCCGATGCGAAGGCAACCGCATTTTATGTTATTATGCTGATAGTGAGACTGAAATCAATCGAGCGGATCAAATTGTTGCTTACTTTGATAACTCCTTGGTTAAAGATTGCAAGAAAGGAAAATCTGGCTTGGGATGCAATTGTGAGATAGTGCTTTCTTCCTGACAACCGCAATCTTGGCAAGTTCTCGGTCAATAGCCAAGCCAATAGTGGCTGCAGTGAGGCTCTGTGGAAAATCTCAAAAAAGTCGCCTTGGCCGTGCTCTTCGTCTTTTTCTCGCTAAATATTGAAGGAAAAAGTATCTTAACTTTGTCTTCGAATAGCTTAGCTCGAGCACATCTTGGCCTAGGCGGCGACTTTTTCTACAGAGCCGCTCTGTGAGAAAAATTTAAATAACTTCTTCCTTTTCGAAACTCCATGAAATCTGCCTCTAAAACAGTAATCACTGCTGCTTTGCCCTATGCCAATGGGCCGATCCATATAGGTCACCTGCTGGAGTATATCCAAGCGGATATTTATGCTCGATTTCTGAAAATGCTCGGTAAAGATGTGTTATATATCTGCGCTTCTGACATGCATGGTACGCCTATCGAAGTGAATGCTAAAAAAGCCGGGATAGAGCCAGAAAAATTTGTGGAAAAATACTGGAAGGAGCATCAACAAGATTTAGCTTCTTTCTTGATCTCCATGGATAATTTCTACAAAACTCACTCCAAAGAGAATAAAGAATTATCAGAACATTTCTTTTCCACGCTTAAGAAAAAAGGCTTGATTTACATAAAAAATATGGATGTAATCTACTGTAAGAATTGCGATCGTTCTTTACCTGATAGATATGTCCGCGGCACTTGTCCTTTGTGCGGTATCGCTGATCAGTATGGTGATGTCTGCGAAGGCTGCGGCAGTGTCTTGAAAGGGACTGATCTACTGAATCCTAAATGTTCTATCTGCAGTAGTACGCCTACTATCAAATCCAGCCCGCATTATTTTTTCAAGCTCAGCGCATTTTCCAGCAAACTCAAGAGATGGATCAACTCTAAATCAGCAGATTTACAGTCGGAAGTCAAGAACTGGCTGAAAGAATGGCTGGACAAAGGATTAGAAGATTGGTGTATCTCCCGTGATGCGCCTTACTTCGGATTTGAAATCCCCGGCAGCAAGAAAGAATGCGACGAAGTGAAATATTTCTATGTCTGGCTGGATGCCCCCATCGGTTACATCTCTTCCACTAAAAATTACTGTGATAAAAAAAGTGATAAAAAAAAATCTTGCAGATGGGAAGATTACTGGAAAAAAGGCAGCACTCATCACTTCATCGGTAAGGATATCTCCTATTTTCATTTCTTGTTTTGGCCGGCCATGTTGATGGCTATGGACATTCCTCTGCCAAAATTGACCGTGCACGGATTTATTATCGTCAATGGTCAAAAGATGAGCAAGTCTCGTGGAACTTTTTTCACCGCCAAAGAGTTCCATAAACTATACGGAGCAGAAGCATTACGATTTTACTATGCCAGCCACTTACAGCGCAAGGTCGTCGATGTAGATCTTAATTTCGACGAATTTGCGGCAGTCGTGAATAACGTCTTAGTCGGAAAATTAGGAAATCTATGCTACCGGTCATTAACTTTTGCGGAAAAAAACTATGATGGATTACCGGCAGCTGTAGAGAACAAAGCACTGACCAAGAAAGTGTTATCCTTATCAGAAAAAATAAAAAAAAATTATCTGGCTCAAGATTATCATACTGCCATCAAAAATATATTGCTCATCACTGACCTGGGAAATGCCTACTTCCAGAAAGCTGAACCATGGAAAAGTAAAGACGAAGAAAAAACAAAAAAAGCAGTGTCCTGGTGTCTCAATCTGGTCAGGAATTTAGCCATCTTGATGACTCCTGTCCTTCCTGAGTTCAGTCAAAAAGTTTTCAATGCCATGGGAGAGAAAGATCTTCTTTTTAATGATATACACTTTAAATGGAAAGGAAAAGTGAAAAATGTTCCATTGTTAGTCCATAAAGTAGAGATTGTACGCAAAGAGACATTTCCGTTGCGATTGATGGTCGGAAAAATTCTGGAAGTCAAAGATCATCCTAACGCTGACAGTTTATACCTCTTGAAAGTAGATCTCGGAAAACTTGGCCAGAAACAAGTGGTGGCTGGCTTGAAAAAACATTTCCGTCAGGAAGATCTGCAAGGAAGAAAAGCTGTTTTTGTCGCAAACATGAAGCCTGCAAAATTGCGTGGAGAGATGAGCGAAGCCATGGTTCTGGCTGCTGATGACGGCGTTCACGTGGGATTATTAGAAGTACAGAAGCTGAGTCCAGGAGATGAAGTACATTTTGAAGGCACCGAAAACATGCATGCTGAAATCACCTTTGAAGATTTTATGAAAATAAACATGACTGTTCAGGCCGGGCTGGTATTCTATGCTGGCAAGAAACTGCTTAGTTCAGTAGAAGAAGTCAGAGTGCATGGCGTCAATGATAACGCTAAAGTACGATAATTCAGTTCAAATCAGTTTTCTATTACCATAAATAATATAAATCTTAATGCCTATTTGTTGTTATGGTTGAAAAAAGAACTAGTCTGTTGGATTCCATAACAGCAGAAGATCGAAAAAAATTAGATGAATCATTAAAACCATTAGACGGTGTTAGCCTTGGCGATCTATTTGAAAGTGCCAGACATGAAACAGAAAAATACAACCAAGACTTACGCACCAGAGCAAAAACTCCTGAACAATTAACTGAGGGTTTGGAATGCGTAGTTGAAGAAGTAAATGATTACCAAGGTTCTACTAGCGTTACTGATGAGCCTAGAATGGGCGGACCTTCTACTTCTCAAAAAACAGGTCATGTTTATCGTACTGAAATTCGTGTACTAACCGGAACTTTCGTAAAAAAATTGAAATTTAAAGGTTGGCCTCATCTAGAAGCAGGAGATACCATTAAAGCGTATATCCTTAAAGGCCAAAAAGAATCTGAAAAAAGTTTTGAAGTAGATCTTTATCATAATCCTCCTTCCCATTGGGTAGAACGAGATTACCAGCCAATCGAACAACCTTCTAAAATTGAAAAGCTCCGTGACGGCAAAGTAGTAGCAACCTATCACAACAGCTAAATTAAGGCTGGGTTTTAGTAATCTTTATATACCTTTATTCTTTCCTTAGAGCTGATAGAATGAAGCAAAAAAGAGGTAGTTCTAGTAGTACTTTTAGTAGTTTTTGCAATCTTAAACAGCCGATTCCTTCCCAACGGGGACAAGTCACTGTTTTTATCATCATAGGTATTGTTGTTTTATTCATATTTTCTGGCGTTCTGTACATCACCAAAGTAGCTACTAAAGAGGAGCTGACTGCTTCAGGCGAACCAATCGTTGCTGCCATTCCTCAGACATTTAAACCTCTGCAAGCCTACACTGAAAATTGTTTAGCTCAAGTAGGACGGCGCGGTTTACTTGTTCTTGGTCAGCAGGGCGGTTACATCTATCCTGATTTAGCGGGAAAATATTCTGCTGCTGATCCTACTAATGCTGACGGTCTAGATCTTGAGCCAATCAAAGTACCTTACTGGCATTACAATGCCCTGGCTAATGAAAATCCGCAGGTTTCCTATGCTTCTAAAAAGCCAGCTTTGTATGCTAAGGAAGATCCGGAATTAAGCATTGAATCCCAACTATCAAGATTTACTGAAGAAAATATTGCTGAATGTCTTGCGAATTATGCTGCCTTTGAAGCAGAAGGATTTACTGTTGATGTTCCGGCTTTGCAAGAAGGTTCAGAAAAATTAAAGGAAGTGCAAGTCACTGTTGCTGATCAAAGTGTTAACTTCTGGCTGAAGATGGAAGTGAAAGCCAAAAAAGGGGATGCAGATACAGTCATGAACCAATTCTATGTTCCGGTCTCTATCCGTTTCAAACAGATGTATGATACGGCTGCAGAGATCGCTGCGGTAGAAAAAAATCACAGCTTCTTAGAATTACAAGCTTTAGACTTACTGACTGCCTATGCCGGCGTCGATTACAATAGGCTTCCCCCTATGGAACAGATGACTTTTAATTCTCCGGTGCCCGTGATCTGGGCAGAAGCAGATGTCAAACTGAAAACAGAAAGTTTGCTGACATCCAGTGTTCCGTTACTTCGTTATTTAGGGAGTACTAATTTTTACCGCTTTGAATATCCACAGAAAGAAGGTGTTACTCAGAACTTTCGTGATCTTTACCAAAAAAATTATGATAACACCATTCTTCCTCTTGATAAAGCAGAGGGGATGGATGTTAATTTTGATTATTTCGGTTGGAATAGTTATTTTGACATGAACGATAAAGGTGGCAATATCGAGCCGAGTATCTTTTCCGGCCCTATGATCACGCCGATTCCAAAAATTCCTTTGGACATCCATCGTTATTATTCCACCTACGATATCAGTTATCCAGTATTGATAACCATCCGCGATCCAGCTGCATTAGAAGGACGAGGATATACTTTTGCCTTTGCTTTGGAAGCAAATCTGCGCAACAATCAAATTCCCACAGAAGGTTATACTCAGCCTGCCCCAATCGCTGCAGAACAGAAAAGTATGGTCTGCGATTCTGACAAGCGCAATACTGAACTGGTGAAAACGGTAGTGGTAGACAGCAGCAATCTTGAACCTTTAGAAGCAGTGCAGATAGGATTTTCTATTCCTGAACAAGATGATTGTGATATGGGATCAACAGATCATCAGGGCGAATTTGAAAGTAAATATCCTGCTGTTTATGGCGGAGTCGCTTCTTTTGTAAAAAGTGAATATCTCACTAGTTTCTATCCGGTCGATACCTACAGATTCAGAGAAACTCCAGGAACTATAGGATATGCAGTTGCTGGCGTTCCTGAATTAGTCGTTCCTTTGCACAAAAAAGTATTTATCAATATGTCGGTGCGCAAGAAAAGTTTAGAAAAATGTATCGCGGATGAAGACGGTAGTGATAAAAAATGTTTCACCCAAGGATTATTTGCTGCTGCTGGAAATTCAGTCTATACTTATTTCCCAGAATCATTGGATGAACAGCACAGCTGGTCTTTCTTGAATCAGGCTAAGCCTTTGACTAAAGATGAAACAGCTGTAGTAATGCTGAAGCGCGTTTCAGATACTGTTCCGGGAATTTTCAGCGAAGAATTCTCTTCCGCCGCCACGGTGCAAGGAGATGGAACCGCCTCGCTGGAATTAGTTCCAGGGATTTATGAAGTGACCGCCTTGGTGACCAGTTCAAAATCATTGACTATTCCTCAAGAAGAACGATGTACTGGCGGTTTATTTTTGCCGATCCCTATTCCTCAAACCTGTTTCACCTACCAAGAACAAGTGCTGGATGAATTGCTGCTGGGCAGATTGCAATGGGATCAGCCCAAGACCTATTTGACTATCACTCCAGAGCAATTATACAGCGCCGATAAAATAACTTTCACTGCGCTGACTTTCAATTTGGAAGGAGTTCCCGAAGAGGAACATCTCCGGATCTTAGAAGATTTGAATGTGATGGCGCAGTTAGGAAATCTATCACAACAACTTCGTCCACAACTGGAGCCGGTCTTTGAATAAGATGGAAAAATGATCATAAACCAAACTAGAACAGTATAAAATAAAATCATGAAACAAAAAAACGCGAAAAACATCTGGAGCTTGGCCGGCTTATTTATGATAATGCTAGTGCTTACCATGCCGGTGTATTCTGCCAGCGCGTTGGCAGCTTCTGTACAAATAACTAAGAATGAAGGAGAAGCAGCAATTCCACAGCATCTTGATGCCCAAGGCGATGTCTGGACTGTTGAAGCATTGATCTCAGGTGCAGGTACGAGCAATGCCAGTGTCAAACCGGAAGATGTTAAAATAAAAATTGGCGATAATCAAGCTCCTTTCACTTCGTGCTCGCCCAGCGCTTTAGGTGTTTTATGTAAATACATCAGTCCGCTCACGGACGGCATACAAGAAGGAGAGTATGCGTTTCAGGTAATTTATTCATTCTTGAACTTAGCTTTGAAAACTGAATCCGCTTCCAGCGGTGATGTTATTAAAGCGGATGGTTCAGCTCCGCAGATATTTTTCTCTCCAGGAAAAGTAAGTCAAGATAAAGATGGGAAAGTGAAGATAGATTTTACCGTGAATGATAAAAAATCAGGAGTTCCTTCTGCCGGATTGAAAAAAATTGATATCATTGATGGCGATACCGGAACAGTCCTGCAGACGATTGATCTTCCTGCAGGAAAAGAAACCTTTGGCTATTTGAGTGATGCAGGCTACGAAGGGGTTTTGCAGACCCAGCAATTGGCCGGCGAAGGCACCAAAAGATTAAAGATTCGCGCGGAAGATAATCTAGGGCATACTTCTTCCAGCCCTTCCGTATCTTTCTTTGCCGACTTTGTCAAGCCGCAGATTGGTAACCAATTAAACTTCACTAAATTCGGTCAGTTCATCGGACAGTTTGCTTCTTCCACCGATATACAAGTAGATGTAGTAGAAAAAAGTGTTCCTACGGTGACCGGATATTCTCAGCAGGCTGATCTAGATGGTGATGTCGCAAGCTGTGAAGCAGATGCTGATCTTGATAACTTATGGCACTGCACTTGGAATAATATTGATGTCAATCCTTCCGGCACAGTAACAGTGTTAATAAAAGTTGAAGATGAGAAAGGCAATGTCGCAGAAAAGAGTTTATCCTCATCATTTGTGGTAGACAGCGCAGCTCCAAGCATTAAATTTTTTGGTACTATCAGACAATTTGAAGGAAAAAGTTATCTAAAAAGCGGTGAGAATAGAATTATTTTACGCGTTGAAGATCAAGGTGCTGGTATAAGCAAAGATGGTATTCGCGCTAATTTAGCTGGATTGGGATTAACTAACTTGGCTGAACCGACTGCCTGTGAAGAAATATCTGGGGTATTAGAATGCTACTGGGATATCGATGAAGATGTCAATGAAGGCGTCTTGACTTTAGGCTTGTCCAGATTTCAGGATAATGTCGGTAATGAAGGTCTTGCTCCAGAGTTTGAATTCGTCGTAGATAATACTGGTCCAAAGGTGGAGTCTTTAGAAGTGTTTGGCCTTTCTGAAGTTGGTGATAAAGATTATTTCCAAAGCAATGACAAATTGAAGTTAGTATTGAAAGTTTCTGAAAGCAGCGGTCTTAGAGTGTTAGTAAATGTGCAGGATTTATTATTAGATGCAGAGAATAAATATCAAGCTAATGATTTCATTGATGAAGATGGCTGGGCTATCTTTACCGAGAAAGATTGTACTCGCGCTGAAGGAAGATGGGAATGTTCCTTGGAAACTGATGCTATCAAGAGCGGTCCTGAATCAGGATTGGAAGTTGATGTGCGCGTGCAAGATACTGCTGGGAATAATGCGGTGAGCTGGCCTGTAGCAGAAAATGAGCCAAAGAATGTCAAGAGATTTAAAAGTGGTAATGAAGAAGCAACTCTTACTATTGATTTACTTGGATTGACTACCGAAGAAAATCCTGATTTCTGGGAAGTGCGTAAAGTTGTTCCTGCCGGTGGCGCAGGAGCATTCATTGATTTAGATACTACTCAGCTTACCTACACTAGATTACCTTTCAAGATATTTTTGAATTCTGATTTGAGCGATGTGCGTGCTCTGGATATACAGTTGGTCAATTGTGCTGTTCCTCAAGCCGATGACAAAACAGAAAGTGCAGCTGCTGTTTCCAGCCCTGCTCCTGCCATCAGTCGAGCTTTATTGTATGGCGGTGTTTCTGCAGTCGGCGACTACGCGCCTACTCCTAATATGATTATTGAGTTTGAACCGTTTAATGGGCGAGAATTATTCCAGATTGGCCAGAAAGAAGAGACCGAATTTGTAAAGCAAGAAGTTGAATATGTATGTACCTTCAAAATATTTTCACAAGTTGGCAAGAACGCAGTAAGAGCTGCAGAAGTGCAGCAAGTCACGGTGTTAGTCCCATTTGCTTTTTCAGTCTTAGGCGCGCAGGATGAGAATCTCGATTTCGTAATTCAAGAAGCTCGAGATGACATCAATACTGCTTGGGATGTTATCGGGGTGTTGGCTGAGATTTTGAAATGGCTGGATTATTTGACACAGATATATAATATTATCACTGGGATAATAACAATATTCAGCGGAGTAAAACCTGCTGGTGATGCCATCACTGCAGTTCCAACCGGCGGCAAAGCAGCACAAGTTGCTTGGTGTTTCGGATTTACTGGTGGAGAAAAAGGCGCGGATGAGGGAGTAAAAATATTTGATAAAATAATTCAAGTATTGTCTTGTCGCCCAACTGGAGCTGCTGATTTAGGCTGGTATGGAACCTGGCAGTCTACCATATTATCTTTATACAATGTAGAATTATTAAAAGCGCCGGGAGATCCTCTTGGTAAAAATCAAGCTTTCCCAGCAAGAGATATCCGCGACAATCTCTTCCTCTCTTTTGCCGGATTATGTGTTCCGGGTATCATTAAGAACTTAGATAAGTTCAGGCAGATCAAATGCCGGAAGATCGCTTGCTTAGAAAATGAAGTCCGCTCTGGATTAGCCACCGTCAGCATGTGTGAGGAGTTGGAAGACTTATTAGTGTGTAAATATGTAGTGGGAGAATTATGGTATATTCTACCTTTCTCGCAGTTCTGGGATCAAGTCATTGGCGGCTTAGCAAAAGCATTTGCAGATCCTTTTGCGATAGTTCACACTGGGACAATAGTTGCCTGCGGAATAAGTTGTAGTATCAGTGGCTCAGTGTCTACCGCCTGTGATTATGCGAATTACATATGGGATATTATTGGCACTCTGGAGAAGATAGTCGGTTTCATAACCACCGTAGTAGAAGATTTCAGCAATGGCGGACTCAATTATTGCGATGCAGTCGGTGAGGATGTGATTTAGGAATGAAAAAAACTTTGTCCAAAAAAACCGGACAACTGTCCAAAAAAGTGGGACAAATGTCTCAAAAAGCTGGACAGTACAAAACATTGGAATTTTTTTACAAGAATCCATCTACAGCGTTTACTGTAAGAGATCTAGCTTCTCGCTTAGGGATGACTAAATCTTCCGTACAATATTATTTAGGACAGCTTAAGATGGAAGGCATTGTTTCAGCAGATAATCTGTGGATAGACTCATGGTTCAATAGGATACGAAAAACTAACTACTATATTGAACAGATTTGCGCCAGCGGTATAGTTGATTATTTGGAAGAACAACTAGGCGCTTCTGCAATAATACTCTTTGGAAGCATCAGAAAAGGAGAATCAGTTAAGGAAAGCGACATTGATTTGTTTGTGGAATGTGCGCGAAATAAAGAAGTAGATTTACGGTCATTTGAAAAAAAGCTAGGACATAAAATACAATTGTTTACCAAGCCGAAAATAACTCTTCTGCCTGCGCATTTGTTGAATAATGTTGTAAATGGAATTAAATTAAAGGGGTACTTTACTATAAAATGAATGAATTAATGCCTTGGGATGAATGTAAGAGAGATTTCATCAGAAAGGTAGCTTTAGATCCTGAAAAAATACATTCTTTAGTTGAAATGGCAAAGAAAAGGCTAAAGTTTGCCAAATCAATTAAAGTGACAGAAGAAAATGCCAGTTTTGTCTTTGATGATTATTACGAAATAATTAAGGAATTGCTAATCGCCTTGATGTTAAAGAAAGAGATGAGATCAAAGAATCACCAATGTTTATTTACTTTTTTTGCTAAAGAGTTCACTTATGATGCAGAGGTAAATGTGATTAAACAGATGAACTTTCTGAGAAATAGGTTAGATTATTACGGTGAACCGGTAGAATACGCTTATTTCCAGGAAAATTATAAAAGCTTTGAAAATATAATAGATTTGTTATTAAAGTTGATTAAAAAATGAAAAAAGCGGTGATAATGTTTGTATTTGTACTTTTATGCAGTTCTATCTTCGCAGTAGCGCAGGAAACCAGCGATATTTATGATGAAGAAACAGTGGTCAAAGAATGTAATCTCGGATGTAAAATCTGGCAGTTCTTATTCGGCAGTCAAGAAGCCAGAGCAGGTAAAGCCTGGTTTGATCGAAGTGAGGCATTAGTGGGACAGGCGGGTAAGCAAGATTTTTCGGTTACCTATGTTGAGAAAGCGGGCGATGTGCCAAAGTCTGTAATTGTTCCTGCTGAAACTGAGCAAGATGCTAGAAACGCCGTGGAGAACGAAATTTTCTTTAAGCAACTAAATTCTTGTACTGCTTGTCAAATAACTAGCGTCACAAAAAAGGGTGAAAAGTCAGCTCCAGCGGCTAAACCAGCTGCGGGAACTTCTGCTCCAGCAGCACCAAAACCAGCAGCTTCCGCGCCGCCATCAGGAGTTTCCCCATCAGATCATTCTAAAGCCGTAGCATTACATAAAGAAGCGGGTGAATTGATTAAAGCTGGAAAATTTCCTGAAGCATTAGAAAAGGAGAACCAGGTTCTAACCATTGAACCTTCTAGTTACAAAGCTCATGGTAGAAAAGCAGATATTTTTGAAAAAATGGGGAAATATAATGAAGCAGCCCAGAGTTATCAAAAAGCTCTTCAAGACCCAACTATCCCGGATGATGTAAAAAAAACAACTCAAGAGAATCAGGTTAATGCAGTTAGTAAATATCTTAAACAACCTGATGCAAATACACAATTAAAGAGTGAAGGAGTAAAAGGAACTCTTGAAGGAAAAGAAGGAACTTTCACTCTTGATAACAGTGGAAAAATTTTGTCTTTCCAACCAATCGGCGGTGAGAAGAAGGAAGTACATGATCTCTCTAAAACTCAATTTGGCAGTTCATCCTCAGCAGATTCCAGCAAAGGAAAATCAGTCATAAACCCAGATACAGAATCTAAACTAAAATCTATTCTTAGTACCAGCACTTATGATCAGTACAAAAAGAATCTAAAAGCCAAGGAAGTTTTTACTAGATCCGATGGAACATTAGTAATGCGAGGGATAGGTGGAATTATTACTGTAGCAGCAACCGATAATGAAGGCAAACCATTTGGTCAAGGCATACAAATTGGTCAGCGCAGCGATGGTAATGGAAAGGTCTTGGAAAGTTATCTTATCAAGGATGGTCAAATATTAGCCACTCAGGATGACAAAGGAAATATAAAAGTAGGAGAGGTCTCTTATAAATCTCCTAAAGATCAAAATATTGCCAGTAGCGATAGTTTAGGAGATCTTAAGGATGGGCTTCAATTACCTGGAAAAGAAGGCTCTTTCGGATTTATGCAATTAGACGGAGATGTTTTCACTGCGGTGAATTATGAACAAGAGACAATGCAGCGGACAAATACTAAAACCAAAGAATCAGAACAGCTGAAAGTAGATTATTATAAAGATGGGGAATCTGAATGTAAAACCGACGGCGGTTGTTGGGTGCCTACGGGAGGAACTGCAACTATTTCAGATGCTCATGGAAATCCACAGCCATATTTAGTGGATTATGATTACAAAACTATTACTGGCGCAGATAGAGCAGATTCTAAAAATTTAGAAGATAAAGAATATTTCAATCCCCAGACCGGAAGACAGGAAGGAACAACGCTTCCTGATGAAACAGGGATTTTTGCTGAACGAAAATATAGTGATGATGGAAAAAAACAAGTTGGATATACTGGAAATTTTGAAGTGACTGATGCTGATGGAAACAAAGGTCTAATCACTAAAGATGAAAAGGGGGATTGGGCAGCAGTAAGTGATGACAAAGTTCAGTCTGCAGTAGAGCTTGCTGTTGCTCAGGATTGGCTCACTAGCGAACAAAACAAAAAATTAGCAGATGACAGGTATTCCAGCACTCAAGGAGGATTAGCTGATGCTCAAACTGCTCTAGAATCAATCTACAAAATAACTAATAACATCAAATCCTATCCAGCCATCAGCAATCTTTTATTTGGAAAAGCAGATTTCTACAAAAAATGGCGCAGTGATATGGATAAAGCCTTTGCACCATTATTAGGTTCTAATTGGGTTCCTTCTGCTATCTGTGAAAATGATGCACTACACTGGCAGGACATTGAGCCAGAAGGAAAAGCAGTGATAAAAACTACTTCTGGAACGTACCAAGCGGTAGCATCTATCCAACTGGAACGCTCACCAGAAACATCACCTATACTCTGCCACAAGAATCCAGATGAAGAATCAAAAGAATTATTTATCTGTGACAGCAGACAAGTCTGTGTGGATGACAGTTTCTGTTATGCAGATCAAGATCGTGACCATGAACCGGACAGCAAAGAACCATTGAAAGGATATTTCTATAAAGTGACTTGGGCAGTCTCTTCGCCGCAGGATGAAGCATTCACACCGCTGGTGGATGAAAATGGTGTCGCTGTTTCGTTCAACATCTTCCTCTATCCTGGCGCTGTGCCTATGTACAACTTAAATGGCAATATCGCTTCGCCTATCCAATTGCAGAATGGAGCGAGAGATAAAGACAGTATCATCAAATATTCAACTAATCAGTATGATAGTGCTTGCATTAAGTGGAATCAGGCGCCCATCAGTATAGGAGTAGCTGGACGAGATGGTGCAGCGGCCGGCTTCGGCAAGATTGAAGATGTCTGCTTCAATGTTGTTACATCCACAGTCGGTCAAGTCAACTGGGAACGTTCCGGGCAAGGATCTACTAGCATCTCTCAGAATTCAGGCAGCATCAGCAAAAATACTGATTGGTAGGAAATTAATATAAACATCTGGGCCGGTTAAACCAAAAAATGAATAAAAACATCCAATCCTACTTAGACTCATTCAAGCTGGGAAAAACATTTGCTCTTACTTTTCTGACTGATTTTGCTTCCCTCGCCGTTATTATCTTTGCTTTCATCTGGTTCTCTTCTTATGCTCAGCAGCGTTCTTTAGAATTGTTGCAAGGCCGTACTACTGCTGAGCTGCAGCAGATGATGCTTTCTTTAAGCCCAGAACAGCTCCTGCCCTTCATGACTTCTTTAAAATGGTTCTTGATCACTTCCTTGGTGGGATTGCTGATCCTTATGGTCGGTTCATTCTTTCTTTTCTCCTATGCCCAAGCAAGAACCTGGAACTATCTGCAAGGAAAAAAAGTCGAAAAAAATTACTGGCGTTGGAATCTTCTTAATCTTTCCTTACTGATGCCTCTCTTATTATTCCTCTCTGTACTTTTAGTGGTAAAAATCTTCCTGATGCTTTTACTCAATCTTCCTCCTAAATTGATGCCCTTATTCTATTTCACCCATAGCAACCTGATGGAGAATATCCGCCTGGTGGTAGAAGGAGCTGCTCTGTTTTACGTCGTCGTTTTATTTATGGCGATCATTTTCCTTATCCATCATCACTTTGTGAAATCCTATAAAGTATGGAATTCCATTGGCGCCGGATTTAGCGCTTTCAGAAAACAATGGAAAAAAGTATTGTTACTTGGATTCTTTGCCACAGTTACTGCGCTTCTGGCGACGGTCATTTTTTTACCTATCAAGAAAGCACTTATTTTCTATCCTTTCTATTCAACCTTGCTTAATGTTGTTTTGGCTGCATTCTTTCTGGCCTGGCTTCGTTTATATCTTTTCCACGTTGCACAACATGGACCTCAATAAGCATATCATAAAAGGAAAAATAAATGTCAGGGTAACTCCTCATTCCGGAAGAAGTGAGTTGGTTGAAGATGAAGGAAAACTAAGATTATATCTCAAATCTGCTCCAGAAAAAAACAAAGCAAATCTTGAATTTATAAAATTTTTTAAGAAAAGCTTCAAAATTTCAGTGCGTATAAAAGCAGGAGAAACAAGTAGAGAGAAAGTATTGGAGATTTTGTAGATAGATTTTAATAATAGGAATATTCTGACCAAAACTATGGAATGGATTGATGAGAAAAAAATAAGATTAGGCAAAACTGTTAATGAATTAGACAAATTTGTTCTTCATTTTATTCGAATTGTTGAAAGATATGTTGATTATGTTATAATAAGCGGATATGTCGCTATTCTGTTAGGGAGATCACGAGCTACGGAAGATGTAGATTTATTTATCAAACCCTTGGAGAAAGAAAAATTCATCAAATTATATCATGAGCTCAAAGAAGCGGGATTTTGGTGTTTGAACGCAGAAAGTGATGATGAAGTCTACAGTTATCTGAAAGATAATATTGCCATTCGTTTTGCTGATAAAGGCCAAAGTATTCCTAATCTTGAAGTAAAGTTTCCTAAAAACAGATTAGATTGGGATGCCTTTACTGATATTGTTGAGGTCGAAACGAAAGAAGGAGTTATAAGAATCTCTTCACTAGAGAAACAGATTGCGTTTAAGAAATATTATCTTGGTTCAGATAAAGACCTCGAAGATGCTAAACATTTAGAAGAACTCTTTAAGGAGCATCTTGACAAGGAAAAGATTAAAAAGTACAAAGAATTGATTAAGCTTGAATATGGCTAAACTAAAAGTTTCGCAGGATAGTAAGGAATCTCGCCTGCTTTTTGTAGAATACTGGGCTCAATATATGAAAGAACATTCTGATAAAGAATGGGGAGAACAGCAAAATATGTTAATTAATTCTCAAATGCAAAGTGCTAAACATTACCCTTTTAGCGCCAAAAAGTATCTGGAAATGAAAGGAGAGAAAAGTTCACGATAACTTTATTCCACTTTCTAGTAATGATGAATTTTAATTGTTATTTCTCACTGCCTAAATGGTTTTAAAGAAGTTATTTCACCTTATTTAGGGATGGAAAAATACTTGGAAATTGTCAGAAAAGTTCTGAAAGATGGAGTGATGAAAGAGAATCGTACTGGTGAAAGAACGGTAACTATTTTTGGTGAGAGATTTGAACATGATATGGCTGATGGTTTTCCCTTACTGACTACCAAGAAAATGCGTTATGAAAACGTGTTCAGTGAATTAGAATTTTTCATGAAAGGCTTGACCGACAAGCGCTGGTTGCAGGAAAGAAATAATCCCATCTGGAATGCTTGGTGTAATCCTCAAAAAGTTGCTTATGGTCGTGATGAAGAAACTCAACGTACTATGATGGAAGAACCTGACTTAGGTCCTATTTATGGTTTTCAATGGCGGCACTTTGGCGCAGAGTATAAAGGATTAGGAGTAGATTATGCTGGGCAAGGTGTTGATCAACTTGCTCAATTAGTAGATCTCATCAAATCTAACCCCACTGATAGAAGAATGGTTATCTCGGCCTGGAATCCAGCTCAACAGCATCAAATGGCTCTTCCTCCTTGTCATTATAGCTTTCAAGTTGATATTATTGATAAAAAACTTCATCTGGCTTGGAATCAACGTTCTGTTGATGTGATGTTAGGACTACCTTTTAACATTGCTAGTTACGCTACTTTACTTCATCTTTTAGCAAAAGAAACCGGCTATCAAGAAGGAAGATTGATTGGATTTTTAGGCGATACCCAGATTTACGAAAATCATGTAGATCAAGTAAAAGAACAACTTACAAGGACACCACATCCTCTTCCTGCTATCAAGACAGAAAACTTCACCTCAATGTTTGATTGGAAGCATACGGATACAAAAGTACTTAATTATCAGCATCATCCATTCATTAAATTTCCAATTGCAGTATAAAGGAGGAGAAAACATGGCACAACAAGAAGTAGTAATGGTCGCAGCAGTATCAGAAAATAATGTTATTGGCGTAGAAGGAATGCTTCCTTGGCATAAAGACAGAAAAAATAATAAAGAACTTATTAAAGATGATTTTGAACATTTTAAAACATTAACCACTGGGTATCCAATTGTTATGGGTCGGGTTACCTACGAATCTATTCCTCCAAAATTCCGTCCGCTTCCTCATCGGCAGAATGTAGTTCTAACTCGCGATTCATCGTTTCGTGAGAACGGCGTATACGTTGCCCGTTCCTTAGAAGATGCTCTTGATGATTTAAAAGATCGACGATTAGTTGTAGATGGAATAGATTATTCCAAGATTTTTATCGGTGGCGGACAGCAAGTCTATGAAGCAGCGATGGAATATGCCACTACTTTAGAGATTACCCGTGTTCATCAAGAAGTTTCCCTTGGTAAAGATATACGATATTTCCCAAAAATAGACCAAGCTCAGTGGAAAGAGCAGAAACGAGAAGATAAGCAAGGGCACTCATTTGTGACCTATAGGAGAAAATGAAAAGAGGCAAATTTGTTGTTGTGGATGGATTGGATGGTGTGGGAAAAGGAGTTTTTCTGGAGGCTTTTGTAGATGAAGCTGTAAAAGAAGGTAAGCTGGTTTTTGATGTTGATTTGTTTGAACAGAAAAATGGCAGACTTCCATCATCATCGGAAGTAATTGGAACTTATGATGTCGTAAAAACTTCAGAACCTACTTATTCTGGCATTGGTAAAATAATCCGCGAAGAATACACCAAAAAAGAAAGTTCCTATAGTGCTCGGATTGTTGCTGAAGCTTTTGCTTTAGGCAGGAGAATATTATATGAAGAGTTGCTTCTTCCTGTACTAAAAGCGGGAGTTGATGTTTATCAAAGCAGATCATTTTCTACTTCAATAGTTTTCCAGCCCCAGCAGTCAGCTACAGAAGGAAGCAGTTTTAGTGTTGCCGAAATTTTATCTATTCCTGGTAATAAATTTTGTTTAGAACATCCCATGGATTTCTTAGTTGTCCCAACCCTAAACAATGTTGCTGAAGTAGTCTCACGCTTTGAAAATCGTGATAAAAAGGATAATTGTAAATATGAAAATTTAGAATTCCAATTAAAAGTAAAACCCTATTACGAGAGTGAAGAATTCAAACAGCTCTTTATTTCACTTGGAGTAAAAGTAGTGTATCTTGATGCGGGTGTCAGTGTAGAATATTCACAACAACAAGCACGAGAATTTTATAAGCAAAATCTAAAATAATCTATTCTCCTCTCTTCTCATCCAAAGGTGAGATATCCTCAGGAAAAAATGCTTCCAGCTTCTGGCACTTGGCCTGTCCTTTAAAAGAAATTTTTTTAGTCGTAGATTTAGACATAAAAATCTATCACCCCTTTTTAACGCTTGCACTTAAAAAGAGGTTAGAAGGACGAATCCTTCTTCACCTCTTTTTACTAAACATCTATCTAAGAAAAAAGAGATTCTTGAACTATATAAAGACTGTTGATATGGAAGCTATACTCTTAAAATTTTATATTTTCTTATCCATCCAAACATATCGATGCCCTTCTGCAAAGCCTTGCTTCTTCATGAAGTCTATGATTTGACTCTCTCCTTTTGCATTAGCCCAGCCATAAAGATGGGTGATCCCTTGTAATTTTAATTTTTTCTCGCACTCAAGATATAAACTACTTGCAATTCCTTGCTTACGAAATTCTGGCACAACTGCAAGATAGACCAAACAAGCATACTTATGATTAAAAGGTCTTTCTACATCTTTAGCATTGGCATACACAAATCCGGCGATTTTTCTGTTTTCTTCAGCCAGTAAAAAAACTCCCTGGGGATTAGTTATAGACCATCTGAATTCATCAGCATCCATAAATTCTTCCGAAGCACTAACTTGTAGTTCAGGTGTATTTCTGCCAATAGAATATAACGCTTCAAAATCATCGAGCGAGGCGACGCGAATATGCATATCTCCTATCCTCGATCAATCAAATCCATGCTTAGATGAGAGTCAACTTCTCCCGTAGCGGCATTGATCTTGATGTTAATAAATTTCAAGGCCTGGGTGATAAAGGTAAAATTCCATAACGATTTCTGTTCTAGATTCTGTAAGACCACAAATCCATCTCCCCTGCCTGCTTTTGGAAATAATTCTTCCACCTGCATGGCAAATACATCGACTGCTTTGGCAAAAGGAATCTTTACTGAATTTATATCCAATTCTTCAACTCGCTGCTCTGGCTTTTTGAATACTTCATCTTCATTCTCTTTTACCGCTACCTTTTCGCCGCAGGAGAAGACGGTCATCTTTTCAGAAGTTGGATTATAAAATCCAATCTCCCAATCACTTTTTAATTGACAGTCCTTGCTGATAGGACAAAAAAAATGAGAAAGATATCCTTCCGGATGTTTTTTCTTCCAGCTTTTGAAGTCTTTATCCTTTTGTATCCTTTCGAGCATCTCAGAAGGAGTAGCTGCCATTTACGAGTACTCTCTCCAAGTGTGATTACACTTTGTGCACTTAAAGAATCTGGTCTCCGGCTCATCCGCGCCTCGAGTTTGCTGGGTCCAATAATAAGCCGCTTTGTTCTCGCATTTTGGACAGGGCATCTTGATTTTAGGATTAGTCTCCACATGCTCAATCACTTCAATTTTCTTCGCACCTTTTACTTTTTCCTTTAATTCTGCTTTTTCATCCGGCGCTTTGCTGAAGCCACAGCTGCAAAAAAGAACCTTCTTACCGGCCTTCTCTTTTGGCCTTAATATTGAACCACATGTTGGACAGAACATTATATTTCACCTATCTCCATCTTAAACCTACTTATACTAAAAGTGCGAATTAATCGTAATAATTGTTCGCACTTTTGTATATACCAAAGTGATTATATCGTAAAAATATTAAACGCTTTGAATATATGCAGAAATCAGCTGGTTCTTTATATACTTTATCTAAATGTAGTTAGTACAGGTTCATAAACTATTTATATTCTTATTTTCCTTTAAAATAGATGAATAAGAAAATACACTCATTGATTAAGGCCTTAGAACGTCAGTATGGCTCTGCGGTGCAGATTTCGGTAGAAAAACCTAAGGAAACTGAGGCTATACTTTATACTGGTTATATGAAAGGCACTAAAAAGCAGTTTTTTTATCCAACTACGAAAGAAGTGTATGGTTCTTTAGAAGAAAGACCTTGCGAAGTGCTGCCTTTGTCTACCAATGATTCAGAAATTCAGCATGATTTAGAACTGATTTGCGGAAAATATGATTCCGTCCAGCAACTGAACCAAAAAATAAGAAAGATTGAAGAGCTCGATTTTTTTTGCTGTTTTGCAGTATGCGAATTTCATCCTGGTTTGCTGGAAAATCTAACTCAAAAATATGAAGTAAAAGAAGAAGAGATGCATTATGCTCATGGAAGCAACGTTGAATGGTATACTGTTGATGGTGTTAAGGCAAATTTAGGAGATTGGAAAAAAGGAAGACCGGATCTTTTCGCAGAATCAGTCACCTATCTGAAAAATAATAATATTAATTTTAGATACAACTCTTTCATTGCCATTCCTACCGGTGTCTATATTGATGATAGTGGAGATTTATGGGGAGGCCATGAAATCCTCAAGGAATATTTTGGAACAGAAGAATTAGATGGAAAGAATCTGACTCAAAAAATCGCAGACATCAAATTAGAATTATTAAAATAGCTAAACTAAATCATTCTCTTCTATCGTTGGATATTCCATCCTAAAGGTCGTACTAAATCTACAAATAATATTTTCACCCAGCCAAAATATGGCACTCTAAACAGTCCTTGACCATATATCCGATCTTCACTTATTTTTTCCTCTTCTACTCCTGCGCCGGAGGCGCTGTTATGATCTCCTTTAGTTTGATAATACTTCTGGCCATCTTCTTCCCAGATATTTACAACTCTGTGAATGATTGGCTGAGCCCTATTTCCATTAAATATCAAAATATCTCCAACTTCAATATTATTTTGATTTGCCCTCCACAGTACGATTACATCTCCTTTATTAAATCCCTGGGAAAATGGAAATCGCTTGAATTGTTCTTTAGTTATGCCTTGGTTTTCATACCAAGATCCGCAAGCATCCCAGTAATTGTCAAACGACTCTTTAAATTCACTATAATCATTTCCACATAACCTGCCTTCATGCAGCCCATGTTCCATACTTTCGCTGATGACTGCCACAATAGGGAAACTTGTCCCTAGTATTAAGCCCAGTAAGGGATAAAGGAGGAATTTGATGATTAAAAATGCTATCACTACATTTGCCGCCCAGCTGGCCAGAGAGTCATCATGCCAAAAGAAATTCCAACCTTTTCTCAGATGCTTCCATTTTTTTTCCATATCAATCATATTCTTTCTTGCTTTAAAAAGCTTTTTATAACCAGAAGTATTTATCATCAAGTATGTTAGACCAAGAAAAAATGCTTGTCTTAATACAAGAGATTAAGAAGAAGAAAGAACTGCAGAGTATTGACGATGGCTTTGTCCAAGAATATCTTGCCAAACATCTGCAGCAAGAACCTAAACTGTTACAATCCTTACAAGAAAATTTCAATCCAAAGTCTAAAGCCTATGCTTCTGTCATCAAAACAGTCCGTTCTCGCTTGAGAAGAGTCTACGGCCTTTTCCGTGACGATCCCCATAAAAGAAAAAAATTAATCCAGGAATTATTGATCACATCGCTACAAAAAAGAACTGATTTTGTCAAACAGATTCTTGCTACTCACTCTTCCACCGAAGAAAGACTTCCTTTTTATGATCAGCTCTATGCAAAAATATTTTCCATCACTGGCAAGCCAAAAACTATCCTCGATCTTGGTTCAGGAATCAATCCTTTCTCTTTTGAGTATATGAAACTAAAAGAATGCACCTATTACGCTTATGATATTAACAAAGAAGAGATTGACGCGATTAACCAATACTTTCGGTTATTGCATTCGGAAAATCTTTCCTTTACCGGAAAAGCGATGGTCGCAGATATTGCCTCTGCTGCTGATCTTGCTTTTCCCAAAGCAGATATGGCTTTCCTGTTTAAGATGACCGACGTTATCGATAAGGGCAAAGGACATAAGAAAACCGAAGAACTGATCAAACGTACCCCAGCAAAATATGTTGTGATAAGTTTCGCTACTAAAACCATGAGCGGCAAAGCCATGACTGCTCCCAGAAGAAGCTGGATGGAGTGGTTATGTAAACGGCTTGGATATGAATATACTATTTTAGAATTTGAAAATGAATTGTTTTATGTGGTGAAGAAATAATAAGTAAATAAATTTCAGTAATTTAGTACAACAACCTACTTTTCTCCTATCATTTGCAAATATCTTCTCCGAGTCACATTGCCAGCCAGCTGAAATTTCTGTTCTATGGGTGTAGGGGTAGCCCAATCTCCAACTTCATACCCTTTCTGTTCAAAGCTCT
>Ga0080064_1003579_pt1 | contig 21991 bp, 22 predicted proteins | sample Subgrocontami54m_FD_69260 | JGI IMG/M metagenome (GOLD analysis project Ga0080064, IMG submission 69260) | Subsurface groundwater microbial communities from S. Glens Falls, New York, USA - GMW46 contaminated, 5.4 m (SPADES assembly) (version 2) ...
ACTCACCACTCACCACTCACCACTCACCACTCACCACTCACCACTCACCACTCACCACTCACCACTCACCACTCACCACTCACCACTCACCACTCACCAATTTACGGCGGATCGTAACCGCCGCGGTTCCACGGATGGCAGCGGCAGATGCGCCACATGCCCTTCATGCTGCCGCGCACGGCGCCGTGTTTTTCGACTGCCTGGATGAAGTAATCGCTGCAGCTCGGATGGAACCGGCACACCTTCGGCAGCAGCGGCCCGATGACGAGTTGATAGAAACGCACCGGCAGAATCAGCAGCCAGACCGTGGCGGCGCGCACGGCTTTCACTCCGGTGCGGAGCATGTCGGCTTCTCCTGGCGGGCCAAGCGGCCGGCGGCCTGCTGCACCAGCGTCTTCAGCGACAGTTGGAGCACTGCCAGCGCCGGCTCGTTGGGCGAGCGCGGAATCAGCACGAGATCCAGTCCTTTCGGCAATTCGTGCTTGGATAGACGAAAAGCCTCGCGATAGAGCCGCCGCAGACGATTGCGCGCCACCGCGTTGCCGTACTTGCGCGAAACCGACAGGCCGAGGCGATTGTGCGGCAGATCATTGGGGCATGCCTGCACGAGCAACCAGGCATCGCTGGCGGCGCAGCGCCGCGCATAGACCCGTCGAAATTCTGCGGGTCTGCGCAGGTGTTCCGCCTTGCGGAAACGATAGTCGCGTGGTTGATCGGTCATGGTGTCGCGGTTATGGCTTGCCGTTTTGCGCTCGGGATGAACCGTCCGTTTCTCGATCGTTTGCCGCGCGCGGCAAACGGCAAGGCACATTGTTCATTCAATCCCACGGGGCGCCGGTGCGCGGCTGTTGCGGATGGCGGCGTGCGAATTCCTCAATCAACTCGCGGTCGCGTTCATCGCCGGCGGCGGGGACGACGATCTTGAGCTGGACGTATTGATCGCCGCCGGCAATGCCTTTGCCGCGCAGCCGCAGCCGGGCGCCGCTGGAAGTGCCCGGCGGAATTTTGACGCTTAACTTGCTGCCGTCCAGAGTCGGCACGTCGATCTTGGCGCCCAGGACCGCTTCGGCAAACGTGATCGGCGTTTCGAGGATGATGTCATTGCCGTCGCGCTGGAAATGGGGATGCGCTGCGATGCGAATCTTCAAATGCAAATCGGCGCCGCCGGGCCCTTGCCCTTGCAACCGCAGCGATTTACCTTCGGCGATGCCGGCGGGAACTTTGACATCGACCTGGCGGCTGTCGATGTTCACCGAGACGACGCCCCCTTGGGCAGCCGTCAGGAAGGGCACGGTGAACTCCGATTCAACGGGCCCCGCAGGCCGGCGCCCGCGGCCGGAGCGCGATCGGCGACCGAACATGTCGCCCGTTTCGGCAGCGCCGCCGAAGAACTGGCTGAGGATCTCCTCCGCCTGAGCGGGATCGACGTGCGCGCCGCCGCTGCCACCGCCTGGAAAGCCCCAGTGGAAGCCGGCGCCGGGGCCGTCCTGGCCGCCTGCATGCGGCCCCGCGAAGCCAAAGCGCTCGAAGTGGGCGCGCTTCTTGGCATCGCCCAGGGTGTCGTACGCATCCTGGATTTCTTTGAATTTGGCCTCGGCCTGCTTGTCGCCGGGATTGCGGTCGGGATGGTGATCGCGCGCCAGCTTGCGATAGGCTTTCTTGATCGCGTCATCGCTCGCATCGCGGCTCACGCCCAGCACTTCATACGGATCGCGTGGCATGTCGATTCGTCATTGGTCATTAGTCATTCGTCACTGGTCCTCATCATTATAACAATTCTTGTCAGCATGCCGATCCCCTGAATTAGTCGGCGTGCGGGGTTACTTGCTGACGAATGACTAATGACGATTGGCCAGTGACCAAAATGCACTTTCGCCTTTCGCTGCTGATGTTCTTGAACTTCTCCGTCCTGGGCGCGTGGATGCCCATGTTGGCAATGTTCTTGAAACAACTGGACTGCTCGCCGCAACAGAGTGCCTGGATTTTCGCTTCCAACGCCCTGGGCGCCATCGTGGCGCCGGTGCTGTGGGGACAGATTGCCGATCGTTGGCTGGCGGCGGAAAAGTGCATCAGCATCTGTTGCTTGGTGAGCGGCATCAGCTTGTGGCTGGCGGCGGCGAGTACCCAGCCGGCCATGGTTTTTTGGTGCTGTTTGGTCCACTGGATGTTCATGATCCCGGCGCTGAGCGTTGGCGCCACGCTTGCTTTTCGTCACTTACGCAATCCCGACAAGGAGTACGGCCGCGTGCGCCTGTGGGGTACGATCGGCTGGATCGCGATCGGCTGGGCGCTGACGGCGTGGTTTCGCCTGGGAGGGCGCGCCGAGGGCGCAGCGCCCGATTATGCCGACGCTTTGCGATTGGGAGCACTATGCGCCTGGTTGACGGCGCTTTATGCCTGGACCTTGCCGCACACGCCGCCCGTGTCGCGCCAGGCTTCCCATGCGCGCCAGGCGCATTGGCTGGTCGCGGCGTTCGACGCGCCTCTGGCTGCGTTACATTTGTTTCGTCACCGCTCTTTCGCGGTTCTGTGCGCGTGCTTTTTTGTGGTCTATCTCACGTTCACGCTCAGCATCCAGTTGACGTCGCTGATGATTGCGAAGCACCTTGGGACGGCACAGGACTGGCTGCCGCTGTTGCAAACGCTCGCCCAAAGCACCGAGGTGGCGACGCTGGCCGTGCTGCCCGTCTTGCTGGTTCGCCTGGGTCAGAAGGGCACGATGTTGCTGGGCTTGATCGCCTGGACCGCCGCGTTGACCGTTTTCAGCATCGGCACGCCCAGCTTGCTTGTCATCGGCTCGCTCGCGCTGCATGGCATTTTCATCAGCGGCTTCCTGGTCGCGGGCCAGCTCTACATCAATCGCCTGGCGCGCGACGACATGCGTGCCAGCGCCCAGGGAATGATCCAGCTCATCAACGGCCTCGGTTTGCTCACGGGCCACTTCCTGGTCGGCTGGCTGCGCGCCGGCGTCGGCGCCGATTACTCCCTCGCCTTCCTTCCTGGTGCGGTGGTAGCGGGTGCGCTGGTTGTAGTGTTTAGCGTAGGTTTTCACGCGTCGCGGCACGGATGACGGGGTTGCGGTTGCTTGTGTCGGCCGCCAGGCTCGCTTACAATGTTCATTTGCCCCACGCGAAACTGCTGGCCGCGCTCGAGACGCCTCCGCCCGATATCCCTCGCCAGGCGTTGTCGGTCTCTGCGCACGCTCCCCCGGAAACCGTTGTGGTTGCCGCGCCAACGTCTTATGCCCCGACGCACCTCGATCCGACGTACCGTCGTTGGCTTGCGCAGGCGCTCGGCTTGCTGGTTTTCCACCTGGTTGCATTCGGCGCGGGGCGCGAAGACGGCCTGTGGTTGCCCGGACTGGGCCTGGGCCTGGCGCTCGTCTCCTGGTTCGGCTGGTGGTATGTTCCTCTCCTGGCCGTCGATCTGTTCATCGTCCGCACCACCACGCATCCCACGCAGCCGCTGATTTTGATGGCGCTCGACAGCGCGTTGCTGGCCGGTCAAATCGCCGCCTCGTGGTGGTGTTATGCCGTCGCGGCCAAAGGCTCGCGCTGGCTGGATGATCCGCGCTCGGCGACCGTGTATTTGTTGATCGTGCCCGGCGGCATGACCGCGGCGGCGGCCTGCGTGCAAGCGCTCCTTTGGCGAGCGCTCGGGCCGGAGCCGGCGGTTTCGCTTTGGACGCTCGCCGGCATGCTGGGCATCAGCCGGGCCCTGGGCCTGTTGGCGCTGGCGCCGGCGCTGCTGGTATTGGCGACGCCGCTCTTGTCACGCGCCCGTTGGGTGAAGGTGCCGCCGGCCCGGACGCCGTACGATTCCTCAACGGCGGCGAGTCGTTGGGGTGAACGCATCGAATTGGCCGGCCTATCGCTGGGTAACGCGATCCTGACGCTATCGCTGGTCTTCCTGCAAATCGAACGCGGCTTTCCCGGCTGGACCCTGTGGGGCATCTCGTTGCTGTTCGTCGTCTGGAGCAGTCTGCGGCACGGGCTGCACGGCGGCATCGTCACCGCGACCGTCGGCTCGTTGACGGCCCTCATGACCGCGACCTGGTTGCGAGCCGAGGCTGCCGACTTCAGCCCGCTGCAAGGCAATCTGTTGGCGCAAATCAGCACCGCGCTGCTGGTCGGCGCCTCCTCGAGCTGGATCCGCGCCAGCGAAGCACGGTATCGCCGCGTCGTCGGCCATATTCCGGTCATCCTCTACAGCGTTCGCCTGGCGCACAGCATGCCGGTCTTGGCCGCGGGCAGCAAGAAGCCCGATAGCAAACCGGACGTCAACACCGGCCCGCAGCTCATTCAGCAAGCCGAAGTGACGCTGGTGAGCGAGGCCAGCAAACATATGCTGGGCGTGGCGCCGACGTCCCTGGAAGGCCCCTTCACGCACTGGCTGGAGCACGTGCATCGCGCCGACCACGAAGTGGTGCTGGCCGCTTTGACGCAACTGGTCCTGCAACGGCAGCCCGTGACTTGTGAATACCGCGTCGCACCGCCGTCGGGCGGCGATCCAACCCCCCCCTCCCCCCCTTCGCAAGGGGGGGAAGGGGGGGGTGCGCCGCGCGCGGTCGCCTGGCTGCGCGACACCCTGGCGCCGCATCATGCCGCCGACGGCCGTCTCGACGGCTGGGACGGCGTCGTCGAAGACATCACCGAGTCGCGCGCCCTGTCTCAGGATGTGCGCCGCACGACCGGCATGCTCCAGGCCCTGATCGCCAACCTGCCGACCGGCGTCTTCTTCGTGCAGGGGCCGCACGGTCAGCCGATCCTCGTCAATGCCCGGGCCCGCCAACTGTTGGGCCAGCGCGAAGATCCTGCCGCCGGCATCCCGCACCTCACCAAAGTCTATCGCCTGCATCGGTCCGACGGTTCGCCGTATCCCACCGAAGAACTGCCGGTCGTCAAGGCGCTGCGCTGGGGCACGACGTGCATGGCCAACGACATCGTCGTGCATCGCCCCGACGGCCGACGCATCCCGCTCATCACCTGGGCGGCGCCGGTCGACCTGGGCAAGATGGGCCAACCGGAAGCGGCCGTCTGGGTGCTCGAAGACCTTACTTCTCTCAAACAGGCCGAGCTGGCACGCACGGAATCCGAGGCACGTCTGCGGGCCACCTTCGAATCCATGGCCGAGGGGCTATTGATTCAAGACGAGCACGGCACGATCCTCGAATGCAACCCTGCCGCCGCTGCAATCTTGGGCGGCCCGTCCAAGGAACTGCTCGGCCGCACCTGGCTCGGCCAAGGACACGACTGCTTGCGCGGCGACGGCGCGCCGCTGTCGGCCGACGAACATCCCGACCGCTTGGCCTTGCGTTCCGGGCAAGCGGTGCACCATTGCATTGTGGGTCTGCCGCAGGAAGAGGGCCTGCGCTGGCTGCAAGTGAACAGCGTGCCTCTGCCCGCCGGCAGCACTTCGGTCGTGGGCGGCCGCAGCGCCCGTTTGGTCACCACTTTCGCGGACATCACTGCGCACCGCGGCGTGCAGGAAGAGCTGCAGAAATCGCAGCGCCTCGAACTCATGGGCCGGCTCGCCAGCGGTACCGTCCACGAATTCAACAACATGCTCACCGCCCTCATGGGCATGGCCGCCATCGCCCGCGGCGGCCTGCCCCCCGATCATCCCGTCCGCGACGACATCGACCGCATCATCGACATCGGCGAACAGGCCTGCAACGTCGCCGGCCAGCTCCTCACCTTCAGCAAACAACGCCGCACCGAACCGCGCCCCGTGGACGTCAACACCGTCGTCGTGCACACCCTCACCATTCTCAAAGGCATCATGCCGTCCGGTATTCATATCCAAACCAACCTCACCCCCGGCGACCTCTGGGTGTTGGCCGACGACACGCAGCTCAAGCAAATCGTGATGAACCTGTGCCTCAATGCCCGCGACGCCATGGACCTGGGCGGCGCGCTCAACGTCCACACCATGCGCGTCGAGCGCGAGGACCACGTCTGGATCGGCTGGTCGGTCGAGGACACCGGCCAAGGCATGGACGACGCCACCCTCGCCCGCATCTTCGAGCCGTTCTTCACGACCAAGGAACGCGGCACCGGCCTGGGCCTGGCGGTCGTCCAGCAAATCATCGAGCGCTTCGGCGGCCACATCGATGTCTGGAGCCGCCCCGGCCAGGGCACGCGCTTCGAGGTCTGGCTGCACGAATGCCACGCGCCGCCGGATTGGTCGGTGTGAGCCGTTGTCAAGGTCGGAGGGACCAGTTTGCCAATTTGCCAACTCAGTTCGAATGACTCGTTCTGCCGCATCGGCGATCCGTAGAGACTCATATTTGGCTCACCCGAGGAGTGCGGATCTTGGCATCGAAAGGCAAGGCGTAGCCAGCACCCTTGCGAGTGGGCATGGTTCACAAACGCACACAGGCATAGGTGATTTTCGAGACGACAGGATTTCGACACAGTTGGCACGCACTCAACTTCCTATCCCCTTGATCCATCCAATGTTACACCGAAAAAAATGTCGGCATCACATGACAGGCAAGTGTAGTCCCTACAGCGTTCACTCTGTCACCCAGAAATGACAAGAATTGAACCATGCCTGCGAGTGTGCCAAACGACAGGGCCAAGTGGCCCTGTCGCACCCAGCCGCGCCGATACCGTAACTGCTGATCTGAAAATTAGTTGTGGCTGACGATTCCGCGACAGGGCCACAATGCCACCTTTTGCCGCACACACACAGTTGGCAAGGTTGCCAACTTTTGGCAACCTTGGTGAACCAAGGCGGCCACTTTTTGGCAACGTTGCCGCTCTTTGGCAATGTTGCGAACATTCACCTGATTGATCGTGATGGTGTCCGACCTTCGCAATTCCCCGATCTGATTGAAGAAAGACGCATTTGCTGCAAGAGTCGCATATTTGCTTTGCGTTCGCGCCGTTGAACCGACACAATGAGCGCCGAAGGAACGCCGACATTCACGGAGGAACATCTTCACCTTTCTTGCTGCAAAGGTCTGCTGCTTATGTCTGCGCTTGCTGGAACCGATCGCAATCTGCTCTTTGGCATTTTGGCGCTGCAGATGGATTTCGTCACACGGGACCAGCTCGTCGCTGGCATGAATGCCTGGGTGCTGGAAAAAGCCAAGCCGCTGGGCACGATTTTGCAGGAGCAAGGCGCGCTCGACCACGAGCACCACGAGTTGCTGTCAGCCCTGGTGCAGGCGCATCTGAAAAAGCACAACAACGACGCCGAGCAAAGCCTGGCCGCCGTGCCGGTGTCGCCGTGGTTGCAACAACAAATCAAGTCGCTGTGTCATCCCGATCTGGAAGCGAGTCTGGCCCACCTGGGCGGCGCTGCGGGGGACGACGACCACGCCACGCGCTCCTTCGCCGTCGGCGAATCGTCCTCGGCCGGCACGCGCTTCCGCATCCTGCGGCCGCACGCGGAAGGCGGGCTTGGCAAAGTCTCGGTCGCGCTCGACGAAGAACTGCACCGCGAAGTGGCCCTCAAGGAAATCAAGGAACGCCACGCCGACGATCCCAGCAGCCGCGGCCGCTTCGTCCTCGAAGCCGAAATCACCGGCGGCCTGGAACACCCCGGCGTCGTCCCGGTCTACGGCCTGGGCAATTACGCCGACGGCCGGCCCTTCTACGCCATGCGCTTCATCCGCGGCGACAGCTTGAAAGAAGCGATTGAGCGCTTTCACGCTAAACCCGTGGGGCAGACATTCCTGTCTGCCGCGTCAGCCACGGGCACCACGGCAGACAAGAATGTCTGCCCCACGAAAACATCCTTCAACTCCCTCGAGTTCCGCCAACTGCTGGGCCGGTTCGTCGATGTCTGCAACGCCATCGCCTACGCCCATAGCCGCGGCGTGCTGCACCGCGATCTCAAGCCCGGCAACATCATGCTCGGCAAGTACGGCGAGACGTTGGTGGTCGATTGGGGACTGGCGAAGGCAGTGGGCAGTCGGCAAGAGGCAGTCGGCAGTGGAAAAACAGGCGAGCCGGGAGCGTCAGCGACCGGAGACGAACCACCCCTGCACCCCTCCAGCGCCAGCGGCAGCGCCCAAACCATCGCCGGCACCGCCATCGGCACCCCCGCGTTCATGAGCCCCGAACAAGCCGCCGGCCGCCTCGACCGGCTCGGCCCCGCCAGCGACATCTACAGCCTGGGCGCGACGCTGTTCGCCCTCCTGACCGGCCAACCGCCGCTCAAAGACCTGCCGACGCCGGACATGCTGCGCCGCGTCGAAAAAGGCGACATCCCCCCGCCGCGCCGCGTGAACCCCGCCATTCCGCTGGCTCTCGAAGCTATTTGCATGAAAGCTATGGCCCTGCGTCCGTCCGACCGCTATGGCTCGCCGCGCGCCCTGGCCGACGACATCGAGCACTGGCTGGCGGATGAACCGGTGAGCGCCTGGCCGGAACCGTGGACGGTAAAAACGCGACGGTTTTTCGGGCGGCATCGAACGCTGGCGGCTACCGCGGCCGCGGTGCTGGTTGTGGGAGCACTCAGCGTAATGGTATCCAACCTAGCCTTGTCAAAAGCAAATCATGATTTGGTTATTGCCAACGAAACGATTTCTCAGCGCGAAGAAGAAACCAAAAGCGCAAATACGGCTCTGGCGACAGCAATGGAAACGCTCAGCGTCAAAGAGAAAGAAACACAAGAGGCAAACCGAAACTTGGAAAAGGCAATTGGCGAAATCGCGTACGCCAACAAGAAGCTGACACTTTCTGAAACAAGTGCGCATGAACTGGCGAAGTCAGAAAAGGGCGCACGAGAAAAAACAGAACTGACACTTGCGACAACGACGATGATGCTCGCGCGAAGTCGTTTTGAGGAGAATAATGCAAGCTTGGCCCATTCATTGATGAACCAAATCCCACTCAATCTGCGTCGATCCTCGTGGAGGCTTTTGAAGCACTCTTTGGATGAGAGCCGATTCACATTGGGTGGCACTTCGATCGTTTCGTGCGCATCCTACAGCCCGGATGGTCAGTTGGTCGCGTCGGCAGGTCATGACAAGACTGTCAGATTGTGGGATTCACGGAGTGGTTCAGAATTACGGACACTTTCTGGTCATCAGGGAAAGGTATTTTCCGTTGCGTTTAGTCCGGATGGGCGCCTGCTTGCTTCGGGCAGTGCCGATCTGACCATAATCGTGTGGGATGTTCAAACTGGAAAACGTCTACGATCTCTTCCCGCTAGCGACAAATTCGGTGTCGGTGTGGTGTCTTTTAGCCCAGACGGGCGGTTTCTCGCATCGACCGGTGGGGACGCAATCAAGGTGTGGCACACGAGCACTTGGCAGCAAGCTCGTACACTTGCTGGTCACAAATCAGGAGCCGTGGCGGACATTTCATTCAGTCCGGATGGTGAGGTTCTAGCTTCAGCAAGCGGAGGACGCGAGGACGGGAACATCAAACTATGGGACATGCGCTCCGGTCAGCAATTGCGAAGCCTACATGGCAGTCATTTTGGTTTCCACAGCGTTAGTTTCAGTCCTAATCAAGAGTTGCTTGCGTCAGCAAGTCACGATGGAAGCATCAAACTCTGGAATGCTAAGAGCGGCCAAGAAGTCCGCACGATGCGAGGACATGGCTCTAAGACAGGGCTTTGTGTCGTTTTCAGCCCCGACGGCCAGCTATTGGCTTCCACAGGATCGGATGGAGTAATCACGCTTTGGGACGTTGCGACGGGCAAAACTGTCTGTGCTCTGCGTGGACACCAAGGCACGGTTAATAAGGTGGCCTTTTCCCCAAATGGCCAGATGTTGGTGTCGGCTGGTGACACGGTGAAACTTTGGCAAGTACGGCCTGAGCGAGAATTGCGTACAATTGTCGGTCATCGCAACGCAATAGAGACGCTGTCCTTTGCACCAGACGGACAGACCCTCGCCTCAGGCAGCAGGGATGGAACAATCATTTGTTGGGACGTGTGGTCCGGTCAGGAATTGCGCACTTTGACCGTTCATCGTTCAATCTTTGGAGTTAACAGCATTGCCTTTCACGCTCGAGGCGATGTGCTAGCATCTGGCAGCTTCGACTTGAAGCTCTGGGATGTAAGGAACGGAAAAGAAATACGTGCATTACGCGGTCATGAGCGCGCTGTGACAAGCGTGGCCTTTGGCCGCAATGGAGACCTTCTTGTCTCAGGCAGTGTCGATCGAAGTATTAAGCTTTGGGATACGCGTACGGGTAAGGAACTTCGTACCTTGCGTGGGCACAAACACTTCGTCAATGGCATTGCCCTGAGTCCGGATGGGATGCTCCTTGCCTCAGCAAGCGCGGACGGAACGGTACGAGTATGGGATGTTGTCGATGGCCACGCAGTGCATATCTTCCACGATAATGGTAGCGTGAGGCGCGTCGCCTTCAACCTTGATGGAACTACATTGGCATCATGCGGTGATGAAACTATCAAACTGTGGAACGTCAAAACAGGCCAAGAAATCGGCAGTCTTCATGGCCACCAAGGTCCGGTTCAATGTGTGGCATTCAGCCCAAACGGTGAGCTGTTGGCTTCATCGTCGGCTTTGGACGACTCAGTCAGGGTGTGGGACGTAAAGACCAATCAAGAGATTCGTCACCTGCGCGGCCACAAGCACATGGTTCATGCCGTCGTGTTTAGCCCGGACGGCACACTACTTGCCTCCAGTGACAATTACAGGACTATTAAGCTTTGGGATGTGCGGTCGGGTCAGAATATTGCCACAGTTGATCGGAAAGACGTTGAGAGGAGCGATAACGCGCGCGCTGAAATCAAATGGCGACGCTGGATTACGGTCCCTGATTTGCACTATGCTCGGGAACTCGCGGACATCGCACAAGTCGACAAGAATCATTTCGCAGCTGGTTTTCACCTGGGCTGGTATCTCGCGGGCCAGGAGTATTATCGCGACGAACGGCGCACCGCCGCTGCGCAGGCTGGGTGGCTCGGGTTAGCCCATCAGCCGCTTGTCAGTCTTGGTAGCATGAACAGTCTCGCGCAGCCGACCTTCGATCGCGGCGGCGTATTTGCTGGCATCCTGGCGAAGAAGACTGGCCCGGGGCTCGAACGCGTAAGAGCCGAGGCGGCGAAGGGCGTGGCGATCGAGCCCCAGTGTTGGCTTAACCGGGCGCTTTACGGCGCCGCACTCTACCGCGCCGGCGACTATCCGCAAGCGCTCAAGGAATTGAACCGCGCCGTGGAGCTGCGCGGCAAAGCCGGGACGAATGTCTGGCTCACCTCCTTCCTCTCCATGACCCACGCGAAGCTGAATCAACAGAACGAAGCCAAGGAATGGCTGGTGAAACTCGCCCAGCCCAAAGATGCCCCGTGGGAAGAAACCGCCCTCCACGACCTGTTGCGACCGGAAGTGGAGACATTAGTGAAAGCGAAGTAGAATCAACCCGGCTACCGCTGGCGCAGAGTTTGGTGGTGCGGGCGCAGTGGGCGGTGGACCAGTGGCCGGAGGGTTGGCAGAATCACGAGGTGCTGGGCGGGGCGCTGTATCGGGCAGGGGATTACCAGGGGGCGGTGCGGGAGTTGGAGGAGGCAATCAAGTTGCGCTCGGGGCCAAGAAACCCGGTTTCTCCAAGAAACCGGGTTTCTGAAACGATCTGGTCCTGTCATTTCCTCGCCCTGGCCCATCACAAGCTCGGCAATGCGGACCAAGCCCGCGCGTGGTTCGCTAAAGCCGTGCTGCCCAAAGACGCCTCCTGGGAAGACGCTATGATCGACCGCTATCTCCGACCAGAGGTGGAGGCGGAGTCAAAACGACCATAGTGGCGGTCGCCACGTCGTTCGAGCAGCGCGGGACCGGGGGTTACACGCTGCGCATCCGGGAATTCAAGGATGGCAAATGATCACGCATGCATTTGCTATACTCCTCTTTGGAGACCGGCATGGCCAAACGAGTGCTTTTCGCGGAAACCACACCGCTCGGTCATCGCATCGTGTTGACGCGCGACCGTTGGCGTGAGATCGTGCGTTTCAAACATCCCGCGCTGGCCGGACACGACGCCCAGGTTCGCGAGTGCATTCGAGATCCAGAAATGATCCGCTCCAGCCTGAAAAACTCGGAGGTCCACCTTCATTACCGCGTGACACCAACCGGATATCTGTGCGTTGTGGTTGGCGGCGATGACCCACAAGCACGCTTTGTGATCTCGGCCTATTTCACGAAACACCCGAAGAAAGGACCCGACCTGTGGACAAAGTAAGAGTCTATCACGATCGAACGGGCAACACGTTGACGATCTGGTTTGACGATCCGAAGAAGGAAGCAATTTGTGAGGAAGTCAACGACGACGTCGTTCTCATGAAGGACAAGCGGGGCCGAGTGATCGGCTTCGAACGCCTCAATTACCTGACGCGAAAGCAGCAAGGCGATGGCGACAACATACCGGTGGAAGTTCAAGTAATCTGAAGTAAGTCAAGTTGCACGACCCGGCCGGCAAGCTGGTAGGCGAGAACGACGACATTGCCGAGGGAAACCTCGACGCGCGCATCCTCTTCACGCCGAACGAGAGCGGCGTCCACCGCATCACCGCGACGGCGTTCCTCGACGCCGGCCGCAAAGCCCAAACCGCGTTCGTCGATGGCGCCACCTTCGCCGGCATCCTGCTCCAAGACAGCGGCCGGTCGGCGAAGGGGTTGGTGGTGCGGGCGCAGGGGGCCGTGGACCAGTGGCCCCAGGGTTGGCAGAATCACGAGGTGCTGGGCGGGGCGCTGTATCGGGCGGGGGATTATCAGGGGGCGGTGCGGGAGTTGATGGAATCGCACAAACTTCGCGCCGACGCTGGCAGCGTCGGCTACGGGGGCGGTCAGAAGCGGAGTTCTAACCCACAGTCGAGCATCTGGTCTTGCCATTTCCTCGCCCTGGCCCATCACAAGCTCGGCAATGCGGATCAAGCCCGCGACTGGTTCGCCACAGCCGTGCTGACCAAGGACGCCTCATGGGAAGACGCCATGATCGACCAGTACCTGCGCCGCGAAGTCGAGGCGGAGTTAAAGAAAGACTGAGATCGCAATTCTCACTTCGGCGAGCAAAGCGTAGAATCTCAAAGGAGGAAAAACGGATGGAAACTATGTTTCAACAACACATCACCAAGACCGCTGAGATGTGCGGCGGCAAAGCGTGCATTGCCGGACACCGCATTCGAGTCATGGATATCGTGCTCGCGCACGAGTTGCGGGGGTATTGCCCGGAGGAAATCGTGGCGATGTTTCCCGGCATCACGCTGGCCGACGTTCATGCCGCGCTGGCGTATTATTTCGACAACCGCGCCGAGATCGATGGCGACTTCACACGGGACCGCGAATTAGGCGAGTCGTTGCGGCATTTGTTCCCGTCGAAGTTGCAGGAGAAGCTGCGTGGCTGAGCGGATTCGCTATTTTTTCGATGAACACATTCAGTCTGCCGTGGCCCATGGCTTGCTCCTGCGGAGCGTGGATGTTCTGACGGCCCAGGCAGCCGGACGGTGCGGGCTGCCTGATCCCGATCAGTTGCAATTTGCAACCGCGGAAGATCGCGTCTTGATGTCGTTCGATCCGGATTTCCTCGCGCTGGCGGCCACGGGAATTTCCCATGCCGGAATCGCCTGGGCGGAAGCGACCAAATATTCGGTGGGCCAATTGGTGCAACTTCTCACGCTTCTGCATGGTGTTCTCGATCGAGACGACATGAAAAACCACGTGGAATACCTCTGAGTCAAACGATATCGCGACGCTGCAGCGGCCCTCTCACACCTCCCGCCGTGATTCGGATTTCTTTTCTGAGCGCCCGCCGGCACTCTGCACGTTTTCACTACCACGCGTATTCCACTCCCTGCCCTCGCCGGCTGGCACGGTCTCGACGTCGGCCGCCAAGCCCGAAACGCCTTCGTCGATGGCGCCACCTTCGCCGGCATCCTGCTCCAAGACAGCGGCCGGTCGGCGAAGGGCCTGGTGGTGCGGGCGCAATGGGCCGTGGATCAGTGGCCGGAGGGGTGGCAGAATCGCGAGGTGCTGGGCGGGGCGTTGTATCGGGCGGGGGATTATCAGGGGGCGGTGAAGGAGTTGATGGAATCGCAGAAGCTGCGCGCACAGAATAGAAACCCGGTTTCTCCAAGAAACCGGGTTTCTGAAACGATCTGGTCCTGCCATTTCCTCGCCCTGGCGCATCACAAACTCGGCAATGCGGATCAAGCCCGCGACTGGTTCGCCAAAGCCGTGCTGCCCAAAGACGCCTCCTGGGAAGACGCCATGATCGACCGCACCCTGCGCCGCGAAGTCGAGGCTGAGTTGAAGTAGGAATGATCCTGCATCGCGAAAGGTGATACAATTCGAGAAGGTGACTACCTTGGCCGGTGGCGCCCCAAGGCGAAACCCATGTCTACGCTCCTTGCCTCCGATGCGCGAATCAGCCTCGTCAGCCCTTTGACGTCAGCCGGTGCGGCGGAAACTGCAGCAAGGAAAGCTGCGTCCCCGGCTGGGGCCAGCGCGTGGGGGAAGGTCTTCGAGCAGCTTCAGCAATTGCACCAATTACACGACGACTGGGACGGGCAAGGGGCCAAAGCGCCGGAGCCGAGCAATCTCGCGAGCGCCTTGGCCTGGGTCCAGGGGATGCGACTTTGGCCGCAAGCGTTGCCGCCCGATCAGGTGACGCCGGGAGTCGCCGGTGAAATGTACCTGGTGTGGCAGCGCCCAGGGTTGTTGTTGGAGGCCGAAATCTGCCGCTCCGATGCGGTTGAGTGGCTGCTCACGATCGAAGGCCAACCACCGCGACAATGGGAGACCGGTCAAGACATCCTTTGGCTCGTCGCCCGCCTTGCCGATGACTCACCGCTCAGCGCGGCTCCGGTGCAGCCATGAACGGTCCGCGCCGCCCGATAACGGCGGACGAAATTGTCCTGCGCCGCATCCATCAAAACCACTGCGCTCGTGACGGACCTCAGTTGATCCTTCCTGCCGCCTTCCGTCCGACGGGGGACGATGTCGAAGGCCTGTCGGTATTCCGGGCATCGCTCGTTCTGGCCGCGCAGGTCGCGGCGGCCGGTCGGAAGCCCGGCGAGTATTTTGTTGCCGCACTCTCCGTCGGCGCTTTGCTGCAACTCGGTTTGACGGTGGTCGCGGATGACCAACCTGGCGATTTGCCGGGGCACGCATTGATCCCGGAGTTGAGCGGGCCGGCCTATCAACAAGGCAAGAAATCGTTGAAGCTGATCGTTGCCGAACTGGCCCGAATCGCGAGCCAGCACATCGTTCATCGGCCCGACGCATGATTCGGTCCAATAGAGGTTTCGCCAATTGCGTCGTGGCCGGCAATTGGTACATTGAGAAAGTTGCCTCGAAACGCCGATTGGCCCTCCCACCGCGTACTCAGCATTTTGTCGCAAAACGTGAGAACCATCGCATGCATCGCTCCTTCCTCGTGTTGGCCTCGTCATCGTTGATCCTTCTCGCGGCGTCGCTGGCTTTTGCCGACGAACAGCAGAAGAAAACCGACGCAGATCCCATCACCTTCGCTCCGACCGATTGGCCGTGGTGGCGCGGGCCCAATCGCAACGGCGTCGCGGACGGCAACCAGAAGCCGCCGATGAAGTGGAGTGAAACGGAGAATGTGTTGTGGAAAAGCCCCGTGCCTGGGCGCGGACATGGTTCGCCCATCGTCGTCGGCGACCAGATTTTCTTGGCGACGGCACAGGAGCAGGAGGCCGCGCAGTCGGTCGTGTGCTATGACCGCAAGACGGGCAAGCAACTCTGGCAGACGGAAGTTCACCGCGGCGGCGTGGTGCAAAAGGGCAACGGCAAGAGCACGCTGGCTTCCTCGACGCCGGCCTGCGACGGACAGCGCGTCTTCATCAACTTCCTGCACGACGGCGCCATTTACACCACGGCGTTGGGCCGCGACGGCAAAAAGCTGTGGCAGACCAGAATCACCAGCTACACGTTGCATCAAGGATTCGGTTCGTCGCCGGCTGTGTATGAGAACCTTGTCATCGTGTCGGCCGACAACAAGGGCGAAGGCACGGGGGCGATTGCCGCGCTCGAGCGCGGCACCGGCAAAGTCGTGTGGAGAGTTTCGCGGCCAGCGACGCCGAACTATGCGTCGCCAATCATCTTGAAAGTGGCCGGGCGCGAGCAGTTGTTCTTCACCGGCTGCGATCTGGTGACGAGCCTCGATCCCAGGAGCGGCGCGAAGATTTGGGAGATCACCGGCTCGACCACCGAAACCGTGACGAGCACCGTGACCGACGGCGCGATCATCATCACCAGCGGCGGCTATCCGAAACAGCACGTGTCCGCTGTGAAAGCCGACGGTTCGGGCCAGGTCGTTTGGGAAAAGAAGACCAAGGTGTATGTCCCCTCAATGCTCATGCACCGCGGCTATTTGTACGCGACAACCGATGCCGGCGTCGCCACGTGTTGGAAGGCTGAGACGGGCAAGGAAGCGTGGGCCGGCGAGCTCGAAGGCATCTTCACCGCTTCGCCGGTGCTGGTCGGCGAACACATCTTCGCAACGAACGAGTCGGGCCGGACGTTCATCTTCAAGGCGACGCCGGCGGGCCTGGACGTGGTCGCCGACAATCAACTGGGCAGCGAGGTAATGGCAACGGTGACAATCTGCGGCGGGCGGATTTACATGCGCGTGGCGGTGAATCAGCAGGGGCGACGGCAGGAGATGCTGGTTTGTGTGGGAAACGCCAAATAAGATCGGCTCTATGGCGTGCGTTTGGCCCAGGATCGAATTTCTTGCGCCATGAGGCCAAAGCCGATTGGAAATGCGGTTTCGATGGCTGACAGATTCTGAATGATGCGGCGGGCTTCCGTCACGGCACATTGGGTTGCAAGTTCCAAGGACGGGCGGCCTGTGCCATAGACGAGCTGCTTGAGCTGTTGCTTCGAGAACGGTTGACGACCTGCGTCTAATCCGACTTTCCAAGCCGCCTCGCCGACTTGGTGGTTCTTTCCCACGAGATACCAAGCCTCTATCGCCGGCACAGTCAGACCGATCGCGACCTTCAAAGGCGGCATCATGTTCCTTGGGCGTAGCCGATTTCGCGTGTGCGCAACAATGTTGCGAATCCGACAGAACCGGCAGTCCTCGGCGCCGCGTGGGTCCGCATCGTGTGATGTGCTGTGCATTTCCGTGTCGTCGCAATCGACGACCATGACCAGCCCTTCCGCGTCGGAGTTGAAATGCACTCCCCTAATTACCACATCGAGCGCATTGGAAAAACTTGGCACGCTCCGAGCTTCCGGGGCTTCGTAAATTGGCTTTGGAACCTCACCGAGGATTCCCTCCGTGAAGATCCGCAGCGCTGCGCGATCAGCCGGCGACTCGCAGTAGTAGCCAATCTTCATGGCCTCACCGATACTCCACCCAGGACACCGCTGTACCAAATATCGCTCAGCGAGGAATTCCCCACGATGTCTTCGAAATGTGCGATGTCCGTCAGCCGGTTCATCTCCACTTCCAGCCCTTCCTTCTGCGCTAGCACAACCTCTTCGGGATGGTCTCGGTACAAGTCGAGCAGGTATGGCGAATGGGTCGTGGCAATGACCTGGATCGGCGGGCGCTTTTCACCGCAACTTTCCGGGTAGCTGAGCCGGTAGAGGGCATCTTGCAAGTGACGAAGCAAGCGGGGATGCAAGCCGCGGTCGATTTCTTCGAGACCGACTAGCGACGGCGGGTCGGGCAGATAAGCGAGCGTCAGAAGGGCGAGAGCGAGTAACGTGCCCTGCGACAATTCCTTCGCTGGAATACGGTGGCCAGCCTTCTTCGTTCGCAACACGATTCCTTTGTGGCCTGGCTGCGGTTTATCGAAAAGAATGTAATCGTATTCGGGGAGCCATTGGCACATCTCGGCCAGCAGCGAATCCCACCGCTCGGGGTGGTTGTCCTTCAAGTCGTCAAGGACCGCAGCCAAGCCACCACCACTCGACTTAAGACTCGCCCCGGAATTTACAGCAATTGGCTGGGCAATCGCAGCGAAGTCAAGTGTGTACGTCTGGATGCGTCCAAGCCACTCGTAAAGCAACGACCCCTCTGGCTGCTTGTGCTTGGCAGGCGATCCTGTGTCGTCGTTCAACTTTCGAGAGACGTCTCCGTTCTTATGCCATGCAAACGTGGCAACAAAAAGTTGATTCTTCACCCTTGCATGCAACTTAATTTCCACTGCAGCATCTCGATCCTCAGCTGAAACGCTCAACAGCGATGACCAGGCCATTCCGGGTTGCTGCTGTGCGGCAACAGCAGCGATCCCACGTAGGGCTTGAAGTACCGTCGATTTCCCTGAACCATTAGGCCCCAGGAGAAGTGTGAACGGCGACAGCGGCAGCGTCGTTTTCCGAAGTGCCTTGAAATTAGTGAACTCGATCGACTCAATCATCGGCCTCTCCATGTGAGAGGTCGCCATCACTGGCTTGGAGTGACTTTGGCCCCTTGACTTGATTGTATCCGTTACCCGTTCAACGCTCAAATCACTTCCGGCAGCGCCTGGGCGTGATCTTCGACCAAATACTGCGGCCGGCCGTTCAAATCGGTAATCGTCGTGCGGTCCACATCGATGCCGAGGTTGCAGTACAGCGTCGCGAACAGTTCGCCGAAGGTGACCGGGCGGCGGGCGGCTTCACCGGCGATGCGGTCGGTGGCGCCGATCGCCTGGCCCGTCTTCATGCCGCCGCCGAACAGCAGGGCGCAGTTGACTTGCGGCCAGTGGTCGCGGCCCACCTGAGCGCTGATGCGCGGCGTGCGGCCGAATTCGCCCATGATGATGACGGTGCAATCCTTGTCCAGCCCGCGTTGGTGCAGGTCATCGACCAGGGCACTGACGCAGTTGTCGAAGATGGGGAAGTCCTCGGCTTCGCGATTGAAGATCGTGTTGTACGAGCCGCCGTGCCAGTCCCATTTGCTGTAGTTGAGCGTGACGACGCGGGCGCCGGCTTCGATGAGGCGGCGGGCCATAAGCAGACTTTGCGGCACGCGCGGGGCGCCGTTCTCGTCGATCATGATGCGCGGGTTGCCGGTGCCGTAGCGGGAGACGATGCGCGGATCTTCTTTCGATAGATCGAGCGCTTCGGCCAGCCGCGACGACGTGAGCAAGCCGAACGCCTGTTCGTTGAAATGATCCATGCCGTGCATCATACCGGTGGCATCGACGTCGCGGCGCAGGCTGTCGAAACTGCGCAACAGACTGCGGCGATCGGCGAGACGGTCCATCGTGATGCCTTGCAGCGTCATGTCGTTGCGCGACGGGCCCATTGGTCGGAACGGGGCCAGCGACGCGCCGAGAAAGCCGGGGCCGGGCTCGTTGTACGGGCCGTGCGTGCAGGTGTAGCACAGGCTGATGAACGGCGGTGTTGCGCGATCGACGGCGCCTTGCACTTTGGCGACCGTGGAACCGAACTGCGGCCAACCGCCCGACGGCGTCGGCTTACGCGGATGATGGCCGTTGAAGACCTGGATAGCGTCGTGGTCCGCCTGGTTGCCGACCAGCGAACGGACGACGACGAGCTTGTCCATGCGTTGCGCCAACCGCGGAAACGCCTGGCAAATCTGGATGCCGTTGACGTTGGTCGCAATCGGCCGCCACGGCCCGGCGATTTCCTGCGGCGCGTTGGGCTTCAAATCAAACATGTCCTGATGCGGCGGACCGCCGACCAGGTAAATCAAAATCACCGACTTGTGCGACGAACGAATGCCCGCGTTTTGTTCGGCCTTCAAGAGTTGTGGCAAGTTGAGCCCGGCGATGCCCAGGCCGCCGATTTTGAGGAAGCTGCGTCGGGCCAGGCGGTGCGGAGAGGATGGTTGACCGGACTTGGAAAGCATCGGATTGCTCCAGAGACGATCGGGGGGGGATGGTTATCCTACCGTAAATCGAGCGGGAAATGAAGAACAATCTCTTGGAGTTTCGCAGGGAAGTTCATTCCTTAGGCAAATCACGATGGCGCAGTGGAGCTTGGCCGGGGCCGCGTATTCGAAGGATTAACACTGCCGCGTCAGCCAGCTGGAACACGATGCGATATTGGCGTCCGCGACGTGTCTTGAAAAAGGTCTGGCGCAGGTCACGATTCAGTCGAAGCGATTCCGGCGCCTGAGCAAGACTCTCCGGCGCGGCTCCGATTCTGTCGATGGCCCTTCCGAATGCCAAATACCAGGAGATCGCGCCGGAAACAGATCGCCGCACAAGCCAGTTGAAAATCTCATCCACGTCCGCTCTGGCGCGTTCTAAGATGTGGAGGGGCTTGCTCATGATTTTGGCGGCAGTTGAGACCGTTTGCGAAATTCGCGATCGAATTCTGCGAACGGAATTCCGCGATCGCCGTTGGCCAAGTCGTCGAGTGCTTCCTGAATGGCCGCAGCGTCTTCCACCGATGACTGCGTTTCTGGGTGCTGCAGTCGCCACTGATCCAGCGCCTCTTCGGGAGAAAGAGCCGCTCCGTGCGTGCTCAGCTTGTCGCCAACAAAGTGGTGAAAGTCGCGCAATTCATCAAGGGTTGGGGTTGCCATAACTGCATCTCGTGAGTGGCCGTTGATTTTAGCATAGGCAGCCACATACCAACCGACTATTTCACATTCAGCACCAGGCTCTTCGCGACGCGCTCCACCTCGCGCCGCCGCGCCTCGGCTTGCGCCGGCAGATAACGAGCGGATAGCGTCGCGCCGCCGGCGTTTTGGCGCACGACGTAGTAATCGAACGCGGCCGGTTGTGTGCCAAAGCGGGCCTCGACGCCGAAATGCTCGACGGCGAAGGGATTGGACTGAATCGTGTGCGGGTTCTGCACTTTCTCGATGAGCGCCTTCTGCTGACCCAGGCCGGCCAGAACTTCCTTCTGGAACGCAACGGCCGACGGTTGCTTGGCGACCGGGTCCAGCGTGATCAGCACGTCGCTGCCTTGCTTTTCGACCAGCCGAATCTGCCGGCCGTTGGCTTCGTCGATGCGCCAGTGCCGCGGATAGACGAAGCGAGCCTCGGGACTGTCGAAGAGGATTTGCGTGTTGTCGTCGTTGGGACTCAGGTTCCAGCGAGCTAATGCGGCATTGGTCAAATCGGCGCTATCGGCGAGATCGCGCGTCAACACGAAAGTCCCCTTGATTTCGCCTTGCGGCAACCCGGCGGCGTTCAGCGGCCGATGGATGCCCTGCAGCGACACGTAGCTGATGTGATTGCCCTTCAAATCGAAGATGTAATAACCTTCGAGATCGTGCTGGGCCGGGCCGTCTTCGCCGACGCCGATGATGACGCCCTTGAAACCAACACGGGCGCGATGGGCATCGACGCGATCGGTCCCTTCGAAGCGGCACGTCAAGCCGCCCTTAGTGATTTTCTCCAGGTCGGTCAATTCTTTGACGGCTTCGAAATCGGCGGGCCAATCGTCGCCCGACTTCACCGGCGCCTTGGGCAGAAGACCGGCGAGCGCCGGAGTAAATACGTCGGTGCGCACAAGTTCAATCTCGCCCAGCAGCAGCGGCCCTTGCGGCGAGAACGGCACTTCGACGTTGTCGAGCCGCTGGATGACCAGCAAGCTCACGTCGGGCCGCAGCTTGTATTCCTGATCCTGGTCGCCGACTTTGCGAGCGAAGTCCATCTTCTGGACTTTGCGCACTGTCTTGTCCACTCTGCCCTGGGCGACGCTCAATACGCGTTCGTCATACTTGATGGTGCTGGCGCCGCTGATCTTCAGCGATTGCGCGGCGGGATCTTTGCCAATTGGCAGCTTCAGCGAGCCTTCGATATCAACGCGGCAACTGACGCGATATTGGTAATCGGGTCGAAACACTTCGATCAGGCGCACGGTGTCTTGAGCGGCGACGGTGGCTGTCGCAAACCAGACGAACGGACCAAATATGAACAGGCCACGCATCATTGTTCTCCCAAGGTTCAACCCGGTTGGCGGATTCGGCCTGGTTCAAAAACGCGCGGTTGAGGGTGCCAAGCGACTGTGCAATCGACTGGGCCATTTGGCCCCCTCGTGCATTGTCGCGTCCGTAGCGTAACTGCTGACCTGGAAAACGGTTATGGCTGCCAATTTCGCGACTATACCACAATGCCACGATACTCCA
>Ga0080064_1003581_pt1 | contig 21985 bp, 21 predicted proteins | sample Subgrocontami54m_FD_69260 | JGI IMG/M metagenome (GOLD analysis project Ga0080064, IMG submission 69260) | Subsurface groundwater microbial communities from S. Glens Falls, New York, USA - GMW46 contaminated, 5.4 m (SPADES assembly) (version 2) ...
GAATAATACGCCCAGTACTTTCCTGAAAAGCCCAAACGGGTTACTCAGCCAGCCGAGTTTGCGAGTTACGCTCTGTCCGGCAATGGCTATGAGCAGCAAAACGGAAGCCAGACCAAGGGCATAGGCTACAAGATATAAAAAGCCTCTGGCAAATGATTCGGGCAAAACTATGGCAATAATGAGCGCGTAGGTTGGGCTGCAGCTACTAAACACCGGCCCTAGCGAGGCACCGAGCAATATGTCACGCTTTAGTCCTCGTTGTTGGTATGAGGCGTTGAGGGCTTGGTTAAATTTAAGGTTGAGTCTGGTTGCTACCATCAGCTTTTCCCAAAAAACCGGAAACAGCAGATTGATGCCGAACAGCAGCACAATGGTGCCGGAAATGATACTCCAGACATACTGCGGCACACCCAGCAGTGTTGTAGTGGTCTTAAGCAGCAAGCTGAAGATTATGACCGATACGGCTAAACTCGCAGTAATAACAACCGGTCGGAACCACTTTTTCTGAGAAGTCTTTTGGTCCTCGTCCAGTACACTACCGCCGATAATGATAGGCAACAGCGGTAAGATGCACGGGGCCGCGACCGTAAGCACACCACTGATGTAGGCCAGTATCAGTAGTGCCATTACAGTAAGTTACGTTTCACCGATTCAAAGGTCGGCTCGTCGTAGGCTACAAACTTTTCTATCAAATTGCCTTGGTCATCAATCTTCACAAACGTTGTCTGAAGCGTCACACCGTATTTTTGCCTTAGAGCCTGGTTGGTATCGTAATCTACCTTAAAAATAGTGACGCCCTGAGGGATGGTGCTGGCTTTGATACTGGCTTCGAGCTTTCGACATTGCGGACACCACGGCGCATGGAAGAATAAGAGCTTGGTGCCTTTGGTTGCAGCAACCTTTTCGGCTTGGTAAGGCGTGTACATACCGGCCGAAGCGGATGTGCCAGGTTGCCCACTCTGCTGAGAATTCTCCACCGTATTGGTTGATGACGTAGTTTGGTCAGACTTATCAGAACTTCCAAGCATGAGATAAGTAAGCCCTCCCCCTATGAGTACTGAAATCACAATAACCACAGTCGCCAATTGCTTATTCATAGCTTTGCCTTTCGCTTCCAGATTTGGAAACTAAATGTTACGTTGTTTTCGGTTGTAGGCTCGCCCTCTGTTGCAAGCTCAAAATATTGCTTGAAATCAGGGAAAAATTTGGTGCAGTGCCAGTCACCCTGGAGCTGCGTTATATAGAGTTCATCCGCTAAATCCAGTATACTAGCAAAGAGTGCCGCTCCGCCGCCAACCCAAATATCTTCTTCAAAGTTTTTTAAAAATTCACGCGCATCGTGAGCTGTCTCAAAGCCAGAGCGCATTGGTTCATCTTTAGTAGTCGCAACTATATTGCGCCGCTCAGGCAAGGGTTGTTTTTGCTCGACATACCAGCCGTAGCCCATCATGACATTGCCATGTAACGTTTTGTCACGAAAGTATGCAACATCGGATGGGATTTTGCCTTGCCAAGGTATGCCATGGTCATTGGCCATGCCACGCCTTTCATCAATTGCAACAATTGCCCGAATCATCCTACTTAGTATACCAGGTATACCAGCACAGGGAGGTTACCTTGTTGACTACACTTTTGGTCCGATCGGACCAAAAGTGTATTGTAATCGATGAGTGGGAAGAAAATAGCTAAGAGCCTGACAAAATCCCCCCGTTCATAGGTAAAACAGCAGCAGTCAGGGAATTTTTAGCAGTTTTTCGGCAAAAAGCATACCTAAACGGTACGGTTTTTGTTGAAAAAGTGGTGAAAAACCCTGAACCTGGTGTTTTAGCCGGACGGGGGGATTTTGTCAGGCTCTAAGGTCGAAAATATCAAACACCCCTGACTGAAGTCAAGGGGTTTGTTGCCGCGCGAAAGCTAATCATAGGACGGATGTGATTGAGCAGATAAAACGAGCCGGTTACTAATTTTACCGGTTCGGTGCATTTCATAAGCCTATAAAAAGCTTTTTCTGGGTCATTTACAATAATGACGTTTTTGAAACCAATTTTATGGGCTGCTACTGCAGTAATCTTAGGATTAACGGAGTGTTTGGGCATATCCTGTTGGCCGCTAAAAGAAGTGATTATTAAGGTGCTCGTGAGTTTATGTAGCTGCTCAAGGGCGCCATTGGCACGTTCACGTTCACTTTGCACAAAGGACACCAGCGCTGCTACGGGTTGTTTAGCGTACAACGTACGGATGCCATCGACGAGTGCTGCCATTTTTTGCCCATTGTGTGATCCATCAATGATTAGTATCTGACCTTGATATTTAACGACTTCCATCCTGGCCGGGACACGCGTATGCGCAGCTTTGGTAATTTGCCCTTCGCTAGGTGGCGTTAGATTGTCTCTGTTATATATATAATCTACTACCGTCCTGGCCAGATGCCAGTTCCGTTGCTGGAACGGCGGCAAATCGGGTGGCAAATGTCTAACAGCTGGCATAGTCATAACAAATAAGTTGGCGTGCATTCGGCCGCAGCGTTTGTTAATTTGCCCCATGACTTCATCACTTTGTTTATACATTATGGCGTGGTTACAGTGTTGGATAATACCGGCTTTTTGGGCTGCAATTGCACCTAGTGTATTACCAAGCACATCTGTATGATCCAGCCCAATGTCGGTAATGACGCATACTTTATCTTGTCTGGTGACCACATTGGTACCATCCAGCAAACCACCCAAGCCTACTTCTACTACGGCATAGTCAACCTTCTGTTTGGCAAATTCCCAGTAGGCAAAGGCCACGAGCAGCTCAAAATACGTTGGCTTTATACCCATTTTGTTTACGATTTCTATAAATTCCTTTAGCTCTTGGCAAAAAGATGCTTCGGACAGGGGTTTTAGATCTATCTGCACTCGCTCATTAACCTCATCAATATGCGGCGAAACAGTTAGACCGACCTTTTGCCCGGCCGCTTGCAGCAGTGCGGATATGTAATAGCACGTAGATGTCTTGCCCGAAGTACCAGCTACATGAACAACTTTGAGCTGATCCTGCGGATTACCGAGTTTATCCATGAGCTTACTAATGCGCTCAAGCGTGTAGTTGCCCCGCATGGTGCCGGGCGGTACGTAACTCATCAGCACTTCGCGAGCTTGGGCAAAATTGGTAATTTCTGGCATAGTTAGTCTATTGTACCCCTAAAGGTGGTAAAATATACAGGTTACGTGCCCGTAGCTCAGCGGTCCGCCAACTGGTGAGAGAGCAGTTACTTCGGCGACAGATTGAACAGGAAAATACCAGGTATCAGTATATGCCCAAGTAGCCCTAGCTAGAGAGTATAGGGATTCGAACTTACATCAATGTTATAATCCCATTATGCCATGGAAAGACATAGAGAAACAAAGAGCAGCAATTCGTCGTCATTATTATGCTAATCGTGAAATCTATATTGAGAAAGCACAGCAAAAGCGTCGAAATTTGAGAAAATGGCTTAATGATATAAAACAAGGATCCCCTTGTACGGATTGCAGCAAAAAGTATCCATACTATGTTATGGATTTTGATCATGTAGGTAAGAAAAATATGGCAATAAACAGAATGGTCAACTACGGTAGCACAAAGAAATTAAAAGAGGAGCTTAAAAACTGTGAGCTTGTTTGCGCAAACTGTCATAGGTTTCGTACCCATAAGAGAATTACAACGGAAGTACACTATAATGATCATATGCCCGCGTAGCTCAGCGGATTAGAGCGTCTGTCTTCGGAACAGAAAGTCGGGGGTTCGAATCCCTCCGCGGGTACCAAACATAAACGTTTTTCTTAATTTTTTGATACAGTTAGTTTATGAAGAAAAATCAGAACGGGTTTAGCGCTGTAGAAGGACTACTAATTTTAGTTATTGTTGGTTTGCTGGGAGGTGTTGGATGGTATGTCTGGCAAAACAAGCAAGATGATAGCTCAAAGACGAACATTAGTTCTAGTGCGAAAGATGAACGTGAAGATAAAGCGCAAGAGGAAGTCTACAAAGTTCCCGAAGGCTATACGCTCTATGAGAATAAAGAGTTAGGCTTCAAGTTTGTCTATCCCAAGGTATACGGAAACCTCACCAAACAGCCTGACGTAAATTCCATACAAATCCTTGAGAGCGCTCAGCCCGACCAGCAATATGGCGCCGGCATTAACGGCATCTTCACGATTTATACCTATGCAACCGCAGACCAAACAATTACTGGCCGTAAATACGGTCCGCAAATAAAACTACAAAACGGAAAGTGGATTGTTACGGAAGCAAACGAATCTGACGTTGTAGGCAATAAAGTGGGTGACGAGTATAAGGATTTTGACAAACAAGTTCCTGCGAGCCAGACGAACAATGGCCTTGCTGTTTACACACTGAAAGGTGGCGATGAAGGTACAGAGAGCGACAGACTAATGTTTATAGCAAATGGCAAGCTGCATGAAATATTTTTACCATCGTTCTCAGATGGTTTATATGGTAACTTTGACGAAAATCCTAAAGCGAACGACAAAACAAACTTCAATGAACTATTAAATAATGTGAGGGATAGCGTAAGAACTCTGTAGTTCGCAATATTTGGTTCTAACCTCCCTCCTTCGCTCAAGCTACGGAGGACAGGCGTACATGGTGCCGTATCAAGCGTAAACGGCAAAAGATCATTTTGCTATACTCAAGTGATGGTTAAAAATGTTGTTTTGGCAATTGGGATAATCGTTTTTGTGCTGGTTTCTGTACAAGTGTTACGGCTTTTGCAACTCCGTACCAGTGTGGCCAATTATGCCAAGTATTGGCGGCAATATCCCGATCAAGGTACCTTTACCTACGTTGCCCTCGGTGATTCGGCCACCCAGGGCATTGGCGCCTCAAGGCCAGAGCTTGGCTACGTGGGGCTGCTAGCCCAGCATTTGCAGCAGACTACGGGCAAAACCGTGCGGATTGTAAACCTCAGCGTAAGCGGCGCCAAAATTACAGACGTTCTAGAGAAACAAGTCCCCCAGCTTGTAAAGTACAAACCAGATCTCATAACAGTCGCGGTAGGTACCAACGATGTTACCAGTTATGACGCAGCCAAGTTCCAGTCGCAATATGACAAACTGGCGGCTGTGTTGCCACCAGGCAGTGTAGTGGCAAACATACCGTACTTTGGGGGACTAATAAGAGCCAACGACAAAGCTATTGAAGCTAGCGAGTACATCAGTGAAGCAGCACATAAATATAATTTGCCGCTTGTGGATTTACAAGCCGAAACTAGGGCAAAACAATCTATTTTCAATTATGCTGCGGACGGGTTCCACCCCAGCAACCGAGCGTATAAAATCTGGGAAGCGGCATTTTGGAAAACAATTGAACCGCTCGTCAGTAGCTAGGTGATTACTTAACTGTCTGGTTTTTTGGATTGGCGTTTGGAACTGCGTGCCGGTAGATATTTAGGTTTGCCGCTGTACTCAGATTTATCTAGACTTTGCTGCAACGCCCCAAGCACGTTATGGGCCTGTTCCTTGCTCATGCCTACGCGGGCCACTGCCATTGGCTGATTGCCTGGACCGCCGCTTTGCATAAAGTTCATAACTACCCCACTGTCATTAGTTACCACGTGTGTCATATCTGTATAAATGATACGTATGTCCATAGACATTACAATGGCCAGCGGCTGCTGAATGGTATCATCCCGATTCGCCATGAAAGCATCGCTGTAACCGGCCAGTTCCCATAGACTCGTGGCTTCGGCGTCCTCAAACCCAAGGTGTGTTATTAGCAGCAGCAATATGTCCTCGTTCGGGCGTTGTTCGCCGTACTCGATGCCCTCCAGCACCTCAACATCAATCTCTACCGCGCCAGATACTTCTAGCATACTCTTCTTGAGCTGCTCACGCGCAAACCTCAGATGCCACCCCAGGGTGCGGTACGGCCTCCGGCTGTCTCTATTATCACTCATCTACGTACTATGGTACTCGTTAGGTTGCTGCCTTTCAAGGTATAATAATCACAAATGAACGTACGCCAAAATGTTCCCTTGCGCGACCATTCGACCATGCGGCTTGGCGGAGCGGCCGCATATCTAACCGATATAGCTGACCGCCATGAAGTACCCGAAGCGGTAGCCTGGGCAACTTCGCACAATCTGCCGCTAATTATGATTGGCATTGGCAGCAATATTGTCTGGAGCGACAAAGGCTTCCCTGGGTTGGTACTGGTCAATAAAATTATGGGCTATGAGCAGCAGGATGAGGATAGTGAGAACACCTATATAACCATCAAGTCTGGTGAAAACTGGGACGTGATTGTCAAACGGACGGTAGAACAGGGGCTAACCGGCATTGAGGCGTTGTCACTTATCCCCGGCACCGTCGGCGCGACGCCCGTGCAAAACGTGGGCGCTTATGGGCAAGAGATAGCCGATACACTGGTAAGTATCGAGGCGTACGACACCCAGCAGAAACAATTTGTAACTATTCCCAAAACCGATTGTGCTTTTGGCTACCGTACCAGCCGGTTTAAAACCACCGACAAGGGCCGGTTTCTCATCACCGGCCTGACGCTGCATTTGTGGCGCAGTAGTCCAGCGCCGCCGTTTTATGCCTCTGTGCAGACCTATTTTACCATCCATAACATCACCGACCTCACTCCCCAAGCCTTGCGCAATGCCGTCATTGCCATACGCACCGCTAAACTACCTGATCCTGCCATCGTTGCCAATACCGGCTCGTTTTTTGCCAATCCGATTGTAGATGATGCTACTTTTCTACAGTTCCAAACCGACTTTCCAGAGATTGTTCATTGGAACACCAGTGATGGGCAGGTGAAATTATCGGCCGCCTGGCTTATCGAGCAAGCCGGCTTCAAAGATGCTCATGACAGCGAAACCGGTATGGCCACCTGGCCCAAACAAGCACTGGTGCTCATCAACGAGCATGCCAAAAGCACGGCTGATTTACTACGTTTCAAGCAAAAAATCGTGGACAAAGTGCAGGCTATGTTCGCTATAACATTGCGGCAAGAACCGGAACTTATAGGAGACGTTTGACAGTTTCCAATTCACAATTCACATTTTACAGAAATTTCACCATGACCAATGAACCAACAAATAAGTATAAAGAGCTAGAGGACCGTATGATCAGTTTTAGCAAGCAAATCCTTACGTTTTGCCGAAACAATAAGACAGACCCGTTACTACAACCCTTGCTACTTCAACTCGTACGATCTGCTACTAGTATTGGTGCAAATTACTCTGAAGCAAACAATGCTAGCTCCAAAATGGATTTCCGCAACAAAGTATTTATCGCCAAAAAAGAAGCAGCCGAGACGAAGTATTGGCTAGTGGTCTTAGCAGGTGAATTACAAGACGAAACAGGACTTTTGCGACTTCAAAATGAATGTCAGTCATTGCTTATGATTCTGCAGAAAATTATTAGCAGTTTGAGAAATAATACCGGAAAAAGCTTGGAAAAAGGTGAAATGTGAACGGTAAAATGCCTCTGGCGGGCTACTCAGGTAAAAGCTTGGTCCACAAGCTAGGCTACCTGCCGGGTGAAAGGATCTATGTTATCAATGAGCCAAAACACTTTATAAAAGAGCTCGAAGAGAATGACATAGTGATTACCAATAAACTGCCCGCCGATTGGGTACATTTGTTTGTGAGCAATCGGAAATCGCTCGAGGCACTTTTGGCAACTCTTGACCTAAAAGCGATTGGCAAAGGACTGTGGGTCAGTTGGCCCAAAAAGGCTTCAGGCGTTAAGACAGATTTAACCGAGCAAACTTTTCGCGACCTCATCCTGCCGCTTGGTTGGGTTGATATAAAAGTAGCCGCCGTTGATGATATTTGGAGCGGGCTTAAATTCACCCGCCGCAGGCGGTCTTAATTTGACTTTTATCCGTTTTAGATTCTAAACTCATAGTTATGACTGGCGAGATACCTTCGACCGATTTCCCTCCGCTGTCTGAGATAGGACCATTGGCCGAAAACATGGCAACCCTGGACAGCACCCGAACTGCTTTGTTTGACACTGCAGCGCGCTATGTCCGGCTACCCACTGGGCGCAATCTTAGCAGCCTCAGTGACGCGTCTGAATCCATGATTACCGCCTTCTACGATTCGGTGCGTACTATCGTGCAGGGCAAAGACGATTGCGCAGCCAAATCACAGATATTGGCCACGCTGCTTTTAGCCGAAGACCACCTAAGGGTAGGCTTTCTGAAGAGAATAACCGGTGATCAAAGCTACTTGACTGACGAAATGAGTCATACGGCGCTGGCGGGCTTTTTGCGATACGAGCTCGATTCCGAAGTTATCCAAGATCAGGTACCCGCGTCTGTTCAAGGTGTCATGGCTTGCTTCATGGAGAGCCTCAGCATAGACTTTGCGCAAATGGAAGAGCACGTACAGCAAACCAAAACGGCCAAAGTGCTCGACATGGGTAGAAAAATCGGCCGCCATACTATCACTGCTGCCATAGCTGGAGCAGGGACAGCCGCCACTTATTATTTGTTACAAAAGAAAAGGCGACCCTAAACCAAAGCTACTATTGCCTGCCGGTCTATAATACTTAACATGTTAAGTATTATTTGTCGCTGGGCAAGGGGAACTGTTTGGCAAAGGCTTTGACGTCATTACTTAACATGTTAAGTAATTTTTCATCATGGCGAGAGGTGATAGCTTGTTGCATCCACTCAGCTATAAACGCCATGTCACTCTCTTTTAGACCGCGCGTCGTGATAGCCGGCGTACCCAGACGCAACCCACTCGGCCGGAACGGCGGCAAAGGATCATTTGGTATGGCGTTGCAATTGGCTGTTAGCCCTACTCTGTCCAATATATCCTGGGCTTCGCGTCCGGTAATATCAAAACTCTTGGGCATATCAATCATAATCAGGTGGTTGTCGGTGCCGTTGGTGATGAGCTTGAAGCCGCGTGACATGAGCTCATCGGCCAAACGCTTAGCATTCCTGAGGATTTGTTTGGCGTAGTCATGGAAGGCCGGTTCCCGCGCCTCGCCCAATGCCACTGCCTTGGCCAACGTGTTGTTCATATGCGGGCCACCCTGGAACCCCGGGAAGACTTCCCTATCAATCAACGTCGGTAAATTTTCGACAGTTTTGGTAGGTGCCTTGAGAGGATTGCTGACCTTGCCTTTGGTCAGTATCATGCCGCCACGGGGGCCACGCAGGGTCTTGTGCGTGGTAGTGGTAATAATGTGAAAGCCGCTATCGAATGGGTTGGGCAAGACTCCGCCCACGATTAATCCGGCTATATGAGCCATGTCAGCCATCAGTACCGCCCCGACTTCTTTGCCTATGGACGCAAATTTGTCGTAATCCAGGCTACGCGGGTAGCCGCTAAAGCCGGCCAGAATAATCTTGGGCTTTTCCTTCTTTGCCACCTCGCGCATGGCGTCGTAGTCAATTTCCCCCGTTTCAACGTCTTTCACGCCGTAGCGTACAAAGTTATACAGCTTGGCGCTGCTGGTTACCGGCGCGCCGTGCGTCAGGTGGCCGCCATGGTCAAGCCGCATGGCCATAATGGTGTCGCCTGGTTCTAGCCAGGCCTGATAGACCGCTATGTTGGCCGGTGCGCCACTGTGCGGCTGGACATTGGCGTGGTCGGCCTTGAACAGCGCTTTGGCGCGGTCAATGGCAATTTGCTCCACCTTATCAGTATTCTCTTGGCCGCCGTAGTAGCGTTTGCCCGGGTAACCCTCTGAATATTTATTGGTATATACACTGCCGAGTGCCGCCAGCACATCACGGCTGACGTAGTTTTCGGACGGAATCAGCTCCAAACCTTCGCGCTGGCGCTTTTCTTCTGCCTCTAATAATTGCTGTAACTTTTTATCCTTCATAGAACTCCGTTAACACCTATTGTAACAATGAGGTACCATATCTCCCACCCTAATTACAAGGGTTGACATTTATATCATGACGGATATACTTTTTCACGCATATGCCTTCAACCAACGAGAAAATCGGGCAACTTATTTACCAGATACGGCAAGAAAGGGGCTTAACCCAAGCTGCCTTCGCCAAACAACTCGGTACCAGCCAATCGGCCGTGAATCGCATTGAGCACGGCAACCAAAACCTCAGCCTGGAGACACTCGGCCGCATCAGCGATGTCCTCAACAAACAGCTTATTAGCCTTAGCACCGGCGCTATTAGCCTGCGCATAGAGGGCGGCTATGAACTGCAAGGTTCCGTTGCCGTGAAAACCAGCAAAAACGCTACGGTGGGGCTGCTATGTGCCTCACTCCTTAACCGGGGAACTACCCGGCTCAAAAACGTGCCTAGAATTGAGGAAGTTAGCAGATTAATCGAAGTCCTGCAAAGCATTGGCGTGCATGTTAAATGGGTCGGTGGCAGTGATCTGGAGATAAAACCGCCGACGCGGCTTAACCTGGACACAATGAACAAAGAGGCTGCCCGTAAAACGCGGAGCGTTATTATGTTCATTGGGTCGCTGATGCACCGTGAACGGCAGTTCAATATACCTTACGCTGGCGGCTGCGAACTGGGGCGGCGAACCGTTTTGCCGCATTTGTACGCCCTGGAAGAATTTGGTGTTGATGTACTAACCAAAAGCGGCCATTATCATGTCAATGTCAACCCTCATTTGCCCAAACGTTCCGTCGTGCTGTACGAATCGGGCGACACTACTACCGAAAACGTCCTGATGGCTGCCGCGGGCTTTGAGGGCGAGACCATTATCAAAATGGCCAGTGCCAACTACGCCATCCAGGATTTATGCTTCTTCTTACAGAAATTAGGAGTCAAAATAGATGGTATTGGCACCAGTACTCTAAGGGTACGCGGTGTTAGAAACATTAAGAAAAACGTATCTTACGCGCCCAGTGAAGACCCAGTAGAGGCCATGACCTTTATCGCTGCTGCCGTAACCACCAATTCCGAGATTACTGTGCAGCGGGCACCACTTGAATTTTTGGAACTGGAGCTGCTCAAGCTCGAAAAAATGGGTTTGCATTATGATGTGACCAAACCGTATAAGGCCGACAACGGTCATACCGACCTTGTCGACATTATTATACATAAGCACAATGGTGAGCTGCTGGCACCAGCCGATAAGCTGTATGGAAGGCCCTTTCCGGGACTCAACATTGATAACCTACCGTATTTTGTGCCAATTGCTGCCGTGGCTAAGGGTCGCACACTCATTCATGACTGGGTATACGAGGACCGGGCGCTTATGTACACAGAGATGAAAAAAATCGGTGTCCAGATAGAACTGGCCGATCCGCACCGGGCGTTCGTGGATGGCCCCACCAAATGGCGAGTGGCGGACATTGTAGCCCCCAGCGGCATCCGCCCGGCGGTGATGCTGCTCATCGGGATGCTAGCTGCCTCGGGCACATCAACCTTGCGTAATATCTACACTATCAACCGCGGTTACGAAGACCTGGCCGAGCGTCTCAATGCGCTTGGCGCCCATATAAGCATCTTGCACGAGCTATAAACAATATTCATAAATTATTTATGGGGTGCCTGAAGGGACTTGAACCCTCGATCTTCGGAACCACAACCCGACGCTTTAACCGACTAAGCTACAGGCACCACATCGTCGGAATCGACAGTCAGCTTCTACAAAAGTAATTTATCGCTTTTGTTTCACCTTTTAGCCGCTTCCTCCTTTAGTTTTTCAAACAGTAGAGTCAGTAATTCGCTGGATAGCGAACGCTCCTTGGTTTGAAAAACTAGTTCCAACAAACCACAACAGGGGTGATTATACTTGTAAGTGGTTAAAAAAGAAAGGGCGCGGACTATATAGGACTTTCGCACTTTTGTGCAGCATCAGACCACAGCTGACTGGCTGCAAGCTACCATTCCTCTCTCGATGTAACTATGGTTACCTCTCGTTCGGTCTGAAAGCTTTCGCTCAGTCAACTGCGCCCTGTTATCCACACAAAAGTGCGAAAGTCCTATATATCGATCTTTTGCCAAATGATTTTCAAAATAAGCATAAGCGTATCTGTTGACTGTTAGGAATTTTACAACAACAAAATTTCTTTTCGTTTTAGTAAAACATGCTACACTAAATCCGTAATCTAACGCGGGTGGGGAGTGGAGCCTATAAGGGTATGAGAGACGGCGCCAAACTTCTACAAGACAGCTATCACCAACTGCTGCGTGCTGTTCATGTATCCCGGGTTTCTCGCATTCCCACTCAGCTCAAAAATAAATACGTTGGCCTAGCCGCCCTCATTGCTTTGACCGCCGGTTTTGGCGGTCTTGTAATTGCCGGGTCTTCTAGCGATGGGACAGCTTTGGGACTACAAACAAACAACCAGACTGATCCTCTGGTTGTTTCTAACCCAGCTGAAAATTCAATCAGTGCTTCTACGAATAGCAACACCTCGTCTAACTCTTCTACTAGCTCTACTGAAGTTGAAGTGAATGGCGAGTCTATTGTCGTGCCGCAGAATGGCGAATTCCATAAAGTTATTTCCGGCGATAACGGTAACACCAACATTGATATATCCGTTCAAAATAACAATTCAGGCGGTACCAACCATTCTTCCAGCAAGATTAAAATTAATTCCAAGACCAAGAGCTCAGTCACATCCTCGCAAAATTCATCTGAGTCCGGGGAAGGAGGCAGTGTGCATTAAATATCAGAATTGTTGATCGGCTTTAGGAAAAGTGCCAAGAAGTTTTCCCAAAGCCGGGTAACAATGCCCGTAGCGGAACTAACTAAATAATATTCAAGAAAGGAGTAACTATGAAAAAGTTACTAAAATTGCTAGCGGCTGCCGCGGTGAGTACTGGTCTCACAACGGGTATTGCTGTAGCCCAAAGCGGGTCTATCGACACGACAGGACCCAGTTCAACAAACACCGTAACAGCAACATCAACAAACACCGCTGACGTCGACAACGACAATGATGTTGATGTTGACAACGACAACGACCAGGATGCCACTACAGGCACGGCCGACGTGACGAACAACACTAATGGTGGCAGCGCTACATCTGGCGCGGCCAGTAACAACAACTCGTCTAGCACTGACGTAAATGTCAGCAACAGTAGCAGCAGCGCTGCACCGGCTGGTTTTTGGAGTGGTGATCCATCTGGTTCTATCAAAACTACAGGTCCAAGCTCAACTAACACTGTAGTCTCAACCAGCGTCAATACTTGGACTGTTGACAATGACAATGACATTGACATTGACAACGACAATGACCAGGACGCGACTTCTGGTGATGCAACAGTAGACAGCAACACCAATGCAGGTTCTGCTACTAGTGGCGGCGCCTCAAACACCAACAGTTCATCTACCAGTGTTAACGTTAACAACTAGTTACAGTTTTTAGCGTTAGTTGTAAAAAGTGTGGAGGGTCCTTTCTAGGAGGTCTCTCCACGCGCTCGGGTGGAGAGGAACAAATATAAACTCATAAAGGTGAGGTATGTATGGTAGTGGTAAGACTCAGGGAAAAGTTCAGCCAAGTAGCCCTCAGCTTTGGCCTGGTACTGCTGTTGATTTTCTCTTTTCCATTGAACGCTGTCATAGTGCATGCCGAGGGCGATGGCTCATCGACAACTGGGCCGCAATCTCCTACCGGTGCCGATGCTAATACTTATATATATAACCCCAGCACCGGGCTGTGGGAAAATGCGTATTATACCTGGAACCCGGCCACCAACCAGACCACACCCAAAACACCACGAGACTATAGTTATAATCCAGCCACGGGTATGTGGGATACTACGCAGTGGAAATATGACGCGCCCAGCGGCAAGTATATTCCTAACGTAACTTCTACAGCTACAAATCCTGATGCCGGGACACCATCTACTATCTCAAACACCGGGCCCGGTTCAACCAATACCGTTGACTCCACCTCTCAAAACAATGGTATTTTCAATAACTTTTATAACGCTTCGGTCAGCAATAAACAAACGTCTCAGGCGACTTCTGGTGATGCCAGCGTAATAAGCAATACAAGTGCGGGTAATGCCACCAGCGGCGGCGCTACGAGCATCACGAATGTTATGAACCTACTGCAATCCACCTGGGGCGTACAACCTACGGTAGATATGCTGACATTTACAACAAACATTAATGGTGATGTGGTAGGCGACTTATACCTAGACCCTTCCCGCATAACTAATGCGGGATCATTATCGACCAGTTCTATTAATACTGATAATCAGAATAATCTGACTGTTAATTCTAAAGGCAGCGGCCAAATTATTAATGACATTACACTGGGAGCAACTTCTGGTGACACCACCGTATCAAAAAATACCAATGCGGGGAATGCCACCACAGGTAATGCCAACGCTGTGGCAAATGTGGTAAATGTGTTGAACTCGGCCATTGCCGCGGGCAAATCATTCCTAGGCGTTATTAACATCAATGGCAACTTAAACGGCGATATTTTGTTGCCACCAAACTTCCTTGATCAATTAATTACTAGCGGTGCACCTAGCTCTACAGTTACTCTTTCACAGACCAAAAAGAATACCCTGACGGCCAACCTAAATAGTAACCAGACAATTGATAACACAGTGGATCTGACCGCCACCTCCGGTGAGGCTACGGTGGATCATAACACCACTGGCGGCAATGCGGCCTCTGGCGATGCTACGACCAATCTAACGATATTTAACCTAACCGGGCGGCAAGTCATCGGTAGTAACAGCTTGCTGGTATTTGTAAATGTACTGGGTGGGTGGGTAGGACTGATTATGGATGCGCCAGCTGGCAGTAATTCTGCGGCATATTGCGGTGGGACTTGCCAAATTACCTCCAACACTGAAAACAATGCCACCATTAACGATACTTCTGACCAGTCAATTATTAACAAGCTAAAACTTAACGCCCAAAGCGGCAATGCTTCGGTTACCGACAATACAACTGGCGGCAACGCTACCACAGGTGATGCTACATCTAGCGCTAATATCCTTAACATTAGCAGTAGCCAGTTCGCGCTGTCTAACTGGCTGGGTATTTTGTTCATCAATGTCTTTGGCGATTGGCGTGGTAGCTTTGGTCTTAACACCGATGCTGGCACAGTGTTTAGGACTGCGCTAGCTGGCGCGGACTCCAGTGGAGCTTTGCCCTCCACGCCTGCTTCATTCCAAGTATTTCGTTTTGTTCCAGAAGATGATGGTACTAACCAGCTTGTATTTAATGCGGCTGGTGATTCGCAAACCGATCAGAAAGGTGTAGTTCTAAGTACCCAAAATAACCAAAACGGTCCCACTGCACCAACCGATCAGAAAGCTGGGGCTACAAAAGGCGGACTTAACTGGGCAATCCCAGTAATAACTTTTGCATCCTTGCTCATTATCTTTGGCGGAATCGGTGCCAATGAATACATGGACCGCCTACGAGCACACCTGATCTCACGCAAAATGAACAAGGGCCGCCACGCTTGGCCCAAATTCACATTATTTTAACCCGTAGATTTTAGCAATACGCTGAAGTTGTAATCTTTTCGCGAGGGTTTGTAACTTTTTATTGAACCTTTTAACTAAGTAGGACTTTCGCACTTTTGTGTGGATAACAGGGTGCAGCTGACTGAGCGAAAGCTTTCAGACTGAACGAGAGGTAACTATAGTTACATCGAGAGAAGAATGGTAGCTTGCAGCCAGTCAGCTGTGGTCTGATGCTGCACGAAAGTGCGAAAGTCCTACTAAGTTTGCAAAGAGCCTAAAAACTATGATAAAACGTGCGAGCGTGGCTACGTAAAATAAGCTGAAAGCCATAGGTATATATAGAATTAGCCGCATCTTTTTCTTGAAACCAAGGTGTTCATCTCCCACGATTGCCAGCAATAAAAACACAGATAAAATAAGCCAGCTGAGCACAAATAAGTAAATGCTACGGTGGGTTACGGCTAATTAGCCGCATCTTTTTCTTGAAACCAAGGTGTTCATCTCCCACGATTGCCAGCAATAAAAACACAGATAAAATAAGCCAGCTGAGCACAAATAAGTAAATGCTACGGTGGGTTACGGCTAAAAAGATAAAATAGCCCAGCATAACTGGTACCGCCAACAACAACAGCTGGGACAGGGAAACAGCCAATGTATTGAACCGGCTGATTGGACTGAATTGTTGGTGCCAATATCTTTGGATAATGAGGTTTATAAAAGATTTGGGTGCCCCAGTGTAAACTACAGCATCGCTGGCGTAATGATAAGTTTTTGGTGGTTCGTTGCCTCGCAAGGCTTTAGCCAGCGCGTCACGTCTATATGCAATATTATATGTGCCGCGGGCGCGTATAACTTTAGTTATATGCCTTAGTTTAAGCGCTTGGGAACGGGCACAGTCCTCAAATTGTTTTAGCAAGCTGGCTAACGTTTGCTGTTCATCAGTTCTATTATGAAGTTTTGAAGCACCAAGCCCAGGGTTAATATAAAATTGCCGAACCGTGTTCTTCAGTGTGTCTTTGGCAACTTTACTTTGCGCGTTAATAACCACGACAACCTCTCCCTTTGCATATCTTAAACCACTCGCCAGGGCCACCATACCACTTGTCTTTCTGGCGGTAACTAATCTTATGGATTTTTTAGGATGGGATTTTATAAATTTTTTAACAAGCTGCTTAGTATCATCTGTTGAAGCATGATCCACGATAATAATTTCGTATTTTCTTAACGAGCTGCGGATAAGGCTGGAAAGACATGACTCAATTGTCTCGACAGAGTTACGTGTAGGAACCACAATAGATACCAATGGCCGCCATGTTAATTTTTTCAGATGTTTTTTCTTTCTAGCTTGCAAAAGATCATAAACACTGGCTCCAACTATTACTCCTGCCGCGCTCAGGAGCCCTGCGCCTATAAAACCTATGCTGGCAAGCTGAAGGACGCTCATGGCCCCACCCTCTCAAAATTGAACTTATACATCTCGCGCCATTCATCCCAGTTACCACTACAAGTCTGGATAGTTAATATTGGCGGCCCTTGGTAGGTGAGAACCGACGTATCACTTGGCGAAACTGTTAGTTTACTCTCGTATTTATAATGAAAAACTAAGCCGTTATCTGTATAAACTAAAACTGGATCACCGGGATTTAAGAACCTCAAATGACCAAAAACATACTTATTGTTATGGCCGTATATAAAAGTGTTGTCAGCGTAGTCATTGGCTGGCGCGGTGATAGTGGCAAAGTGCGCATTGTAGCCGCTTAGCGTCCAGGAATCATCCACTGAGTTGTATTTGCCTACTTCAACCGCCAAGTCTAACTCTAAGGTAGGCAAGACTATTCTGAGCGGTATACCCGCGGTAATTATTGGTGGAGCAACAGCACGTGGCGTGCTTTTAAGGGCTTCAACTTTGGGTGGCCGCGCCAATGGCCAAGTCTAACTCTAAGGTAGGCAAGACTATTCTGAGCGGTATACCCGCGGTAATTATTGGTGGAGCAACAGCACGTGGCGTGCTTTTAAGGGCTTCAACTTTGGGTGGCCGCGCCAATGGGGGATTAAATATATAAAAAGCAAGAAGCAGCGTTACAAGGTAGATAACTGTAACACTGCTATAGTAACGAGCTTTATTTTTAAAAGAATGCCCGTTCATGCGTGGCTTTCTTGGCGCGGATCTAGCGTCGGTAGCCGTAAGACAAAACTACTAGACGTGAAATTGCTGCAACACTGCCTAAAATAGCTGCTGCAATACCAGTAGTAGCCAAAATGGTGTTGGCGCCAGTTTTTGGCAGTGAAGCAACCTTTGGAGTTGTTGTAGCCGCACTAACTACGCCAGGATTAGTGGTTGTTGGGGTGGTTGGTGTTTCTGGAGTCGTGGGTGTTGTTTGGTTTGATGGCTCACAACCTACATTTAAATCAGAGGTGCTGCTGTTGCTGTTGCTTGCGCCGCCCGAGCTGGCATTACCACTGTTAGTATTGTTATTGTTGTTAGAGTTACCCGAGTTAGAATTCTGGGTGTCGTTGTTTGTAACCGTAACATCGTTGTCACAAGTTATTGTGCTTGTGTTTGTATTGGTACTTGTGCACGTGTTATTTGAGTTTGGTCCAGTGTTGCTTACAGTACAATCTTGTGCTGCGGCTACACCAACTGCTCCACTCATTGTGACAAGTGTTACTGCTAGAGTTTGTAGCAATCTTTTCATTATTTCTCCCCTCATTTATTGATAATACATAGTGCCCCACACCGGTACTCAATTAATAGTTACATATACATGACCACTAGTCAATATTATCTTTTAGCATAAGTGTTATGGGTGTTTTAAGTAATAGGACTTTCGCACTTTTGTGTGGATAACAGGGTGCAGTTGACTGAGCGAAAGCTTTCAGACTTTAGCGAGAGGTAACCATAGTTACATCGAGAGAGGAACGGTAGCTTGCAGCCAGTCAGCTGTGGTCTGATGCTGCGAAAAAGTGCGAAAGTCCTAAGTAATAAACTTAACAACTTTTCGCGGCAGTAAGAATTGTTACAAAATAAGTATGGCTTGCAATTATCCTGTTACGCGGACACCTAATGTATTAAGGTTTTTGCACTGAACTAACGGGTTCATCCGTAGCAGCCGTATTTTCGTCCAGGCCAAGAGCCTGTTTAAGCTCATCAAAATCTTTCTTAATTTCTTTGGACTGGGCAAGGAAGTCATCGATGGCCTCCATGCGTTCCAGTAATTCTTCTCTGTCTTGGTCATAGGCTGTTTTGAGATCATTCGCAATGCTAACCGCTTCTTCTACGTCTTTTTCAATCGGCCCAAACTTTTCGGCCGCGACTCTCTCTAGGTCGTTACCTGCTGCTTCGATGGCTGGGGTAGCTTGTTCACCAGCCCTATTGCCTGCAACGGCAGCGGAGGGTACAGCAACAACCAGCGCCCCTACCACTACAACACCAGTCCGTTTAGCAAATTCCTTAATAGGCAACCGGGCTTTGTTCAATTTCGCTAAATCGAATTCGCTGCCATGCTCTGCCATTACCCTAATCTTACAACTATATGCAGTCTTAGAGCTAATTCATATCTATCTGTTGAGAGAATTTGTCAGGCTCCTAGAGAACCAGTTAGAGCTAGTTAATATCTATCTGTTAAAAGCGAATTTCAAGCAGTGACCGTGATTTTCAATCTGTTTTCTCGGCTTTAAGGTCGTAGCCAAGGCTACGAGCCGAAAACGAAAAACAGATTGAAAGTGGTCGACCTTGAAATTTTAGCTGACAGATAGATATTAACTAGCTCTTAGTAGTTACTGGACACTTTTGGTTGCTTCTTGTGCCATTTCCAGGCAAACCATGTACCAACCAAGACTGCAAGTGCTGCTACACCTGCTATAACCCACGCCATTAAGCGACTTTTAGTAGCTTTGACAGTGCCACCGATGGCAAATGTGCCGTCGGGGCTGCGCAGCTGCGTGGCATCGGCCAAAGTAGCTACTGTGTAAGCTTTGTGATTTCCGACGGCTAGCTTATTCTGACCAACATTTAGCGTCCAACTAGCCTTAACGTTGCTAACTTTTTTCAGAGCCACGGTGAAAATTTGAGAAGTAGATTTAACAAACACGTCTACTTTAGTGGGTAGAACGCTACCGGCGGCTACGTTAACTTCGCCACCAATGGTTAGCTCGGCATTCTTAGAGGATTTGTCTGGACTATTGGCCGAAGGCGCCGGTAAACTCTTGGCATCGACTGGGATAAACTGACTTTCCAGATCGGATGGCGGCATCGCCGCTAGTACGCCTAGTAGCGCAGGGTTGGCACCCGCGGCAATTATAGTCGGGTTAATACATTTATTGTAAACGGCTCTGCGGCCGGTTTCACTCATAGTTGTAGTGCCGGTTATCACAGCTGCTAGCTTGTCTTTGCCTACAGCATCCTGTATACAATTTAACTTGGTGCTGGAAATCGCTACCCCGGGGCTGGTTGGTGCGAAGACCATACTATTAGCTGATGCCGAAGCCGCGGCTGCTACTCCGTAACAAGATCTTAACTTACCCACATCATCGGCGCTCCAAGTCGATACTATGGCCGGTCTTATCTGGCTAAATCTAATGCCATGCGTTTGAGCTACTAAATCGGCACACAGGTTTTGTTTAGAGTTGGGGTCAAAGGGTTGAGTAGGGTCCGGCGGCGTTAGCATTGGCGGGGTATAGCCCTTATCCTTAGCATATTTACTAAAACAACCCTCGCCTAGTTGCTGTTGCTTGGCGGTGGGTGGTTGGCCACGCTGAATAGCGTTAATGTTGACTTCACTGATACCGGCTTTTATTACGCAAGCCTTAACCTCTGGTGGTAGAGATGGTAGAGTACCGGGCTTACCTTCAAAGCCTGGGCCACCGCGTCCGCCTTGGCCGCTAGGATCGCTAAAGCCAATTTGCTGCCCAGATACAGCTGTGGCAAAACACTTTGACTGGATTTGAGCCATTTGCTCCGGTGATGGTTGAGTACCGAATCTGTCTCCCAGTATTTGTTTGGCGCAGGTCACCATTGGTGAATCTGCTTGGAAGCCTTGCGGTGGAGCTACTGGAATTGAAGCCAATAAGGATGATTGATTACCTTGAGGGTTGTAGGTGCTGTTTAATGAACCGCCGGGTTGGCCACCTGGGGGCGGCCCAGCAGTAACACTGGCGCTAAAACACCCGGCATTGCTAACTTTAGCAATTTGGTCGGGAGTGGGGTTAAAACTGCCAGAGCGGAATTTAGCGGCCAAATCCGCACCTAATACTTTCTCAATACAACTGCTGGGGTCGTTGACAGTTAGTGTCGGTGGCGCTTGTGGTGCACCACTTTGTGGAGTATAGGTACCACTAGGAGGTTGTGAATAAGTGGGGGTGCTGCTTGGCTCGTTTGGTGGTGGAGAATAAGTTGGCGGCGGAGTAGTAGAGCCAGCCGGTGCCTGACAATTAGGCGGTGTGCCGGTGTACGGCGCGGGACAAGTACTTGGATAGCTAGTGGGGGGTGGAGTAGTGCTAGATGGTGGTGGAGAATAAGTTGGTGGCGGAGTAGTAGAGCCAGCCGGCGCCTGACAATTAGGCGGTGTGCCGGTGTACGGCGCAGGACATTCAGTTGGCATGTAGCCAGGTGGATAATAAGTAGATTCACCCAAGACTGCCGTTGGGTCGGAGTGAGTGTTAGTTACTACTGCCAGCTCGACTGGCAACTTGTTTAGATGTTTATAAGTTGTCACGCTAAGCGCGGACACAATGACCGCAACAGCTACCAATGGCAGCACCAATACTGCCATTTTGATTGTCAGCGGCGCTTTATCAAGCCGACTCATATTTTTATTCCTCTGTAAAGCTTATGCTAATTTATAGAATCATGATAAACCTAGAAGGAAACCAAAGCAAGTTTTTGTGGAGGTTCACTACATGAGCGCCACTTCTGCATCTAGTTTAGCGCGGTATTCATTTGGTGTTAAGTAGCCTAAGGCTTGGTGTGGGCGGTAGTCATGGTATTTGTCCAGCCAGGCATCAATAATCTCCTGCTGGTCTGCGAGGTTGGGAGCAAACCCACCCCACTGTATGCATTCTTTTTCTATGCTGCCAATAAAGCGTTCAACATGCGGCTTGTCTTTGGGAGTACGTGGTCTGGCGAAGTAGTGAATCAGCTCTTGGGTCTTGAGCAACTCAGCAAAGGCTCCTAGGTTCTCGCTGCCATTGTCTGTCAGTACTGCTTTGGGTACCCCGAGACTACGGACAGCCTTATTCCAGGCTATTGCTCCTTGTTTAGCAGTAATGGTACTAGCAACATGGACAGTAGCTCGCTTGCTCACTATGTCAATTGCCACAAAACCGTACCGGGTAGAGCCAATACTGGGCAAGTGTTTGACATCAACTTCAATCAGATCGCCTGGCTTAGTAGCCAGTAAGTGCTTTGGCTTGCGTAGTCTAGGTAAGTTCCTCCGGCGCTGTGGATGCCCCTTGGGCTTGATGGGTGGTGCAAAGAACAGGTTGTATCGGGAGATGATCCGACCGACAGTGGAAGCAGACAGCCGGTAACCATAGTCACGTTTTAGAATAACCTGAAGCTTGTACTTGGAGTACTCTGGATTAGCTTTTC
>Ga0080064_1003582_pt1 | contig 21983 bp, 20 predicted proteins | sample Subgrocontami54m_FD_69260 | JGI IMG/M metagenome (GOLD analysis project Ga0080064, IMG submission 69260) | Subsurface groundwater microbial communities from S. Glens Falls, New York, USA - GMW46 contaminated, 5.4 m (SPADES assembly) (version 2) ...
CGCTGCCGCCGGCGCCCAAGGCGTACGGCCGCAAGGTCCTGGATTTGGGCTGCATCCAATTCGTCCGCCAAGGCGTGGGCGAAGGCAAGCGTTTTTACGGCGCCATGGGTTTGGCCATCGCGTCGCAAAGGGATGGCTTGCAGAAAGAAGAGGCCCAGACCGTCATGGATGCATACGTCAACACATGCAGCGGCACCCAGCCGTTTACCCCGACGGAAGGCCAAAGCGTGGTCAACTGGGTGTACGGGCGGCAGATCGGTTTTTCGTGCAAGCGCATGATGGATGACGGTTTTGAAGGCGAATACTGTAAAACGTGCCCGCTGAATTGGAAGAACCGCGCGGCCAAGAAGTGACGGGCGCAGAAGTCGACGCCGTTTTATTGTTTGAATGCCGGCATGGGCTTGTTCGGTCTTGAGGCCGATTGATATAAAAGCGGCTTCGGGCTTTGCCTTGCTATGGTTTTCCGGGTTTCGACCTTTTCGATTTTATTGCTTTTCGCGGTTTTTTTAGTTCCGGTGCAGGCCGACGTGATCGCGCCTGACTCGCATTCCGTTGAGCGTTGCGCGGCGTTCCAGAACGCAGACGGTTTTCCGGGCGTGACTTTTTTGGCGTGGGTCAAAGAAATCATGGGTGAGGGTCAAGAGCGCTACTATGTGGTGGAGAACGGCGTCTGCCTGGAAAAAGGCTACAAGTTCAATTCCTTCTCCATCGAGTGGTACGCCGGCAATCCATTGATTCGTGGCATGCCGGTGACGCGGTCGGGCAACGTGGTGGTATCTACGGATTTTGGTATCTATGGTGGTTATGTCGATGATTCCAATCCTCTGGTCGCCGAGAACCTGACGTATCGATTTGTTTCCAACGGTTCGGGCTACGGCATCGAACTGCAATCCCACTTGGAGCAGTACCGCGGTTCATCCAAGTGGGTTGAAAAAAACAAGCCTCCGGTGTCGTCTACGCCGCCTGCGGGGCCAACCTCGACGCCGACGGCCACTCCGAGTTCGTCGCTCCGTGTGACGCCGGAGCCTACGGCCATGCCCACATCGACGCTTGAGCCGACGGTGACGCCGACTCCAACTCTGGAACCGACGGCCACCTCCGCGGTTGTGCCCACGTTGGCCGCATCACCGGTTTCATCGCCACCGGCTGCCGACCGTGACTTGTTTTCCGGGTTTTGGTGTTGGTTCGTACGGCTTTTTGGCGGTACTTGTTGAATGGCGGCGGAGTACGAACTTCGGTTTCTGGTCGCGCTGGTTCTGACGCTTTTGATTGAAGTGCCGCTGTTGTTGGTGCTTGTTTCTCGCTTTTCAGCGCGGCGGCAATCGACTGGGTTTGTTGTTTTCGTCGGCATGTCGGCCAGTCTTTTGACTCTGCCTTACCTCTGGTTTTTGCTGCCGGCCTTCGTGCCTCTTGTGCTGTTGGTTCCGATTGCTGAAGCCGTTGCAGTCCTGGTGGAAACCGGGGTTTACGCCGTCCTGCTTTCTTTGCCTCCCAGCCGCGCATTCGTACTGTCTTTGATATGCAACGCGGCGTCTTTCGTGTTGGGCGGATTCCTGCTGGCGCGGTTTTAAACGTTCGACGCCATCCATCCGCTCATGCAAGCCGTGTTGCTGGACGTCTCCGGCGTCCTGCGCGACAACCGCCAGGCCATGTGGAACAGTTACGTCCGCGTCCTGGAGCCGGCGGGGTTTGCTTTGCACTCCGGCGCGTTGCAGGCCGATGCGTCGTCGGCGTACCGGTTGAGGGGTTTTTCCAAGTACAATTTAGTCGAGAACGGCATCGAGGCCTTGTGGGCGTTGCAGCAGGATGGTATCCCGTTGCACGAGGCGTTAGCCCATCCGGATAAAATCGCCGCCGCCGTTTCTGCGCATCCGTTTCCAGAAAAAAAGGAGTGGGCGCTCAAGGTCAAGGCCGATTTTCGACGCACCGACGAAGCCTACTTGGCTTCGGTGCCGCCGGTGCCCCACGCGCATGCGGCATTGCACCGGTTGTCGGCCAAGTACAAACTGGCTGCGGTATCCAATTCGGGTTCGGTCTTCAATCGTGCGTGGCTGGACTCGCACGGTTTCTCGCGTTTTTTCCGGACGTTCGTGGCGGAACAAGACGTCGAACGCAAGAAGCCGTTTCCCGACGGCATTTTGTTGGCGTGCCGTCGGCTTTTCGTGCGCCCGGAGCGTTGCTATTACGTAGGCGATGCCCAATCGGACATGGCGGCCGCCCAAAATGCCGGCGCCGTGCCCATCGGCGTGCTCTCCGGTACGGCCAGCAAAGATCAATTGGTGCACGCCGGCGCGTTGGAGACGTTTGAGGACTTATGGGCCTTTGCCGAGGCCTTGAAATAACCCGGCGCCGCAGTTGTTTGCCATGGCGATTTCGAAGATTTATTGGATTATCCACCCTGCTTACCCGCTCAAGGCGCGCAGCACGACGTTGGGATACACGCCGAGCGAAATCCAGGCCTTCATCCGAGAAAAAATCCATCCCGTGGTAGCAGAAGCGGCCCGGAACCCGGACGCCTTGGTGGTCTATCTGAAGTCGCCGCGGTTTGTCGGCCGCGCTCCCCGTGGAATCAGTGCGGCCCGACACCGGCGCCTGCGGGCGGTCGAGAACCAGCTGGGGCGACATTTGAGACGGCTCTTGGCTCCGTCCCGACTCGTCGTGGCCCAAGGAGCCGACCGCGCGGCCGTTAATCGGATTGTGGATGCGGTGCGTGGCTCGGGCCTCCGAATCGATGTTCGTGCGTCCACGCATAGTTTCGGCGCCTTCCAAGAACAATGCGTCCCGCATTTTCCCGGCCTTTTCCGCGAAGCGATGCGCATTCACGGGCCTTTTGATGAGTCCGAAGACGGCGTCATCCGTTATTCCGAAGCGCGCCAGCGAGCGACTCGTCGGCGGGTGCGTCCATGAACGACAAGGAACTCCGCGTGGTGCAGTCGCATTTCCGCGCGTTCTACCAAAGGCGCATGCCGGCCGTGCCGGCGCTGTCGCAGCGCGAGTTGGGCTTCGGTTGGCGCAAGAAAGTCGATTACCGCCACAAGGCGTTCGCGTCCCAGCGCGATTTCGATCGGTTCGTCTTGCAGGACGTGCCGTTGTACATGTCGGCGTCCACCGCGTACTACCGTTTTCCGGACAAGCAACCCATGCTGCAGAAAGAATTCATCGGCGCGGACTTGGTCTTCGACTTGGACACGGCCCGCTCCAAGGAAAGCCACGACCACCGCGAGTTGCTTTGCGAAGGCTGCTTGTTGGACGTGCATCAACAGGCCTTGCGCATCCTGGAGTTCTTGACGGACGACTTCGGACTGCAAGGTTTGTTGGTGTTTTCGGGCCAGAAGGGTTTTCATATTCACGTGCGGAGCGACGCCGTGTGGGACTTAAGCAAAGAGGCGCGCCGGCAGATGGCCGAGTACGTCGCCGCCGAAGGCCTCGACGCGTCGGCCTTCTTCCAGAAATCCGCGGCGTATTCCGACTCGTCCGAACGCACCGTAGGTTTCTTGCAGGGTCCGTCCGCTCAGTCCGGCGGGTGGGCGGGCAAGGTGTACGGCGTCATGAAAGCCGCCATTGAGAAGAATGACCTGGCCGCGTTGAAGGCATTCGGCGTGTCCAAGAAGCACCGCGACGACATCGCGTCACGTCCGGCCGAACTGTTGGAACAGCTGCGGTTGGGCCGTTGGTCGGCGTTTTGTTCCAAGCCCGACATGGACGCCTTGCTTTCGGCGGTGAAAGTGGTGCAGACGGACAAGGCCGTCACGTTCGACTTGCACCGGCTGCTTCGCGTACCGGAGAGCCTGCATGGCGGCACGGGCTTTGTCGCCAAGACGTTGGCCAGACCCGATTCCTTTGCTTTGAAGGACGTGGTGGCGTTTGACCCAAATCAAAAAATGACGGTGATTCCGCGCGAACCCATCCAAATCGATTTTTTGGGCGAGGCGTTCGACTTGCCGCGGGCCCGCTTTGCCGAACTGCCCTTGCCCCTGGGTATCTATCTCATCTGCCAGGAAAAGGCGTTTGTGCCGTAGCATTTCATTTTTATTCCGTTTCGCTATGACTCTTGTCATGCCACTGCGTCAAGCACGGGAACTCATGCAGCGCTTTATTCGCCGATTGACGCCTGATTTTGCGGTAGCGGCTTCCCGTTATTTTGTATCCGCCGGCCGTGTTTCCGAAGCGGCGGAAGCTCTGGAAACGGCGGCTGCAATGCGGGCGCACCAACCTTCTTTGGGCGTCACGATTTTTTTTGATTCGCCCTTTCACGATTCTCAGCCGGACTTCAACTTGCTCCGAAGCTTGGCTGATCGTCGACGGGAGGCGCAATGGTTTGAAGCGTTGGAGCGCCACGCGGAAAAAATGCCGCGCGTGATGCGCGCCGTCCAGGCTCTACCCGCATTCAAAGCCGCGCTTTCTCAAGGCAAGGCCGAGTTGCATCGCCGGATGGAGTTGATGAGCCAGACCCATCCATATGCCATTACTGCTCTGGCGGCGTATCCGGTTCTGCATGGCTACCTGACTTGGTTGGCCGAGCATCCCGATGCGGTGGTTGAACGCCGCGAAACCCAACTCAATGCTTTGGCGGACAGTGAAATACATCGGCTGGGCGGCACGGGTTCTTGGAATCCAAAAGAACTTCTGGATTGGGCGCGGTTGGATCACGCTGCTTTGGTGGCTCAAGCCCAGGCTGCATTGGAACTGCACGACGACGTGATGCCCATTGATTTGCAAGTCTTCCATTCTGCTTCAACTCTTTTTAGAACCAAGAAGACCTATTCTGATGTTGTCGATTTGATGAAAGAACACGGGATTTCTGAGAAAGATGCTCTTCACTTGTCTAACTATCTTTTATTGGGGTATGAGAATACGGGTTTTGGACAACTCATCCACGCCAAGTATCTATCCGACTTGGGCAAACCGCGGTGATTGAAGGCTACAGCGCAATGCCTTTAAGCCGTTGATTTCCCAAAGATTCCGACACATCCGTTGGTCCATTCGTACGGATTATCGAGGTTTGGTGAATCATGCGTATTTTGGAACTGCATTGCGATTACGTCAAGTACAAGCCCAAGCAAAAAGCCCTCAAGACCGTTGCCGATTTGACCGATGAGGAAAAAAAAGGCCTCCATTTGGAAAACGTGCTCGTCGTCTTTTCCAGTTTTGAATCCGGCGACACCGAGGCCGTCCTGGACGAGGCCGTTGCCGCCGTGCAGAAGAACTTTGGCGAAGTCAAGGCTTCCACCATCCTGGTCTACCCCTACGCTCACCTGAGTTCCAGTCTTGCCAAGCCCGCGGCCGCCGTCAACTTGCTGGACTCGTTCTTGCAAAAAGTGCGTGCGTTCTGCCCAACCGCCCAAAAATCCGTCTTCGGCTATTACAAGGAGTTCGAACTCAAGTGCAAAGGCCACCCGTTGGCCGAGTTGAGCAAGACATTCGGCTCGGCTTCCGCAGGGTCGCTTCAAGCCGGTACGGCATTGGAAAAGAAAGTCGCCGAATTGGGCGGAAAAAGCGGCGGCCTCTTCACGGCACCACCGCTTTTTGTGGATTACGGTACGGCCACCCCGAAGACGACGAAAGCATCCCACTCTTTGGAAGCGCAGCGCAACACGGCCGCGTTGTTGTTGGCGCACGCCGTCAAACTCGAGTTGGGCGGAACCGCGTTGTGCGGCTTCGGAAAGGACAACGAACTTTACGTCGATTTTGACGTCAAGCCGGTCAATGCCGATGTCCTGAAACAACTGGAAAGCCGCATGGAGGCCCTGCACTCCAAGGATTTGCCGATTAAAGTGCATGCGTTGGACAAGAACGCGGCGGCCAAGCACTTGAATGCGTTGCAGCAGGATGCACTCAACGAGACGGCGGCGGAAAAAGTATTACTAGCTGAGTTGGATGGTCAGTGGTTCTGGCTGCCCGGGCCGTTTTGTGCCAGCACGGGAACTGTTGAATCATTTGTTTTGACGCGTTTCGGCGGCTCGTATTGGAAGAACAATTCCGCGAACAAGGCATTGCAACGCATCCATCTGACGGCTTTCTCCAAGGCGTCTGAAAAGGCGGCATTTTTGACGTTGCAGAAGGAAGCCGAGGGGCGTGACCATCGCTCGTTGGGCAAACAGTTGGACTTGTTTTCGATCCACGAGGAAGGCGTGGGGTTCATCTTCTACCACCCCAACGGCATGGTGCTGTTCAAGGAATTAGAGAAGCTCTTGCGCGAACAGTACGAAAAACGGGACTATTTGGAAATCAAGACGCCGATGATTCTTAACGAGGACTTGTGGCACCGCTCCGGACATTGGGATCACTACCAGGAAAACATGTATTTCACGCAGATCGACGGCGTGCCGCATGCGGTCAAACCCATGAATTGTCCGGGCAGCATTTTGGTGTACAAGACGCGGCCGCGTTCATACCGGGAATTGCCTTTGCGTTTGGCGGAAAATGGCATCGACCACCGTCACGAGTTGTCCGGCGTCTTAAGCGGGCTATTCCGCGTTCGGGCGTTCACGCAGGACGACGCCCACCTGTACGTCACGTCGGAACAGATTCTCGACGAAGTCACGCGCTTTCTCGAATTTCTGGACGTCATGTATTCGACGTTCGGCTTTTCGTACGACGTTGCGCTTTCCACGCGTCCGCAGAAAGCCATGGGCGACTTGGCGTTGTGGGAAAAGGCGGAAGCCTCGCTGAAAGAGGCCTTGCGCAAGAACAAGAAAGAATTCAAGGTAAACGAGGGCGACGGCGCGTTTTACGGCCCCAAGATCGACTTTCGCATCAAGGACGCTCTTGGAAGGTCGTGGCAGTGCGGTACGATCCAATTGGACTTCCAGATGCCGGAGCGCTTCGACTTGCATTACGAAGGGTCGGACGGAAAACGCCACCGGCCTGTTATGCTGCACCGCGTGATTTACGGCTCGTTCGAACGCTTCTTGGGCATCCTCATCGAGCATTTTGCAGGCTCTTTCCCGACGTGGCTTGCCCCCTTGCAAGCCGTGGTGTTGCCCTTGACGGACAACGAGAACGACTATGCCGAAGAGGTCGCCGCCCAACTCAAGGCCGCTGGCGTGCGCGTGAAGACGGACGTGCGTTCCGGGAAGCTGGAAGGCAAGATACGTGATGCCCAACTCCAAAAAATCCCGTACATGCTGGTCGTGGGCCAGAAAGAGCGCGACGCCGGAACCGTGTCGGTCCGCAAGCGTGATGGCAGCATCCAGCACGGCGTCAAGGCTTCCGAGTTCGAAAAAGCGTTGCTTGACGAAATCCGGGAACGACGGCTCTATGACGCTTAATCGGTTGGCGAAGCGGTGCCGCCGGGTCCGTACCCGTACGGGGCAGTTGATGAATGTGCTGGATGTGGGCCGCAAGCGCGACCCGGCTATTCTTTTCATCCATGGTTTTGGAGGGTGTTGGCAAAGCTGGGAATCTCAGATTGATTTTTTCCGAAAGAAAGGCTACCGCGTCATCGCGCCGGACCTCAACGGCCATGGCGGGACTTCTTTCATGCCGCATGAGACGGTGCTGGACTACGCCGAGGATGTTTTTGACGTTTTGAAGCGCTTGGGTGTGCGTACACCGGTCCACGTTGTTGCGCATTCCTACGGTGGCCCGGTGGCCCTGACCATGGCCAGTTTGCGCCGCCGCAGCATTGCGTCGATGTCGTTTGTTAATAGTTTTTCCAAGCATCCGCTCGTGCTAAAATGGGCTGCGCGTGCCGGAGCTTTTCTGTACCGGTGGGGCGAGGGCCAATTTTATCACAAACAGCTTTCGGATAAGGCCAAGGTCCTACGGACTGTTCAGGACATTCAACTGAAACCACTGGCACCCGGGCGGCCGCATTACTATGACGTTCCACGGCCTTCGGAGGAGACCCGCAAACAGAAAGGCGTTGCGCAACGTGTCATCGATTACGTGCTGGCGCGCCATACGTACGTAAGCTCCAAGTTACGTGATTTGGATGCGGCCGTTTTTCCGGAAGCTTCGGCGGACGGTATGATTGATTTCTTCAATGCAGCACGCAACTTCCAGCTGGTACACCCGTTGCCACATGCGGCGTTGGCCATGCACAGCCGCGATGATCGCGTCATCCCTTACTACAATAGTCGATTCCAGCTCAAGTATTCGTTCAATCCACCCGCCGCATGGCACCGGATTCGTTCATTCAGCCATGTCCCGCATCGCGAATACCCTGACTTAGTAAATGGCCTGATCTTAGAGCACGTGCAATCCGCTGTGCCACCGGCCGATTAATAAGTTTGTTTTCCCCCATTGGATTTCCATGGTTCTGGAAGCCATCCTCGTCGTACTGGGCTTGATCATCTTCGAGACGGTCTCGTCCGTGGACAATGCCGTGATCAACGCGGAAGTCCTATCGAAGATGTCGGAAAAAGCCCGCCGCTGGTTCCTGCTTTGGGGCTTGCTGATTGCCGTTTTTTTGTTGCGTGGCTTGCTTCCGTGGCTCATTGTGTGGGCGGCGAATCCCAAACTCGGTCCGGTCGAGGCGTTGATGTCCACCCTGTCGTCGGACCCTGCGGTGGTCGCGTCCGTCGAGGCGTCCGCGCCCATCCTGCTGGTCGGCGGCGGCGTGTTCCTGGTCTTCCTCTTCTTCCACTGGCTGTTCTTGGAACCGAAGAACTTTGGCCTGTACGGCGAGAAGTTCTTCCACCGCCAAGGCGTGTGGTTCTACGCCGTCGTGTCCATCATCTTGGCCGTCGTGACGTGGTATTCGTTGCAGATCAACCCCATCATGGCATTCAGCGCCGTGGTCGGTTCGACCGTGTTCTTCATCACGCACGGCTTCAAGCAGAACGCGGAGGAAAAAGAGCGCGAGATGCTGGCCGAGAACAAGGCGGGCAAGCATCATCCCATGTCCGACTTCAGCAAACTGATGTACTTGGAGGCCATCGACGCGTCGTTCAGCATCGACGGCGTCATCGGCGCGTTTGCCTTCACGTTGTCCGTGCCGTTGATCTTATTGGGTAACGGTATTGGCGCATTCGTGGTGCGCGAGATGACGATTCGCAACATCGAGAACGTCAAGAAGTACCGCTACCTCAAGAACGGCGCCATGTATTCGATCTTGTTCCTGGGCGGCATCATGCTGGCCGATGCGTTCGGCGCGCACATCCCGGCGTGGATTTCGCCGGTCATCACGTTCTTCGTGATCGGCTACTTCCTCTGGAAGTCGCATCGGGAACTCAAGATGGCCGTTGCGCCGGCTTGATTTTTTGAAGAGCGTGCGGCGGACTTAGGCCATGCGGCATTTTTCCATCGCGGCTTTGACTTCGTCCATGCCTTTCTTGGCTTTTGGAACGTCGGCGGCTTCCACGTTGATGCGAATTTTGGGTTCGGTTTGGCTGGAGCGGACCAAGAAGGCGTAGTCGCCCAAGTCGGCTTTGACGCCGTCGATGTCCTGCACGTTCGCGGTGCCGGCTTTTTGTTCGGCCCAGGCCTTCAGTTGCGCAAAGTCGATTTGGAATCGGACTTCGTCCTTGAGCGAGACGGCCTTGAAGCGTTGGGTGAATTCGACCAGGTCACCGGCTTTCGTTCCGGACAGCAACGCGGCGGTGTAGATGCCGTCGGAATCCGGCATGTGTTGCTTGAAGGAGTAGTGGCCGGAGCGTTCGGCCGCAAAGGCGGCGTCGTGTTCCATCATGGCGCGAACGATGTGGACGTCGCCCACTGGCGTGTAGTGGACCTGCAATCCTTCTTCTTGCAGGAAGCGGAAGACTTCGGCTTGCGTGTCGAGTGTCACAAAGACCTTGCTTTTAGCTTGCACGTGGTGCGAAGCGATGAAGGCCGTCAAGTGGCCGCCGTCGATGACGCGGCCTTGGTCGACGGCCACGCAGCGGTCGGCGTCGCCGTCGAACGCGAATCCGACTTGGTTTTGCTTGCGGGTTTCGGCTTGCAGAACGTCAAGAGTGCCTTCTTTGGGCTCAGGCAAATGGCGTTCAAACCGGGGGTCGGGTCGGTCGAAGAGACGGTTTTCAAAGACGTCTTTCAGGGCGCACGCGGCGCCGCCGGCCAAATCAAAAATGCCGCCTTGGATGTCGGGCAAGTCGTCGACGTAGTTGCGTTTGACGGCGGGGTCTTCAAACGGAAGAGGCTTGGATTCTATTCTTGCCGGTGGCTTGGAAAAGTCGTACCATTGCTTTAATTGTTGTAATTCGTTTTCGAAGAAGCAGCGTTGGTGTTTCTTGAATTTGACGCCGTTGTAGCCCGCCGGGTTGTGCGACGCGGTGAACGAGACGGCCCAGCCGTCTTTGCTGTTGTACGCCAACGCAGGCGACGGGAGGTGGCCGGCGTACCAGGCTTCGCCTTGGAAGCCTTGGAAGAAGGCGGAGGCAAGCGTGTCGTTGTGCTCGCGGTAGTCCATGCCCAGCACGAGGGGGCGTTTGAAGGCGTTGCAGGCCGAGCCAAGTCGGAAGCAGTTTTGTTCCGTGGCTTCCACGCCGTATTTTCCGCGGCAGTCGTAGGTTTTGAAGAACGAGGGTGCGGAATCCGCGGTTGCGTTGGCGGCCGCGTTTGGTTTTTTTTCTTTTTGCGGCAGGTCGCGGGTGGGGTGACAAACGTCTTTCGTTGAGCGGTTCGGAGCGGTCATTTGTTTTTCCCGTTCATTTGTCTTTGGTGTCGTTGGCCGGGTTGTTTTCGTTCGCGTCGCCTTTGAACGTCGTGTTGTTGTCGAGATTGTGCTTGACTTGCACGCCTGGATAGATTTTGCAGTTGTGGCCGATGAGCACGCCGCAGTTGATGCTGCAGTTGACGCCGACTTTCGTGCCGGAGCCGATGGCGGCGCCGAGTTTGCGGCGGCCGGAGTCGACGGTGCCGAGGTCTTTGAATTTGACTTGGATGGGTTCGTTGTCGAAGCGCAAATTGGCAATCATGGAGCCTGCGCCCAAGTTGACGTCTTCGCAAAGCACGGAGTCGCCGATGTAGGAAAAGTGGGGTACGTTGGCGCCGTTCATGACCACGCTGTTTTTGATCTCGCACGTGCCGACGTGGCAGTTGTTCTCGATGACCGATCCGCGGCGGATGAACGCGTTGGGCCCGATGAGGCAGTTTTCGCCGATGTAGGCCGGGCCTTCGATGCGCGAGCCGGCTTTGATGATCGAGCCTTTGCCGAGGAACAGTTTTCCTTCCACGACGGCGCCTTGTTCGATGGTGCCGTCGCGTTTTTCGTCCATGAGATTTTCCAACGCGTGGATGTTCAAGTCGAGGTGGTCCCAGAAGTATGTGACTTCGCTGCGAAATCCATCGAACGCCTGGGCCGTCAATTCGTGCGCATGGCAGAAGGCGTTGAGTGCGTCGGTCAGTTCGTATTCGCCGCGGGCCGAAAGAGGCACTTTTTCCAAAAAGGAGAAGAAGGCGTCAGGCAAGTAGTAGTTGCCCAACGCGACGAGGCCGGTTTGGGGTTGTTTAGGTTTTTCTTCGAAGGATGCGATGCGTCCGTCTTTTTGGTGGATGAGGCCGAAGGGCCGTGCGTCGTCGACTGCTTTGGCCATGCCGAACCACTGACTTGGTTTTTCCTGCATGTGTTGGACGAATTCGCTGTAGAACCGGGGCTCGGCGAAGCTGTCGCCGTTGACGGTGAAAAACGGCCCGTCTACGTGGGTTTGGGCTTGCAAGAGGGCGTGGGCCGTGCCTTTTTGTTCGGCTTGTTCCACGAATTCAAGCGAGGCGGCGTAGGGTTTTTGAGAGAAGTAGCCGGTGACGAGTTCTTTTTTGTAGCCTACGACGATGACGGCTTTTCCACAGTGCGGCAGGACGGCGTCCAACACCCATTCCAACAAGGGCTTCCCGAGGACGCGGATCATGCATTTAGGCAAGGCCTCGCCGACGGGCCATAAGCGCCGTCCGCGTCCGGCCGCCAGGATGACGGCGGTGGGCTTTCCTCTTTTCGCATCGGTTTTTTCAGGCATTGTACATCTTCACCAGGATGTCGTCCAGTTGGGCGATGCGTTCGGCCTCGATGTGGCGGTTCCACGGCATGTTGACCAGGAGGGTGCGCACGCCGGCGGCCTTGCCTGCGTCCAAATCGATTTGGGTGTCGCCGACGTAGAGGGCGTTCTGTGGCGGCGTGCCGATCAGTTCCAGCGCGCGTTGGAGGGGGGCGGCGTCGGGCTTGGGTTTTTCGACGTCTTCGTAGGTCACGACGGCGTCCATGCCGCTGTAGCCGATGATCTTGAGCGAGGCGACGGATTCGGCTTTGGACTGGTTCGTCACGATGGCTTTCTTGACGCGCCGCGCTTGGAGGTGGTAGAGCAGTTCTTTCGCGCCGGGCGCGGGCTTGGCAAAGACGGGCAAGTAGGATTGGGCGTAGTGGTTCTCGCACCATTCGACGGCGCCTTTGAGTTGGCTTTCGTCCAGGTGGGGTGCGAGCGTGCGGATCCAGCCTTCGTCCGTCTGGCCGCTGTGCTTCAGGATTTCGTCCGGCGTCTTGGGTTCGAGTCTGAATTCGCGGCCCATGTCGGTGTAGAGGTTGACCAAGGCGTCGCGGGAGTCCAGGAGGACGCCATCGAGATCCAGTAAAACGGCGCGGGTGGGCATAATGCGGTTCACGGTTTCTTTTTAGGCAAAGGGTTTTTTTTGACGCGGGCGGCGTTCTTTAGGTTTTTGGTTTTTTCAACGGTTATTTTTGAGTCGTTCGATGTGGGGCTAGCGGACGGTGACCGATTTGGCGAGGTTGCGGGGCTTGTCGACGTCGTTTCCACGTACCACGGCGGCGTGGTAAGCCAGCAGTTGCAGGGGGAGGACAGCGACGAGCGGGTAGAACAGTTCCGGCGTCGGGGGCAGTGCGATGTGTTCGTCGTACCCTTCGTTGGTTTGGTCGCTGATGCCGATGAGTCGCGCGCCACGGGCTTTGGTTTCCAGGCCATTGGACAACGTGTCGGAAAACGTATAGTCGTGCGGGTTGATCAGCAGCACGGGCGTGCCTTTTTCGATCAATGCCAAGGTGCCGTGTTTCAGCTCGCCTGCGGGCATGCCTTCGGCGTGGATGTACGAGATTTCCTTGAGTTTGAGCGCGCCTTCCAAGGCGACGGGAAAATTGACGCCGCGGGCCAGGTAGTAGACGTGGTCGCGGTCTTTCCAGGATTCTGCCAGTCGCCGCGTCTGTTTTTCCCATGCGGGCAGCAAGTCGGCGGCGTGGCGGGCGACGTGTTTCAGTTGCGTGATGCCGGATTCTTTTTGCCCGGCTAGGGTGTAGGCCACGAGGTACAGGACGGCCAGCTGGGCGGTGAAGGCCTTGGTGGAGGCGACGGCGATTTCGGGTCCGCAGTTCAGGTAGAGCGTGACGTCGGACTCGCGATCGATGGACGAACCGGAGACGTTGACGATGCTTGCGATTTTGGCGCCTTTGGCCTTGGCTTTCCGCAGGCCGACTAAGACGTCGGCCGTTTCGCCGCTTTGGGACACGGCGATGATGAGAGTCTGGGGAGTGCATTGGTCGGCGAAATAGGCGAATTCAGAGGCGATGTAGACTTCGGCGGATTTGCCGGTGAGTTGGTTCAACGCGTAGCGGCCGACCAAGGCGGCATGGCGCGACGTGCCGCAGGCGACGAATTTGACGTCAGAATGATCCCGTAGGAGTTGGACGAATCGGTCCAGTTTGCTCGGGTCTTGCGCCAAGGCGTTCTTGATGGCGGCGGGTTGTTCGTGGATTTCCTTGATCATGTAGTGCTCGTATCCGCCTTTGGACGCTTCTTCCGCGGTCCAGGCCAGTTTTTGGACCGGTTTTTCCACGGGTACGCCCGTACGCACGTTTTGGTAAGTCACGGCGCCAGGCGTGATGACGGCCATTTCGTGATCGTCCAGAAAGACGGCTCGATCGGTGTGCTCCAGAAAGGGCATGACGTCGGAGGCGGCGTAAATCGCGCTCTGTCCGATGCCTATGCATAAGGGGCTCTCGCAGCGCAACGCCACCATTTTGTTCGGTTCCGAAGCGCTGACGGCCAATACCGCATAACTTCCATGCAGGCGGGACGCGACTTGGGCCATGCGTTCTTCAAGGGGTCCGGTCGTACTTTCCAGCAGGTGGGCAATGACTTCGGTATCCGTCTGCGATGTGAAACCGTGGCCTTGGCGTGCCAATTCGGTCTTGAGTTCCTGGTAATTCTCGATGATGCCGTTGTGGACCAGCGCGATGGTGCCCGTGCAGTCCGTGTGGGGATGGGCGTTTTCGTCCGTCACGCCGCCGTGCGTCGCCCATCTTGAGTGGCTTACGGCAACGCTTCCGGGGACGCGGCTGAGGCCGGCTTTTTGCTCTACGTCGTCGATTTTTCCGGTGCCTTTGCGGACGTGCAATTGGCCGGCGCTGACTGCGGCGATGCCGCACGAGTCATAGCCACGGTATTCGAGTTTCTTGAGTCCTTCCAACAGGATGGGGCCGGCCGGTTCATGGCCAACGACGCCGAAAATGCCACACATGGTTCAATCTGCCTCAACAATGAATGTAAAGTTTATTTTACAATTCCTATTTAAAGTCCAGTGAAGCCATTTTCACACGCTAGACGGTCATTTCAATAGGATTTTAAAGGATTTAATAAATATATTATTATGCAAATCAAACTTGTTCGGGAGAACCGCTCGCTTAACGCGTCGTTGGTTGAACCGGGCGCGTTTGCCTGCCTCAACGAGGACCGTCTGCGCATATTGCGGGCGTTGTCCACGCCCCAGTATGCCGCCGAGTTGAGCCGGAATCTCAAGATGCATCCGCAGACTATCTACTACCATCTGCGGCTGCTGGCGCGGGAAGGTTTGATCAACCTCAAGGGAGTGGAGGCCAAGGGCGGCGCGTATGCCAAGAAGTATGCCGCGTCGGCCGAGGCGTTGGCCGTGCCGTTGGGGGATTGGAAGCCGTATGCCGAAGCCCGCCAGGCGGTGCCGGCGTTTTTGTCGCCGTTCATCCGCGACGGCTTTCTGGACGCCAAATTGGTGGTGGGCTCGCCGGAGCCGCATGGCGCGTACCGTGCGCGGGGGTCGGAGTTTTCCGCCATCGAACTTTCCGCTTTTTTAGCCCAATTCGCCGCTTTCGACTATCCGTTGTACTACTTGGACACGCAGAGTGCGACGGTGCGGGGCGGCAACTTGGTGCTGGTCGGCGGGCCGAAAGTCAACACGCTGGTGCATGAGGCCAATGCCTTGTTGCCCATCCGCTTCACGCCGTCGTTCGAGGTGCATTCGACGCTTTCGGGCAAGCATTACGGCGACGACGTCGGCGTGGTGCAGGCCGTGCCGAACCCGTTCAACGAATCCAAGCGCGCCTTGGTGTTGGCCGGCGCATCGCAGAACAGCACGCGCGTGGCCGTGTTGGCGTTGATGAAACAGAAGAACTGGTGGAGCCAGGACGACTTGGCGCACGTGGTGCAGGGGTTCGACGAAAACGGCGATGGCATCGTGGATGCCGTTGACGTATTGGAATAGCGAAAAAAGGAAAAAAGAAGACGGGAAACGCAGCGTCCGATTTTTTTTTCCGCCCGCCTGGAGTTGCCCATCATTTTCCTTCGTTTTTCACGTCTTGGTTCGAGGTGTTTTCTTTATCGACATCCGCTATAAAAAGCCGTAGTGCCACAACGGCTCATCCGAGGAAAAAACCGTCATGGATGCCCTTTCGTACGACGATTTTGCCAAACTGGAACTGCGCGTGGGCCAAGTCATCACCGCCGAGAAAGTCGACGGCTCCGACAAGCTGGTCAAGCTGACGGTCGACATTGGCGAGGAAGCGTCCCGCACGTTGGTCGCCGGAATCGGCAAAGTCTACACCGTCGACCAATTGACGGGCCGAAAGATCATCGTCTTATGCAATTTGGAGCCCAAGACGCTCAAAGGCATCGAGAGCCAAGGCATGCTGCTGGCCGCGGGCGAAGATGCGGACGACTTGGCGTTGTTGGCGCCCAGCCACGACATGCCCATCGGCACCCGGATTTATTAAATTCAACGGATAACCGGGCTTGGCGGCTTGCGCGGTTTGGACTCCGGTGCTGTCGGCGGTTTGGTGCGCAGCGCGGTGTATAAGTGCCGTAACGTGGCGCGGTCGTTTTTCTCGTAGTGTTCTTCAAACCCGTGGAACAGACCCAGCGCGTTTTTGCAGGCCGTGATGACCAGTTTGTGGTCGCCGCCATCGGTTCGGATGAATCCCGTGACGAGGTCTTTGCCGATGAGGCGCGTGGCCAGGTACAACGCATGCAGTCGCCGACCATACTCGGGGTGTTCGGGTGCCGCCAGCAACCCGTTGCATTCGTGCAGCAACGCCAATTCGCCCCGCTCGTCGGCCACTTCCGTCAGCCGGACGAGGTACTTCTGCCGGGCATGTTCGTCGGATCTGCCCGCGATGACGTGTCGCTCAAACGCGGCCGCCAGTTCCCGCGGCATCCGCGGCGGCAAGGATTTCATACCTGCCGTCTTTGCCCGCGCGTCGAATAAAACGCTTGCGAGCGAAAATCCGGTGGCCGCTTTGGCACGTTTGCCGTTGTTCTATTGTGCATCCCCTTGCTTATACGCTTATTTTTCCCAGCGGATGGATTGATTTTTGTAAGGCAATCTGGAGGTTTACTTAACTGTTTTGCAAGCATGAGGGCCATTAATTTAAGACGCGCTGAAGGCTGACCGGATAATCGTTAAGTAAGTTCATCCGCAAAGTAAAGACGCCAAAGGCAACCGAACCGGTGCTCGCAAGAACACCGGCTCGATGCCTGCGGCGACTACAACCACGCGTGAGCGACGGGCAAACGATTGCGGTAACGCGTCCGAAACGCCACGCGATACTCAAACGACGGAGGTGGTTGCGGAACATGACGCAGCAAGGGGCGTTGCGGCATGAGTGCCGGGAAACCGGAGCGGGTCTCATGCGAAGCGTAGCGCCAAGCTTGGACCAGTAGCGGCCGGAATGGTGACCGGCCGTGTTGCATCACGTCTAGCGCAGCTTTTCAGCTTGCGTGGGACGTGGGACGATTGCAAAACGGTCTTAGCGAACGCTTTGTCGGAAAACGGCAAAGGCGCTAGATAAAAATAAAATAGAGGGGTGATTGAGCATGAATACACCAGCGCCAAGTAATGTGTGGTTAAGTCTGCTGGCACTGGTGGCGATTTCCGGTTTGCTCGTTGCACAAACAGAGCCCGGAAGTTCGGCCACAGCGACAGCAGACAGTTCTACATCCGTCATCGTCATGATGTCGGATACATTGGGTGACATTGCCCTGAAAGTCAGGGTATTCATCGATTCGATGGTGAGTGCGACAGCCAGCGCTTTAGGCGGCAATAGTTCCGCGGACGCGTCGGCTTCGTCCGACACGCGCCTGAACGTGAACGCCCAATCGGAAGACGGTGACTTCAAGTTGAAGGAATCCGTCAAGACCAAGACGGAAGCCGAAGCCTCAGCCAATGGTGACGGCACGGCCTCCGCGTCGGCCAGCGCCCGTGAGTTCATTAAGCTCAAGGTGATGCTGAACGACTTGGAAGCGCAAGGCTGCGACCCGGCGTTGATTGCCGATGCGCGCATCAAGCTGCAATCGCAGGCCCAGGCATTCGCCGAAGCCGGTGATGCGGAAGCCCGAGCCAAGGTCACTTCCGACATGAAGATCTTCTGGAAGGACTTCGGCGACAAGGTCAAGCTGCAGTTGATGCTGAAGCAGAAGGCCTTGGCGGAAGCCCAAGCCAGCGGCAACGCCAGTGCCAATGCCACTGCTGAAAGCGCGGCTTTGCTGAAATTGCAGAGCCAGGTCAAGGACTTGAACCTGCAGTTGAGCATACTGCTCTCGGCCATGGCCCAGGCGCAAAGCGGTACGACGAATCCCGTCACCGTGACGCCCACGCCGGCCCCGACGGCCACGCCTACGGCAACACCGACGGCCACGCCCAGTGCGACGCCGGAGCCTACGGCTACTCCGACGGCTACGCCGACTGCTGCGCCTACGGCCACGCCAGAGCCTGAAGAGGAAGGCGGATTGACGACCATCATCGTCAACATCAACACCTTCGTGCAGGCCATCGTCAACGGCTTGACTGGAAACGCGACGGCCACGGCTGACAACTCGGTCGACGTGGAAGCCGAAACCAACGGCGGCTCGTCTGCCGAGGTGGAAGCGTCCACTGATTCGGCGGCTGCAGCCAGCGCCAACGGTGACGGTTCAGCCTCTGCTGATGCGTCCAGCGAAACGGACGTGAACGTGGAGGCGGAAGGCGGCTTGACGCAGATCATCGTCAACATCCAGACGATGGTCAGCGCCATCGTCAACGGCTTGAGCGGCAACGCCACGGCCACGGTTGACAACAGCGTCAACGTGGAAGTGAATGCCGAAGGCGAGGAACCGACGCCGGCCCCGACGGCGACGCCAACCGCGACGCCTACGGCCACGCCTGAACCGAGCGCGACTCCGAGTCCGTCACCCAGCGTGACGCCCACTCCGGAGCCTACGGCTACGCCGACGCCTGAGCCGACGGTAACGCCGACTCCAACGCCGGAACCCACGGCGACTCCCACTCCGGAGCCGACCGCGACCCCGACGCCGGAGCCTACGGCTACGCCGACGCCTGAGCCGACCGCGACGCCCAGCCCGAGCCCATCGGCCAATGCAGAGGCCAACAGCTCGACGGACGTCAACGCCAGCGCGGGTTGATGCCAGCCGACGGCAAACCCCGGGAGGAAACTCCCGGGTCCTTTCTTTCTTTTTTCTTGTTCCTAGCGCGAATTGAACCACAACGTGAATCCAATCGGAGGTGATGGAAGATGGACGCCCATACGCGAAGCATGGCCGCGTTGGCCGTGATTTTGGCCATGATGGCCAGCATGATTTTCGCCCAATCGTCCGCCGTCACCGCTTCCGTTGAATCTTCCGCTTCAAGCGACGGTTCGACCAGTACATCCAGTTCAGTTGTAACGGAAGGAAGCGGTGCCAGCGGTTCAGCTGTCAGCACTGCCCGCTCCGGTAGCAATGCGTCGACGCACGTCAGCACGAGCCAATCCACGTCCGTGGGAACCGGTTCCGGTTCCATGGACGCGATGGCGGCGGCGCATTTCGACCACTTATCAGCCATCGTGGACGACTTGGAGACCTTCGGCTTTGATGCCGCGTTGGTCGCCGAAGCCCGCTCGGAGCTGGCTGAAGAAAAGCAGGCTTGGTCCGACGCCGACACCGAGGATGGACGCCGGGCCGTCGTGGCCCGCATGAATGCGTACTGGTCGGATTTGCGCGACCGCGTACGCGCCTCGGGCGTGTCGTACGACTTTGACGTGGAGTTTGGCGCGTCGTCCGCCGGCGGCATCACCGTGGTTTCATCCAGCAGTGGGTCCGGCGTCATATCTTCAAGTGGTGATACGGCGGATGCGACGCTGAACCCCGTGTTCAACACGGCGGATGATGCGCCGGACATGCAGCGCGCGGAATCGCGTTCATCAACGGGCGTGGACGGCGTGATCCAAGGTGCCGTGGGCGTGGCAAGTTCCATCGGCGCCATGGTCAACGCGTGGATTAGCGCAATCATCCGCCTGTTCTGAACGCCGCATGCGCGGCTTGTGAAAACCCGGGAGGCTTGCTGCTTTCCGGGTTTCCTTTTTTGTTTTGCTTCTCGCTCCACAGGCTTTTGGCTTCTCCAATACGCGGCTGTAAAAACGCCTAACGAAAACGCCTTTAAAACCCCGTCAGCATAATTTTTTTCCCTATTTTGGCGCAGTGAATCCATCGAAAATATTATCGTGCAATTGCGACCGTGGTCTAGTGGTATGATACGACCTTGCCAAGGTCGATACCCGGGTTCGATTCCCGGCGGTCGCATTCTTTTTCTTTTTGATTTGTGCTTTTTGTAAATCGGTAGGCCGCGGCTTGATTTTAACCGACTTGGCCACTAATTCCTTCTGCAATGCATGCGGTGGGGTTCGCTTCGTGAAGATTGCTTCCAGCTTGTTGTTGTTCGGTGCCATCCTCGTACTCGGGGTTGGTTTTGGCCTCGGCTACGTCACGGCGCCCCACGTGGTGGCGTCGCCTACGCTGCAACCGACGGCTCTGCCTACGGTCGGGTCTTCCGTCGTGCCTTCGGCCGTGCCTCCGGTGCGGTTGGGAAAGAATCCGCTTGTCGGCGTGGACTTGTTTGTCGACCCCGAATCCCCGGCGCAACAACAGGCCGACGCGTGGCGCCAAAGCCGTCCGGAGGACGCCGCTTTGTTGGACAAGATTGCGGCGCATCCGCAAGCCACGTGGTTTTCGGGTCATGAGGCGCAGCCGGATCTGTCGGCCGAGAACCTGGCGTTGCGTGCGGAAGCCCAAAACCAAGTGCCATTGATCGTGGTGTACGCGTTGCCCAAGCGTGACTGCGGCGGCGCGGCGGCGGGCGGAAAGTCGGGCAACCAGGCCTACCTTGAATACGTGCGGGACATCGCCTCGGGCCTTCAAGGCCACCGCGCCGTCGTCGTGCTGGAGCCGGACGGTACGGCATCCATCCGTTGTTTGAGTCCCAACGAAGTGGTCGAGCGAAGGGAGCTGTTGCAGCACGCCATCCGCACGTTCAAGGCCGGCGGCCACGTCGTGTACGTCGATGCGGCCAATCCGCGATGGGTGGGTTTGGAAGAAATGTCGCGCCGGCTCAATTTGTTGAACCTGTCCGAAGCCGACGGCTTCGCCTTGAACGTGGCCAACTTCATTTCGACTGCGGAGAACCTTGAGTATGGCGCCCAGTTGTCGGCGCGCGTGGGCGGCAAGCACTTCGTCGTGGACACCGGACGCAATGGCAACGGCCCGGCGCCGGACGGGCGTTGGTGCAACCCGTCAGGCCGTGCGCTCGGCGTGCCTTACACGACGGATACGGGGCATCCGCTGGCCGACGCGTTTTTGTGGGTCAAGCAACCGGGCTTTTCTGACGGTGCATGCAGTGGAGGTCCTGGCTCCGGATTTCATGCACCTTTTGCATTGGAACTGGCGCGCAATGCCGCCGCGTGATTTCAATGAATGGCTCAAAGGAGGGCCGTCGAGCCGTTTTAATTCCGACAGCCTTGTGCATTCCAGCCGGTGCATTGACCGGGTTTGCACGTTCCAGCCGTCAGTTCAGCCTCGCCGCAGACGCTATCATCCGGCAAAGAACAGACTCCGATCTGGTACAACGCACCGCCGGATGTCTCCTCGTAGGGAACCAATTGCCCGCCATTTTTGGCACACGCACTGAACGACACGCCGCAGCGGCCGCGCATGAATGCCCAAGACTCGCACGACGACCCATCCGGGAACACACAGAATCCTTGATTGGTGAATTGTTCTTCGTAGCCCAGTTGCAGGCAATGCAGCGACGCCGGGTTGGTTGCGGCCGCTGTTTGGATGGACGGAGCCGGCGTGGTGGTGGCAAGCGGTGACGGCGCGTTGGATGGCGTGGGCGTGGCGTTGCCATACTGGGTGCAACCCGCTAGAAGCAATCCGGCTAGGAAAATCAAAAACACCAAGGCTCGCATCTTATCACCACACGATCAAACGGTTTTTGCTCATTTTTAATATGCCGGCTGGGGTTAGCTCCGTGCGATTTCCACGCCTTGCATGCGCCTTCGTTTAGGCTGGGCCACGTCCAACCGCCAGTGTTTGGCGTTGATTTGATGCAACAGCAAAGGATCCGTTGCAATGTACCGGTCGATTTGGGCAATTTGTTCGGCACTGCCTACGCGTCGCACCGTGGCATGCAAGGGCGCCCGGCGCAACGCTTCTAATAAAGCGATTCGGGAATCCATGGGTTCCCAGTCGGGGTGGACGGTGATGAAGAACGCCTTGCGTGGAACCTCGCCCCCGGTCCCATGCCAGTATGCGGCGCTGCGGTGGTGGTCGCCGGGCAACTGGAGGACGATTTCATCGATCGGTTTGTGCGGCGCCGTGCCGCTGGAAAACCCGAGTTGCATTTGTTGGGCCTGGGGTCCCCGCGTGCCCGTGATCCAGAACGGCTCGCCGTTTTTTGAAAGGCCCTTGTGAAAGGGGGGGGTATCTTTTTTTGGCAACTTGGCCAAGTGTAGCGACCGGATTTTCGGGGTGATCAACAGCTCT
>Ga0080064_1003584_pt1 | contig 21980 bp, 19 predicted proteins | sample Subgrocontami54m_FD_69260 | JGI IMG/M metagenome (GOLD analysis project Ga0080064, IMG submission 69260) | Subsurface groundwater microbial communities from S. Glens Falls, New York, USA - GMW46 contaminated, 5.4 m (SPADES assembly) (version 2) ...
GGGGGGCCCCCGCCGTTCTTTTCCCCCCCGCAAAAAACCCGTTTCGGGCCGCTAACCATAACCCAGCCGATGGCCAACCTGCCGATGGTGATTTTCCAGTTTGCGATGAGCCCGTATCCCGACTGGCACCGGCTGGCATGGGGCGGCGCCATCCTGATCACGCTGGGCGTGCTGGGGCTCAACATACTGGCGCGCGCGCTGTTTCGGCGCGGCAACTGAAAACGTGCCCGTCACCGGACTTGACCCATGAGCGAAGAACTAAAGTTTACCCATCCGAAACTGAAGGTCAGCGGACTCAGCTTCTATTACGGCAATTTCCAGGCGATCAGGAACGTCTCGCTGGAAATCCCCGCCAACCGGGTTACCGCTTTCATCGGGCCGTCGGGGTGCGGCAAGTCGACGTTGTTGCGCACGTTCAACCGGCTCTACGAGCTCTACCCCGATCAGCGCGCGGAAGGCGAGATCCGTCTCGACGGCGACAACATACTCGACAAAAAGCAGGATATCACGTTGCTGCGAGCCAAAGTCGGCATGGTATTCCAGAAGCCCACACCGTTTCCGATGTCGATTTACGACAATGTCGCGTTCGGCGTGCGCCTGTATGAAGACCTGAGGCGCGGTGAAATGGACGACCGCGTCGAATGGGCACTGACCAAGGCCGCGCTGTGGAAAGAGGTCAAGGACAAGTTGAACCAGAGCGGCAACAGCCTGTCGGGCGGCCAACAGCAACGCCTGTGCATCGCGCGCGGCATCGCGATCAAGCCGGAAGTGCTGTTGCTCGACGAGCCGTGCTCGGCGCTCGACCCGATTTCGACCGCGCACATCGAGGAGCTGATGGACGAACTGAAGCTCGATTACACCGTGGTAATCGTGACTCACAACATGCAGCAGGCGGCGCGCGTTTCGGACTACACTGCCTACATGTACCTGGGCGAGATGATGGAATTCGGCGCGACCGACAACCTGTTCGTCAAGCCCCGGCGCAAGGAAACCGAGGATTACATCACCGGACGGTTTGGATGAATCCGTCCCAGGAGCAATTACCATGACGCAGAGCGAGCATTCTTCAAAGCAATACGATATCGACCTCGAGACCCTGCGCTCGCGCGTGCTCGAGATGGGGGGGCTGGTCGAGTCGCAGATCCGGGCTGCGCTCGACGGGCTCATGGACGGCGATCGGGTGGCGCTCGAGGCGGTGATCGAGGAAGATCACCGGGTCAACGCATTCGAGGTCAACATCGATACCGATTGCAGCCACCTGATTGCCCGCCGCCAGCCCGCGGCGGGTGATTTGCGCCTGGTGCTCGCCGTCATCAAGATCGTGACCGACCTCGAGCGCATCGGCGACGAAGCCGCCAAGATCGCGCGCATGGGAAAGCAAAGCCACGGCGGCGCGCGGATGCCGAGCGCGCCGATCGCGGCGGTCAGGCACGTTGGCGACATCGCGATCGGCATGCTGCGCAAGGCGCTGGATGCGCTCGCCCGCCTCGATCCGGCCGCCGCCGCCGCGATTGTGCGGGAGGACGCCGCAATCGACGAGGAATTCCGCTCGATCGTGCGGCAGCTGATCACGTTCATGATGGAAGATCCGCGTACGATTTCCACGGCGATCGAAATCCTCTGGATCGCGAAATCGATAGAGCGCATCGGCGACCACTCCAAAAACATGGCGGAACAGGTGATCTACATCGTCAAGGGCACCGACGTCCGCCACACTTCGGTTGAAGCGCTCGAGCGCGAGGCGCTGAGCTGAGACGCGCCCCGCGCGATGCCGGTATGAGCAGCGATATTCTGGTGGTCGAAGACGAGCCAGCGATTCAGGAGTTGATCGCGGTCAATCTCGAGCACGCCGGTCACCGCGTGCAGCGCGCCCACAACGCGGCCGAGGCCGACGCCATGATCCGCGAGGTCCGTCCCGACCTGATCGTGCTCGACTGGATGCTGCCGGATCTCGCCGGCACGGCCTTGGCGCGCAGGCTGCGTTCCGATGCGCGCAGCAAGGACATTCCGATCATCATGCTGACCGCGCGCGCGCAGGAGCGCGACAAGGTCGAAGGCCTCGAGTCGGGCGCCGATGATTACATCACCAAACCGTTTTCACCGAAGGAGCTGCTGGCGCGGATCAAGGCGGTGCTGCGGCGGCGCGCGCCGCAGCTCACCGACGATACGATCGAAATCGAAGGCTTGCAACTCGATCCGGCCGCACATCGCGCGTCCGGACGGGGCAATGAGCTGCAGCTCGGACCGACTGAATTCAAGCTGCTGCATTTTTTCATGACGCACCCGGGGCGCGTTTACAGCCGGGTACAATTGCTCGACCACATTTGGGGTGACCACGTGTTCGTCGAGGAGCGCACCGTTGATGTGCATATCAGGAGACTGCGGCAGGCATTGGAGCCGACCGGTCACGACCGGTTGATCGAGACGGTGCGCGGCTCCGGCTATCGCCTGCACGTCTGAACTTCCCCTCTGAGCCATCGATGCGATAACTCCCGCCGAGCCCCGCGTGGACCACCTCCTGCTCCGTACCTTGATTGCCGTTGCGCTGTTCGCGGCCGCTGCGTCGCTGATCGGCCTGGGTTTCGGCGCGACCGCCGGCTGGGTCGCGTTTTCGGGCGGTGTTCTGCTGTTGTTGTTTCATCATATCGGGCACGTAGGCCGGCTCGTGCGCTGGCTGCAGAACCCGACGTCCGAACGCGTGCCGGCTGGCCGTGGCGCATGGGACCACGTATTTGCCGTGCTCCACCGCTACGAACGCCTGCAGACGCGGCAGCACCAGCAACTCGCCAGGACCCTGGCCCGTTTCCGCCAGGCCGGGCGCGCGCATCCCGACGGGGTGGTGATACTCGACGCGGACAACCGCATCGAATGGTGTAACGACACCGCCGAGGGCCATTTCGATATCAACGTCGGGACCGATACCGGCCAGCCCATCACCAACCTCGTGCGCCAGCCGGCGTTCGTCGCTTACGTCGAGTCCGGGGATTACGCGCACCCGGTCGAACTGCGCGCGGCGCGCCGCGCCGGCATGATTCTGGCGGTGCAGATCATCCCTTACGGCGATGAGCAAAAGCTGCTGCTGTCGCGCGATAACACCCGGCTGGAGAAGCTCGAGACGATGCGCCGCGATTTCGTCGCCAACGTTTCGCATGAACTGCGCACCCCGCTCACCGTGCTGTCGGGATTTCTCGAGACCATCAAGGAGCTGCAACTTGATCCGCAGCGCTCGCGGGATTATCTCGACCTGATGGCGGAACAAAGTAAGCGCATGCAGCGCATCGTCGACGACCTGCTGACATTGTCGACGCTCGAATCCGCGCCGGGCCCGTCGCTCGACGAACGCGTGCCGGTCGCGCCGCTGCTCGACCGCCTGCGCGCCGAGGCCGAAGCATTGAGCGGTGGCAGGCACAGGATCGTGCTCGACGCCGCGCCGGGTTTCGACTTGCTGGGAGCCGAGAACGAAATCGCCAGCGCGTTCGGCAACCTGATGAGTAACGCGATTCGTTATACGCCGGCCGGCGGCGAGGTGCACCTCACGTGGCGCGCTTCCGCGGATGAAGCGGAGTTTACCGTTCAAGATACGGGCATCGGCATTGCATCCGAGCATATTCCACGCCTCACTGAGCGCTTTTACCGCGTCGACCGCGGCCGCTCGCGCGAAACCGGCGGCACCGGTCTTGGGCTGGCCATCGTCAAACATATTCTGACCCGGCACCAGGCGACACTCGACATCAGGAGCGAGCCCGGGAAAGGCAGCCGCTTTGCGGCGCGCTTTTCCGGACGCCGCGTTGTTCCCGTTACGACGATACCGGACGGCACGGCGGGACCGCGCGCGTCAACTTTGCGGCCCGCGTCCTGAACCGGCGGAGTATCGGGGCGGCGCCAGCGGCTTCCCGCATCAGCGTTGCGGCGCGTTCTGTGGTCCTTGCGGCAGTTGCCAGCGGCGCAGAATCGCGTCCGGGTTGTCGTTGTGGCGCGGGTGCGGAGCCTGGGACGCGGTGCCGGCGGCGATCCAGCCGACGAGAGTTTCTCCCGGTCCGCAGAAAGCGTTGGAGATAGCCGGGTCCGCAGCCTTGCGCCCGCTCAGCACTTTCGCGCCATAGCCCATCATGTGCAGCGCAGTCAGAAAATTGGCCAGCGCGCCGCCCGCGGCCAGCCATTGCTCATGCGGCGGTACCCGGGGGTGGTCGTTCTCGATACGCACGACAAAAGCCACGAGCAGAGGCCCCAGCATCGCGCGGTTACGCTCTATGACAACTTCTTCGTCAGGCTTGCCGCTCCGGCGCGCAAAATCGGCGAAAAGCTCGCCAAGCAGCGGTCGCATTGCGTCCGGAATCAACACAAAGCGGAACGGCAGCAGTTTCTGGTGATCGGGAGCCCTGAGCGCCGACCCAACCGCAAGCCAGACCTGCTCCTCGGTGGGCGCCGGCGGCACGAGGTGCCTGGGGCCAACCGAGTGGCGCGTGAGCAGTTGTTTCAGCGCAGCGCTGCACGCGAGCTCGCTGGACTTCCATTCCGCACGCTCGTTCATGAAATTCCTGCTGCTTCCATAGTTACGAAACGGTTGGTGAGTTCGGCGAGCTCACGGTAGAAACCGCTTTGCGCGCCGGCCCTGACGGCCGCTGTGAACGGGCCGACCCACGACCCGAGATGCGCGTTAAGGAAACGTTTGCGCAGACCGGCCATTACCGTCAGCGCTTCCGGGTCGTCATTGCGGCGCGCCTCATTTTCCCGGTAAATCAGCAGATAGAGAAACTCCAGCTCGGCCGCAATGTGATCGGGGAGTTCACGAAAATTCTCGGCTATCTCGAATCCGCCTTCCTCGTACAGCGCCTGAACCTCCATCGTCGAGTCCTGCATGAGGGTCTCCTCTCCCTCCAGCCAGACCGATCCATACGGCTTGGCGATGATATGGGCGGGACCGAGGAAAAGCCGCGTGTAATCGAGGAGCAGGCTGTCGGATCCTGCGGCAGAGAATTCCTCGCTCAGCCGGCGTGCGTGCGCCGCAAGCTCCGGGTGTATCCGCATAGCAGCGTCGAGCATCGAGTCGAAGACCTTCTCTTCCGCGTACTCCGGGCCCGGCTGGTAGTAGCATGCCGCGAGCAAGCGGCACAGGTTCTCGCGCGCAGTTCCTGTCTCCTGAGCGTCATCTGGCATCCGGACTCCTGAAATGAAAAAGGGGGCGGTGGACCGCCCCCCAAGTTTATACCCGCGCCAGTGAGATCAGGCCCTGGCGCTGTACTTGCGAATGTAATGCACGTTCGGCCGGGTTCCCTTGTCCTCCCGGAGGCGGAACGATTTCTCCGCCTTCAGCACTTTGGCGATCTCGGAATTCGGATCGTCCTGGTCGCCGAAGATACGCGCTTTGGCCGGGCAGACCTCGACGCACGCCGGCTGCAGGCCGTTGCTCACGCGGTGATAGCAGAACGTGCATTTCTCGACTACGCCCGCTTTCCGGATAGCATCCACATCTCCCGCCACGAACTGATTCAGCGCGGGGATCGCCGCCCCCGCGGTCTTGGCGGTCTCGGCCCCCGACGCCGTGCATCCCGGGATCATCGCTGACTTGTCAGTCCACTGGGGCTGGGTGTCGGCATCGCGGGGGTTGAAACTGATCACGCTGTAGGTTTCGCCGGCGAGGCTCCGGTCGTCGAGTTCGACATTGCTGTACGGACAGGCATTCTGGCAGGACCGGCAGCCGATGCACGATGCGTCGTTGTGCATGGTGATGCCTTCCGGCGTCTTGAACATCGCCTTGGGAGTGACCGGGCAGGCCGCAACACAGGGGGCGTCCGTGCAATGGTTGCACAGCACCGGCATCACGACATGGATCGTGTTGGGGAAGGCCCCCTCGCTTTTCATGACGAAGTCGGCCCAGTTGTGGCTCTGCCCGCTGGCGCGGGTGCGGGTGTTATTTTCCGCCTTGCAGGCAAACGCGCACGCTCCGCAACCAACGCATTTCTGCAGGTTGATGACCATTCCATACCTAGGCATCTGGATTCTCCTTCAGTTCGTGTATTCGGTAATCAGGCTTTCTGCACCTTGACGCCCGTGAACCCGCCATTGCGTGCCGTCGCGCCGCTCAAGCGATCGTAGTCGTCGACCAGGATCTCGTTATTGTTGCCGCCGTTCGGCTGCGCCTTGGCGTAGTTGGGTGCCGCAACGCGACCGTACGCCCAGTGTCCCTGGCCGTAGCACTTCGTCACCGTGCCGGGCCGCACGCCTTCCCAGAGCTTGAGCTTGACGACCATCGAGCCTGCCATCGAGGAAACCTTGACGCGGTCACCCGTCTTCATGCCCAGTTTCGCGCCATCGGCCGGGTTCATCTTCAGCACGTCGCCCCACGAATCATCGCCTGGGTCGACCTTCTTGAACTCCTGGTACCAAGGCAGATTCTGAGAACGGCCCTCGCGGTTGAGTCGCGACTTGTAGTCGATGAAGTCGAATGGATACTCGGCGACGCTGCCGTGGCGCTTGGGCGGTTCGTAGTGCGGCACGTATGCCAGTTCGCCGCGTGCCACATAGCCGGACACGGTGAGAATGTCGTCGACCGTGGTCTGGAACTTCGCGGCGTGCGCGGCGAGACCCTTCTTCGCGGTCTCGCTGTAGAACTCGAACCTCTTGGTCGCGGTGTTGAATTTGCCGCCCCAGCCTTTCTTGAAGCCGTACTTCGCCCCGCTGTACATCCCCTTCTTGCGGAAATCGGCCCAGCCTTCGATTTTGTCTCCCGGCAGCGGCGCCTTGGGCATCCACATCGGCGCGCTGGAAATCTTGGCCGCGATTTCGGTAAACTCGCGTTCATTGGCCGGGGTCTTGCCAGTCTCCGGATCCTTGAACTCCTTGGCGTAGTAGTCGTGCAGGTTGGGGAAACCTTTCGCCTTCAGCTTCTCGGCTAGCAGCCAGACCACCTCGGTTTCTTCCTGCTTGACGTCCCACAGCCGCTTCCCGACCGGTTGCTGGATTGTGGCATAGCCGTAGGTGTTGCCCATGTTGGTGACGATCGAGAACCCCTCGCTCGAGTTGTGCGTCGCGGGGAGCACCACGTCGGCGAACTGGGTCATCTCCGAGGCGTTGGTGACCATGTGGACGAAGAACGGTACCTTGGCGAGCGCCTTGTCCCAGCGCGACGGATCGGTGCACGAGAAGTTGAAGTTGCTCCACGAACTCAGCAGCACCTTGACCGCGCCGGGATCCTTGAGCATGCCGTTGGCGACGTTGTTGGTCACGACGCCGCTCCCTGGCCGGGCGTTCATCATCGCCGGCATGTTCTTCTCGCCGCGGCCATCGATCTTCTTGTGCTTGCTGGCGGCCTTGGCAATGCTGTCGATGTAGGCGTTGGCGCTCGGGAATTTTCCGATCGGAACGCCGGAGCCCTGCAGCGTACCGCCTTCGACGTCGATCGAACCGGCCAGGCCGTTCAGCGCATAGACCGCCATGGCCGTGTAAGTGCCGCGCGGGTTCATCGCCACGCCAGGGCCCATCCACACCGCGACCCTGGGCGCCGCCTTGCCGATGGCGCGCGCGACGCGAATTGTCTGCGCCGCCGGAATCAGCGTTTCCTTTTCCGCCCATGCCGGCGTGCGGTCCTTCAGTTCGAGATTCCACCACTTGACCAGACCGTGCGTTTCCTTTTCCGCGAAGGTAGCCTCGTCCACCGTCCTGCCGGCAGCGAAAAGGTTCTTGCCGTCCTTGAAATTGCCGACGAACTCCTTGTTCCAGAGTCCCTCGGTGAGCATCACGTGCGCGATGGCGCCGGCCAGCGCGCCGTCGGTTCCCGGCTTGACCGGAAGCCATTCGTGGGCCTTGGCCGCCGAATTGGACAGGCGCGGGTCGACCGCGATGACCGTGCCGCGCGCCAGAATCTCGCCGAACTTGCTGATCGCGTGGGGCACGATCCGATTCGATGCAAGCGGGTCGGTGCCCCACGCGACCAGGCATTGCGTGTTCGCGAGGTCGTAATCGCGATATCCGAAGTAGCCTTGGGTCAGGCCCGGCCCCATCTTCTCCGCTTCGGCGCAGATGGCGCTGTGGGAGAAATAATTTGTCGTCCCGAAAATCTTCGGCAGCGTGCCGTACAGGAGTTCCGTCGAGGTCGGCGAATAGCGGCCGCGGATATAGGCCAGCTTGTGCGCCTCGTTGTTCCTGCGCAGCTCCATCATCTTTTCGGCAACGGTGTCGAGCGCCTCGTCCCAGGTGATCGGAACGAATTTCGGGTCGATGCCGCGCCCCTTGTTCGGATTGGTCCGCTTCATCGGCACCTTGATCCGGTCGGGATCGTAGGTCTGCTGCGGGATCAGATGGCCCCTCGGACAGACGTAGCCACCGTTGGTCTTGCTCAGCGGGTTGCCGCGCACCCTCACCGCGCGGCCGTTCTGTACGAAGGTCTGGATCGCGCACCATTGGGTACATCCCTGGCAGGCGGTTGACACCCACTCGCCCTTGGCCGGACCCGCCGGTTTGGCGTTGCGGATTGCCATGGCACTGGTTACCGGTTGCGTCGCGCACCCGGCGACCAGCAAGCCGGCAGTGGCGGCCGACGCCTTGATGAATTCCCGTCTGGTCAGTTTCATACCGAATCTCCTTGGCTGCTTTCAGAGTCCAAATTCCATGCTCAAGACCGCAATAATTTAAGGCTTGGCGTTTGCGTAGCGCGCTTCACGCTCGAATCTACATAGCAAACGTCTTGAAAAGAACGCTCAGGATGACCGAGCGTGACGGAGCACCATTGCGTATCGTGTAAGGCGTTTCGGCGTTAAAAATGATGCTGTCACCCGGCATCAAATCTGCGGCCTCATCCGGCGTCCGGAACGCGGGCGTTCCACCGATCACAAAGTGGACGGCGGAGAAATCCCCGTATTCCAGACTTTCGCAGGTGCCCCCGGTTTCCATTTCCGTGCGCAGGATCTCCAGCTTGTCGCACTCGTAGATCACCTCGGTCAGCACCCCACGATGCTGGCGCGAGCGCGCGCTTTGCTCCCGCCTCACGATCTTGAGGCCGCTGTCCAAAGGTGACATTTCTGATTCTGAAACTGGTCTTAACCACTAACAGCAAGACTGGTGCCAGGGGGTGATTAACAGGCGGGATCGTCCAAGTATTTAATTTGGCGTTACTTTTTTCCAGGATCCGGACGTGGCCCAAGGCCGGGTGAGGGAAAACGATTGCAATTTGCAATAGAGAAATTTAAGCCAATGGAAACAAACGCATTTCCGGAATTGCATTTTGCAACCCGAACGCAAATTGCAATGCTAAGAACTCGTCACCCCGGCGAACGCCGGGGCCCAGAAAACACGCATCAAGCGAATCAACGCCCTTACTGGATGCCGGCCGGCGCCGGCATGACGGCTATATGAATTGATCAGCGCTTCCCTAGTCGGCGCGCAGTCGCGTTTTTTCAGGATTCGTCTTGCAGTTTGCGCCAGATCGTCGAAGGTGAGATGCCCAGAATCTCTGCCGCTCTTGCTTTGTTCCCATCGCAGGCATCCAGAACTTCGCGAATGTAATCCAGCTCCAGCGCGCGCAAGCTCTTGAAGTCTTTGCCGGCAGAACAGGAATTCGGGTTGACCTTTGCACGCAGCTCGGGCGGGAAATGGCTGGTGCGGATGAGTTCGCCTGGGCCCGCAAAAATCAGCGCCCTTTCCACCGCATTTCTCAGCTCTCTCACGTTGCCGGGCCAGTCATGGCTCCTCATGACGCTCAATGCTTCTTCGGAAAAGTCGGTCGCGGGCTTCTTCATCTCGGTGCAGAAAACCTGTAGAAAGTGCCGGGCGAACAAGGGAATATCCTCTTTGTGTTCGCGCAGCGGCGCAATCGCAATCTGGACGGTATTCAGCCGGTAGAGCAGGTCCTCGCGAAAGCGTCCGGCCCTGATCTCCTCTCCCAGGTCTTTGTTGGTGGCCGCGATTATTCTTACGTCGACGGGAACCTCGTTTTCCGAACCGACTTTCCTGATCTTTTTTTCTTCCAGCACTCTGAGGATCTTCGCCTGCATCTCGAGCCTCATGTCGCCGATCTCATCGAGGAAAAACGTGCCACCATCGGCCTGCTCAAAGCTGCCGCGCTTGGTATCGAAAGCCCCGGTGAAAGCCCCTCGTTGGTGCCCGAAAAGCTCACTTTCCAGAAGATCCCTGGGAATGGCCGAGCAGTTCACCGTCACAAACGGCGCGTCAGCCCGCGCGCCGCGAAAATGAATGAGACGAGCCACGATTTCCTTGCCGCTGCCGCTCTCCCCGGTAATCAGCACCGAGGAGTCGGTCCTGGCCACCTTGGTAACGAGGCCGAAAAGCTGTTCCATGACCTGGCTCTTGCCAACGACCACGTTCCGGACATGGGTCTGGCCAAGTTCGGTTTTCAGGTGGAGGTTCTCCTCGATCAGGCGTTTCCTCTCGAACGCCCGTTCGACCACCAGGCGCAGCTGCCCCGGAGAAAAGGGTTTGGGGAGGTATTCCTGCGCGCCTTTTTTTACGGCTTCGATTGCAGACTCGATAGAGGCATAACCGGTGATCATCAGAACTACGATATTGGAATCGTACTCTTTGATCCGGTCCAGCAGAGTCATCCCATCCATCACCGGCATCCTGATATCGCAGATCACCATGTCCCATGAACCCTGGCGGATCTTTTCCAGTGCGTCCATTGCAGCAAGACTGGTCGCTACCTGATAGCCGCTGCGCTCCAGGCTGGTCTTCACTGCCTCGCAAATGCGCTCTTCGTCATCCACGACCAGGATTTTCCCCCTGGCTTTCTGTTCCGGGATTTCCGTCACATCGACCTCGCCGTCCTATTGATCTGCCAACATCCCGATATCGGCATGCTTCGCCCCCCGCGGGAGCAAAAGAAGCACCCGGGTTCCAACTACCCGCAACGAGTTTGCCTGAACATCCTCCTGCGTCACATTTTCCACGTCGACTCTGCCGCCGTGCGCTTCCATGATGCTGTAAACAATGGATAGCCCCAGGCCTGTTCCCTGCGGTTTGGTGGTGAAGAAGGGATCGAAGATCCTGCCGCGGATCTCAGGCGCAATGCCATGACCGGTATCCTCGACCGATATTTCCGCGAAGCCTGCCCGCAGCGCGGTTCTGACCGTCAGGCTCCCTCCCTGTGGCATGGCCTGAGTCGCGTTCACAAAAACATTCGTGAGCACTTGCTCCATCCTGGCGGGATCGCAGGGGACCCGGGAAATCTGGCCGGAAAACCCGCGCACAACCGTGATCCCGTGAAGCTCCGGCCGGCGGCTGAACAAATCGAGCGCATCTCCGACCAGGCGGTTCAGGTCCGTCGGCACGATTTCCAGCTCGTGGCGCCGGGAAAAATCCCTGAGGTCATCGATAATTCGCTTGCAGCGCACAGTGTCTTCGCTGATGCGTTGCAGCTCCGCCTGGAGGGCCCGCGGGTCGCCGGGATCTTCCATAAGCAAGTTGACGTTCATGAGGATGCTGGTCAGCGGATTGTTGAGTTCGTGGGCAACACCTGAGGCCAGCAGGCCGATCGAAGCAAGCTTTTCCGACTGAACCAATGAATCCTGGGCTTGCTTGAGTTCCGCTGTTTTGGCTTCCACAATCCGCGTCAGGTGCTCCCGGTGCTCCTGGATTTCCTGAGCCATGGCGTTGAATGATTGCGCCAGTTGCCCGATTTCATCGCGCTCCGTGACCGCCACACGATATCCCAGATCGCCCTGCATGATGTGACGGGTCCCGGTCAGCAAACCGCTGACATGTTTCAGAACCCGCCGGGACAGCAGATAGGCACCTATGGCAGCGAGCACGAGAACCAGCGATACCGTGACCAGGATCAGGGCTTCGGCCCGGCGGCTTACCTGCTGCGATTTGTCCTGCAGGGATGTCACTCGCAGGAGCAGAGTCGAAGCCATTCGTTCCAGCCGCCGGTTCGCTTCTTCCCCTTGCTGGTTGATCTCGTGAAGCACGCGGACCTTGCTTTGCTCCGTCGGTGAGGCGCCGGATCCAAAGACGCTCGATGCGCGATTTTTGATTCCCTGAATAAAGGGGGTCAGGCTTTCCGCCATTGCTTTTGGCTGCCGGGAAGTTCCGTGGCAGGCCGCACCGCTACAGCCTTTCAACCGGGCTTCCACGTCGTCGATCGCCGCCTCAAACCGCCGGGCTTCTCCCGAGGTGCCGTCCACGAGGTAAGCGCTCAGCGGCGTCACTGCCCTCGCGACGGCGGTTTCCAGTCCCTGCACGGCTTCCAGAGAACGGCTGATCTCCTGGAGCTGTTGATTGACGCCCGTCAAATCCCGCAGTGCATACAAGCTGATTGCCACCATTACCGAGAGCGAAAGCAGGGTAACCAGGAGAAATCCGGAGATCAGCTTGGCCGAGAGCGAGAGCGACCAGCCGTTGCGTGAAGCGAAAAAGGGCACGATAACCTCTATTTCCAGAACGGCTCGGCGGCGCGAAATTCCTTCCAGACACGCTTCAGATGCCGCGTGTCCACGGCCTGCATTCCGCCACTCCAGCCGAGCATGATGCCCCGCGCCTCGTTTGCCGCTGCGCCCCTGAGCCCGCGGCTTGCGCGCTCGGCGAGAGAGGTCATCCTGACTGCATCGTTGTAGGCGCCCAGCGCATCCTGCAGGCGGGCAAGCGCCCGCTGATAGTCGCGAGCGCGTTTGCCGTCATGCAACGGCGCGAAGAACCCGGTCGCATAGCGCAGCTTCTTCGCGGCGATGCGCAGGCGATGCAATTCGGGCGGCGCAAGGTTTGCAAAATGCCTGCCGCGCTTGCGCACGCGCTCGAGCGCGGCATCCAGTACCGTGCGCGCAAACCCGGAAATCGGACGCTGCATTTCGGCGCCACTCGTGTCATCGAGTGCCTCAAGCCAGGTTTCGGCGCTGGTCCAGGCGCCGAGCGCCAGCAACAAACCTTGTCCGCGCGCCGAACGCACTGCGCGCCGCGCGGCACGGTTCGCCGCCTGCCGAAGGTTTGCGGCCGAGCGTGTCAATGCCGCTATGCCGCGATGTGGTGCATAGCGCGCGCGGACGGGTGGCAGAGTTTCCGAAACGAACACATCCCGGTCGCGCGCCGCCCCCAGGATCCGTGCGAGCCAGCGGGTTTCCGCCACCGGGGGTTCCAGAACGGCAGCCGGAAACAACGGCGCGAACGTGCTGAACACGGAGCGCAGCCGCCGCAGCGCCACTCGCATCTGGTGCAGGTATTCCGGGTCGGCACCGGCGAGCATGCCGCGCTGGTTGGCGGTGTAGTGCGCGAGACACGTCACAACCAGCGCCTTGAACGCGCTGTTGCTGGTCATGCCCGCAGCCACCGGTGAAGGCGGTGCCTTGAGCGGCATGTACCGCGTGCTCAGACGCAGCGCGACGCCGCGTTCGGCCTTCGAACGGTCTTCGACCAACAGAGGCACAGTTTCCAGCAGTTGCATTGCGAGCTGGTAGGCGCGCCACGCCGGTCCGGCCTTGACCTCGAGTTCGAGCTCGCAGATGAGCTCGGTTGCAGCGCCGCACTTGATGATGCCGCGGTCGATGCTGGCCTCGATCGCAACGCCGGGAGCGGGCGCCATTATGGAACTGACGCGCGTGAACTCGGTAACGATCATCGGCTTCAGACGCGCGCGCAGTTCAGGCGAGGCGAAGTGTGCGGCAAGCTCGCCGCCGATCGCGCTGAAATCCGGGACAGGCGCCGTAAGCGCGGTCTCGAATTCGTGGCGCTGGTGCAGCCCGGCCGCAACCGTGCCGCCGCCTTTGATCGTTTGTACCCAGTTCCCAGCAATACGTCGCAGGCGCAAAGTCACTCCGGCGCGCCACAGATCGAGGTCGGGAGTGTCGTAATAAACGCTATGGAGCTTGCGCGCGGCGCGGCCCGTTGCGTGTTTGAACAGCGGATGACGGCGCAGCCGCGCGATATGCCGCGGATCGATTTGCAGCTTGAGTTCGGTTTCGAGGGGCACGGCGCAAACAGGTCACGCTCGGGCGAGGCAAGCGGCCTGGACACAGGCAGTGTAGCGCACGTAGCGCGGCGACGGAACAGTTACAATTGGCCGCATCGCTGCCGCACTCGGCGCGCCCCTTTCACACGCATGGCCCACGTCATCGATTACGAGTTTGGCATCAGCGCAATCGACTCCGGCTACCAGCGGCCGCTGCTCGACGCGATCCACCTGATTGTCGAGAACGGGCGCGCTGCCATCATCGATACCGGCGTCAACCGCTCGGTGCCGCTCGTGCTTGAAGCGCTGCACGGCAAAGGGCTGCGTCCGGAGCAGGTCGATTACGTGATCCTCACCCATATTCACCTCGACCATGCCGGGGGCGCGGGGCAGCTGCTCTCGCACTTGCCGAACGCGCGGCTTACCGTACATCCGCGCGGTGCGCGGCACATGGTCGATCCAAGCCGGCTGATCGCAAGCACGATCGCGGTCTATGGCGCGGAAGAAGCGCGCCGCACCTACGGCGACATCGTGCCGGTGCCGCGCGAACGTATTATCGAGACCCCGCACGAGTCATCGCTCGCGCTCAACGGCCGCGAATTCATCTTCTTCGACACCCCGGGACATGCGCGCCATCACGTCTGCGTACTGGACACCAAATCGGGACATTTGTTCGCGGGCGACACGTTCGGCCTGTCCTACCGCGAACTCGACTGCCACGGCCGCCAGTACGCGATCCCGACGTCGAGCCCGACGCAGTTCGACCCGGTTGCCGCGCACCACTCGCTCGACCTGATGCTGGGCCTGAAGCCTGGCGCGATCTACGTCACGCATTACAGCCAGGTGCACGACATCGCGCGGATGGGCGCGGACATGCACCGGCTGATCGATGCCTACGTACAACTCGCGCGCCGCGAGCGGGATAGCGGGGTGGCGCGTCACGAGCGCCTCAAGGCGGGCGTGACCGAAATCGTGCTGGGCGAGGCCGCGCGCTACGGCTGGACGCTGCCGCGCGAGCAGGTAATCGGCGTCCTGGCTGGCGACATCGAGCTCAACGCGCAGGGGCTGGCGATCTGGCTCGATGCGCTGGGGGGATAGCCCGCCAGGGGCCTTGCCGCCATCCGCTTCCAATGCGGCAAAGCCGCATGACCAACCGGAGATGGGAAAGGGGGGGGTGCCGCCCGGACTCCGGGCGCCGGGTGGCAGGCAGAATATCTCGGGGGGCTTGCACCACGGGCACAAAGTTTGGATTACAATTCCGTGAACCCAATTTTTGGGTGATATTCGTGTGTCTTTACAGGAGAGAAGACGATGGCCGCAAAAAAGAAAGCTAGCAAGAAACCCGCGAAGAAAAAATCCGCACGTAAACCCAGCGCCGCGTTCATGAAGCCGATGCAGATTTCCGCTGCGCTCGGTGCAGTGATTGGTGGCGGCCCGTACCCGCGCACCGAGGTGACGAAGAAGCTGTGGGCGTACATCAAGCGCAACGGATTGCAGGATACCAAGAACCGCCGCAACATCAATGCCGATGAAAAGCTGAAAGAAGTGTTTGGCGGCAAAAAGCAGGTGTCGATGTTCGAAATGACCAAGCTGGTCAGCAAGCACCTGAAGTAAGCATCGCCGTGATCCGCTGACCGGAATCACGACACCGCGCCAAATCAAACGGCCGGTACCGCATGTGAGCGGTACCGGCCGTTTCTTTTTTGCGGGCGGCGCTTACTGCCGGGATTGCAGCGCGGCGATGCGCGCTTCCATCGGCGGATGCGTCGAGAACAGCGCCATGAATCCCGGCGAGTTGGTGATGCCGGAGGTTGCGACCGATTGCGGCAGCGCGCCCGGCGCGAGCCCGCCGAGCCGCTCTAGCGCTTTGATCATCGGACGGCCTGAACCGAGCAGCCGCGCCGAGCCGGCGTCGGCGCGAAATTCGCGCTGACGCGAGAACCAGGCGACGATCATCGATGCCAGTATGCCGAACGCGATCTGGCACACGATCACCGTGATGTAGTAGCCGGGGCCGATTCCGCGCTCGGTCTTGAACACCGCCTTGTCGACGATGAAGCCCACGATGCGCGAGAGAAATACGACGAACGTGTTGACCACGCCCTGGATCAGCGTCAGCGTCACCATGTCGCCGTTGCTGACGTGCGAGACCTCGTGGCCGAGCACGGCTTCGACTTCTTCGCGGCTCATCGATTGCAGCAGCCCGGTGGAAACGGCGACCAGCGCTGAATTCCTGAACGCGCCGGTGGCGAACGCATTGGCCTCGCCTTCGTAGTACGCAACTTCCGGCATGCCGATGCCCGCCTTATCGGCCAGTTTGCGCACCGTATCCACCAGCCAGCGCTGCTCCGGGCCCTCGGAGCCGTCGATCACCTGCGCGCCGGTCGACCACTTCGCCATCGGTTTCGACATCAGCAGCGAAATCAACGCGCCGCCGAAACCGACGACCAGCGAAAACACGAGCAGCGCGCCGACGTTGATGCCGCTTTCGGTCAGAAAACGATCGACGCCCAGCACGCTCAGCACTACCGACAGCACCAACATCACGGCGAGGTTGGTGACCAGGAACAACACGATGCGTTTCATTTGATGATCCTCTTAAACCGGCCGCAGCCCGCGCATTTTACCCGCAGCATCTGACCGCGCAAGCGGCGGTTGGTTCCGTGAATCCGTCCGTGCCTCTTACCGCCGGTCTTGCTTGACGGCGTCGGCCCGCGCAGGCTGCTCGAGTTCCTCGGGATCCACCTGGATTTCGACGATCGAGGGAACATCGGCCTTCAGCGCCTCGCTGACGGCTTGGCCGATGTCACCGGGGCGGTCGACGTAAAATCCCCGGCCGCCGAAGAGTTCGGCGAACTTGTCGAAGCGCGGATTCGTGAGATCGGCCCCGACATACCGGCCGCCGAAGAAAAATTTCTGGTAGGCCTTCTCGCTGCCCCAGCAGTTGTTGTTGAGCACCAGCGCCACCACCGGCGCCTTGCAGCGCATCGCGGTTTCGATCTCGCAGCCGTTCATGAGAAACGACCCGTCGCCGTTGAGGCTGATCACCGCGCGGGACGGCGCGGCCATCTTGGCGCCGATCGATGCGGGGTAGGCAAATCCGAGGCAGCCCTGATCAACGGGGGTCACGAAGCTGCGCGGCTCGCTGAAGTCGAGCATATTGAACGCCGGCGAGATGGTCGTGCCGCCGTCGACACAAACGATGGCGTCACGCGGCAGCACCTTGCGCAGTTCCGCATGAACGCGCCGGGGCTTGATGGGAACCGTGTCCAGCCGTTCGGCGGCAGCGAGCCGCGCGGCCCGTTCGCGCTTGCGCTGCGCAATGTCGGCGAGGTGCTCGCGATTGCGGGGCCAGTTGGAGTCGTGTTTGCGCAGGGCGGCGATCAATGCCCGCAGAGTCTCCCGCGCATCGCCGACCAGCCCGACCTCCACCGGATAGTTGCGCCCGACTTCCTTCGGGTCGATCTCGATCTGCAGGATCGGCACCGCCGCAGGGACAATACTGTGATTGTAGAAGGTGCTGAAGTGCGCGAGCCGCGTTCCCGCGGCAAGGATGAGATCCGCGCCCAGCATGACTGCTCGCGCCTCCGGCGCACCCGCGCGGCCGATCGACCCGATCACCAGCGGGTGCTCAGATGGAACCACGTCGTTGCGCGAATATGAGGTGACGACCGCCGCCGAAAGCATCCCGGCAAGCTCCAGCAGTTCTGATCGTGCGTTGCTGTCGCCCACGCCCAGGCCGGCTACGATGACCGGCCGCCGGGCGCGCAGCAGCGCTGCGGCAGCGGCGGCCACGGCCTCGGGGTGCGCGGGCCCGGCGCGCTCGTCGCGGTAGCGTGCTGGCGCAGGCATTTCCACGTCAATCTCCTCGTTGAGAATGTCCCGCGGGAGGTCGACGTGAACCGGCCCCTTCTTGCCGCTCGTGGCTACCCGGAACGCATGGCGAAACAGTTCGGGAATCATGTCTGCCCGGGGCGCCTGCGCGCTCCACTTGGTGAGCGGCCTGAACATTGCCACCTGATCGATTTCCTGAAACGAGTCGCGATGCATTTGCGAGAGCATCGGCGCGCCGGTGATCGCCACGAGCGGCGAATGGCTCAAGCGCGCAACCGAGATTCCGGTGGTGAGATTCGTCGCGCCGGGACCGTTCGTCGCCATGCAGACGCCGACCTTGCCGGAGACCCGCGCGTAACCATCCGCCATGTGGGCGGCGCCCTGCTCGTGCCGGGTCCCGATCCACGCAATGTCCTGCCGGTCATGCAGCTCGTCGATGATTTCGATCATGCACGAGCCGACGATTCCATAAACGTAACGGACTTCTTCGGCGCGCAGCGATTCGATTACCGCGCGCCCGGCTGACACTTTAGGCATGGCTTCTTCTCCGTGGGGAACCGGCGGAATTTAACACCCAGGACCCTGACCTGTCATCCGCGCTTGATTGATCTGATTGCCGACTCGCGTCCGGCGCACGAGCGGCATTCAGCGCTTGCGCAGCCAATAGCCGCCGCCCGCGAGCACGGTCGCCATGGCCCAGAACGCCGGCGCGATACCGAGCGCCGCGCCGAGCGCGCCGAACAGCAGCGGTATGCCGGCCTGGCTGAAGTTCAGCAGCTGCGTGCGCACGCCGACCGCCTCACCGCCGCGGCCGGGCGGGGCGTGAGTATAGAGCAGCGACATGAGGATCGGCTGCGTGCCGCCGAGACCGACGCCGAGTATGAATGCAAATCCGATCAGCACGGGCACCGTGGTCACCAGCGGAAACACGAAAAAGCCCGCGCCGGTACTCATCATCGCGATGATCAGCAGGCGCCATTCGCTGACGCGGTGCGCGAACAGCGGGAGTGCGAGACGAACGATGAAGATGGCCGCGCCGAAAGCGCCCAGGATGAGGCCGATTTTCGAGGCTGACAGGCCGATCTGCGAGCCGTAAATCGGCACGACGAAAGTGAAGAGATCCCACGCCATCGACAACGCGCCGCTGACGAAGAAAACGCGCTGCATGCGGCGGTCGCGCCACAGGTCCGCCATGTGCCGCTCCTTGCCGGGCGTATCCGCGGGTTTGTGGCGCTTGACTTCGAGCCGCTTGATGAGCAGCACGGCGAGCGCCAGCGACGCGCTCCCCGCCTGCAGCAGGAATGTCTGCCGGTGTCCGATCCAGTCGATCGCGAAGCCGGTCAGCATCGGACCCAGGAAGTTGGACGTCGAAAACGTGAGCGCGAGCACGCTGAAATTTCGGACGCGGTCCTCCGGCGCGCCACTCGAGCCCACCGCGTGGTTGACCGCCATGTGATACAGCATGAAACCGGCGCCCACGAGCGGGCTTGCGATGAACAGCACTTCGATCCGCGGCACTGCGTAGACGAGCGCAAGGCCCGCGATCGTCGCGCCCGCGCCGGCGAGCATCGGCCTGCGCACGCCGATGCGGTCCATCACGCGTCCCGCGCTGACCGCGAAAATCATCGGCAGCAGCGCGAGCAGCGACACGACCACGCCCACGGTCAAAGGCGTCGCGTTGAGGCTCAACGCGAACAGCGACAGATTGACGCGGCACCCCGCGAACGCGAGATGCAGCAGAATGGTGGGCAGTACGACGAGGTAAAGCATCAACGTTGGACGGAGGCGCGCCCGTTAACCTGCATGTTTCGTCCCGGAGATCCGGTTTGGAGGCGCGATTTTACCCGCGTTTTCGCGGCGCTATCCGCATTTTCTCCGTTGCAACCGCGTCGCTGTGCCGGCTTCCGATGCCAGCCGCATGCGGTGAATCAGCGCGAAACGGGGTAAAATACGCGTGCCACCGCCTCATCCGGTGCGCGCCATCGCATGCACCATACATTCGCAAAGGGGATTCCATGTTCGGGCGCCTGATGCCGCAGGAAGGCCGGTTCTTCGAATTGTTCAACGAACACGCCGAGCAGATCGTGCAGGGCAGCCGCGAGCTCGCGGCGCTGATGGCGAACGGGGACGACCTCGAGCGCCGCGCCCACAACATCGAGTCGATCGAAAAGCGCGCCGACCGGATCACCCGCAGCACGATCGAGTTGCTGCACAAGACTTTCATCACGCCGATCGACCGCGACGACATCCATCAGCTGATCAGCAAGATGGACGACATTCTCGACCTGCTCGAGGACTCGGCGCAGCTCATGTTCCTGTATGGCGTGCGGGAACCCACGCCCGAGACGAAGAAGCTCGCGGACATCTGCGTCATCTGCTGCGAGAAAGTTCAAAGCGCCGTCAATCTGCTCTCCAGCATGGACAATGCCGCCGCGATCATGGCGATCTGCAACGACATCGACCGGCTCGAGTCGGATGCCGACCACGTGATGCGCGCGGCCATCGCGCGCCTGTTCCGGGACGAGCCCGACGTGCGCGAACTGATCAAGCTGCGCACCGTCTACGAGCACCTGGAGACCGTGACCGACCGCTGCGAGGACGTGGCCAACATCATCCAGGGCATCGTGCTCGAAAATTCATGAACGCGCTGCCGGTGCGGGGGCGAATGGCGGGGCAAGCCGCATGAGCTACGAAGTGCTGGTGTTCCTGATCGTGGTGGCACTCGCGTTCGACTTCATGAACGGCTTTCACGACGCCGCCAACGCGATCGCGACCGTCGTCTCGACCCGGGTGCTGCGGCCGCACTGGGCGGTGGCGTGGGCCGCGTTCTTCAACTTCGTCGCATTCCTGATCTTCGGTGTCGCGGTCGCGGCGACCATCGGCAAGGGGATCATCGACCCCAGGATCGTCGACCATTACGTGATCCTCGGCGCGCTGGTCGGCGCGATCAGCTGGAATGTCATCACTTGGTACTACGGGATCCCGTCGAGCTCGTCGCACGCGCTGATCGGCGGTCTTGGCGGCGCCGCGGTCGCCAAGGGCGGTGTGCACACCCTGATCGCGAGCGGCTTCCTCAAGACTGCGGCCGCGATCGTGCTGTCGCCGGCGCTCGGTTTCGTGCTCGGCATCGCGCTGATGCTCGCGGTGTCGTGGGTGTGGGCACGCTCGACGCCGCGCCGGATCGACCGCTGGTTCCGCAGGCTGCAGCTGGTATCGGCCTCGCTCTACAGCATCGGTCACGGCGGCAACGACGCGCAGAAGACCATGGGCATCATCTGGATGCTGCTGATCACAGCCGGCTCTCTCGGGGCCAAGGATCCGCTTCCGCTGTGGGTGGTGTTCGCCTGTTACGGCACAATCGCGCTTGGCACGCTGTTCGGCGGCTGGCGGATCGTCAAGACCATGGGCCAGAAGATCACGAAGTTGAAGCCGGTGAGCGGTTTTTGCGCCGAAACCGGCGGTGCGATCACGCTGTTTCTAGCGACCTGGCTTGGCGTACCGGTGTCGACCACTCACACCATTACCGGCGCGATCGTCGGTGTCGGTTCGGTGCAGAAGCTCTCGGCCGTGCGCTGGGGGGTTGCCGGCACCATCGTCTGGGCCTGGATTTTCACTATCCCGTGCTCGGCGTTCATCGCGGCAATCGCGTGGTGGCTCGCACACCTCTTCCTGTAATAGGGCGTTACGTGCCGCGCTGAAGCACGCGCCCGGCGCGCGCGCCGGTCGGCCTGCCGTCGCGCCACGCAATTTCGCCGTTGACGATTACCGTGGCGATGCCGCGCGCGGGGCGCGTCGAGTGTTCGAAGTCGGCGGCGTCGCTCACGGTGTCCGCGTTGAACAGCGTAATGTCGGCGTGCGCGCCTTCCTGCAGCACGCCTCGCCCCCGCAAGCCGAAGGTTTTGGCGGTCAGCCCCGTCATCTTGTAGACCGCGGTTTCGAGCGGGAACAGCCCGAGATCGCGCGAGTAATGGCCAAGCACCCGCGGGAACGTCCCCCACAGCCGCGGATGCGGCCTGGCGTCGTGCGGCAGCCCGTCCGAGCCGATCATGGTCGCGTCGAATCGGAGAATGCGCTGTACGTCCTGCTCGTCGAGCATGAAGTAGATCGCGCCCGCCGGTTTGATCGCCTCGACGGCCTCGGCTCGCGTCATCTGCAAACGCCGCGCGACTTCGTCCAGATCCACGCCGGAGAACTCGGGATGAGGTTTCGACCAGGTGATGATGACGCGTGAGGATGGCGCGAGCCGGTCGTAACG
>Ga0080064_1003586_pt1 | contig 21956 bp, 17 predicted proteins | sample Subgrocontami54m_FD_69260 | JGI IMG/M metagenome (GOLD analysis project Ga0080064, IMG submission 69260) | Subsurface groundwater microbial communities from S. Glens Falls, New York, USA - GMW46 contaminated, 5.4 m (SPADES assembly) (version 2) ...
CGACGCGGGCCGGGAGGGGATCGAGCTCGCCTACCAGGCCCGCCTCGCCGGCAAGCCCGGCAGCCGGCGCGTGATCCGCGACCGGCTGGGGCAGATCGTCGAGGACGTCGAGGACATCCGCGCGGCGCAGGAGGGCAGGGACCTCGCGCTCGCACTCGACGCGAAGATTCAGAACCTCGCGTTCTCGCAGCTCAAAGGCGCCGTCGAGCAGCACCGCGCCAAGGCCGGCAGCATCGTCGTGCTCGACGTCGCAACCGGCGAGGTGCTGGCACTCGCGAGCTTCCCGACCTACAACCCGAACAACCGGGCGCGGCTCTCCGGGGCGCAGATCAGGAACCGCGCCGTCACCGACACGTTCGAACCCGGATCGACCCTCAAGCCCTTTACCATCGCCGTGGCGCTCGAGAGCGGCCGCGTAACGCCGCATACCGTCATCAATACCACCCCCGGCAGCCTCACCATCGGCCCGGCCACGATACGCGACGCACATGCGGAGGGAATGCTCACCGTCGAGCAGGTGATCCAGAGGTCCTCGAACGTCGGCGCCGCCAAGATCGCGCTGTCGCTCCCCGCCGTTTCGATGTGGAACATGTTCGAGTCGGTCGGATTCGGGGCCGTGCCGCAGCTTGGTTTTCCCGGCGAAGCCACCGGCCGGGTGCGCCCCTACAAGCACTGGCGGCCGATCGAGCAGGCGACCATGTCCTACGGCCACGGCATATCGGTGTCGCTCATCCAGCTCGCGCGCGCCTACAGCGTGTTCGCGCGCGACGGCGAGCTCGTCCCGCTGTCCCTCACGCGCGTCGACGCGCCGGTGGTGCCTCAGTCGGTCGTGTCGGCGAAGACCGCGCGCATGGTGCGGCACATGCTGGAGCTCGCGGTCCAGCCCTCCGGCACGGCGCCGCGGGCGCAGATCATGGGCTATCGCGTCGCAGGCAAGACGGGCACCGCCCACAAGCAGGAGAACGGGCGCTACGCGGCGAACAAGTACGTGTCCTCGTTCGTCGGCCTCGCGCCCGCCTCCGCCCCGCGGCTGGTGATCGCGGTGATGATCGACGAGCCCTCGGACGGAAAGTACTACGGCGGTGCGGTCGCGGCGCCGGTCTTTGCGCGCGTCATGGAAGGCGCGTTGCGGCGCCTCTCGGTTCCGCCCGATGCGCCGATGAAGCCGATCGAGCTGCCGCCGGAGGGACAGGAAGTGAAGGAAAGCGTGTGAGGAGCGAGGAGCGCGAAGCCACTCCAACGATGGATCGATGAAACCGTGCAGAACCGGGCGCTTGAAATTCTCAGGCAGTTGCGCGAGCGGGGCGTCGGCGTGAGCAGCCTGAGCGCCGACAGCCGCAGCGTGCAGCGCGGGGACGTATTCCTCGCCTATCCAGGGGAGACCCGGGACGGGCGCGAATTCATCGCGGGCGCCGTCGCGGCGGGAGCGGCTGCGGTGCTGTGGGAGCGCACCGGGTTCGCCTGGAACGAAGGCTGGGGCGTTCCGAACCTGCCGGTGGAAGGGCTGCGCGCGATGGCAGGCCACCTCGCGCACGAGGTGTACGGACGCCCGTCGGAGAATCTGTGGGTGATGGGTGTGACCGGCACCAACGGCAAGACCTCGTGCAGCCAATGGCTCGCCCAGGCCTGCGGCGCCTGCGGCGCGCGCACCGCGGTGATCGGCACGCTCGGAATCGGCTTCCCCGGGGCGCTCGACCCGGGCCTCAACACGACGCCCGACGCGGTGCTGTTGCACCGTTCGCTCAGAAACCTGCTCGCCTCCGGAGCGCAGGGCGTGGCGATGGAGGTTTCATCGATCGGCCTGGACCAGGGCCGCGTCAACGGCGTGGCGTTCGGGGCCGCGCTGTTCACCAATTTCTCGCGCGACCATCTCGATTACCACGGCGACATGGAGAGCTACGCGCGCGCCAAGCAGCTGCTGTTCCTCTCGCCGGGCCTCAAGCACGCCGTGGTGAATCTCGACGACGTGCAGGGCGTGAGCATCTCGCGCATGCTCGCCGGAGGCGGCGCGACCCGCACGGGCTACAGTTGCTTCGAGGGAGGCGCTTCGCGCGCCGGTCTGGACCAGTACGTCGAAGCGCACGACATCAAACTGTCCCCGCAGGGCATCGCGTTCACGGCGAAGACCTCCTGGGGCGAGGCGCACATCGAGTCCCCGCTGCTCGCCCGGTTCAACGTCTCCAATCTCAGCGGCCTGCTCGCGATGATGCTGGTGTCCGGCGTCCCGTTCGCCAAGGCGATCGGCGCGCTGGGCGGGCTCGCGCCCGTGCCGGGGCGCATGGAACGGATCGGCGGGGGCGCGCGGCCGCTCGTCGTGGTCGACTACGCGCACTCCCCGGACGCGCTGGAGAAGGTGCTGCACGCGCTCAGGGACGTCGCCTCCGCGGGCGGCGGACGGCTGTGGGCCGTGTTCGGCTGCGGCGGGGAGCGCGACCGCGGCAAGCGCTCGCTCATGGGGGCGGTCGCGTCGCGCTACGCGGATCGGATCGTTATCACGAGCGACAACCCGCGCGGGGAAGATCCGCTCGCCATCATCGCGGAGATCGCCGCCGGCGTCTCGGGCGCGAGCGAGATCGTCGCCGACAGGCACGAAGCCATCGCCCTGGCGGTCTCGCAGGCCCGCGTCGCAGACGTCGTGCTGCTCGCGGGCAAGGGACACGAGACCTACCAGGAGATCGGCGGGCAAAGGCTGCCGTTTTCGGACGCCCTGGAAGCGCGCTCGGCGTTGGAGCGCTGGGAGCCATGATGAGCCTGGACGAAGCGGCGCAGGCGATCGGAGCGCGCGTTCAAGCTGGAGCGCAGTCGCGGGGCGGGCCGGTGCGCTTCACGTCGGTGTCCACCGACAGCCGCACGCTGGAGGCGGGTGCGCTCTTCGTCGCCCTGCGCGGCGAGCGCTTCGACGGCCACGAGTTCATCGATTCGGCGCGCGCGCGCGGCGCGGCCGCCGCCATGGTCGACGAGGATTCGGCCGCCGCGGTATCGGGGCTGCCGCTTCTCGCTGTCGCCGACACCCGGCTCGGCCTCGGGCGGCTCGCCGCGCACTGGCGCGCCCGGTTCGCCATTCCGCTCGTCGCGGTCGCGGGAAGCAACGGCAAGACCACGGTCAAGGAGATGATCGCGGCGATCCTTCGCGCGCACTGCGGCGCCGAGTCCGCGCTCGCGACGCGCGGCAACCTGAACAACGAGATCGGGCTGCCGCTCACGCTGCTGCGGCTTCGCGAGGCGCACCGTGCCGCAGTGATCGAGGTCGGCATGAACCATGCCGGCGAGACGGCCTACCTCGCCGGCATCGCGCGGCCGACCGTCGCCCTGGTGAACAATGCCCAGCGCGAGCACCAGGAATTCATGCGCGACGTCGATGAAGTGGCGCGCGAGCACGGCGCGCTGTTCAGCGCGCTCGGCGAGGGCGGCGTCGCGGTGATCAACGCCGACGACGCGCACGCCGACTATTGGCGCGGCCTGGTGCGGCCGCGCCAGGTGCGCGACTTCGGGATCGAGCACCGGGCTGCCGTCACGGGCCGCCACGCCCGCTCCGGTTTCGGCAGCGAGATCGTGCTGTCGGCGCCGGAAGGCAGCGTCTCGTTCACCTTGCAGGTGGCGGGCCTGCACAACGTGCGCAACGCCGTGGCCGCCGCCGCCGCCGCTACCGCGGCCGGGGCGAGCCTCGCCGCCGTCGAGCGCGGGCTGTCGGAGTTCAAGGCCGTCAAGGGGCGGCTGCAGATGAAACGCAGCCGCGGCGGCGCGCTCGTCCTCGACGATACCTACAACGCCAATCCCGACTCGGTCCGTGCGGCGATCGACGTGCTTCGCGATATGCCGGGCCGGCGCATCCTGGTCCTCGGGGACATGGGCGAAGTCGGCGAGCAGGGCGTGGCGTTTCACCGCGAAATCGGGCGCTACGCCGCACAGGCCGGCATCGACCGGCTGCTCGCACTCGGCGACCTCGCCGCACACGCCTTCGGCGAGTTCGGGGAAGGCGGCATCTGGTACGCGCAGATCGAGGGCCTGCTGGAGGACGTGATTCCCGACGCGGTGGAGGGAACCACGATACTGGTGAAGGGTTCGCGCTTCATGCGCATGGAGCGCGTCGTCGACGCGCTGGCAGGGGAGGAAACATAGAGTGCTGCTGACGCTCGCCCAGTGGCTCGCCCAGGACGTGCGCGCGTTCAACGTGTTCTCCTACATCACGCTGCGCGCGGTGCTCGCCTGCCTGACTGCGCTCACGATCTCGCTGCTCGCCGGGCCGCTCGTGATCCGCAAGCTCGCGGCCTTCAAGATCGGACAGGCCGTGCGCGACGACGGACCGAAGTCGCACCTCACCAAGGCCGGCACGCCGACCATGGGCGGCGCGCTCGTGCTGATCTCGATCCTCATCACCACGCTGCTCTGGGCCGACCTCTCCAACCGCTTCGTCTGGGTCGTGCTGCTGGTGACGTTCGGGTTCGGCGCCATCGGCTGGATCGACGACTACCGCAAGGTCGTGCAGCGCAATCCGAAGGGGCTTCCGGCGCGCACCAAGTTCTTCTGGTCCGCGCTGATCGGCCTGGTCGCGGCGATCTACCTCGCGTTCGCGGTGTCGGTGCCCTCGACCGCCAAGATCCTCAGCCTGTTCATGGCCTGGGTGCAAAGCGGCTTCGAGATGGACCTGCCGCCCAAGGCCGACCTGATCCTGCCGTTCTTCAAGAACATCGCCTATCCCCTGGGCGTGTGGGGCTTCATCACGCTGACCTTCTTCGTGATCGTGGGCACCAGCCATGCGGTGAACCTCACCGACGGGCTGGACGGCCTCGCGATCATGCCGGCGGTGATGGTGGGGAGCGCGCTGGGCATCTTCGCCTACGTCGCCGGCAACGCCGTGTACTCGAAGTACCTGCTGCTGCCGCATATCCCGGGCGCGGGCGAGCTCGCGGTCATCTGCGGCGCGCTTGCCGGGGCGGGGCTCGGCTTTCTCTGGTTCAACGCCTATCCCGCCGAGGTGTTCATGGGCGACGTCGGCGCACTCGCGCTCGGCGCGGCCCTGGGCACCGTCGCGGTGATCGTGCGCCAGGAGATCGTGCTTCTCATCATGGGCGGCGTTTTCGTCGCGGAAACGCTCTCGGTGATGATCCAGGTGCTGTATTTCAAGTGGAGCGGCGGCAAGCGCATCTTCCGAATGGCGCCGCTCCACCACCACTACGAGCTCGGTGGGTGGAAGGAGTCCCAGGTCGTGGTCCGGTTCTGGATCATCACCATGCTCCTGGTGCTGTTCGGCTTGTCGACGTTGAAGCTGCGTTGAGTGCCGGCTGATGGAACTGTCCGGAAGGAGGGGATTGGTGCTGGGATTGGGTGAGACGGGACTGTCGATGGCCCGCTGGCTCGCGCGCGCTGGCGCCGAGGTTCGCGTCGCCGACACGCGCCCGGTGCCGCCCAAGCTCGCGCGCTTGCAGCAGGCGCTGCCCGCGGTGAGCGTCCACTGCGGCAGCTTCGCCGAATCGCTGTTCGACGGCATCGACCTGATCGCGATCAGTCCCGGCGTGCCGCTCGCCGATCCGTTGGTCGCGCGCGCGGTGCGCCGCGGCGTGCCGGTGGTGGGCGATATCGAACTCTTCGCGAGGGCGCTGCCGCGCGACGCGGCGCGCATCCTCGCGATCACCGGCACCAACGGCAAGAGCACCGTCACCGCGCTCGCCGGCGCGATGTGCAGGGCGGCGGGCCTGGACTGCGAAATGGCGGGCAACATCGGCCCGGCCGCGCTCGACGCGCTTATGCATCGTCGCGACGCGGGTCGCGACCCGGGAGCCTGGGTGCTGGAGTTGTCGAGCTTCCAGCTTGAGACCACCGATGCACTCGAAGCATCGGCTGCTGCGATGCTGAATCTTTCCGAGGACCACCTCGACCGGTACGCGTCGATGCAGGAATACGCCGCCGCCAAGTCGCGCATCTTCAGGGGCAAGGGCGTGCAGGTGCTCAACCGTGACGATCCCCGGAGCCTCGCCATGGCGCTTCCCGGACGAAGGCTGATCATATTCGGCCTCGGGCCGCCCGCGTCCCCCGGGGACTTCGGCCTCCTCCGGCGCGACAGCGCCATCTGGCTCGCGCGGGGAACGTCCCCCCTGTTCCCGGTCCGGGAACTTCCGCTCGCGGGCATGCACAACGCAGCCAACGCGCTCGCCGCCCTCGCCCTGTGCAGCGCGATCGAACTTCCGATTGCGCCGCTCGTGGGTGCGCTCGCCGAATTCCGCGGACTGCCGCATCGGGTGGAGCCGGCCGGCGAGCTGGACGGGGTGTACTTCTACGACGATTCCAAGGGCACCAATGTGGGCGCCACGGTCGCGGCGCTCGCCGGCCTCGCGGGCGCGGGCGCCAGGGTCGTGCTGATCGCGGGGGGCGAGGGCAAGTCGCAGGATTTCTCGCCGCTCGCGGCCGCGGCGGCGAAAGCGGCGCGCGCGGTGGTGCTGATCGGCCGGGATGCGCCCGTGATCGAGCGCGCCTTTCAGGGCTCGGAGGTGCCGGTGCGCCGCGCCGGCACGATGGATGAAGCGGTGTGCGTTGCGGCTTCGCTCGCGCAGCCGGGCGACGCGGTACTGCTCTCGCCCGCCTGCGCAAGCTTCGATATGTTCCTCAACTACAGGCATCGCGGGGAGATGTTTCGCGAGGCTGTGAAAGGGCTGGTTCATGCCAAGGCGCAGTAACCCCGGCCGCGCGCCGATGGCCGAATACGACGCGAGCCTGCTGTGGACCGCGCTCGCGCTGCTGATGGTCGGGCTGGTGATGGTCTATTCGTCCTCCATCTCGCTCGCCGAGACGGCCAGGTACACCGGCGGCAAGTCGACCTACTTCCTGACACGCCACGCGCTCTACCTCGGGGTGGGCATCGTGGCCGGGATGCTGGTGTTCCAGATCCCCTTGCATCTCTGGCAACGCGCGGCGCCCTGGCTGTTCGGCGCGGGCGTCGTGCTGCTCGCGCTGGTGCTCGTCCCCGGTTTCGGAAGGGAGGTCAACGGCGCGCGACGCTGGCTCTCGCTCGGCCCCGCCAACCTGCAGCCCTCCGAACTGGTGAAGCTGTTCGCGGTGCTCTACGCCGCGGATTACACCGTGCGCAAGACCGCGCTCATGCACAGCTTCAAGAGGGGCCTGCTGCCGATGCTCGCGGTCATGCTGGTGGTGGGATGGCTCCTGCTGCGCGAGCCGGACTTCGGGGCCTTCGTCGTGATCACGGCCATCGCAATGGCGATCCTGTTTCTCGGCGGCATGAACGGCCGCTGGTTCGCAGTGCTGCTCGTGATGCTCGCGATCGGGTTCGCCGGCCTGGTGCTCGCGTCGCCCTACCGCATGCAGCGCATCTTCGGCTTCATGGACCCTTGGTCGGATTCCTTCGGCAAGGGCTACCAGCTGTCCCACGCGCTGATCGCCTTCGGCCGCGGCGAATGGCTGGGCGTGGGCCTGGGCGCGAGCGTCGAGAAGCTGCTCTACCTGCCCGAGGCCCATACCGACTTTCTGCTCGCCGTCATCGGAGAGGAACTCGGCTTCGCGGGCGTGGCGTTCGTGATTGCGCTGTTTGCGTGGCTGATCGTGCGCGCTTTCGCCATCGGCAGGCAGGCGGTGACGCTGGAACGTCCCTACTCGGCCCTGGTCGCCCAGGGCATCGCCGTGTGGCTGGGAGCGCAGGCGCTCATCAACATGGGCGTCAACATGGGCGTGCTGCCCACCAAGGGGCTGACCCTGCCGCTCATGAGCTTCGGGGGCAGCGGCATCCTCGTCAACTGCGTTGCGCTCGCGATCCTGCTGCGGATCGACTGGGAGTCGCGGCAGATGATGAAGGGGCAGGCGGCGTGACATGGCGAGGACCATCATGATCATGGGCGGCGGCACCGGCGGTCACGTGTTCCCGGGGCTCGCGGTCGCCGGCGAATTGCGCGCGCGCGGCTGGCGGGTCGTCTGGCTGGGCGCGCGCAGCGGCATGGAGGCCACGCTCGTTCCCCGGCACGGCTACGAGATGGCGTGGGTGAGCTTCGCCGGGCTGCGCGGCAAGGGTCCCGTCGCGCTGGCGCTGCTGCCGGCCAGGCTGCTGCTCGCGTTCTGGCAGGCGGCCCGCGCGATATTCGCGCACCGCCCCGACGTCGTGCTGGGCATGGGCGGATACCAGTCCTTCCCGGGCGGCATGATGGCGGCGCTGCTCGACCGGCCGCTCGTGCTCCATGAGCAGAACTCGGTCGCGGGGCTCGCGAACCGGGTACTGGCGCGCGTCGCCGATCGCATTCTGTGCGCGTTTCCCGGCGCCTTGAAGGGCGCGGCCGTGACCGGCAATCCGGTGCGGCCCGACATCGCCTCGCTCGCCGCGCCGGCCGAGCGCTACGGCGCGCGCTCCGGGCCCCTCAAGCTGCTCGTCGTCGGCGGCAGCCTGGGCGCGAAGGCGCTGAACGAAACCCTTCCCCAGGCGCTTGCGCTGATGCCGCCGGAGCGCCGGCCGGAGGTTATCCACCAGTCCGGCGCCCAGCACGTCGAGGCGCTCATGCGGCGCTACCGCGAACTCGGCGTGTACGCGATCGCGCTCGCCTTCATCGACGACATGGCTTCAGCCTACGGCGCGGCCGACGTGGTCCTTTGCCGCGCCGGGGCGCTCACGGTCGCCGAGCTCGCGGCGGCGGGCGTGGCGAGCGTCCTCGTGCCCTATCCCCATGCGGTGGACGACCACCAGACCGGCAATGCGCGCCATCTTTCCGATGCTGGCGCGGCGATCCTGCTGCCGCAGGCGGAACTGACTCCGGAGCGGCTCGCAGCGCTGCTCTCGAGACTCACGCGCGCGGGGCTCGCCGAAATGGCGGTCCGGGCGCGCTCGTTCGCGCGGCCCGATGCGACCCGCGCGGTCGCGCAAGCCTGCGTGGAGCTCGCGCGATGAAGCACAAGGTGAAGCACATTCATTTCGTGGGCATCGGCGGCAGCGGCATGAGCGGCATCGCCGAGGTGCTGGCGAACCTTGGCTACCAGGTGAGCGGGTCGGACCTCGCCGCCAACGCGGCGACCGAACGCCTCGTCTCGCTCGGGGCGGGTGTGACGCTCGGACACGCGGCGGAGAACGTCGCCGGCGCCGACGTGGTCGTGGTCTCGACGGCGGTGCGCTCGGACAATCCCGAGGTGATGGCGGCGCGCGCGCGGCGCATCCCCGTGGTTCCCCGCGCGCTCATGCTCGCCGAGCTGATGCGGCTCAAGCAGGGCATCGCGGTGGCCGGCACGCACGGCAAGACGACCACGACGAGCCTGGTGGCGAGCGTGCTCGCCGAGGCGGGCCTGGATCCCACCTTCGTCATCGGCGGGCGCCTCACGAGCACGGCGTCGAACGCGCGCCTGGGCGCGGGCGAGTTCATCGTCGTCGAGGCCGACGAATCCGACGCTTCGTTCCTGCACCTGCAGCCCGTCGTTGCGGTCGTCACCAACATCGACGCCGACCACATGGAAACCTATCAGCACGACTTCGCGCGCCTGAAGCAGGCGTTCGTCGGCTTTCTCCAGAACCTGCCCTTCTACGGCAGCGCGATCCTGTGCTGCGACGACCCGAACGTGCGCGAGATCATGCCCTTCGTCTCCAAGCCCGTCGTCACCTACGGCCTGCGCGAGGACGCGATGGTGCGCGCGGTGGACCTCGTCGCCGGGGAGCGCATGCGCTTTTCCTGCCTGCGCGAAGGCGCCGCGCCGCTCGAGGTCTGGCTCAATCTGCCCGGCCGCCACAACGTGCAGAATGCGCTCGCGGCGATCGCCGTCGCCGGCGAGCTGGGACTGCCCGACGACGCCATCCAGAGGGCGCTCGCGGAATTCCGCGGCGTCGGCCGCCGTTTTCAGCGCTACGGCGAGATCGCGCTGCGCGGCAAGCGCGGCGGGGGCACGTTCACGCTGGTGGACGACTACGGCCACCACCCGGCGGAAATGCAGGCGACACTCGAGGCGGCGCGAGGCGCGTTCCCGGGGAGGCGCATCGTGCTCGCGTTCCAGCCGCACCGCTATACGCGCACGCGCGACCTGTTCGAGGACTTCGTCAGAGTGCTCTCCGGGGCCGACGCGCTGCTGCTTGCCGAAGTCTATCCCGCGGGCGAGACCCCGATCGTCGCCGCCGACGGCCGGTCGCTTGCGCGCGCCATTCGCGTGGCGGGGAAGATCGAGCCGGTGTTCGTCGAGAACATCGCCGACATGCCGGCGGCGATCCTGCAATCCGCGCAGCCCGGCGACGTGGTGGTGACCATGGGCGCAGGTTCCATCGGCGGCGTGCCGGCCCAGTTGGCCAGGGGCGGGGCGAAATGATCATGGCCGAGCCGATCCCGTTCCCCGCGGCCGCCTTGCGCGGCACCTTGAGGCTCGACGAGCCGATGGCGAGGCACGTCAGCTGGCGCGCCGGCGGGCACGCCGCGCGCGCCTACCTGCCCGCCGACACCGCCGACCTGGCGGCGTTCCTGAGGAGCCTGCCGGCGAGCGAGCCGGTGTGCCTGGTGGGCCTGGGCAGCAACCTGCTGGTTCGCGACGGAGGCTTTCGCGGCACGGTCGTGCTGATGCACAAGACGCGCGCCGCGATCCGCATGGAAGGCAAGGAGGTGTACGCGGACGCGGGCGAAGCGGGCCCCAAGGTCGCGCGATACGCCGCGGTCCACGGGCTGGAGGGAGCGGAGTTCCTCGCCGGCATACCGGGAACGGTGGGCGGGGCGCTCGCCATGAACGCCGGCTGCTTCGGTTCGGAGACCTGGGACGTGGTCGAGCGGGCGCTCACCATCGACCGGCGGGGTGAGCTGCGCGAGCGGGGGCGCGCCGACTTCGAGGTGGGCTACCGGCATTGCACGCTCAGGGACGATGCGCGGCTGGGCGAAGACGTCTGGTTCGCGGGGGCATGGTTTCGCTTCCGCGAGGGCGACCGCAACCGGGCGCGCGCGCGCATCGCCGAACTGCTGGCGCGGCGCGTGGAATCGCAGCCGCTCAACCTGCCCAACGCCGGCTCGGTGTTCCGCAATCCGCCGGGCGACCATGCCGCGCGGCTCATCGAGGCCTGCGGGCTGAAGGGCTACGCGATCGGCGGCGCGCGGATTTCGGAGAAGCACGCCAACTTCATCGTCAATCCCAAGGGCAGGGCGCGCGCCGCCGACATCGAGGCGCTGATCGCGCAAGCGCGCGAGACGGTGAAGCAGCGCTTCGGGGTCGAGCTTCAGGTCGAAGTTCGCATCGTGGGCGAGGAGGCGGCCGAATGAACAGGTTCGGCAAGGTCGCGGTGCTCATGGGCGGGAAGTCCGCGGAACGCGCGGTGTCGCTCAAGAGCGGTGCCATGGTGCTCGCAGCGCTCAGGAACAAGGGCGTGGACGCGCACGCGTTCGATCCTTCGGAACGCGGCCTGGACGCTCTGATCTCCGAGCGCTTCCAGCGCGCGTTCATCGCGCTGCACGGGCGCTACGGCGAGGACGGCACCGTGCAGGGCGTGCTCGAGCTGCTCGGGATCCCCTACACCGGTTCGGGCGTGCTCGCGAGCGCGCTTGCCATGGACAAGTGGCGCACCAAGCTGCTCTGGCAGGCGGCGGGCGTGTCCACGCCGCGCCAGGAGCTGCTCGCCCCCGACACCGACCTCGCCGCCGTTGCGGCGCGCCTGGGCCTGCCGCTCATGGTGAAGCCGGCCAACGAGGGTTCGTCGATCGGCATGACCAAGCTGCGCGAGGCGGCGCGGTTCGACGAGGCCTACGCGCTCGCGGCGAACTACGACAAGGTCGTCATCGCCGAGGCCTTCGTCGACGGTCCCGAGCTCACCGCCGGCATCGTCGGCGGCGAAGCGCTGCCGCTGATCCGCCTGGAGACGCCGCGCGATTTCTACGACTACGAGGCGAAATACCTCGCCGACGACACGCGCTACCTGGTCCCCTGCGGACTGCCGGGCGAGACCGAGGCGATGATCCAGCGCGAGGCCCTGCGCGCATTCTCCGTGCTCGGCTGCCGCGGTTGGGGGCGCGTCGACCTGATGCTGGACCGCTCCGGCAAGCCGCAATTCCTCGAGGTCAACACCTCGCCGGGGATGACCGATCATTCGCTGGTGCCGATGGCCGCGCGCCACGCGGGCGTTTCGTTCGAGGACCTGTGCCTGCGCATCCTGGAGCTCGCCCATGTGGGATGAACCGCGGATGCTCAACAGCGTCGCCAACGCGCTGTTCGTGCTCGCGTTCGCGCTCCTCGCCTACGCGGCGGGGACGGCGCTCGCGCATTCCCCGGCCTTCGTGCTGCGCGTCATCCGCGTGGAAGGCGACCTCGGGCACGTAAGCCGCGGCCAGATCGTGGATGCGTTGCAGGGCAGGGTGAGTGGCACTTTCTTCACCGTCGACCTCGAGGCCATCCGCTCGATGTTCGAGGCCATCCCCTGGGTCAGGCGCGCCGAGGTGCGGCGGCACTGGCCCGACCGATTGCAGGTGAGGCTCGAGGAGCACGTCGCGCTGGCGCGCTGGGGCCAGGAATCCGACGGCCGACTGGTCGATACGCACGGAGACGTGTTTGCCGGCGCGAGCGACGTCGAGCTGCCCGTCCTCGCCGGACCGGCGGGCAGCGAGCATGAGGTCGCGCGGCGCTACGCCCAGTTCCGCGCGCTGCTCGAGCCCCTGGCGCTCGAGCCGCGGGCGGTGACCCTGTCGCAGCGCCAGAGCTGGCAGCTCAGGCTGTCGAACGGCCTCGCGGTGCAGCTCGGGCGCGACAGCGATAGGGACCCGGCGCGCGAGCGGTTCGCGCGCTTTGTCGATGTGTATCCGCAGACACTGGGGCGGCTCGGCCGCAAGTTCGAATACGTGGACCTGCGCTACCGCGGCGGCTTCGCGCTGAGGGTGCCCGAGCTGCCGCGCACCGACAAGCCGAGCAAAGGCTGAAGCATGAGCAAGGAAAACAAGAACCTGATCGTCGGCCTGGACATAGGCACTTCCAAGGTGGTCGCCGTCGTGGCCGAACTGCTGCCCGACGGCAGGCTCGAATTGATCGGCATGGGCAGCCACGAATCCAAGGGCCTGAAGAAGGGCGTCGTGGTCAACATCGAGGCCACCGTCAACGCCATCCAGCGCGCGCTCGAGGAAGCCGAGCTGATGGCCGACTGCAAGATACAGAGGGTGTACACGGGCATCGCGGGCAGCCACATCCGCAGCTTCAATTCCACCGGCATGGTGCCGATCCGGGACCGGGAGGTGACGCCGATGGACGTCGACCGCGTGATCGAGACCGCGCGCGCGATGCCTATTCCGACCGACCAGCAGGTGCTGCACATCCTGACCCAGGAATTCATCATCGACGGGCAGGACGGCGTGCGCGAGCCTCTGGGCATGAGCGGCGTGCGCCTGGAGGTGAAGGTCCACATCGTCACCGGCGCGGTGTCGGCCGCACAGAACATCGTCAAGTGCGTGCGCCGCTGCGGCCTGGAGGTGAGCGATCTCATCCTGCAGCCGCTCGCCTCCAGCCTCGCCGCGCTCACCGAGGACGAAAAGGAGCTCGGCGTGTGCCTGGTCGACATCGGCGGGGGCACGACCGACGTGGCCATCTTCCGCGAGGGCGCGATCCGGCACACCGCCGTGATCCCGATCGCGGGCGACCAGATCACCAACGACATCGCGATGGCGCTGCGCACCCCGACCCAGGAGGCCGAGGAGTTGAAGCTTCGCCACGGCTGCGCGCTGCGCCAGCTCGCCGACGCGAACGAGATGATCGAGGTTCCCGGCGTGGGCGACCGGCCTCCGCGCCAGCTCTCGAGGCAGACGCTCGCCGAGGTGATCGAGCCGCGCGTCGAGGAACTCTACTCGCTCGTTCAGAAGGTGCTGCGCGAGTCCGGCTACGAGGAGCTGCTCTCCTCGGGGATCGTGATCACCGGAGGGTCTTCGGTCATGCAGGGCATGGTCGAGCTGGGCGAGGAGATCTTCCACATGCCCGTGCGGCTCGGCGTGCCGCGCTACTCGGGCGGGCTGTCGGACGTCATCCGCAGCCCGCGCTACTCGACCGCGGTGGGACTGCTGCTCGACGGCAAGATGCGCACCGAGCGCGGGATGCTGGCGCGGCAGGGCGGATCGTTCAAGCAGGTGCTGTCGAGGATGAGGGAATGGTTTCAGCGCAATTTCTGACCGCGGGCGCGGCCCATCGGGGCGCGCGCGCGGGTCGGGGGTCGTACAAGGGCGGTGGTCAATAACTTCGTTGCACAAGGAGGCAGGCATGTTTGAAATCGTAGAGGCACAACACAGCGGCACGGTGATCAAGGTGATCGGCGTTGGCGGCGCCGGTGGAAACGCCGTCGATCACATGATCAGGAACGGCGTCTCCGGCGTGGAGTTCGTCGCCGCCAACACGGACGCGCAGGCGCTGCTGCGGGGCGGCGCCAAGGTCCAGATCCAGCTCGGCGCGACGGGGCTGGGCGCCGGGGCCAAGCCCGAGGCGGGGCGCTCGGCGGCGCTCGAGGCCCGCGACCAGATCGCCGACGCGCTGAGGGGGGCGCACATGGCCTTCATCACCGCCGGCATGGGGGGCGGCACCGGGACCGGCGCGGCCCCGGTGATCGCGGAAATCGCCAAGGAGATGGGCGTGCTCACCGTGGCGGTGGTGACCAAGCCGTTCTCGTTCGAGGGCGTCAAGCGCCTGCGCGCCGCCGAATCCGGCATCGAGGACCTCTCGCAACACGTCGATTCGGTCATCGTGATCCTGAACGAGAAGCTGGAGGAAGTGCTGGGCGAGGACGTGACCATGGAACAGGCATTCGCCTCCGCCGACAGCGTGCTGAAGAACGCCGTTGCCGGGATCTCGGAGATCATCAACGTGCCTGGATTGATCAACGTCGACTTCCAGGACGTGCGCACGGTCATGGCCGAGCAGGGCATGGCGATGATGGGTTCGGCCTCCGCCGCCGGTATCGACCGCGCCCGCATCGCCGCGGAGCAGGCGGTCGCGAGCCCGCTGCTCGAGGGAGTGAACCTGTCCGGCGCGCGCGGCGTGCTGGTCAACATCACCGCCAACCGCGCGAGCCTCAAGATGCGCGAGACGCGCGAGATCATGAACACGATCCGTGGCTTCGCGGCCGACGATGCGACCGTGATTCTCGGCGCGGTGTACGACGACGTGATGTCCGACGAACTGCGCGTCACCGTCGTGGCGACGGGGCTCGGGCAGCCGGCCGCGACGCGCCAGCCCAAGCCGCTGCAGGTGGTGCCGGCCAAGACGGGAACGGACGACAGGCCGGTCGGCCCGTCGGTCGATTACGCGCAGCTCGAAGGCCTGCCCGCCGTCATCCGCCGGCGCAACCAGACCGTCGAGGCGCTCGCGAACAGCGGGATGGACAAACTCGACATCCCGGCCTTCCTGCGCAAGCAGGCCGACTGATCATTGAACACGCGACCATTGACGAGACCGGCAAGGAATCTGGCGTTACATAGGTCTCCCGATTTTTGCAAAATCGGGAGATTCTGGACGGCGAAATCGGCTCGGTGTCCGAGCGGGCAGCCCGCGCACCGCGGTAGAAGAACGGGGAAGTCGATCGTGTTAAAATTCATTTTTTGAGCCAGATCCCTTCATGCTTCGGCAACGCACGCTGAAATCGGTCATCCGCGCAACCGGAGTGGGGCTGCATACCGGCGCAAAAGTCGCGATGACGCTGCGTCCCGCGCAGGTGGACACCGGCATCGTTTTCCGCCGGGTGGACCTGCCGCAGCCGGTCGACCTGCGCGCGCAGGCCTCCCGGGTCACCGATACGCGGCTCTGCAGCACGCTGGAGGATCACGGCGTGAAAGTGGCCACGGTCGAGCACCTAATGTCGGCGTTCGCCGGCCTCGGCATCGACAACGCCTACGTCGACCTGACCGGCGCCGAGGTCCCGATCATGGATGGCAGCGCCTCGCCCTTCGTGTTCCTGATCCAGTCCGCCGGAGTCGAAGAACAGCAGGCGGCCAAACGGTTCCTGCGCGTCCGCCGGACGGTCAAGGTCACCGACGGCGACAAGTGGGCGCGCTTCGACCCCTACAACGGGTTCAAGCTCTCGTACTCGATCGTTTTCGACCACCCAGTCCTCGAGAAATCGGCCCAGTCGACGACGGTCGATTTCGGGGAGACCTCCTATGCGAAGGAGGTCGCGCGCGCGCGCACCTTCGGATTCATGCAGGACGTGGAGGCGCTGCGCGCGAGCGGCCTCGCACTGGGCGGCAGCATGGACAATGCGATCGTCATGGACGAATACCGCGTTCTGAACGCCGACGGCCTGCGCTACAACGACGAATTCGTGAAGCACAAGGTGCTGGATGCCATCGGCGACCTCTATCTCGCGGGCCACCCCATCATCGGAGCGTTCAGCGCCCACAAGTCCGGACACGCGCTCAATAACCTGCTGTTGCGCGAGCTGCTCGCGGCCCGCGATGCCTGGGAACTCGTCAGTTTCGACCGTCAGGAAGACGCGCCGCCCGCGTTCCTTCGACTGTTCGCACAGCCGGTCTAGCCGCGCCTAAGTGTTCCTGCTTCGCCTCGCCGCGATCCTGATCGTCGTCGCCGTCGGGGTCGGCATGGCGCTGTTCCTCATCACCGGAAACCGGAAGGCGCTCCGATTCGCCCTGTTGCTGCTGAAGTGGGGGATCGTTTTCGCCCTCGTCGTGTTCGCCCTGATCGTCCTGGAGCGGGTGCTCCCGCTCGTATAGTCAGTGGTCACTAACATCCTGGCTGGCAACTGCGGTGATGGCAGATTTCAGTTCTGATTCAGGGAGTTGAGAAGCGAGTTCGGCAAGGGCGCGGCGCGCGTTCTGGCTCAGGACCGCCGCTTTTTGAGGTGCCGTTTCCGTGGCCGAGGCAGGTTGCACTTCGATATCCATTACGGTAACCTCCAAGCCCAATGAAGCATACCGGGCGATCAGGGCCGGGCGCAGCAGCCTGATTTTTGCGGCAATTGCGGCGTTCGCGGCATAAAGAACAAGCCGTCCCTGCCGATAATTCGCTACGGTTGTATTTTTCCCCAGGGATTCGGGCAGGGCATCGCATAGCACTTGTCGCAACTCGAGCAGGCGCTTGGCCTGTGGCATCAACGCATTGATGCCCTCGGCTTGGACAAGGTAGGCGCTCAAGTTCTTCGAATGCATGCAATCTGGTCTGAACGGGGAGGGAAGGCAAGAAGTGCATATTATTCTAGTTTCGAGCCGGCTGGCCAGGGCGAAGTCGCTGACCCTGACCACGACTCACATGGTCGCCGGCACCCTGTCGCTCGCCGCGACAGTGGTGGCGCTCGCCGGGGCGCTATTCTATGTGACGGTTCGTCACGCGACGGATATCAAGCTTCCCATCGTCGAGTCGCTGGTCCTCTCGGCCCAGCAGGAACAGGCGCGCAAGACCGAAGGCTTTCTGCGCGAGAACCTCGACGCGATGGCGGTCAAGCTCGGCCAGATGCAGGCCCAGCTCATGCGCCTCGACGCGCTGGGCGAGCGGCTCTCGGCGCTCGCAGGACTGAAGCCGCAGGAATTCCGCTTCAGCGAGATACCGGGACGCGGGGGGGCGATCTCCAGTTCCGTTCCACCGCACAGCTTGTCGATCAAGGAGCTGGGCCGGGAGCTGGACACGCTGTCCAGGCAGATGGAAAACCGCACCGACCACCTGGGCATACTCGAGTCGACGCTGTTCGACGCGAGGGTGAAGAGAAAGCTCATGCCGACGATCACGCCGGTGGAAGGAAGCTGGAACGCATCGAGCTTCGGCTGGCGCATCGATCCGATCACGGGCCAGCATGCCTTGCATGAAGGCATCGATTTCATCGCGGATGTCGGCACGCCGGTGTTCGCTGCGGCCGGCGGGGTCGTGATTTTCGCCGAATACCACTATCAGTACGGCAACATGGTCGAAATCGACCACGGCAACGACTTCATCACGCGGTATGCGCACGGATCCAAGCTGTTCGTCAAGGTCGGCGACGTGGTGCAGCGCGGCCGCAAGATCGCCCAGGTGGGGTCGACCGGCCGCTCGACCGGTCCGCACCTGCATTTCGAGGTGCGCTACCGCGGCGTGGCGCAGAATCCGGCGCGCTTCCTGCAAGCGGCGAACTGACGTTCGCGGGGCGATCGGCCCCGTCCCTGATTCGTTTTCACCGCCCCTGACCGTCCGCCGGGGAGGCGCCCGCGGCGTGCTAAAATTCGCGTTTCGGTTCCGGCACCTTCCCCCTTCACGATGATTCCCCGCATGCTCAAGGCGATCTTCGGCAGCCGCAACGACCGGTTGCTCAAGCAGTACTCCAGGACCGTCCGGGAAATCAACGCGTTCGAGCCGGCGATCTCGGCGCTCGCCGACGCCCAGCTCGCAGGCAAGACCGCCGAGCTGAAGGAGCGCGTGGCCAAGGGCGCGACGCTGGACGAGCTCCTCCCCGAGGCCTTTGCCGTGGTGCGCGAGGCCGCCAAGCGCGTGCTCAACATGCGCCACTTCGACGTGCAGTTGGTCGGCGGCATGGTGCTGCACTACGGGAAGATCGCGGAGATGCGCACCGGCGAGGGCAAGACCCTGGTAGCGACGCTTGCCGCGTATCTGAATGCGCTCACCGGGCGCGGCGTGCATATCGTCACCGTCAACGACTACCTCGCCAACCGCGACGCCGAATGGATGGGCAAGGTGTACAAGTTCCTCGGCCTCACGGTCGGGGTGATCCTGTCCCAGATGCCGCACGACGCGAAGCAGGCGAACTACGCCGCGGACATCACCTACGGGACGAACAACGAGTTCGGCTTCGACTACCTGCGCGACAACATGGCGATGCAGGCCTCCGAGCGCTACCAGCGCGCGCTCAACTACGCCATCGTGGACGAGGTGGACTCCATCCTGATCGACGAGGCGAGAACGCCGCTCATCATCTCCGGACAGGCCGAGGACCGCACCGAGCTGTATTACCGCGTCAACGAGATCGGGCCGATGCTCGCCCGGCAGGAGAAGGAAGGCGCGCCGGGGGACTTCCTGGTCGACGAGAAATCGCACACGGTGTCGATGTCGGAGGCCGGCCACGAGCACGCCGAGGAGCTGCTCTCCCGGGCGGGGCTGTTGCCGGAGGGGCGTAGCCTCTACGAGCCCGCCTACGTGAACCTCATGCACCACCTGAACCAGGCCTTGAGGGCGCACAACCTGTTCTTCCGCGACCGTCATTACGTGGCGCAGGACGGCGAGGTGGTGATCGTCGACGAATTCACGGGGCGGCTGATGCCCGGCCGGCGCTGGTCCGACGGCCTGCACCAGGCGATCGAGGCGAAGGAGAACGTCGCGATCCAGAGCGAGAACCAGACCCTCGCCTCGATCACGTTCCAGAACTATTTCCGCATGTACAAGAAGCTCGCGGGGATGACGGGGACGGCCGACACGGAGGCCTACGAGTTCCAGGAGATCTACGGCCTGGAGACCGTGGTGATCCCCACCAACGTGCCCATGATCCGCATCGACCGCCTCGACCAGGTCTACCGGACCGGCGAGGAGAAGTTCAAGGCGATCATCGAGGACATCCGCGACTGCTACGAGCGCGGCCAGCCCGTGCTGGTGGGCACCACGTCGATCGAGAATTCCGAGCTGCTCTCTGGGATGCTGCAGAAGCAGGCGCTGGCGCACCAGGTGCTGAACGCCAAGCAGCACGCGCGCGAGGCCGAGATCATCGCGCAGGCGGGGCGGCCCAAGATGATCACCATCGCCACCAACATGGCGGGCCGCGGCACCGACATCGTGCTGGGCGGCAACGTCGAGAAGCAGGTCGACGTGGTGCTCGCCGCCGAGGAGGAGATCGAGCCGGCGGAGAAGGAGCGCCGCATCCAGAAGCTCCGCGAAGAGTGGCAGTCGCTGCACCAGCAGGTGGTCGCCGCGGGCGGGCTGCACATCATCGGCACCGAACGCCACGAATCGCGCCGCATCGACAACCAGCTGCGCGGGCGCTCGGGCCGGCAGGGCGACCCGGGTTCGTCGCGCTTCTACCTTGCGCTCGAGGACCCGCTGCTGCGGATCTTCGCCGGCGACCGCGTCAAGGCGATCATGGAGCGCCTGAAGATGCCCGAGGGCGAGTCCATCGAGCATCCGCTCGTGACCCGCTCGATCGAGAGCGCGCAGCGCAAGGTCGAGGCGCACAACTTCGACATCCGCAAGCAGCTGCTCGAATACGACGACGTCGCGAACGACCAGCGCAGGCACATCTACGAGCTGAGGAACGCGATCCTCGATTCGGAAGACGTCTCCGACCGCGTGCAGGCGCTGCGCGAAGGCGTGGTCACGGACCTGTTCCGCGCGCACGTCCCGGAAGAAAGCGTCGAGGAGCAGTGGGACATTCCCGGGTTGGAGAAGATCCTCGCCTCGGAGCTGACGGTCGAAGTGCCGCTCTCGCAGTGGATGGAGCAGGAGACGGAGGCCGACGACGCCACGTTGCTCGCGCGCGCCGTCGCGGCGGCGAACCAGGCCTATGCGAGGAAGATGGAGTCGGCGCCCGCCGACGCCGTGCATCATTACGAGCGCTTCATTCTGCTTTCGACCCTGGACACGAACTGGCGCGAGCACCTTGCGGCGCTCGATCACCTGCGCCAGGGCATCCACCTGCGCGGCTACGCGCAGAAGAATCCCAAGCAGGAGTACAAGCGCGAGGCCTTCGAGCTGTTCGGGGTGCTGTTGGAGACCGTCAAGCTCGAAGTGACGCGCACAATGATGACGGTGGAGATCCGCAGCGAGGAGCAGGTCGAGGAGGCCGCGCGCGAGCAGGCGCCCGTGGTGGAGAACGTCCAGTACCAGCATCCCTCCTACCGGGAGCAGGCCGCGACGGGCACCGACGACGCGCAGCCCGCGACCAAGGCGCAGCCGTTCGTGCGCCACATGGGCAAGATCGGGCGCAACGATCCCTGCCCCTGCGGCTCCGGCAAGAAATACAAGCACTGCCACGGGCGGCTCACCTGAGCCGGCGTGGTGCCTGGTCTTGAATCCCATTGATCTCGCGATTTCGGCAAGTGGCGAATTCGCAACTTGCCGAAATCGCGAGACATTGATAACCCCAAAATCTTCGTCAGGTCTGTCCAAGAGGTTTCCCTGGCGAAACCGTCACTCCTGATCCCGCATGGCCGTCAATCTCGCCCCCCCCGATCCGAAGTCGCTGCTCCCCGTCGCAGGGGTGGAGCTCGGCTTCGCCGAGGCGGGAATCCGCAAGGCGGGCCGCCGCGACCTGATGCTGATGCGCCTGGCGGCGGGAAGCCGCGCGGCGGGCGTGTTCACCCGCAACAGCTTCGCTGCGGCGCCCGTCCAGCTTTGTCGCGCGCGGCTCGCGGCCGCGGAGCGCTTCCGCGCGCTCGTCGTCAACGCGGGAAACGCCAATTGCGGGACGGGCGAAGCGGGGCTCGCCGCCGCGCGCCGGACCTGCGATGCCGTGGCGCGCACGCTCGGGTGCACCGCGGCCGAAGTGCTGCCGTTCTCGACCGGAGTCATCCTCGAGGACCTTCCGGTCGAACGCATCGAGGCGGCGCTGCCCGATTGCGTCGCGAGCCTCGCGCCCGCGCACTGGGCCGAGGCCGCGCAGGCCATCATGACCACCGACACCGTATCCAAGGCGGCATCCCGCCGGCTGCGGTGGGGCGGCGACAGCGTCGCGGTGACGGGAATGGCGAAAGGCGTCGGCATGCTCCAGCCCAACATGGCTACCATGCTCGCCTTCATCGCCACCGACGCGGGCGTGTCGCGCGCGCTGCTCGAGCGCCTGGTCCGCGAGGTTGCGGATGCCTCCTTCAACCGCGTGACCGTGGACGGCGACACCTCGACCAACGATTCCTTCGTGCTGATCGCCACAGGCGCATCGGGCGCGCCGGAGCTCGCATCGCGCGAGGACCCGCGCTGTGCCGGCCTGGCAGCAGCGGTGACGGGGGTCGCGGTGGACCTTGCCCAGGCGATCGCGCGCGACGGCGAGGGCGCGACCAAGTTCGTCACCGTCCGCGTGAACGGGGCGCGCGGCGAGGACGAGGCGGTGCGCGTGGCCAAGGCCGTGGCGCATTCGC